>Ga0172370_10001571_pt1 | contig 34493 bp, 27 predicted proteins | sample LakKiv5m_FD_114538 | JGI IMG/M metagenome (GOLD analysis project Ga0172370, IMG submission 114538) | Freshwater microbial communities from Kabuno Bay, South-Kivu, Congo - kab_022012_11.5m | ecosystem: Environmental > Aquatic > Freshwater > Lake | place: Democratic Republic of the Congo...
CTCGTTCGAGGGCGACGGCTCCAAGCTCACCGGCATCAAGATCCCGCAGGGCACCTGCGGCGACGGCAAGTTCGCGACCGGCATCGACACGGACGGCAACCTCGTGTGCTCGACCATCCCGACCGCCGCCGATGTCAGCTGCACGGGCTGTATCACGCCGGACAAGGTGGCGTTCCAGTACGCGGGATCGGACGCGAAGGGCGGCCCGGCGCTGACGTCCTACGACGTGACCTGCACCGGCTGCATCTCGGTCGATGAGCTGAAATTCGACAAGGACGTGGACCTCGGCGCGAAGAACCTCGCGACGACCGGCAGCGTAACCGCGGCGAGCTTCCTCGGCGATGGCTCCAAGCTCAGCGGCATTAAGATTCCGGCGGGCAACTGCAAATCCGGAGAGGTGCTCACGGGCCTCAAGGCGGACGGCTCGCTCGTGTGCTCGACATTCGCGATCACCCCCGCGAGCCTCCCGCTCGACGGCATCGACGAGATCTCCAACGGCCGCATCCAGAACCAGTTCGTCTACACCGCCGCCGGCAAGCCGAACCTCCCGATCCCGGACTACAACCTCAACGGTACGACCGACACTATCACGGTCCCGTCGTCGTGGGGCATCGCGCAGAAACTGACCGTTTCCATCAGCATTTCAAAGGCATATAGCGGTGTCGAGAAGAACTTCACGGTCACGCTCGTCGACCCGAACAACGTCGTCTACACCCTGCACGATCCCTCTGCGTCGACGACCGGAAACGTCCTCACGACGACCTACCCGGATCCCACGATGCCCGTCAAAGGCGACCTGACCACGTGGATTGGACAGAACCCGGGCCTCGGCACCAACAACGGCCAATGGACGATCAAGGCCGTCGACAACGAGTTCAACGGCAAGACGCCGGACGGCGCGATCCTGAGTTGGGCGATCAACGTGCAGGTCGTGTCGAACAGCCAGATCCAGGTCAACGGCGACCTCATCACGACGGGCAGCACGTCCGTCGCCGGCGACTCGGTCATCACCGGCGCCCTGACCGTCAACGGCGGCATCACGGCGAAGGGCGCTGGCGGCATCGACATCACCGGCGACCTCATCATCCGCGCGGGCAACGGCGACATCTTGTTCAAGGTGGACTCGACGAAGAAGCAGGTCATCGTCTCCAAGGGAGCGGGCCTCTTCATCCAGGACGCCGCGGGCAACAGCTTCATGGACATCGATCCCGTCACGAACAAGAAGCCGCGCTCGGCCTTCCCGGAAGGCTCGACGCCGTACCTCTACGGCATGGTCAACGATCACACCAACGGCAACCTCCTGTGGGAGGAGGGCTGGCACTGGGTCAACTACGCGTCTGGCTTCGGCACGAGCAACGCGAGCCTTCACAAGTACATGAACGAGATCATCTATGGCGACGCGAACGGCAACTTCTTCAAGGGCTACGGCGCCGTCAACTACGGCAACGGTCAGAGCGACTACACCGAGCAGCACACGGCCGCGTTCATCAAGAACACGACGAGCGGCAACATCACACGCAGCATCTGCTACTACTTCTCCACGCACCCATGGGCACACGGCAACTACACGTCCCTCGCGCTCAACGGCTCGGACGTGTGGAGCGCCTCGAACAACAACGCGGGCCAGAACTGCACGAACGTGACGTTCCCGGCAAACCAGACCTCGCTGCTGGCGCTCAAGACCGGTTGCTACATGTGGACGCCGTGGAACGGCTACTACGACCGGAGCATCATCGGCTTCTACAACAACACGATGGCTCCGACGAACGGCCTGCTCTTCGACTACGACCGCTACGATCAGTGGTTGTCCAACAAGTAGCCGGCGACGGCGTACTCGCGTGGGTGCAGGCGTGGACATGCGGAGCTGCGGCGTCCTCTCCGAACGTCCTACCGCGCGGCCCTGCCTGTTGACCCCATCGCGAACTGGTGCCAACGTAGTTGTCCCATGTTCCTAGGTCGTGTCATCGGTACCGTCGTCGCAACCCGCAAATACGAGGGACTGGAGGGCGTGCGCCTGCTCGTCGTGCAGCCGGTGACCGCGTTGGGCGACGACAAGGGTGCACCGCTCGTGGCCGCAGACACCACGCAGGCCGGTCCCGGGGAGCTCGTGCACCTCGTGACGTCGCGCGAGGCGGCGCTCGCGATGCCGGAGACCTTCGTGCCGGTGGACGCGGCCATCGTCGGCATCGTCGATGCGGTCAATCACGATCCGCGCCTCGCCCAGGCTCGGATCCAGGCCCAGACCCAGGTCACGAGGTAGGAGGTCGCCGTGCTGCTCGGACGCGTGACCGGCCAGGTCGTCAGCACCCTCAAGCACAAGACCTACGCGGGTCGTAGCCTCATGATCGTCCAGCCTCTGGTGCCGGGTGGGCCGGGTGCGACCGACGCGCTCGTGCCCGACGGGGACCCGGTGCTCGCCGTCGATCACGCGCAGTCCGGGCCCGGGGATCTGGTCCTCGTGCTGAGCGAAGGCAACGGCATCCGGCAGCTGCTCGGGGAGAAGGTGCTGCCCATCCGGCGCCTGATCGTGGGCGTCGTGGACGCCGTCGATCTGCCCGGCTGCGCGGCCTGAATCGGCACATGAGCGGCCCCGTCGCCACCCCCACGCTCGCGCGCTTGCGCCGCGAAATGCTCGCGTACGCGGCGAGGTTGCACGCGCGCGGCTGGGTGGCCAACCACGACGGCAACCTCAGCGCGCGCATCCCCGGCACGGCGGGGCGCTTCCTCGTGACGCCCACCGCGATGTCGAAGGGCGCGCTCGGCGAGGCCGATCTCGTCACGCTGGATCGCACCTTCAAGCCCATCTCGGGCCGCCGCAAGCCGCCGAGCGAGGTGGGCCTGCACAAGATCTACTACGCGGCGCGCCCCGACGCACAGGCCGTCATCCACGCGCACCCACCGGCCGCCACCGCGCTCGCGGTGGCCGGTGTCGAGGTCTGCCCGCGCATCATCGCGGAGGCCGTGGTCTCGCTCGGCGACGCAATCCCAATGGTGCCCTACGCGCTGCCGGGCTCCGACAAGCTGCACGAGGCCCTGCGCAGCGTCGCGGCGGTCCACGACGCCGTGACGATGGAGCACCATGGCGTGCTGTGCTGCGGCGACGATCTCGAGCAGGCGTGGCTGCGGCTGGAGCTCGTCGAGCACCTCGCGCGCATCCAGATCGAGGCGCTGCGCCTCGGGCCGCTGCGCACGATCGGCGAGCTCGATCTCAAGCGGCTGCGCGAGGCCCGCACGAAGGCTGGGCTCGGCCCGGAGGGTCGCGCCCGGAGGAAGGCATGACGAAGGTCTGTGTGACGGGCGGCGCCGGCTTCATCGGCTCGAACCTCGTGCACGCGCTCGTCGGGCGGGGCGACGACGTGATCGTGCTCGACGACTTTTCGACCGGTCGGCGCGACAACCTCGACGGGCTCGACTGCACGGTGATCGAAGGCGACATCCGCGATCTCGCGACCTGCCGGCGTGCGCTCGCGGGATGCGAGCTGGTCTTGCACGAGGCGGCGCTCCCCTCGGTCTCGCGCTCGGTCGAGGATCCCATCGCGTCGAACGAGGTCAACATCGTCGGCTCGCTCAACGTGCTCGTGGCGGCGCGTGACGCCGGCGTGCGGCGCGTCGTGTACGCGGCCTCATCGAGCGCCTACGGAGAGACGCCCGTGCTGCCCAAGGTCGAGACCATGCCGGCCGCGCCCATCTCCCCGTATGGACTACAGAAACAAACCGTCGAGGTGTACGGCCAGGTCTTTTGCCGCCTCTACGGCCTCGCGTTCGTCGCGCTGCGCTACTTCAACGTCTTCGGTCGCCGCCAGAGCCCAAAGAGCGACTACGCGGCCGTCATCCCGCGCTTCGTAACCGACATGCTCGCGGGCCGCGCCCCGTCGATCTTCGGCGACGGCTTGCAGACGCGGGACTTCTGCTACATAGACAACGTGATCGAAGCGAACCTCAAGGCCGCCGAGGCACCCGACGCGCCCGGCCACATCTACAACGTCGCGTGCGGCGAGCGCGTCTCGCTCCTCGATCTCGTCGCCGGAATCAACCGGATCCTCGGCACCTCGATCACCGCATCGCACCTGCCCGAACGGGCCGGCGACATCCGCGACTCGCTCGCCGACATCTCGGCCGCCAGGCGCGACCTCGGCTACACCGGCGCTATCCGATTCGAGGACGGCCTCGCCCGCGCCATCGCCTGGTACCGCTCGCACGCTTGAAACTCCGCACCCGGCCACGCGCCGCACGGTCGCCTGTCATGCGCTTCATTGCCCCGCTGATGCTCGTCATCTTCGCGCTGCCCGCGCTCGGCGCCGAACCAGCCAAGGGCGCGGCGAACAAGGACACGCGACCGAGCGTGATCGTGGTGCCCTTCGTCCGGGTGGGCAATGTCTCGCCGCTCGTCGCGGCGCGCGTGCAGGAGGCGGTCAAGGGGCGGCTCGACTTCGGTGGGAGCCTCAAGCTGCGCACGGAGTCCGATCGCACGGCGCCCGAGCCGAGGCAGGTCTCGCGCACGCCCGTCCTGCCGCCCACGAAGGGGAGCAAGGAGATCGAGGAGGCCGATCGGCTGCGTCTGGAGGCGGGGGATCTCATCGCGGACGGCAAGTGCGCTGTGGCAGCGGGCAAGCTCGCGACAGCGCTCAAGAAATTCGAGTCGAACCAGATCGAGATCGTGGACTTCAACCCCTGGATCGACACGCTCGGCAAGGCCGCGACGTGCGAGATCGACGCGGGCCGCACCAAGCAGGCGCGCGCGTATCTGCGCCGTGCGCTCATGATGCAGCCGACCTTCGTCGTGGATCTGCGTTCGGCGAGCAAACCGCTCGTCGAGGCCCTGACGGCCGAGCGCGATGCCCTCGAGTCCAAGCCGAAGAGCAAGCTCACCGTCGCGTGCAGCGCGCCGCGCGCGAGCGTCTTCCTCGACGGCGTGTCCTTCGGCGGCTGTGGCGCGACGCGCGAGGGCGTGCCCGCCGGGTCGCACATCGTCCAGGTGCGCGCCGACGGCTTCAAGCCCTTCGGTAAGCGCGTCGACGCGAACAAGGGCAAGCCCATCGCGCTCGAGGCCAAGCTCGCCTCGCTCGCGACCACGCGGGACAAGGAAGACAACGAGCCGCAGGGCCCCGTCCACACCAAGGACCTCGGGGCATTCGCGCAGAAGGGCGACTTCGCTTCGAAGGCCTTCAAGTCGCGCGCGGCCCTGCTCGGCAAGCAGACGGGCGCCGACAACGTGGTCTTCGGCGTCGTGGCCGATCTGCGCGGCGGCGTGATGCTCCATCTGTTCGCGTGGCACATCCCGGAGAGCAAGCTCCTGGCTGTGGACCCGCTCGCCTATGCGAAGGGCGCGGACGACGTGAACCGGCGCACGGACGGCATCGACGCGATCGTGGCGAAGGTGCTCCTCGACCGGCCGCGAGACCGCATCGTCAGAGGCGTGCCGGCGGTGTTCAAGAGGAAGTAGGCTATTCGCCCGTCCTTCATCACCCCGAGCGCGAGCGAGACGGGCCGGCCCACCACCTGGTTGGCATGGTTGCCGGCTGGTTGGCGAAATAACCTGATTTCATGCCGTCCCGTGCGACCCAGACCAGGGTCAGGCCCCGCGGTCGAACTGGGACGCCAGCCCGAAGGCGCGTGGTGTCACGGGTGTTGTGACGGGCGTGGGTCGTTGCGCGCGGGGCAGCTGCTCAACGTCTCGGCGCTCGCGAGCGGCGCAGGCATCAGCCCGAACACGGCCAACGCCTGGATCGGCGCGATCGGGACGTCCAATCTGTCGCTGCGACTCCAGGCCTGGCACGGCAACGTCGGGTCACGGGAGGTCGAGTCGCCCAAGCTCCTGTCTTGGGAACCGGTCTCGCCTGTGCGCTGCTCGGCACTTGCTCGCCGGGGGAGCTCGACACGCACCCGCTGCGGGGCGCAATCTTCGAAAACCTCGGCGCGGTGGAGGCCCTCAAACGCGAATTGAACCGCGGCATTCGACCCCGGTGGTTCTTCTGGCGCGACCAGCGCGGCCTCGAGATCGATCTGCTCGAGCCGGAGCCAACCGGGCGCGCGATAGGCCTCGAGTGCAAATCCGCTCAGACCTGGTCCGACGATTGGGACGTCACGCTCGGGCGCGTCACGGGCCAGATGGTCCGGGCCAATCGCGCATTGCGCACAGCCATCGTCTACGGGGGCAGCAGCTTCGTCCCCGGCAGGGGCAAGCGCCCCGGCGCGGATCTCGTGCCGTGCAACGACGTCGGTGACTGGCTCGACACCGCCCCGGCGCCTTGACCGGGGCGATCACCCGTCCCCCAAAAAACCCATCGCCACCCCATTGAACCGCTCCGGATCCTCCTCCATCGGGCAATGGCCGCAGTTCGAAAACGTCACGAGCCGCGCGTGCCGCAACGCAGCGACGAGTTCCCGCCCCGACGCGGCGCTCAGGATCTGGTCGCGCTGCCCCCACACGACGAGCGTGTCGTGTGAGATCTCGCCGAGGCGCGGCTTGAGCGCCCCGAGGTCCTCGTTGAACGTGCGCGCCACGGACAGCGCGGCGTCGAGCGCGCCCGGGCCCCGCAGCGGGGCGAGAAAGTCGGCCATGAAGCGCGTATCGATGGGCAGGTTCTTGTAGGCCGCGATCTTGAGGGCCTCTGCAATCGCGAACGCGACGCCGGGCGCACGAAACGCCGGTGCGAACAGCGGGTGCTGGAGCGCGGCGATGAGCGCGATGCGCCGCCAGTCCACGGCCACCGGGTTGACGAGCACGAGCCGGCCCACGCGATCCGGAAAATCGAGCGCGATCCTGAGCGAGAGCGCACCGCCGAGCGAGTTGCCGACGAGGTGCGCGCGTGCGACGTGCAGCGCGTCCATCAGCGCCACGACGCGGCGCGCCTGCGTGTCGAGGTGGTAGTCGCCGGGGCGCTTCTCGGACCAGCCGAAGCCGGGCACGCAGGCGGCGTGGGCCCGATACGCACGCGCGAACACGCCGAGGTTGTGACGGAAAGCCCAACTCGACTGGATGAAACCGTGCAGGAACAGGACGTCCGGGCCCTCGCCCTCGGTCACGACGTGGACGCGCCGGTCGAGCGCACGGACGAGGCGTCCGCGTGGATGCCAGGACTCGGTCGAGTGGTGCAGCGGTTCGGTGCGGTGTGGTGACATGCGACCACTATACGCGGTGGTCGGCCCGGACCGAAGAGGCACCCGCGGGGGCAGCGTCGATGGCGCACAGGAGCCTTCGCCGGGCGTTCTTGACCTCGATCAAATCCGCCCGTAAGTTCAAGGCTTGCACGCCACGAACCACAGGGCTCGGGCGCGTCGAAGTCCCCGAGCCGGCGGGCGTTTCCGGAATTGACCGAGGAAGCCTTGCGCCGCTCCGCCCGCACGTTGTCGACCCGATCGCTGCTCGCCGCCACGCTGATGCTGGCGCTGTGCGGCGCGTTCGAGCCCGCCTGGGCAGCCGATCACGCCCCGAACCTGCGCAGTTACGTCGGCTCGCGCGTGACCGTGCGCACGAACACCGACGACGCGTATGCGCGCGGCCTGCTGTCGAAGCTGGAGAGCTTCCTCGCACAGGCGGACCGGCGTCTATCTGAAATTGCACGGGATCCGACGCGACCGATCCACGTCACGCTGCTCGTCTTCGAGACGCAGGAGGAGTACCAGCACTACGCCAACGGCAGCGCGCCCGGCCTCGTCAACAACGGCGGCTACTACGATGGCGCGTCGCGCACGGTCGTGACCTATCGCTACAACAACTCGATGCAGCTGTACTTCCATGAGCTGGTGCATGCGCTCATGGGCGAGATCTTTCAGGACCACAGCTTCGCCCGCTACACGCGCGCCAACTGGCCCGTGTGGTTCGACGAGGGGATGAGCGAGTACCTCGGCTCGTATCGCGTGATCGGCGACAAGATCGAGGCGCCCGCGCGCAACAAGTCGAAGCTCGCCTACCTCGTCAACGCGCTGGATCGCAAGGCGTTCGTGCCGCTTCCGACGCTCCTTCGCGCGAGCGCGGAGTGGTTCTCGGGCGGCTCGATGAACATCTACTACGCCGAGAGCTGGGGCCTCGTGGACTTCCTCCTTTCGAGCCCCCCGCTCGCCGACAAGACCGCCGCCTACTTCCGGCGACTGCGCGCGCATCAGGACGGCCACCGCGCGTTCGTCGACGTTTTCGGCCCGGATCTCGATGACTTGGAGCGCCGCTGGCGGGAGCACATCCGCTCGCTCGCCCGGCCCACCGACGGCTGGATCCCCCTCTTCAACGGCCAGAGCATCGACGACTGGACCGTGCACGAGGGCGGCGCCTGGAGCGCGCGGGACGGCGAGATCGTGGGCGCCGGCGCCCGCAACTACAACTACCTCATCAAGAGCGAAGTGCCGATGCGGGAGTTCACGCTCGAGCTGGAGATGATGCTCGTGCGCGGCACGGCGGGCCTCATCCTCGGCAACAACTTCCACGGCGAGTACCCCTACTACTACCTGCTCGACGTGGCGCGCGACGCGGTCATGCTGCGCCGCAGCTACACCTCGACGCGCATCGAGCCGGTCAAGCAGGCCTTCGCCGAGATCCCGCTCGGGTCCTGGGTGCCCATCCAGATGACCGTGCAGGGCGACCAGCTGCGCATCCGCGTACGGGGGCGCGAAACGCTCGTAACAACCGGAGATCGCGAACGATATTCGCTATTCGGCCTGTACCTCTACCACGCCGAGGCGCACTTTCGGAATATCCGTGTGAAGCCCGAGCCGCCCCAGGTCCGGCCCGCGGGCGCGCGGACGGAGACGCACCCGGCGTCGAGGCCGGTGGCGCCCTCCGCGCCCTAGCGCCTCGCGCCTGCCTCGACGAGATCCTCGTCGAACGTGACCAGCTCCGCGATGTGTCGGCGACGGCAGCACGCGAGGTCGATGAGGTCGCGCGGCCCCGCCTCAGCCCACCTTCTGCCCCCACGCCTGCACGTCGCCCACCGGCCCCCGCCGCACAGGGTGAAGCCCCGCGCGTGGACCGTCGCTTCGACGAACGAGGTGCGCACGCCCAAAGACAACGAACGCATGACGCGCGCGGGCTGCACGCGCGGCGACTGTCAGGCGATCCTCCGCGACAGGCGGCGCGCCCTACGCCCGATCGAGGCCGGCGAAGCCCTGTTGACGCAGCGCTTCGTAGATGACGATCGCGGCGGCGTTCGCGAGGTTGAGCGACCGGATCTCGCCGTTGGTGGGGATGCGGACCATGCGATCGGCGTAGCGCTCGCGAACGGCCGCGGGGAACCCGTCGGTCTCACCTCCGAGCACGATGAGCGCGCCGCCAGGATAGGCCACATCGTCGTAGCGGAGGCCCGTGCGCGCCGAGAGGAAGTGCGCCGGTACGCCGGGGAAGGCCGCGAGCACGTCCTCCACCGTGTCGTGTCGAAAGAGTTCGATCTTATGCCAGTAATCGAGTCCTGCGCGCTTGAGGTGGCGGTCGTCGAGCGTGTAGCCGAGGCGCCCCACGAGGTGGAGCGTGGCGCCCGTTCCGACGCAGATGCGGCCGATGGAGCCCGTGTTGCCGGGGATCTCGGGTTCGATGAGGACGACGCGGACGGGGGGCTGCGCGGGCACGGGCGGGCCGCCTAGAGCGTCGAGAGGAAGTCGCGCAGGGCCGCGCGATCGGCCTCGGGCAGCGCGAAGAACGCGTCGCGCGCGGTCTGCGCCTCGCCGCCGTGATGCGAGATAGCGTCCTCCGGCGTCCGGGCGCGGTGGTCGTGCAGGAACGCCGCACGGAATCGCATGCCCCAAAGGGGCGGCGTGCGCCATTCCTCCGACGCCAGGTTGTCGGCGCCGACACCGTCGTCGAGGCCCGGGCCCATCTTGTGCAAGCACAGGTCGGTGTAGGTGCCGCGCACGCGATCGCTGGTGTTGGGGCGATGGCACGCCGCGCAGCCGATCGCGCGGAAGAGCGACTCGCCACGCGGGTTGTTGGAGGCGCGCAGGGGCGGCGCGAGGCCCCTCACGTACGCCGCGAGCGCCTTGACGAAGCCCTCGGTGACCTCGGGATCCTCTCGCGTGTCGAAGTCTTCGCGTCGCTCCTCGGGCAGCACCGGCGACGTGATGCCGATCGCGTCGTGGAGCTGATGGGCGACCATGTCCTCGAGCGTCGACGCGTCCGCCTTGTGCCCGAAACGCCCGAGCCGCCCCCCCGGCAGCACGCGCGCATGCCCCCGCACGCCGTCGCCGTCTTCGTCCTCGCTGTCGCAGCCCGCCTCGACGAGCTCCAGCGGCACCTGCTCGAGCAGGCCGAGACCGAAGAGCGGGCCCGAGACCCGCCGGCCCGCACGCGCGCCGGACGGCACCTCGAACTTCGCGTAGCCGGGCGAGGTGCGCGCTGGGACCGCGATCATCGTGTGAGGTTCGGTCAGCGTCGTCATGTACGTGACCCCATGCGCCACATCGCTGCCTCCACCCAGAATGGGGCGGTCGTGGCAGGCACCGCAGGCCACGCCCACGTAGTGCGGACCGAGCCCCATCGTCGTGTCGAAGGAGATCAGGAACGCGACCCGCCCTTGCAGGAAGAGGCGCTTCTCGTCGCCTGTGAGATCCTCGCGCGGACCGCCGAGCTGCCCGGCGTCGGGCGCGGTCGAGGCCGGCGGCGCGTAGGTGGGCACGGGCTCCTGCGATATCGCGGCCGTCGCAGGGATCTTCGTCGCGACGAAGAGCACGAGCCGGTCGATGAACTTGCTGAAGCGCTCCGGATCGTCGTCGGCCTCGACCGCGGCCTGCTGGCACGCGGCGAACGTGGCGAGGAGGCACAGGGCGATCGGGGCGTTGCGTCGCATGCCGAGCATCGTAGCGCCGATGGGCGCGTTGGCAACATGGCGCGCAGACACATGGCGCGCAGGCGTTTGGAGGGTGTCTACATTGAAATAACGTGTTTGAGCCAAGCGCTGCCAGGGCGATGTGGTGAACATGGTGTGGTGAACGTGGTGTGGCGTTCGGATCTGGGCGTCCCCTTCGCGCGCTCCGAGAGAAGGGGGCCGCCCAGATCCCCATGCTTCCACATCTCCCCGCGCGACGCTTCATGCAACACCACTGGCGCCAAAGAAGCATACACAACCTCTTATATCAGAGGATGAGCATCGCGTCGCCGTAGGAGTAGAAGCGAAAGCCGCGCGCGATCGCCTCGCGATAGGCCGAGAGCACACGCTCGCGCCCCGCGAAGGTCGACACGAGCACGAGCAGCGACGAGCGCGGCAGGTGGAAGTTCGTCAGCATCGCGCCGACCGCTCCGAAGCGATGGCCGGGCAGGATCGTGAGATCGGCCTCGCCGTGGCCGGCGGGAAAGCGCGCGTCACCGTGCCGTGCGGCGAGCGTCTCCAGGCAACGCACCGTCGTCGTGCCCACGGCGAGCAGCCGCCGCCCCTCGTTTCGCGCGCGATCGAGCGCGTCGGCCTGCACCTCGTCGAGCGAGAAGCGCTCCGGCAGCACGCGGTGGGCCCGCAGATCGGCCGTCCGCACGGGCAGGAACGTGCCGGGTCCGACGTGCAGCGTGACCGTGCAGAAGGGCACACCTCGGGCAGCGAGCGCCGCGCGGATGCGCTCCGTGAGGTGCAGGCCCGCCGTGGGGGCCGCCACCGCGCCCGGCACCCGCGCGTGCAGCGTTTGATAGCGGTCCCGATCTCGCGTGCGCTGCGCCTCGGGCGCGTGATCGGGGCGCGTGATGTAGGGCGGAAGCGGCACCTCGCCCGCCCGATCGAGCAGCTGTCCGAGGTCCGCCGCGCCCGCGATCGAGACGACCGCGCGCCCGTCCCCTTCCACCTCGACGAACGTCGCGACCGGGCCGCAGGGCGCGTCATCGCGGCCCAGGATCTGCACGTCCTGACCCACGCGCGGACGCTTCGACGACCGGCACAACACCTCCTGGCGCTCAAGCCCCGCGCCGTCGGGACCGAAGGGGCGCACGAGCAGCAGTTCGACCCCGCCGCCCGTCTCCTTGCGCGCCCACAACCGCGCCGCTACGACGCGCGTGTCGTTCGCCACGAGCGCAACGTCGTCCGGGACGAGGGCCTCGAGCTCGCGCACGGTGGCCTCGCGCAGCGCGCCGCTGTCGCGCGAGAGCAGGAGCAGCCGCGCGTCCTCGCGATCGGGCGGCGGCGCCTGCGCGATCGCCGCGTCGGGCAGCTCGAAGTCGTAGTCGGAGAGGACGTGACTCATCCGCGCGATCTACTCCACCAGCAGCGGCTCGGGGGGCGGCTCGTCACCTGGCACGGGCTCGACGCCGTCGTGCGGTTGCGGCGCCTGACCAGCTGAGCGGGCCGCACCGACGTATTTCATGAACGTCGGGACCGCGATGACGCCCATCATGCCCATGTAGGTGTACATCGCCATCAGCGCGGAGGGCGCGTAGAGCTCGGCGTGCGCGCGCGTGCCCCATTGGGTCGACGGGCCCGCCGCCAACGTCTTCGCGAGCCCTTCGCCGAAGCGCGTCCTGTCGCCCTGGAACGCCGCGCGCAGCGCCTCGCGGTACAGGCCCGGCTGCCCCGCCTCGGGGATCGGCCCGTGTCGCATGAGGACATCGAGCTCGGCGCGCGTGCCCTTGAGCCGCAGATCCATGCGGCCGCCGGCCTGCTCCGCGTCGAAGAGGGACAGCGCCTGCAACCAGGACAGCCCCTCGCGCAGCGCGCCTCGCGAAAAGGGTTGGAGCGCAGCCGCGATCACCAGCAGATCCACGCCCGCGAAACGCGGCGGCGTCTCGAGGCCCAGCAGTCCGCCGGCCGGGGGCGGGGGGATGGGACGGGGCTGTGCCTCCGCACGCGGGGCGTCCGCGAGGCCGACGACCACGCGTCCCGGCTCCTGCACGACGACGATCGGCACCTCGAAGAAGTCGAGATCCTTGTCGCGCGATCGGAGCACCACGCGCGTCTCGGTTCGCGAGCCCTCGGTGCGCGCGGTGATATGGACCTCGAGCTCGGCCTTGCCCTTGAGCTCGGCCAACAGCCCTTCGACGAACCCCTTCGCGTGCGTCGCGTCCCGGATGGGCACGACGATCCGCGTGTCCACGAGCCGATCGGTCACGATGAGCGCGAGGCTTCCGCGCAGGCCCTTGAGCAGGTGCCGCCCGAGCTTGGGCATCGCCTCGGTGACGTCGCCCTGCTTCGACAGCGCCGCGACGAGCCCCTCGAGGCCGAACGACAGGAACGTCACGTGCGATCGGGCGGGCGCATAGGCCGCCGCGCCCTCCGCGAGCGCGCGTTGATCCTCGGCCGTCGGCGCGCTCGCCCCGACGAGCTCGGCCACCTCCGGCGGCACCACGCCCTGCACGAGGAGCCGGCTGCCCCCCTCCTGCAACACCCACGCGCCGCCCACGGGCACACGCGGGCCGTCCTTCGTGCTCGAAAACGCGAAGTGCAAGAGCCTGCGCCCCTGGATCGATGGCATGGCCTCCAGCAGCGATGACGAGGTCCGCGGCGGCCGGCGAAGCGCGCCGAGCAGCTTGCCCTGGGTCGAGACGATGAGCACGCCGTCCTCCACGAGCAGCGTCAGGCCCGTGATGCCCTGCTCGACGCGGTGCGGCCTCCCGAGAGGCGGCGCGCCGGGCTTCGCCTTCTTCGGCTTGCCCTTGTTGCCCTTGCCGCCCGCCGGCGCCGGCGTCGCGGTCTCCTCGACCCACAGGCTCGCGAACCGCAGCGCGCTGTCCCAGGCCTTCTGCGGATTCGACACGCCGATGACCGCGCCAACACCATCCTCGAACACGAAGAAGCACACGTCGCTGTCGGGATCGAAGCCGGCGTCGGCGAGGCCCTTCGCGTCGAGCGATGAGAGCAGCTTGGCCTTGGCGGACCGCTCGCCGAGCCCGGTCCACGCCGCGTCCGAACCGCCGTAGGCCTTCAGGCGCGCGAACAGACCGGCCGCGAGCGCCATCGACGCGCCGGGCCGGTCGACGCACACGACGCCCTGCGCCTCCGTGGGCGTGCGAGCATCCATCGGGCCACGCAGCTTCGACGGCCGAGCGCCGAGCGCCGGGCTCGCGATGAGCGTGGCCGCGACCGAGAAGACGAGACCCCACACGAGCTTCGCGTGCATGTTGGAACTCCTTGACGCTTTGGCTTGCATTCCGGCGAAGACCTGTCCATGATCGGCGATCGTCGGAGGAACATTCAACATGCCAAATTACTTTCTAAGAATCAGCCTGCTCGAGCCCCGCACCCACACCCTCGGCCTGGATCTGGAACTCGACGCGCTCGACGACGGCATCACCTTGTGGTTGCCGGCGTGGACCCCGGGATCGTACCTCATCCGCGACTTCGCGCGCCACCTCTTCGGGATGCGCGCCACCGATCCCCGCACCGGCGCCGCCATCCCGGTCGAGCGCATCGATCTCGCCGCCTGGCGCCTGCCCGCGGGCACGCGACGCGCGCGGCTGAGCTACCGCGTCTACGCGCACACGCTCTCGCCGCGGACCTCCGACTTCGACGACCACCACGCCACGCTGAACTTTGCGAACGTCGCGCTGAGCGCCGACGGACTCGCACGGATGCCGCTGAGCGTCGCGCTGCACATGCCCGCGTCGTGGCGGTGCGATGGGGCGCTCGCGTGCGACGAGGGCCAAATCGAGGGTTGCACGCGCACGGTGACCCTCGAGGCCCCCGACTACGACACGCTCGTCGACTCGCCGGTGCTCTGTGGACATCACGAGCGGCACGACTTCGAGGTCGCCGGCGTGCCCCATCGCTTCGCGATCTCGGGCGCGCCCCCCGCGTCACGCGACGCGCTGCTGCACGCCGCGACGCGCCTGATCGAGACCCACGCGCGCGTGTTCGGCGGGCTCCCCTACCGTCGCTATGTCGTGCTGCTCGACGTCGCACCCGAGGCGAAGGGGGGCCTCGAGCACAGGGACTCGGCGCTTCTCGGCTGCAAGCCACAAGCCCTCGATCCCACGATGGAATCAGGCAAAACCTGGCGTCGCCTCGTGGGTCTTCTCGCGCACGAGACGTTTCATGCGTGGAACGGAAAGCGCGCGCGCCCGTTCGCGCTCGGCCCCTTCGACTACACGCGACCGACGCCGACGCGGGCGCTCTGGGTCGTGGAGGGCCTGACCACGTACTACGATCACATCAGCCCCGCGCGCGCGGGCGTCTGGAGCGCCCGGGAGACCCTCGACACGATCGGCGAGACCTGGCTCACGCTGGAGTCCTCACCGGGCCGTTTCGTGCAGTCGCTGGAGGACGCGTCGTACGAGGCGTGGATCAAGTTCTACAAGCCGGACGAGTCGAGCGGCAACCTCACGGTGTCGTACTACGTCAAGGGCGCGCTCGTGGGCCTCGCGCTGGATCTCGCGATCCGCGAACGCACGGGCGGCACACGCAGCCTCGACGACGTGATGCGCCTGCTCCACGATCGCTTCGCGTCGCCCCGTCCCGGCTACCGCGACGAGGACGTCTTCGCGATCGTGCAGGAGGGCGCCGGCTGCGATCTGGAGGACATCCTCCAGCCCTGCGTGCGCGGAACACAGGACCCCGACCTGGAGGGCGCGCTCGGCAGGGTTGGCCTGCGCGTGCGTCGCGAATGGGAGGCCTCGCACAAGGCCTCTGTCGGCGTGACGCTGCGCGATGGCGACCGCGTGGTGCTGGACAAGGTGCGCTCCGGCAGCGCGGCCGAACGCGCGGGCCTGAGCCCCGACGACGAGATCGTCGCCATCGAGAAAACGCCGGTCGACCCGAGCTCTGCCGGCGCCCTCGTGGGCTCGCGCTCGCCCGGCGAGGAGATCGAGATCACCTACGCGCACCGCGGCCGACTTTGCACGACGCGCGCCACACTGGAGGTGCCGCCGCCCGATCGCATCCGCATCGAGGCCGCGCCCGAGGCCTCCGTCCGTCAGAAGGCCCGCTTCGAGGCGTGGCTCGGCGCGCGCTTCGCGACGCTGGAGGCCGTGACCGGCTAGGTGCGCGTGAAGCCCATGCGATCGCGCAGGAACTTCTCGATGCGCAGATGCAGCAGCTCGGGAAACTCGATCGGTGTGTAGTGCGTGCCGCTCGGCACCACGAAGAGCTCCGCGTCCGGCACGAGCTCGGTCATCTTGCGGCTGCGCTCGATCGGCGTCAGCGGATCGCGATCGCCGGCGATGACGAGCGTCGGCACCTTCACGGTGGGCAGGATGTGCTCCGTGTCGTGATCGCCGAGCGCACGCAACGTTGTCATGTACGCCTTCATGTCGAGCATGATCACCTCGGCGGCGAGCTCGCTGAAGATCGTCTCGTCGAGCGTGTCGCTCACGAGGCCCACGAGCCGCAGCACCTCGAGCGCCGTCTTCGTGCGCGCGACCGGCGCGACATAGCGCTGCACACTCGGCGCGAGCGCCTCCAGCACCTGCGTGACCATCGGCACCATCGGCGCGAGGCGATCGGTCCCGAACGCGGAGTGGAAGGGTCGGCCGATCGTGCCGTTTATCTGCACGAGCGCGCTCACCCGCTCCGGAAAGCGCGCCCAGGCCTCGAAGTTCACCTGCACGCCCATCGACCAACCCACGAGCACGGCCTCGTCGATCTCGAGGAAGTCGAGCAGCTCGCGCAAATCCTCCGTCTGCACATCGACCCCGTAGCGCGTCGGATCGCGCGGCGCCTCGGATCGATACAGGCCGCGGTAGTCCCACGACACAACGCGATGCCAGGGCGCGAAGTCCTCGACGAAGTGCCGCCACGCGCGGATGTTGCCGCCGAGCCCGTTGGACAACACGAGCGTCGGCCCCTTCGGCTGCCCCGCCTCGTAGGCGGCGAGCGCGGTGCCGTCGCTCGTGACGAAGCGCAGTTGGCGGACCTCGGCCATGAAGCCTCCTTGGATGCTCGCGATGCGGTGGCGAGCGATGCCGCGATTGTAGCCACGCTCACGCACCCGCGCGAGGGGACGGCAGATGTGCGTTCACTTCGGTTCAATCTTCGAGACGAAGCCCTTGACGCGCCCTTGATACGCCGTGATCCCCGCGTCGAAAGCCTCCAGCGCCGCCTTGTCCCGCGGCGCCTTCGCGAGCGCCGCGAGCGCATCGGCCGCCTTGTGCCCGGCGCCGGACACCCCACGCAGCTCGCTGAAGATCGCGCGCAGGTCAGCGTGAAACGCCTTGACCGCCGCGAGCCGTTCGTACGATCGACCGAGCGCGCCCAGGTTGCGCGCCAGATCCTGCGCGATGACGAGCGCGTCCTCCGCGGGGACCGCCCCCGCCGCCAGCGCCTTGCCCATGCCCGCGAGCGCGTAGTGCGCGTGCAGCGCCTGTGCGAGCGACGTCTCCGCGATCGATCCGATGAGCACGTCGGTCAGATCGTCGGCCTTGCCCGCGCTCCTCGCGAGCGCAGCGCGCGTGTGCGCCACGAGGTCCACGAGCCGCGGCGACGGCGAGGCGTGCGTCACCTTGCACTTCTCGCTCGGCGCAGCCTTGTTCGGCGCCGCCGCCCACGCGTCACCGCACAGCGCAGCCAGGCCGATCGTCGCCACCAGCAGATGTCGGGTGCCCATGTGCCCTCCGAGCGCGCGCGCTCACCCTTTGCGACCGTCGATCTTGAGCACCCGCACGGGCGGGCCGATCCGAATGTCCAGCTCATCGAGCCCGTAGAACAGCTCACCGTCTACGACCGGATCGATCGCGTAGCCCGGCCGCGCCTCGATCCGCAGCGTCTTCGCGGGCCTCTGCTGGAGCGCGTCGCCCCGCGGTGGCTTGCCGAGCGCCAGCAGCGGCAGGCTCATCACCACCTGCAGCGGATCGGCGCTCCCTACGAGCGCGTCGAGTTGCCCCGGCTCTCTCGCGTTGCCGAAGAGCCGGAAGACACCGCCGAGGTTCAGCTCCATCGCGCTGATGTTCACGGTCCGATACCGGTCGAGCGGCACCCGCACGCCATCGATCCACACGGCGAGGTGCTGCGGCTCGAACACGCCCGCGGAGTAGGCCCGCGCGGCCCTCGGCAGCGGGAGGTGACGGACGATCGGCGCGTGCAGCGCGAGCGATCCGACCACGCGCGCGAGCACCTCGAGGATGCCGTCGGTGCCGGGCCGGTTGGCCGCATAGAACTTGTCGAAGAAGCGCTGCCCCACGCCCGCGGCCGCGACCGCGAACGCGACCTTCTCGAAGCGGCGGCCCGGCCACTCGCTCGCCTCGCCGTAGCGGCCCTCGAGGATCATCGTGTCGAGCGTCTCGTAGGGCAGCTCCACGCCCCGATCGATGGCCGACGCCATCGCCCGCAGGATGCCCTCCGCGCTGCCGCGGACGCCGACCTTCATCGCGACGAAGTTGATCGTGCCGCCACAGGTCGGCACCACGAAGGGCAGTTCCGTGCCGCCGCGGGTCCGCAGCACCTGCCACGCCGTGTTGATGAGCCAGTGCAGCGCACCGTCGCCGCCGTCGGCCACCCAGTAGTCGATGCCGCGATCGAAGAACTCTCCGACCGCGGTCGGCAGCTCCATCAGATCGCGCGTCTGCCGCACGAACCCCCGTCCGCCCACGATCGTCGCGAGGCTCGCAGGACGGCCGGGCTGCAAGCGGTTGCGCTTGCTGTTCGGGTTCGTCACGACGCCCATCAGGCGACGCCCAGCAGTCATGGCGACCTCCCGCGGGCCGGAGCCCGAGGCTCGGCGGGCTCTAACACGCGCTCGCGCGGGGGGTCAAACGCGAGGCGAGCGGCTTGACTCCCCTTCTGCGCGCTCCGTACAGTGCGCGCCCGCGACTCACTTCGGGTCGCTCGAGGTGCGCCTTGAAGATCGCGGTCGTAGGAACGGGATATGTCGGGCTCGTCGCCGGTGCGTGCCTCGCGGAGGGCGGTCACGACGTGGTCTGTGCCGACATCGACGCCTCCAAGATCGCTCGCCTGCGTCGCGGCGAGTGCCCGATCTACGAGCCCGGCCTCGAGGAGATCGTGCAGCGCAACCAGAGGGAAGGCCGCCTGCGCTTCACCACCGATCTCGCGGACGCCGCCCGCCCCGCGCTCGTCGTCTTCATCGCCGTCGGCACACCGCCCAAGGAGGACGGCTCTGCCGATCTGCGCCACGTCCTCGACGTCGCCGCGGGCTTGGCGCGCGCGATGGACGGCGGGGGCTGCAAGGTCGTCGTCGTCAAGTCCACCGTGCCCATCGGCACCTGCGATCGCGTGCGCGCGGTCATCGAGGCGTACGTCAACGAACGCGGCGGGGCCGACTTCGACGTCGTCTCGAACCCGGAATTCCTCAAAGAAGGCGCCGCCGTAGACGACTTCATGCGCCCCGATCGCGTGGTCTGTGGCGTGGCGTCCGAGCGCGCGCGCCTGGTGATGGAGGAGATCTACAGGCCCTACATCGCCGAGTCGAGCCCGCTGTTGTTTATGGACGTCCGCTCGAGCGAGATGACCAAGTACGCCGCCAACGCGATGCTCGCGACGCGCATCTCGTTCATGAACGAGATCGCCAACCTGTGCGAGCGCCTCGGCGCCGACGTGGCCAACGTCAAGCGGGGCATCGGCTCCGATCCACGCATCGGCAACCTCTTCCTCAACGCAGGCATAGGCTACGGAGGCTCCTGCTTCCCGAAGGACGTCAAGGCGCTCATCGGCACGGCGGCGGAGTGTGGCTACACGCTCCAGGTCCTCGCCGCCGTCGACGAGGTCAACGATCGGCAGAAGGAGACGCTCCTCGCCAAGGTCCGCGCGCACTTCGGCACGGGACTCGCGGGCCGCCGCATCGCGATCTGGGGCCTCGCGTTCAAGCCCAACACGGACGACATGCGCGAGGCCCCGTCGCAGGTGGTGATCGACGGGTTGCTCGCCGCGGGAGCGCAGGTCACGGCCTTCGACCCGGTCGCGCACGAGACAGCGCGCGTCGTCTTCGGTGACCGCATCACGTACGCGGTGTCTGCCTATGACGCGCTGGAGGGCGCCGACGCGCTGCTGCTCGTGACGGAGTGGAGCGAATTTCGCGCGCCCGACTACGCGCGCATGAAGTCGCGGCTGCGCGCGCCGGTGGTGTTCGACGGTCGGAATCTGTGGGAGCCGGCTCGACTGCGGGAGCTCGGCTTTACCTATTTCGGTACCGGGAGGGGTTGATCAGGATCCGAGCGGGCATCAGCGGATCGATGTCGAGGTTCATCTCGATCTCGTGCAGACCGTCGCGGAACAGCGCGGTGGCCGCGTTGTCGCTGAGCACTCCCTCCACGATCCCCATACCGTACGCCTTGTGCAGCAGCACGTCGCCTGCGGCGTAGGGCTTGCGCGGGTCGTAGGGACGGCCATCGCGCGGCCCGAGAAGAGCCGTCGCGTCGCGCCATCGCGCGGTCACCTCCTCTTCCGGGGTGGGTACGCGCGGTCCATCGAGCGGCACCGGGTCGCGCAGGATCTTGTCCGCTTTGCGAAGTCGAAGAGCCACATCACGTCTCACGGCTTCTTTCCTTCTCGCCCTTGCGCCATATCCCCCGGCGCGGGCGGTGTGGGAGGCACAGCCTCCCGTTGGGTGTTCTCCCGAACCTCGATCCTTCGGGGGGAGGACCTGGGGTTCCGTTCGTCGGCGTCCGTAGTGTGCTGATGAATGACGATTCAGTCAATCCTTTTCTGCACCCCGGACCTTCATCCTCTCCTTTCGGCCACTTGTCCGTTGCGTCAACCCCCGGCCGCGCCCCTTCATTCCCAGCGTCCTGATCTGGATCAGGCCTGGCACCCCACTGGCGAACCGGGCGTGAGGGCACTACTCTCTGCGAGCCGCGCACCGGACCTTCCGCGCGGCAGAGGGATGCCGGATCGCATGATTTCGTTTCGCCCCCCGCCCGCCGAAGCGCAACTTCTCAAAACATTGGGCGAATTTTCCCGCGACGAGCTGCGACCGCTCGCGCGCGGCGCAGAACGGGACGGCTTGGTCCCGCGCGTGCTGCGCAAGACGGCCACGATGCTCGGGATCCCGGCGCTCGGCCTGCCGCGCCTGGCCGGCGGTGCGGGCCACCCCCTCGGGACCCTCGCGCGGTGCGCGGAGACCCTCGCGTGGGGCGATCCATGGCTCTGCCTCGCCGTGCCGGGCCTGGACCCCGCCACGCGCGTGCTCGCGAGCCTCGTCGACGCCGGGGTTGCGATGGCGCGCACGCTCGCCGAGCGGCAGATCACGGATCCGACGGCCGGGACCGCGCTCGCGCTCTTCGACGCGCCGGAGGAGCCGCTCGTCGTGGACGAGTCACGCGGCGCGCTGCGGCTCAGTGGGTGCAAGCGCCACGTCCTTCGCGCGGCGACGGCCACGAGCGCCATCGTGCTCGGCCGGGACGACAGCGGCGCGCCGGTGCTCGTGCTGGTGCCGACGCTCGATGAGACCTTCTCGGCCGAGATCAGGCCTCGTGGGGCGGGCAACGCGCTCGACGGAGGGCGGCTCGAGATGGCCGGGTTCCTGCCCGAGGACGCCCATGTCGCCATGCGCAGCGACGCAGCCCTGGGGCTCCTCGGCGACGCGCTCCGGCAACAGCAGGTCCTGACCGCGGCGACGCAGGTGGGCCTCGCGCAGGCCGCGCTCGACTACACGGGAAGCCGCGCGGGGGCCCTGTCGGCGTTTGGCCGGACCCTGAAGGCCGAGCCCGCGGCGGCCGTCGCGTTGGTCGATGCACATACTGCGTTGGAGGCGGCTCGCCTCGCGGTGTGGCGGGCGGCGGCGGCCTTCGACGCGGAGCTCGACGGGTGCGAGGCGCTCGCGGACGCGGCGTTCGCGACGGCCTGCGAGGCGGCGACGCGCGCGACGGACCTTGGGCTCGCGCTGCTCGGCCCCGCCGCGGCGACGACCGATCACCCGCTCGAGAAGTGGTCGCGCGACACGCGGGCGCTCGCGCTCCTCGGGGCGACGGCGTCCATCTGCGATCACGGTGCCGCCGCGGGGCTGCTCGGCGCCTCGTCGTTTCGGCATGATCTGCTCGACCACATCCTCGGGGGCGACGCACCGCAACCGTTCTGGACCTGATCCGGAGAGACCGTGTACGAGTTCCAGCCCACGCAGCGTCAGAGTCAGGCAATTGAATTCCTGCGCTATTTCTCCGAGAGCGAGGTGCGCCCCGTGGCACTCGAGGCCGAACGCCGAGCTGCATGGCCGGAGTCGCTCCTGCTCGAGCTGCGGCGGCGCGGGATCGCGATCTCGCAGGTTCCGCGCGAGTACGCCGGGATCGAGTCGGCCAACGTGTCGGCCTTCGACGATGCCTCCGGCGGGGAGAGCCAGGCGCATCGCGGCGCGTGTCTCGCGGCCGAGGAGCTCGCGTGGGGCGACGCGTCGGTGCTCGCGAGTGTGCCGGGGCCGGGGCTCGGGGGCGCGGTGCTGGAGCGCATGGGTACACGCTGGCAGCTCGAGCGGTTCTTCTCACCGTTTCGCGAGCGCACACCGCGATGGGCGGCTTGTGCGCTCACCGAGGGCGGCGCCGCGGACGACATCGCCGCCATCCGCACGCGCTGCGTCCAGCAGGGCGATGACTGGCAGCTCGACGGCGTCAAGCGATACGTGTCGAACGGGGCGCGCGCGAGCTGGACGGTCGTCTTCGCCACCCAGGATGCGGCGCAGGGACTCGCCGGCCTGCGGGCCTTCGTGGTCGAGCAGGGCACACCCGGCCTGCGCATCGCGCGCAAGGAGCCGACGCTCGGGCTGCGGGCGTGGGAGACCACAGAGATCGCCCTGGAGAGCTGCGTCGTCTCGGGCGAGAACCTGCTCGGCGGCGAACCCTTCTACGCCGACCCGAGCAACGTCGCAGACGCCCTCGCCGCTCTCGACGCGACGCGGCCGATGCTCGGCGCCACGGCCATCGGTGTGGGGCGCGCGGCGTTGGAGCGGGCGATCGATCACATCCGCCACGCGTTCCTGCGAGGCACGACGAGCTCGCTGCACACCTCGCTCGCGGAGCACCTGGCCCGCGCGCGCAGGCGCCTGGACGCGGCGCGGTTGCTCTGCTGGCGGGCGTCGTGGGCGGCTGATCTTGGCGATTCCAACGCACGCGACGCCGCGATGTGTCGGCTGGAGGCACCGCGCGCTGCGTTGGAAGCCACGCGCGCGGCGATCGAGGTCGCGGGGGCCGTGGGTCTCGAGTCGGACGGCTTCCTCGAAAAGTGGCTCCGGGACCTTCTGACCTTCGAGGTCGTCGCCGGGCCGGCGGCCGCGCAGCAGCGCGCGCTCGCGCGGATTCTGCTCGGTTCGGATTCCGCCTGAGCGCCCGCGCCGTGAGCGCTAGTCGGCCCCGACCGTGGGCTCGTCGTCGCCTGCGGGCTTGCCGCGCAGCACCAACCGGAACGCGTCGTCGATGAGCACAGGCTCCCCCGCGGGGATCTCGCGCCAAGCGCCCGCCGGCCCCCGGTGCGTCGAGAGGATGCGCGCCTTGACGTGCGGGTGCGCGACGATGCGGCGATCGAGGCCGGGCGAAGCCGCGCTGTCCGAACATCGCGGGCAGGGACCGAGTCCGTCGAGGCTCAGCGCCCAAAGCGGGCGCCCGAGGCCGATGGCGCCGAGCACGTTGCGCTCCGAGACGAAGAGGCCGAGGCCGGGAGCGGGTTGTCCGCCCGTGCGCTCGAGAAGGTTCGCGAAGCCTTCGAACGCCGCCGCGACCGCGCGCGTGGTCGCGAAGGGGCCTTCCTCCGGCTCCTGATCCAGCACGGAGAGATAGCCCGAGAGGAGCGTCTCGGCATACGACTGCGTCCGAATGTTGCGCGCGAGGTGCTCCGGCATGAACGATCGCACGGCCTGCTGCGCCCTCGTGTCGTCTTCGAGACCGCCCGCGAACACGCCGAACCAGCGGTGGTAGCGGAAGGGCTGGCAGGTGGCAGCGTCGAAGGCGCCGGGACGGGACGGGACGACCACCGCGAGGAGGCGCTCGGTGCGCGGCTCACCGAGGAAGCTGCTCCACGCCGGCACACGCGGCAGGGGCCGCTTGCGCAGCAGCACCTCGTCATTCTGGAGGAACGCGAGCCCCACGTCGAAGCGCACGTTCGGCAAGGCGGAGTCGACGGGACACGGCAGCAGGTCCCCCACCGCCGCCAGCGCGCACGCGAAAGCCTGTCGGTCGTTGACGGTCATCGCCAGCGCTCTCGCTTGCTTCATCGATCCTGTCGGTGCTCGGGACATGCAGCCTCCGGGGAACCTTCTCCCCTTCTCCTACGACGCGCCGTCGCGCCGTAAGGTTCACTGTACACGAGCGCCCCGCACGCTTCAAAAGGCATTTGCCGGCGCGCACATTCCGCGCGATTCGATTCGGCCGTTGATCGCGAGGCCCGATCCGCCGTAGCGTAGGGCCCCCATGACGAGAGCGACGGTCCCCGACGAGATGCCCTTGGAAGCCTACGGGCCGGACGCGCCTACGTTCGACGATCTGCCGCCCATCGCGGATCTGCCGATCCTGCCGCCGGACGATCGCCCGCACGACGCACACAAGCTGCGCAAGCCGAGGCCTCGGGAGCTGCCCGCCACACACCTCGGCCGCACGCCGCCGTGGTCGAGCGAGGCCGAGCGCGCTGTGCTCGCCTCCGTGCTGATCGAGCCGATTCGACTCACGGCGATCGTCGAGCACCTCAGGCCGGCGGACTTCTACGAAGAGCGGCACCAGCTGCTGTTCCAGACGATGCTGGAGGAGACCGATCGCGGCCGTCCCGTGGACGTCGTCTCGGTCGTGACCGCGCTGCAGCGCATGGGGCGGCTCGATCGCGTGGGCGGCATCGACTACCTCGGGGCGCTGTCGGAGTCGCTGGCCACCACTGCGTCGCTCGAGAACTACGCGAAGACGGTCGAATCGCTCGCGCTCGTGCGGCGCGTGATGTTCGCCGCCGCGACCACGCTGGAGGACGGCTACGCGTCGGAGCTGGATCCGGCGACCTTCGTCGAGTCGGCCGAGAAGCGCATGTGGGACGCGATGAGCGGGCGCGACACCACGGGGGCGGAGCCGCTGCGGGACCTGCTCGCGCAGACCTTCGAGGAGATCCTCTCGCTCCGTGGTCACAAAGGGGAAGCAACTGGGATCACGACCGGTTTTGCTGAGATCGACCGCATGATGCTGGGGGTGCATCCGGGCGATCTCGTGATCGTCGCAGCGCGTCCGTCGATGGGCAAGACGACCTTCGCGATGAACCTCGCGCTCAACGCGGCGCAGCACGGCTATCCCGTCGCGGTCTTCTCGCTCGAGATGACGAAGAAGCAGCTCGTTCAGCGCCTGCTGTCGAGCCACTCGCGCGTGGATCTCAAGGACATGCGCTCCGGTGACGTCGACGAGGCCAAGGCAGAGTCTCTTCAAGCGGCCTCGGCCGAGCTCAGCGAGCTGGCGGTGCAGATCGACGACACGCCGGCCATCAGCACGCTCGAGCTGCGCGCGAAGTGCCGCCGCCTCGCGTCCGAGGGCAAGTGCAAGATGATCGTGGTCGACTACCTCCAGCTGATGCGCGCGCCGTCGGCCAAAGAGGGAGGCCGCAAGGTCGACAGCCGCGAGCAGGAGATCAGCGAGATCTCGCGCTCGCTCAAGGGGCTCGCAAAGGAGCTCGGCGTGCCCGTCGTCGCGCTGTCGCAGCTCAACCGTGGCCTCGAACAGCGGCAGGACAAGCGCCCGATCCTCAGCGATCTCCGAGAGTCCGGCGCCATCGAGCAGGACGCCGACGTGATCATGTTCATCTACCGCGACGTGGTCTACAACAAGGCCACCTCCGATACGAACATCGCCGAGATCATCGTCGGCAAGCAGCGAAACGGGCCGACCGGGACCGTGCGTCTGTACTTCAACGGCCGTTACACGCGCTTCGACAACCTCCAGGAAAACGGCTTCGACGACGACCTCGCGGGCGCCTAGTGGCGCGTTCGGCTGGGCATCGCTACACTATTGGCCCGCGCGCTCGCGCACCTGAAAGGAGCCGTCATGGGACCTCGCGCCGTGCTTCGTCTCGCGCTCGCTGCCGTCATGGCGGGCGCTGCGCTGGCCTCGCCGACCGCATGGGCCGTGCCCGTTTTGCTGCCCGTGCAGGCCGCGCTCAGCACGGCGGGCGGTGGCCCGGTGGCCGATGGCACGTACGCGCTCACCTTCCGGCTCTACGCGGACGCGACCGTGCAGGACGCGCTGTGGAGCGAGGTGCATGTGGGCGTGCCCGTCAAGGGTGGCCTCGTGCTCGCGCTGCTCGGCAAGGGGACGCTGCCGGCGCCGCTCGACTCCGCGATCTTTGCGCAAAACGCAGCTGCCCACCTGTCGTTGCAGGTCGAGAGCGACGCCGAGATGCCACGTGTGCGCCTGCACCCGGTGGCGTACGCGTCCGAGGCGCTGCACGCGGGGAGCGCGACCAAGCTCGACGCGCCGCTGCCGAGCGAGGGCATCGCGGCGGGCGCCGTCACACCCGAGAAGCTCGCGTTCACCTACGCCGGCAGCGACACCAAGGGCGGCGCGGCGACGACCGCGAAGCTCTCGGAGGACGTCGCGTGTACGGGCTGCGTCGGCACGGGCGATCTCGCCTCGGGCGCCGTTACCGCCGACAAGATAGCCGCCGCAGCCATCGGTGCAGCGCACTTCGCCGCGGGGGCCGTCGACGGTGGCGCGCTCGCGGCGGGCGCGGTCGGCAAGGACAAGGTCTCGGCGAGCTTCGTCCAGGATCTGGACCTGGCGACCAACGCGAGCTTGAAGCCGGTCGCGTTCAGCGGCGCCTACGGGGATCTCACCGGCGGGCCCGATCTGACGCCGTTCGCGAAGCTCGCCGACGCGAACACGTGGGCGGGTGAGCAGACCCTCAGCGCGGGCGCCGACTTCGCAAAGCAACAGGCCAAGCTCTTCCGCTTCCAGAACGCGGCCAGCGAGCCGGCGGCCTGCGACGCCTCCGCGGTGGGACTTGCCTGGTATGACACCGGGGGCGACGCGCTCAAGGTCTGCAACGGCAAGGCCTGGGTCACGCTGGCGAAGCTCGCGGCCCTCGGGTCGCCCGGCAACCCCGGGGCCGCCTGCAAACCGATCCTCGACGCCGACGCGAAGTCCGCGGACGGCCTGTACTGGGTCGACCCCGACGGCGGCGGCGCGAACGCGGCCTTTCAGGTCTGGTGCGATATGACCGGCGGCGGCTGGACGCTCATCGCGAAGGTCAACATCGCCAACGTGGACAACCTCGACGAACCCAAGGACTGGTTCCAGCAGACCCTGCGCACGAACCTGCTCGCGGACGCGAAGATGGCGAACAACGGCAACCTCGCCTCGTACGGCATCGCGAAGTTCACGCCCTACCTCACGAACGCGAGCCTCGCGCGCTTCACGATCGTCGCGCAGCTCGACACCAACCAGACCGCGGCCTGGTACAAGGTCGCCGATCCGGCGGCGGCCAAGAACTGGTTCAACGGTGACAGCGTCGCGACGAAGGTGTGCACCGACGCCGCCATGTCGAAGAACTGCACCACCGGCGTCATCGCGTACGCGGGCGATGCCACGACCCTAGGCGGCATGAACCTGACGTCGTATGGCTACTCGGGGGGCACGATCCACATGCGCCTCAACAGCGACGGCGCGCCGAGCTACTCGGCCGTGTGCTCGAGCACGGGAGACAACAACGGCAACGCCTGGAAGGACAGCTACGCCACGCATTGGGGCAACGGCCTGCTCATCTCGATCCGCTAGCTTTGGGCGGGCCGGTGCCTGCCCGACCTCGACCTCGACCTCGAGGGCGCGGTTGACACGCGGCCCCCAGGCCCTAACAATGTTCGCCCCTTGGACCCATGGGTCCGCGCCACATACCCGTCTCCGGGAGGTCGAAGATGCCCCTGCGCGCCGCATGCCGGCTTGTCGCTGCCCTCGTGCTCACCTGCTCGGCGCTCGCGCCGCTGGTGGCTCACGCCGCCGATGAGCGGGGAACGGTCTACCTCTACGTGCTGGAGAAGGTCAGGCTGGCCGGACGCGCGGTGGATGTCGTCGTGCCGATCGCGGCGGACTCGCTGGCCGATCAGACGGGCGCCACCCTGCCGACCAAGGCGTTCGACGCGCTCAAACAGCGCGCGCCCGACGTCTACGGCAAGGCCGAGATCGACATCGTCAGCGACACGGAGCTGCTGCTCAAGCTCGCCGATGCGACCGATCCGGAGCGCGTGCAGAGCGAAACGTACTGGACGCTCGCGTCGATGGGGTTCGGCACGATCAAGGTCGGCTCGAAGACGATCACGCCGGCGCGCCTCGCGCACGGCTCGCTCGTGCCCTTGTTGCAGCCCTGGGATTTGCTCTCGCTCGACAGCCGCTCGACGCCCGCGGCCGGCTTCGTGCTCGTCGACGATCAGCCGGTGCGCATCGCGGACGCGGTCAAGAAGCTCGCGGCCGGTGACGTGGCGCTCAAACGCGCGATCGCGAACGTGCTCAAAGAGGGCGGGCTCCGGCAGAAGCTCAAGGTGCTCACCGCGCTGCGGGACGTGTCGGTGCGCGAGCGTTACTTCAAGACGGGGACCGACATCGTGCTGCCCGCGCTCGAGGACGAAGACACGCGCGTGCGGCAGGCCGCGCTCGACGTGGTCGAAGAGACCGGCGCGGCCAAGGTGCCCGTGACCCAGAAGGCGCTCGAGGCGGTGGTCGAGAAGGATCGCGACGGATCGATCAAGCTCCGCGCGGTCAAGATCCTGAGCGCCGCGGGCATCAAGAAGTACGACGACCTGCTCGAGATCGAGAAGCTCAAGGGACCCGACGAGGCCGCCGCGTATGAGGCCGTCAAGAAGCTCTCGGCGTCCAAGCAGACCAAGATCGCCGCGCCCGCGCTCGGTGAGGCGCTCGGCCACTCGTCGTCGAAGGTGCGTGACGCGGCCTTCGTGGGCCTCGTGGCGCTCGGGGCCTGGGATCTGCTCGAGAGCGCGATGGGAAACGATCAGCTCGGGGCCGATGTGCGCGAGCGCATCGCGGGAAAGCTCGCGGAATCGGGATCGGCCGCTCAGAAGGACAAGGCGCTCGCCTACATGCTCGACAAGGGTGGACCCGAGGCCGCGATCGCGGCGTGCGAGGCCTACGGCAAGCGCGCGAGCAAGACCGCCACGCCGAAGCTCGCCAAGGCGCTCAAGCACGCCGATCGCAACGTGCGACTCGCGGCGGCCCGCGCGCTCGCGCACATCAAGGACGCGGACTCTCTCGTGCCGCTTGCCGAGGCGGCGAGCGCGGGCGAGGGCGAGAAGAAGGAGATGACCGAGGCAGCCATCGAGATCCTCGGCACGCTGAAGCTCGACGACGTGCGGCGCCTCACGGACAGCGAGAACCTCATGATCCGCCAGCTCGCCATCCGATCGCTGGCGGCGTTCGCCAAGGGCGACAGGCCCAATCCCGCCGTGGTGGCGACGCTGACACGCAAGCTCGATGACAAGGATCCGGAGATCGTGCGCGCCGCCGTGTTCGCGCTCGCGCGCATTCGTGACGACGGCATCGCCCGCGATCTCATGAAGCGCAAGGACTCGCCCGACGCCGAGATACGCGCCCAGGTGGCCGTGGCGCTCGGCGCTTCGAAGCTCAAGGAGGCGGGCGACGTGCTCATCAAGATGGTCGCTGACGCCGATCGGCACGTGCGTCTCGAGGCCGTCAAGGGCCTGCGCCTGCGCAAGGAGTCCGCCGCGCTGCCGACGCTCAAGGCCCTCGTGCGCAACCCGGACAAGGAGGTCAAGCGCGAGGTCTTCCGTGCGCTGCTCGTGCTGCGCAAGACGGAGAACTTCGACGAGCTGCGGCCGATCTTCCGCAAGGGTCTCGAAGAGCGCGACGAGCCCATCGCGCTGGTGTGCATCGAGGCGCTCACCGAGAAGACCAAGGTCGACGATCTCGAGGCGCTGCGCCTCGCGTTCAACTTCAGTGAGAACAAGGTCAAGCTCGCGGCGATCGCCGTGCTCGGCGCCTCCAAGCTGCCCGAGGCGATGGACGTGCTCTCGCTGTGGGCCATGGACGACAGCGTCGAGGTCCGAAGGAAGGCGCTCGAAGGCATCGGCGCCATCCCGGCCGGGCCCGAGTGGAAGGACAAGAAGAAGAAGTATCTCACAGACTTCCGCGACGTGCCGAACCAGGATCCCGCCGTAAAGACGCTGGCCGACGAGCTGCTCAAGGCGCTCGGATGAAGGTGCCGTGATCATCGGGCGCGCGATCCTGCTCGCCGGCCTCACGGCCGCACTCATCGGCGCGTGCGACGAGCGCAAGCCGCCGCCCGGCCTCGACGCAGAAGATCTCGCGCGACGGGCGCTGCAGGCGACGTGCGCGGGCGACGTGAAGACATGGGTGGCGCTCCACACCGACCGGTGCGCCGCCGAGCTCGCCGCCGCGGACGAGGGCTTGCGCGGGCTGCTCGGCCGGGAAGCGAGGACCGTGGGCTTCGCTCAGTGCGGCATCTCCCTCGTGAGCACGCTGCGAGAGGGCGAGACAACGATCGTAGCCTTCGACGTCACGCTCGACGATCCCATCGCGCCGGGCGGCGAACGCATCGACAGGCGGTCGCTGCGCGTCGTGGACACCCCCTCGGGGCTGCGCCTGGACTGCGAACGTGGCGCCCAGGGAGGCCCGGTGCGCATCACCTTCTAGCGTGCATGTGCGACTGCACCGGGTGGCCGCGACCCGCTCGACAGCCCGTCATCGCTGTTGACGCAGCGTCCCAGGAAGCGGACACTGTTGGCCTTGTCGAGTCGCCCGTCGCGCACCCGCATGGGGCACGCGCCCGATCGACCGGGAGGTCCACATGACGCTCGCACCCTGCACCCTCCGCCGCGCAGCGACCCGCGCCGGCTTGCTCATGCTCCTCGCCGCCGGCCTCGGTTGCGCGACCGAGCCCGCACCGGCGGACGCCGAGCTCGAAGAGGACTACACGACCAACACCGCGCTCGCTCGAACGGTCACGTTCCAGGGGGTCGTGTTCGTGTCCAACTACGCATCGGCGTCGCAGATCCTCGAGGCCGTGCAACACCAGACGCAGAGCGCGTTCGGGGCCTTCCGCGAGTCGAACATCGCCGTCAATAGTCGCGAGTTGGGCGACGTGGACCCGAAGACCTTCGTGAAGACGCCCGTCACGGTAATCGATCCGGCCAAGCCCGGCATGGTGACCAATGGCTTCAAGGTCAGCTACAAGTACACGGACACCGCGCTCGTGCCCAAGTCGATGGCGAAGCGCTCGTCGATGTCGCTCGGCCTTCTGCACGGCAACTACGACACGCAGACGACGAAGATCCTCAAGGACTGCACCTCCAACGATAAGCACGCCCAGGAGTTCGCGTCGTCGGTCTGGTACGTGTTCAACCCCGCGCTGTCCTCCTGCAAGTCGGCCATGACCGCGGAGCAGAAGAAGATCGACGCCGATCGCGCGAAGCTCAAGATCCCGGGCCAGATCCCCACGTCGGAGTTCACGCGACTATATGTGCCGATGACGGCGAAGTTCACGGGAAACAAGACCAACAAGGGCCTGAGCTACCCGGAGTACGACAAGCTGTGGTCGGGTGGCGTCAAGAAGGGGCGCCTCGTCATCTCGACGGTCAACGGGATGCTCGCTGACTGGGAGGCCGGTGGTCCCAAGCCAGAGACGATCAACGACGAGGGCTACACCGAGTGGTTCATTCAGATGCGCGAGGTCTTCAAAGCGCGGCCGAAGTTCATGCTCACGAAGACCGATCCGAAGGAGGACCTGACGACCTACCAGGTGGGCGCGGTCAAGGTCACGGGCGCGAAGTTCAGCGACCTCATTCGATGGGAGCTCGACAAGACGGGCTGGCCCAAGGGCATCACGACGACGCAGCAGCGAACGGATCTGCGCAAGGCCGTCGCGGCCAAGCTCTTCAAGCACTGGATCACGTTCGAGCTGCCGGTGCAGGTCAAGATCGGCTCGGCTCCGGCCAAGACCACTGTCATCGAGTACGTCAACTACTTCGGCGCAGAGGGCAGCTCCGAGCCGCACAAGAAGGCCATCAAGTCGAGCGACGTCTTCATGTACAACGGCCACTCGTACATCGGCTACGGCCCGCTCGATCCCGGCAATTTCTCGTCGTACGACTTCCCGCCGAGCTACCAGATCCTCTTCATGGACTCGTGCGTGTCGTTCAACTACTACGAGAAGGACTACTTCCCGCTCAAGACGGGCGGCACCGCGAACCTCGAGCTCATCACCAACGGACTCGAGACCTGGACCACCGGCAGCGGCTCGGCCTTCGGCCGCTTCATCGCGGCGCTCATCGATGGCAAGCAGAAGAGCTACACCGACCTCCTCAAGGCCGCCGAGGTGCCGTGGGCCTATGACTGGGGCGGAGACGCGCTGCGCGTCGTGGACGGCGAGATCGACAACAAGTACTCCCCCAACGTCAAGCCGATCACCGTCTCGCCGTGACGCCGGCGCGGTCGATCGAGGGCCCCATGCGCATCAGACTTCTCTGTGCGATCACCTGTGTCCTGGCGGCTTGTCAGGTGACGCCCGCAGATCCGAACGCGGCCTCGGCGCCGCCGGAGATCCCGGAGGCTGCGCTCGCCGGTCCCATCGAAGATCTGCCGCTCGGCGACGTCGAAGGCCTCGATGACAAGGCCGACGGACCGTGGGGCGCGGCGCTCAAGTGCAAGCCCATCCCGAAGCTCGCGCCGCTCAAGGCGCCGCAGATCGTGATCTCGCTCGACGGGCTGACGCTGCACCTCGTGGACAAGATCACGGGCTTCGACAAGGTCTACCCGATCGGCCCCGGCATGATCGAGAAGGGCGCCTCGATGACACCGGTGTCGACGAACAAGGCGGCGAAGGTCTTCTACCTGCGCGGCGATCAGGCCGCCGCGATGGAGAACAGCAACAAGACCTACGCGCCGTGGGGCTGGAGCTACTCCTGCAAGATCTGGTGGCAAGAGCCCGGCACGGGCAAGAAGTCACCGGTGTTCGCGGGACTTCCCTTCATCCGGCTCGACGGTGCTCCCACGCTCGGCTACGCGCTTCACGGTCCGATCGACGGCTTCACGGCGCCGAGCGGTGGGGCGCTGCGGCGCGGCTACGTCTCGCACGGCTGCGTGCGCATGGAGGCGCAGGACATCGTCCAGGTCTTCGCGCTCACGCGGGGGTCGAAGGTTCCCGTCCGCGTGCAGCAGGCGGTCGAACGGCTCCCCGGTGGCGTCGCGGTCGATTTGCCGCAGAAGTGGCTGCTCTCGGAGTGCAAGACCGATGCGGACTGCAACTTCCCGGGCGGGCGCTGCGAGAGCAACGACTGGTCGGCGACGGGGTGGTGCACGGCATCCTGCTCGGGCCCCTGCCCGCTCGACAAGTACGGCTATCCGACGTCGTTCTGCGTCGCCAATCCGCTCGACGCATCGAAGGGCGCGTGCACGCTCAAGTCCACGCTCTTCAACAACGACTGCCGCCGCTACCCCGGCTTCGAGGAGCTCACCGGCGCGCCGCGCTTCAAGCAGCCCTGGGTCAAAAGCGACGTGTGCCTGCCCGGCTCGCCAGGCTGGATCGGCTCCGCCTGCCAGAGCGATCTCGACTGCGCGCTGTCGAAGGGCAAGTGCGACTTCGCGACGGCGAAGGGCGGCGGACCGGGCCTGTGCACCACTGCCTGCACGAGCAGCTGCGCGAGCCTGCCGGGCTTCGCCAAGACCGGATGTCTGGCCGGAAAGTGCCGCGAGATCTGCACCAGCGCGGATGACTGCGAGGCCGGCCACGCCTGCGTCGCGACGAGCAAGACCGCGCCGACCACGTGCCAATAGCCGCTTTTGCCTGTGCCGCCAGGGCTTGACACGCCCGACCGCTCCCGCAACGCTAATGCCCCGCACCACGGCCCCATGCCGCGGTCCCCACACGAGGCGACCCATGATCCTGCGCGACGGAATGACCTACGGCCCGACGTTCGACGAGATGCTGCACCCCGAGAAGATGCCCGCGGAGCTTCGTCGCGCTGCGCTAGAGGCCCTTCGCGCGGGCGACGATCTCGACCCCGCGCTGCTCTTCAACGTCACGTGGAAGGACCCGCAGGGCCGCGTGCGCGCGCGCCTGCTGCCGAAGGCGCTCACGGGTATCGATGCCAACATCGTGCTGCTCTACGGGCGCTATTTCCCGACCGGATCGCACAAGGTCGGCGCGACCTACTCGTGCATCATGGAGGCGCAGCTCGAAGGGCGGGTGCGCCCCGGCGTGCACACAGTGGTGTGGCCTTCGACCGGAAACTACGGCATCGGCGGCGCCTGGGTCGGTCCTCGCATGGGCTATCGCTCAGTCGTCATCCTGCCCGAGGAGATGAGCCAGGAGCGCTTCGATCGCATCCGACACTACGGCGCGGAGATCGTCGCAACGCCGGGCTGTGAGTCCAACGTCAAGGAGATCTTCGACGCGTGCAAGGAGATCGCGAAGCAGAGCGAGGTGCGCGTGCTCAACCAGTTCGAGCAGTTTGCGAACTATCGCTTCCACTGGCACGTCACCGGCAACAGCGCCTACGAGGCGGTGCAGGCGCTCGCCGCGGAGGGACAGTGCGCGCCGCGCGTGTCGGGCTTCATCTCGGCGATGGGCTCGGCGGGCACGATCGCCGCGGGAGATCGGCTCAAGCAGCTCGATCGCGACTGCCGCGTCGTCGGCGTGGAACCGGTGCAGTGTCCGACGCTGTACTCGAACGGCTACGGCGGCCACGATATCCAGGGCATCGGCGACAAGCACGTCACGTGGATCCAC
>Ga0172370_10001575_pt1 | contig 34416 bp, 38 predicted proteins | sample LakKiv5m_FD_114538 | JGI IMG/M metagenome (GOLD analysis project Ga0172370, IMG submission 114538) | Freshwater microbial communities from Kabuno Bay, South-Kivu, Congo - kab_022012_11.5m | ecosystem: Environmental > Aquatic > Freshwater > Lake | place: Democratic Republic of the Congo...
ACCGCGTGGTGGTGGGAGTTTCCTGCCCACCGAACACGGGCTCGCTGTACTCTTGGTACATGAACCCGGTGGCGCTTGCGTTTCCGAGGAGCGATCCGAAGCGCATTGTTGCGCCGTCGGGCATCTCGGTCCAACCCGCCCTGAGATAGGGCTCGTCGCGCGCCTCCAATGGCGCAACGTTGAACCGCACCGCGGACAGGTAATCGTGGCCGTGTTGGTCAAACACGGAAACGATCACCCTGTAGGCGCCGGCGATGAGCCCGACCCAAGGGGCTTGGCGCTGGAGCACCGAGCCGCCAAGTTGGAACTTGGCTTCCCGGAACTCAACGTCCACCCACTTGGCGGTGGGTTGCGGGACACCGGGGTCAATTATCGCCTGGGTGGCGACCCAAAACCCGGTCTGCTCCTTCTGAAGGAGCAAGCCAACGCGGTGCCAAATGGCACCACCGGTGGAGTCCATTTCCACAGCGCGCCCGGGGCAAAGTGTGCCTTCACCGGGCATCAATGCCACGGTCCCGGCGGAATCCGTGGCGGCCACAATGCATGGTAGACCTTCCGCCTTAACGGCAGAAAGTCCCCCAAAAATCAGGACTACGATTGCGAGAATTCTCATCGCAGTTCCTCCTTCCGCAATATTATAACACTTTTTAAAATTTTGTCAAGGGCAAAATTTTAAATTTTTCTTTTATTTGCGACGTAGAGTGAAGTCCGGACATTTATGGCCTAGCGAGCCGAGGAGCTAATACAGGTTCAATACTTCGTCCCAATTATATCGGGACTGCGAAATGCAGACAGTTCCTTAAGAGTAATACCTCGAGAGCTTAAGCTCCGAGGAACCTTTATTACAAAAGCACTGCCTTGCAAAGGCAGTGCTTATTTAAATTTATATATTATTCCTTATTACATCTGCACGTAATTTACAGTAACCAAAGTTTCTTCCGCGGTTTTATAGGTTCTTACCCTAATCCGATACCCGTCTTTGGTACCGGAAACAATTTTTTGTTCAGTTTCGGATATTTCATTTTCCAAAAGATATCCATTGTCGGTTAAAAATTTCTTGTATAATTCATAATTCTTTTGCATGGAAATTGCGGATACAAATTCACGCACCGCAATATTTTTCCCTTCGGGAGTTACTGCACTTAAATTTTGTGTTATTTTCGCATCCTTCTCAATTGGTATAAAGGAGGGAAAGCCCGCTGGCAGTTTGTCGCTTTGGGTATATTCAAATACCGGATCTGTGCTCTTTTCTTCCGATTGGGTCTGGTTTACTGCCGGTTGTTGCTCTGGATTTTTCTTTAACTTTACAGCAACGACCCAATAAATGAGCATCAAAATAAGAACAACAATAATTGCAAGTAATATTTTTTTCATATTTTTATTTCGTAGTTACTTAATTCTGACTTAATTATGATACCAATTAAATAACAAGTTGGCAAAATACGGCCCGAATATTACTTTTAATAAACGCTTAATGCAGAGTAAAATTTCGGTTAATTACCCCGCTGTGGCCAACTCGGATTAATTTTCGCGCCAAAAGCCTAATGGGCTTCCCGTTAACCAGTTCGCTGGCGAGCAAAAAACACCTGCCGGGCTTGGCCCGCAGTAAAAACTTGCCGTCTTCGCGTACTTGAGTTTTGTCCAAAGCAATCTCAAAAAATTTCTCGTTGCGGAGTTCCAAAAAAATTTTCTCTGCCGGTATGTCTAAATTTTTTATTTTTAGTTTGCCCCACAGCCGAGGTTCAGGCAAAATTGCCGCCATAATTGCTAAAATTACATACGCGCCGGACACTGCGAATATATAATTCGGGACTTTAGGATATATTATAAACAAATTTAATAACACAAATATCAACCCAGACCAAAACAAAATTATACCCATCTTATTTACAAAATACTTCAAATATGGGTATGTATTTACAACTTTTTTCTTAGCCTCCTGATTCCAATCCGAATTTACAGGATCCATAGGGATGTTCGGCGCCACTACCTCGTTGTCGCCTGAAAGCGCAAAAAATTCTCCGTGATAAAGGTTCTCAAAAATTCCGTCTTTGTCGCCGGTAACTATTTGAGAAGGAAATTCATAATTAGTTTTACGCGCGAATATTTTAAACTTGCCCGGCCGGGCCAAAAAACCATAATGACCTTCCATGTCCGTAACCCTACTTTCCACCTCATGCCCGTCCACATACATTAGCTTAACAATAACAGGATCAAGGGGCTGTTTGGAAATACTGTCATAAACAATCCCCCAATACCGCTTACTATCCCGCAAACCAAAAAAAACCAACACACCGTCTAATAAGTGCATCAAGGCTAAAATAAGGCCTGAAAAAAACCACTGTCGTAATTTATATTCCTTTTGGTTGTTATTTTTATCCACAACTTTATTTGTTAATTTTCCGAAACCTTACTCTGTGCCGCAATGCATACATTTTCCAAAAGGCAGGCCACGGTAACAGGTCCCACTCCGCCCGGCACCGGAGAGATAAGGGAGGCAACATTGCTAACTGATGCAAAATCTACATCCCCCACCACGGAGCCGGAAACCCCTTCGGAAGTACCGGCATCCACCACTACACTGCCGGATTTTAATTTTTCTCCGGTTATAATTTTTGGTTTACCGACTGCGGAAACAATCACATCCGCACTCGCAAGCAGTTCGCCAATATTTTCCGTTTTGCTCCGGGCAACGGCAAAAGGCCAGCCTCTTTGTTCAAATAAAAAACTTACCGGCCGGCCGACAAGTTGCCCAAACCCAACAATTAAACTTTTTTTTGTTGTAAAATCCAAGCCGGTACTGTCTAAAATTTTCATTACCGCTTTGGCTGTGGGAAATTCCATATATGCGCGGCCCGAATAAAACAGCTTGGTATTCACCTCGCCGGTACAATCCACGTCTATCTGCGGATCTATGGCGTTTAACACATCTTCTTTATTTATGTGTTCAGATAGAGGCAACTGAACAATAAGCCCGCAGATATTCAAAGTTTGATTTATTTTTTTAATTTCCTCAACTAATTGGGTGGTGGTAATATTGCCGGGAAAATTGGCATTTAGAAATTTCATCCCGACTTTTTCCGCGGCGGCCGCTTTCATTTTTACATATTGCGCCGAGACCGGATTATCCCCAACCAAAATATCGCAAAAAACCGGCACAAAAGAAAAATTGCTAACCATCTCACTAACCTGATTTAATACCTCCCCAGCAATTTTTTTTCCGTCAATAACCATATTTTTAGTATAGCATATAGCAACTGCAGTGCCCTATCTACTAAATGCTATATACTAACTTCTATCTACTTGTTATATCTATTTTGCGACCACCACAACAGAGCGTCTTTAACCACCGGCACAGCCACAATATTACCTTCCCCTCCGGCCTCAACAAGAACGGTAATTACAATTTGCGGATCTTCAAACGGCGCGTAAGCCGTAAACCAGGCATGGGTTTTTTTTGGGTCTGCCCCATCAAACTGCGAGGTTCCGGTCTTGCCGGCGGAACTTATGGGAAGATTATTTAATTGCAAACCGCTTCCACTGGTTATTGTCTGTCTCATCCCCTGTTGGATTACGGTTAAAAATTCTTCCTGCGCAAACTTGTTTATTAGCACCTCCGGCCGGCTTTTAAAAATTATTTTCCCGCTTTGATCAATAACTTTATCCAGCAGTCGCGGTTTCATTCCCACGCCATTGTTGGCAATTAAAGCTGTCCACTCGGCAACTTGAAGCGGTGTTACCAGCATATCGCCTTGACCAATACCAATATGGTAAGTATCACCCAAATACCACTTGCTCAAAATCGGATCATCTTTATAATATAAAGCTTTCCAATCCGGGTCAGCTACTGTTCCGGTTTTTTCTCCCGGCAAATCCAAACCCCATGTTTTTCCCAAATTAAATTTACGATAATACTCGGCCAGTTTTTCCGCGCCCAAACCTTTTATTGGACTGCTTGGGTGTCCGCCGGCCACTGTATAAAAATAGATATCACTACTTTTCGCAATTGCCGAATAAACATTCATCGGGCCCAGTCCTTCCCGTTTCCACCCGTAAAAATTATAACTTATTGACGAATCAAATTGATTGGGAATGACCAAAACTCCGTGGTCATTAATTATAGTTGTGGGAGTGACTATCCCTTCCTGCAAAGCAGCCAAAGCCGCCATTGGCTTAACCGTAGAACCGGGCGGATAGGTTCCGGCAATGGCCCGGTTAATTAACGGCAAATTTTTATCGGCTAGCAACGCACTATAATCTTGCTTCTTGATGCCGTGAGCAAACAGATTATTATCAAACCCTGGCAAGCTCACCAAAGCAAGAATTTCTCCGGTTTTCGGATTTAAAGCTACCGCAGCCGCTTTAGAACCCTTACCCGCCTTTAAGTCATTGTATAACTTTTCCTGCAATTCTTTGTCTATATTCAATAGTAAAGTCTTTCCGGGCACGGGACTTTTTTGTCCTAATATGTTGGTAAGTTTTCCGCCGGCGTTAACCTCCACCAAATCTTGCCCGTTAATCCCGTGCAAAAATTCTTCGTATTGAGCTTCAATCCCCAGCTTGCCGATAAAATCCGGCTGGTCATATTTTTCTATATCCAAATTTTTTAAATCATCTACGCTGACCAAACCGGTATAGCCAAGGACGTGGAAAAACACCGGCGCGTTAATATACTGTCGAATGGGAACCTGGCGGACGGAAAGACCCACAAACTCGCTGGCGCGTGTTTCAAACAAAATAGCCTGCTCTTGTGTTAGATCTTGCAGAAGGACAATTGCCTCCAACGGATTTGTCTTACTGCTTTTTAATTTATCCAAAAGCTCGAGCTTATTAAAACCAAAGGACTGCACCGCTTTGTCCAGCTCATTTTCCAGTTCCAGTTCATTTTTTGGCAAATCAAACGGGACCGCAACCAAATTAAAACTTGCGGTATTTTGAGCCAAAATATTTTGGTTGCGGTCTAAAATTAAACCCCTGGGAGCCAACAGGCTTTGGCTTCTGACCCGGTTATTTTCGGAAAGTGCGCGAAAGCTTTCGCCTTTGACAATTTGCAAATAAAAAATTCTGGCACCAAAAATTACAAACGTACAAAGTAAAAAAAACGACAGCCATTTAAAATTCGGCATGGTGCGGTCAGCGTCGTGAAGCTCTTCCACGGAGCTTTCCGAATCCACGGCAGACTCCTCCCAGTCAAGAGGACGGCCGGATTTGGATGAATTAAAACTGGTATAAATTTCAAAAGGATTTTTCATATTTTTTTAGCCAATCAACCTGCGCCTTCTGACAGTTAAATTATCCACAATCTTTCTTAAGTAACCGTAAAACAAATAAACCGGATAAAGCAACAATAAATTATAAATCAAACTCCAAACAAATCCGTTAAAGTACATTTTCAAACCTTCCGCCTCGGACGTTAAATGCATTCGCAGGGCTAAAACAGCCAAAAGCCCCAATAAAAGCCGGAAAACTGCCCACGATCCTAACAGCAGAGCGACTAACGCTTTTTTATCCAGCTCCACCACTATAAAATTTCGAGCCAACAGGTGTAAAAAAGAAGACAAAAACAATAAGGTAAAGGTAAATGCGCCGAAAAAATGCGCGGAAAAAAAATCTAATATTATTCCGCTTAAAAATGCAATAAAAAAAAAGTCATAATCCTTTTTTTCCAAAGCAAAATACAACACCAGCAAAAACAATAAATTTGGCACTTGGCCATAAATAGGCAGTCTACCAAATAAACCTAAATTTACGCCAAATAGCAAAACTAGCGCGAGTGTGTAAATTACATATTTCACCCAGTAATACAACCTCCCATTCCAAAAGCCATCTTGGCAATCTTGGAATGTATAAAATTAATTTTTAAGTTTCAATTTTTTATTTAACAATAACAATCAATGGCTTTTGTCGTGTTCTGCTATTGGGGTATTCAGTAATTTGATAGCAGGGATACACTTGAATGAACCACTCCTTACTATATATTGATAATAGCAGAACATATGGGAGGTTGATATACTGGGTTCATATATACGCCAACATACGCGGTAAACTGCTTCTTTCGCGATTATTACTTAACCGCAAAAACAAAATCCAAATTTTTAAAATCTATTGGGCTTACCAAGGCCGCTCTTTTAAATAAATCGTTGTCGCCGGACAGCAATTCACTCACTTCGCCGATTAAAATATTTTTCGGAATTTTTTCATTAATCCCGGCGGTAACCGCCAAAAAACCCGGACGCAACTCCGAGGTTTGCGGAATCTGGTCCAAAATAAACCCGGAACCAAAAGATCCGCGAACAATCCCCGTGTCCGATGTTTGGCTCACTCTGGCATCCGTGGAAAACTGGGAGGCCGTCACTAACAAAACCGTACTGGAATTTTTTCCCGCATAAGTAACTTTCCCGACCAGGTAGCCTTGCGAAATAATGGCCTGGCCTTCCGAAACACCGTCGGACAATCCGCAATTTAAAATTAGGGCATCCGAAAAACCAAAAAAATTATGGGACAACACACTGCAAGAAACCAACTCAGACTTACTATTTTTTATAAAACCAAGTTCCTTGCGTAAAGCATCATTTTCCCTGGCCTGTTGATTATATAAAACCAAATCCTGTTGCAATTGAATAACTTGAGTATGAAGCTGTTCGCTCTCCTGAGTAATTTTTTTTAATTGATATATGGTACTAAAAAAACTTTTTATCGGGGATGTTACGCTTTTTAATAAATAGGCCACCGGCCGGGGGGAATTTAACACCGCCACGCGCACCGGATCCAGCCAACCCTTGGTCTGCATAAAAACCAAAAACGTCGCCAGTATAAGTAAGCCGGCAAAAATCGCGAATGCTTTGGTATAAATAAAACGCATAAAAATATCCTCAATCCCTAGTCTCTAATCCTTGACCGGGACTCATACGAAGTAATGGATAAAAGATTAAAGATAAATGATGATTTACCTCAGTATTCTGCCTGGTTCCGAAGGAACCAACACATCTTTAAGCACTTCCAAATCTTCCACTACAATACCGGTCCCTCGAGCCACACAAGTTAACGGATCTTCGGCAACGGAAACCGGCATTGCCGTAGCTTCTTTAACCAACTTGTCCAAGCCTCTTAGCAATGCGCCCCCACCGGCTAAAATTATTCCCTTACTCATAATATCGGAAATCAGCTCGGGTGGAATTTCTTCAATTACGCTTTTTATACTGTTAACAACCACTCTTAAACTGTGCATTAAGGCTTCACGCGCTTGAGTATCTGAAATCGTAACTTCCTTCGGCAAACCGGAGACTAAATCGCGTCCTCGCATTTGAGCATAAAGCGGTTCGGGTAAAGGATAGGCGCTCCCGATTCTAATTTTTACTTCCTCGGCGGTTCGTTCGCCGAGCAATAAATTAAAATTATCCCTTGCATACTGCATTATATTTTCATTCATTTCATCGCCCGCAACCCGGATACTTTTGGAGATGACAATCCCGCCCAAAGAAATTACCGCAATTTCCGTCGTTCCCCCGCCAATGTCCACAATCATACTACCGGAAGCATCCTGAACATTTAACCGGCTACCAATGGCCGCAGCCATGGGTTCCTCTATTAAATACGCCGCTGAAGCGCCGGCATTAATAGCGGCATCCTGCACCGCTCTGCGTTCTACGTCGGTAACGCCGGAGGGTATACCAATAACCACTCGCGGACGGCGCAAAAACGCATACGTGTGAGTATGAACTTTGTCTATAAAATATCTGAGCATGGCTTCGGTAACTTCAAAGTCGGATATTACTCCATCAACCAGCGGGCGGGTTGCCACAATGTGTGGCGGAGTACGACCAACCATACTACGGGCTTCACTGCCAATAGCCAAAATTTGTTTGGTGCGTTGGTTCACTGCCACCACCGAAGGCTCGTTTATAACAATCCCCTTACCTTTAACGTAAACTAAAGTATTAGCCGTACCTAAATCAATGCCAATGTCCTTGGAAAACCGCTGGTAAAATTTATCAAATATCATATCAAGTAAATCCAAATCCCAAAATTCAAAATTCAAACAAATATCAAAAGCAGAAATTCCTATCCGCCTCAGGCGGAACAATTTCATTTGACATTTAATTTGATTTTAAAATTTTATTTTACTTTATTAATTCTGCTAAATCCGATATTCCGATAAGCCGAGCCTCCGACTCACTGCGCCTTTTAACTTCCACCGAACCTTTTTCTATAGTCTTTGGCGACACCAACACCCGGAAAGGGATGCCGATTAAATCGCTATCCGAAAACTTCACCCCGGCACTGGCTTCCCTGTCATCATATAATACCTCAACTCCCCGCTTTAGTAAATCCTCATAAATTTGATCGGCTTCCTTTTCCGCACCCTTAAGCGCCAATAAATGCATAGTAAATGGCGCCACATTGGCAGGCCAAATAATCCCTTTATCGTCGTGGAATTTTTCCACAATTACGCCCATAAGCCGAGATGTCCCGATACCATAGCACCCCATAATCACAGTTTTTTTAGCGCCTTGATTATCTGTATACTGCAAATTAAATGCCGAGGAATATTTGTCTTGAAGTTTAAAAATATTACCCACTTCCGAGGCTTTGGTTTCTCGCCAGATGGTTGGACCACAATTTGTACATACAGCACCGTCTTCAAAAATTTCTTTATTCTTGGCAATCCCGCATTTTTCACAAATGTAAATTGTGTCTTCACCATTTTCAATTTCCACCTGATACTCGTGAGAGAACTTGGAAAAAGTTCCGCCGGAAGCTTCCGTGAGCAAAGCATTCACGCCTAAAGTTTTATAAATCCGTTCATAAGCAGGAATGGCTTTTTGATTATAATACTCTTCCAAATCCTCAGTAGTAGCGTGAAAACTATATAAATCTTTCATACGAAATTCCCGACCCCGCATAAGGCCTGACTTTGCCCGCGGTTCGTCACGGAATTTAGTTTGAATTTGATAAACTGAAAGCGGTAAATCTTTATAGCTGTTAATTATCGGCTGCGCTGAAGGGGTAACAATTTCTTCATGAGTTGGTCCTAATGCGTATTCGCTGCCGTGTTGAGACTTAACTTTAAACAACACATCTAAAGTGCTCCAGCGACCGGTCTTTTCCCAATTTTCTTTGGGGTGTAGTACCGGCATAAACATCTCGTTGCCGATTTTGTCCATCTCAGATCGCACAATATTTTCAATTTTTGTTAAAACTCGCTGGCCCAAAGGTAAATAATTATACACTCCCGCCAAAACTTTCTGCACAAACCCACCCTGCTCAAGCAGTTTGGCATTGACCGAAACATCATCGGATGAAGTGGTCTTACTGGTTTTTAAAAAATATTTTGATTGTCTCATAAAAAATTAATTAATTTCAAAATTACCTTTTCCTTGTTTATTTTTTTTATGCAAATTCTTAAAATACTTGGAAAACCGCAATCTACCTAATGCATCATCAAGACGGTAAGTAATTTCCGCGGGTTTTAATTCGCACTCCCTGGCTATTTGGCCAATAGGCTTTCCTTCAAAAAAATACTTATACAAAACCTCCCGGAAATTCGGCTGCATAACCCGCTTATCTTCCCATGCTTTTTTCAACGCCTCATGAAGTTCTTTTCTATAAACCTGCATTTCCGGATTTTCACTTTCTGCTATTATTGAATCCCCGAATAAACTTTCAAAACTTTGGTCATAAACTTTTCGCCTCTCTTGATGTTTATTCCTTATCGCTTTAACTTCTTCCGATTTCTCTTTTACAATTGTATTATTATCTAGACTAACTGCTATTTTACCGGGGTTAGCCATTTGAAAAAAAATTTTGTCTTGTTGTTCCTGTTTTGCTCTTGATTTTTCAGATCCCCACATACTACTTCATTACTATGTCATTAATTGTCACTGCCACCATAAGCAAAAGCAAAAATACAAACCCGGCAACATTTACTATTTGTTCAAATTTTTGGTTATTCTTTTTCCCCCGAATTTTTTCTACCAGTAAAAACAACACGCGCCCACCGTCAAGCGCCGGAAAAGGCAAAATATTTAACACCGCCAAATTTAAAGACAAAAACGCGGTAAACTGCAACAGATAAATAAAACCCATGCCCGCAACTTCACCGGTTAACTTGGCAATTTTTACCGGCCCACCCAAATTAGCAAATCCCGTATGGCTGACGATTAAACCATAGAACCCGCTTACAATATTAACCAACCCCGATATTGTGGCATCAGCACCCTTTACCACCGCCAAATACCACGGATATTTTAACTTGCCCACCATAGACAAAGCAACTCCCGTAGGGCCTTCTCCTTCGGGCGGATTAATATTTGGCACGACCGATATTTTAACCTCTTGCTGTTGCCTTTTAACCAAAAATTCCACCGAGCCTCCGGCGTGTGCTTTAACATAACTCTGAATATCCGGCACCGAAGCAAATTGTTGTCCGTCTATTAATAAAATTACATCGTTAGGTTTTATTCCTGCCTTGTCAGCGGGTAAATCTTTTACCACTTCCAAAATTGCGATTTGTTGTCCCGTAAACACCGCATTTTTTGGCACATCGTCTAGATTATTTACCGCAACCGGCAAACCAATTCCAAAACCGACAGAAAGCAGCACCCAGGCTAATATTACATTCATCACCACTCCGGCAACGAGTGTTAAAAACCGAGGGGTGAAACCTTTATTAATAAAACTGCCCGGATGTTCCGGATGTTGATTATTCTCTCCCAAAATACGCACAAACCCGCCGAGTGGAATTGCGTTGATTGAATATACTGTTTTACTGCCATCCAATCCGGGCTTGTGTCCCCAAATCCATTTCCACTTGCCGTCTATTTTTTGTACTCCGGCAATCCTGGGCGGAAACCCAAATCCAAATTCTTCCACCTGCATGCCGGATTTTTTTGCCACGATAAAATGCCCGAATTCGTGAACAAAAACTAATACTCCTAAAACTATGATAAAGATTAACACTGTGGTTAGCATAATATATAATTTCTTTTAAGACTGTAAATTTCTAATTAACCTAATTATTCTAATTCCTAAACAATTCCCCAATCCCTAATCTTTTATTTTTTTATATATTGCATTAAAGATAAGGTTTAATTCCTTGGCCTCAACCCATAATTGCCTCGCTCGATCTTGTATTGCTGGGACAGCGATTGCTGACATCCGCAAAAAATGTTTACACTCCCTAGATTCCTTTTTATAAATGCCGATTTTGTGTTTAAAATCAGCCTTACTTTCAGCATCATCCGCTTCGCAGTAGTTCGCCCCAACACTTGTCCCACATTTCACCAGTTGATTTATAATCGGCCGCGCAACATCGCTTTTAGGCATATTATTACAAAACCTGATAACATCCTCTCCAAATCTTGCAGTTCGTTCTTCAAGATCATATTTTGGATCTTTAGACATTGGGGTTTATTTAGGTCAATTAGAAATTAGGTCAATTAGGTAAATTAAACTGTTAAAATTTCCTTTTCCTTGGCTTCCGCGTGTCTTTTAATTTCCTCGTTATATTTATCTACCACTTCCTGTAATTTCTTCTGGCCTACCTGCATATCGTCTTTGCTAATTACTTTATCGCTTTCGGCTTTTTTCATTTCTTTATGAATAATTTCCCGAACATTGCGAATACCGATTTTTCCTTTTTCCGCCAGTTGACTAACCAACTTAGCCATTTCTTTTCTGCGCTCTTCATTTAGAGCCGGCAAAGAAATTCTAACCACCACGCCGTCATTGGAAGGATTAAACCCCAAATTCGCGGCCTGAATGCCTTTTTCAATCGCCTGCATTTGTCCTTTGTCCCACGGAGAAATTACCAAAGTCTTGGCATCGGATACTGTAACCGAAGCCACGTGCTCCAGAGGCATTTTTGAACCGTAAGATTCCACGGTAACTGTGTTTAAAAGCGCCGGATTGGCTCTCCCCGTGCGCACACCGGATAGTTCGTGGAGAAAATGATCCAGAGCTTTGTCAAAATTTTCTTTATGCGTGTTTAAAATTTGTTCTATCATATTGCTTTTATATTAGTTATTGAGTTAAATAAATTCCTGCGTAAACAATTTGCGGTAATTGTGGGTCGATTAAAATATAATTAATAAATCCGCCGGATGTGGTACTTTGCGTCTGCCATGTTTGGCCGGCATCGGTAGATTTATATATAGTGGCCCCAACACTGGTAAACACAATATTACTGCTACTGGGCGCTATGGCAATTGCCTTAGCATCGCTTGCGTCCGGTTTAACCGGCAAGTTTTGTTTCTGCCAAGTTTGACCTTCGTCTATAGTCTTATATAAACCCTTGTTGGATGTAATATATATCAAAGCCGGTGCAGACGTGTCTACAAAAACCTGAGCGAACGAATCTAAAGTGTCGCTGTTATAAGACATATTTTTCAAACTAAAAGTTTTGCTTAAAGTTTCCGTTATGTCCACAAAGTTATCCGCAAACCCGGAAGATTTAAACAAGCCCTTGGTTTTATTTAATACATAGACATTTCCATTTTGCCACAACACTCGGTTTATCCGGTCACCGAAATTATGCGCCAACTGCCAGGACAATCCCCCGTCCGTGCTTTTTATAACGCTTCCCGAAGTTGTGCCCAACACCAATTGGTTGGGATTACCGGGATTTATGGCAATGGCGCGGACGGCGTTGGCTGCGCTTTCTTCGTTGTAAACTTGGTTCCAACTGGCTCCGCCATCTGTGGTTTTTAAAACCCGCCCATGGTCGGCAAAAAATCCGGCCACATACATCACATTAACGTCGTTAGAATTTATAACAAAATCGTAAACATAAATTTTTGACAAAATATTTTTCCAGGAATTGCCGGAATCGGTCGATTTAAACAGCCCGCCGGTATAGCTTCCGACAAACAGAGTTTCCCGGTTTTGCGGACTGAACATTAGTTTGGCAATATTAAGTCCGGCCAAACTGGCGGTGTTGCTAGTGGCAATCTTGTTGGAAAATTGCCAATCCGCTCCGCCGTTAACAGATTTTAACACTCCGGCTGGCAAAGTTTTGACAAACGGATTGCAACCCGTGGCCAAAAAAATTAGTGCGATAAGGATTGAATATTTTTTTGTTTTCATATTTTTAAAAATAAACTTTGTAATACTAATTTTTTATTAAAATTTCGCTTTAAACCCTGCAAAGCCTCAACAATCGCGCTTACCTTGCCAAAATCCCTAGGCTCAACTTTTAATTTTCCAAACTGCCAAAACATCCAACAATTAAGCAAACTTTCCAAATCGGCTTCTTCCATATCCGCAAAACCGCTAATCATCGCCAGTTTTTGACCCTTTCCTGCTTGGGACATTTTAACAAACTTGGTAACCGCGTCCTTTTGAGCCGTAAAAAATTCCTTATCTTGTACCAAACGTTTTAGCCGACCAAAACTGCCAAAGCTCAAATCCAATATTTCTTGGTTTATTTTTAATCCCTCACGGCCGGCAAAATCCGTCAACTGTTCTGAAATAAAACCGTTAAAATTAAAAGTCTGGCAACGCGAATAAATAGTCGGTAAAATTTTGCCAAAACCGGCAACCAAAATAATTATTGTGCTATCCGACGCCTCTTCCAAAGTCTTAAGCAGGGCATTTCCGCTCTGCTGGTTTAAATTTTCGGCGTTGTTAATAATTGCGACTTTATATTTGCCGACAAACGGCTTTAAGCTTAACCGGCCAATAAACGCCAAGGCCGGCTCCATGGTAATCTCCCCCTCCTCATTGAGCTCTAAAAAATCCGGGTGATTGGTTAAATTATCGGTTCCTAAAATCTTTTGGGCAAATTCCAAAGCCAAAGTCCGTTTACCAACCCCTTGCGGGCCAATAAACAAATAAGCGTGCGGAAAAACTCCGGCGCTTAGCTGTTTATTTAGAATATTTTTTATAGCATCGTGGCCGAAAATTTTCCAATTTTTTTCCATATTGCTTCATTTATAATAACATTTTTCAGCCTTTTTTGCCAAATTTTACTAAAAGATTACTGCCAAACTAGCGAGCCACATTTATTACACCCGTCGCACTCGGATTTAAATGGTTATGGAAACCCCATGAGCCTGCCTGCATAAATTGAAACTGATACTTGCCCTCTGCGGCAATTGGCTCGCCCGCGTCAAAACCGGCATACCCCGTATGATCAGGGTGAGGGTCGGAAGCCGGCCAAAATTCTTGTGTACCCAAATTTTTAAAAATCACATAATCCCCAAATTTGATGTTTAAAACTTTCGGGTTAAATTGGGCGCCATCATATTCAATTTGCCAAACCTGAATATCCGGAGCAACTATATTCTCCTCCCCACTGCTAAATGTTCCTTGCTGGGTATTGGATGTAGTAAGATTTTGTTGATTTGGGTTATTTTCCACATCGGAATTTGAACTTCCTTGCCCGTCCGGCAAAGTAGACTTGTCGCTTTGCTGATTAAGAACATCTTGTCCTGTCTCCGGGGCTTTAGCCTGGTTTTTCTGGTATAAATAATACCCGCCCCCACCAACAAGTAACAAAATTACTATTGTGATAATCGTTTTTTTCATAAATCTCCTTGACTGATTAATTACTAAATAAATGATATAATGTATTTAATATTATACCATGATTTTATGAAGAAAAAATTAGTTGATGATTTTATCACCAAAGCTAAAAAACGCGAACTGAAAAAACGTCCGCGTATGAAGATTCATGGACGGTCTTTGCTGACAAATAAACCCCACGCCGGAAAAAAATTAACCGCTCGATAACCATACATGATTCCAAATTCCAAGCTACTTGTTATTCTTGGTCCCACTTCCTCAGGAAAGTCCGAATTGGCCGTAAAACTCGCCAAAAAATTTAAGGGTGAAATCATCTCCTGTGACAGCCGGCAGGTTTATCGCGGGATGGACTTAGGCACTGGAAAGGTGGAAGGCAAATGGGTCAAAATCCATTCGTCCAATTTGCCCCATAAGTCCAACAAGTCTCATTTTGTCTATAAATCCATCCCCCATCACCTAATAGACTTCCAAAATCCCGCGCGCCAATATTCCGTGGCGCGTTTTGCACGCGAGGCAAAAAAAATAATTGCAGACATAATTCGACGCGGTCGTCTGCCAATTTTATGTGGCGGCACAATGCATTGGATAGACGCGGTTGTTCACAACCAAACTTTGCCAGAAGTAAAACCAGACCCCAAGCTCCGAGCTAAATTGGAAAAACAATCGGCAGATGCATTGTTTAAACGATTATTGAAATTGGATTCTGTTCGGGCCAAAACAATTGATAGATTTAACAAACGAAGACTAATCCGCGCTTTAGAAATTGTGATAACAACTGGTCGCCCTGTTCCCCAAATCATCAATCTTAAATCATCAATCTTAAATCCTCTGTGGCTCGGCATCACTTTGCCTCAAACTGATCTTTACAAAAAAATAGACCGTCGACTAAAACAAAGACTTAAAGTCGGGATGACAAAAGAAGTCAACCACCTGCATGCCAAAGGTTTGGCTTGGAAACGCCTTGAAAGCTTTGGACTGGAATATAAATATATTTCTTTGTATCTGCAAAAAAAAATTTCTCACGATGAAATGCTTAATAAACTTTCCTACGCCATAAAACACTACAGCAAACGCCAAATGACCTGGTGGAAAAGGAATAAGGAAATAATTTGGATAAAACCGGACTTTAAAAAAGCATCCGCCTTAACCAAAAAATTTGTCTCATAAGACTTATATGACACATAGGTCTTATAGAGCCCATTAGTCTTATTTAAGCGGTTTTATTTATTATAGGGTTGACAAAAAGTCCAAAAAGGTGTATAATTATAGGTCTTATAATGCATTTTACCGTGCTTATATAAGACTTATTTTTGTACCTAAATATCCATTAAGGAGGCTATTTAGTTAAGGAGAAAAGAGTTATTTTCCCTTGGACAAATTTGGCATGATTTTTTTCACGCCCAGCTTGTCCGAGGGAACAACTGCAGAGTTTCCTAGGGCAGAATACCAGCCCGGCAGCCCCGGGCAGAAAGGAGAATGTGATGAAACACTTCTCCCTCGCTATCGTTATTCTGGCAGTCCTCGCGACCGCCAGCGCCCAGACCACTATCACCCGCACCGGATCGATCGACACCAAGGCTCTCTTCGAGAGCCACGCCCAGATGGCTTCGCCGTTTGAAAGAGCGGCGGCCAAAGAAGGCCGCTCGGCGACCACATCCGCCCCCGGCGACAACGCCAAGTACGTGGTACTTCGCTTGAACACGGTCTTCCCGCAACCAGGAGATCGGCTGATCGCCACACTGATCGGAACGGAAAAATACCCCAACGGGTTCACAATCACCGGCCGGCACAGTGTTTACGATGAAGGCACTCGGCAATCAAGGGCCGAGTTCTTCACTCCGCGGGTATGCGGATATACTGGCTGGTGCCCCGGAGGTGTCGACCAGTTTCAGACGTTCGAAGTCTATTCAACACAGATTTCGGACGCCGAAGTGGTCGGCGACCAAGCCGTGGACTTCGTCATCTGGGATGAAAACGGCCACCTGATCCAGCAGGTGTTCGCCTACTACTATGTAGGCAGGACTTCAGAGTTCGGCCGTTTCTACTTCCGACTTGAAAAGGCGGAAATAACGTCCGTTAATAAGGACGGAGTCGCCGAGATAACGCTTTCGGGCAGATTTCCTGTGGAAGAGCAAATGGTTCTCTACACAGGCAAGCCTTTTGCCGGATCGATCGGCCCTGTCATCTCAACCGACGGCCGAACGATCAGGACAATTTTTGGGGTTCAGCGGTACGAAATCCCGCTGGACTTCGTGCTCCTGTTCCCGGGAATGCGCGTTGCATCCTCCCTCCCGAACGGGGTGATTTTGCCCCAAGAGTAATTTCTCCCTGACTCCTCCTGCCAACTGTGGCAGGAGGAAAACACACTCGCGCCGGCTCGTCCCTAAAAAAGATGACGCCGGCGCTTTTGTTTTTCATTCGTCCTATATCTCTAATAAGTCCATTTCGTCTTATTTGTATTTTTTTCTTAAGCAATTCATTTATCATTTGCGAATTGTGCCTTTGCCTTTCCATCATTCTCTCCATTCCACCTCTGACACGATTTTAACGGCCGTTAAAATCGTGCTAAACCCTTTTTACATATTTTGACTACTTTTACAATATCTTTTATACTCCCCCATAAGGAGGCATCAATGTCATACAAAGTCCCAGGTGGGATAGTCGCGGCCACGTATGTTTACAGAGATGGAGATATCGTGGTTGAGGATTACAACCAAGACCCCAGAATCGGGCCTGCTCTTGCAGAATTCCAGCGCCAGACAATAGCCGCTTTCACACCCGAAGGGAGATTCACTGCCGACAAAGCGTTTGTGCAAGTGGTAACCCGGCTTCTGGCCGGCGAAGCCCTCGAAAACACCAAACCCTCAATCGGCCCAGACAACCCCTGCGAGAACTGCGGAGGAACAACGCCCATGTCCGAAACCGACGGCCGATGTGAGCGATGCGCCGGACAATTCTTCAAGTCCAACACAACTCGAAAACCCCGAGGCCTCCGGCCTCAAAACGCCGAAGAAATCCGAGACAGTTTCGGATCGCTCTAAGCCCCATGGATCAACGCAAAAACGCCGCCCCTCGCCAACTGGCAAACAAGGGCGGCGTTCTTTTTTTAATCAAACTATTTTATTAAATCATACACATACAAAGCCACCGCACCAACAGCAATACCACCCAAAATTGCCCAAGCAACAATATTCTCCACTTTTTTCCATTTAGTTGGTCCAGTAACGGTGAGATCTTGCAATTTTTTATCTTTTAAGAAAAAAACTGAGGCCGCCAAAATAATAGTTGCAAAAATATAACCAATTAAGGAGAAATCATTATAGCTCCTACCTGTAATTTCAATAATCGCGACCGAAATTAGAATAATCACCGCCCAATAATAAGTTTTTGGCCGGCGGATTTCAAATGAGGGAGATAATGAAACTTGTTTGGCGAAAATTACGTATAGCGCAATGGCTACAAATATTATGCTTATCATATAAAATAAAATAAATTAATTTATTTTATAGTTTGTTAAATTTATCCTATAGCAACTTTTTCTTTAGCAAGTCATTTATCATTTGTGGGTTGCCTTTACCTTTAAGTTCCTTCATCGCTTGTCCCACTAAAAATCCAAAACTCTTTTGCATTCCCGCTTTATAATCGGCCACTGCTTTTTCATTGGATGATATCACTTTGTCTAAAGCTTCCGATATTGCCCCTTCATCGGAAACCTGAAGCAACCCCAAATCTTCCACAATGTTGGAAGGGTCTCCGCCTTTTTCAAACATTACTTTAAACACCTGCTTGGCCGCACTGCTGGAAATTTTTCCGCTGACAATTAATTTAATTAATTCCGCAAAATTTTCAGCCGTTACTTTTGAATCGGAAGGATTAAGAAATTGCTGGTTTAAAAATGCGCTAAAATCCTGCAAACACCAATTTGCGGAAAGTTTTATCATTTGCATGCGGTCAAGCCCCTCCTCCTGCACCAACCATTCATCTATCTCGCTTACCACGTCTTCAAAATAAAACGCCAATTCTTTCCAATTAATTAAATTCTCCACATCAGATTGGGGGAGTTTATACTCTTCCAAAAAACGCGTTCGTTTTTGGGCAGGCAATTCGGGCATGATATTTCTTAAATTATCCAAATAATCTTTGCTAAACTGCAATACCGGCAAATCCGGCTCCGGCATATAGCGATAATCCTGCGCATCCTCTTTGCTTCTCTGCTCCACGGTGCAGGAATCTTTTTCGTTCCAACCCATTGTCACCTGCTTGGGGGTCTTCCCCTCTTTTAACATTTCAATGTGGCGCGCAATTTCGTAATTCACCGCAGCCTCTGCAAATTTAAATGAGTTGATGTTTTTAACTTCAACTTTATAATTAGGCAAAGCAGTTTCACCCGGTTTGCGCACGGAGATATTTGGTTCACAGCGCATAGTACCTTTTTCCATATCAGCTAAAGACGCCCCGACATAGCGGATAATATTGCGCAGCTCCTGCAAAAATATTCTTCCCTCTTCCGCAGTTTCTATATCCGGCTCGGTAACAATTTCCAAAAGTGGCGCGCCTGCGCGGTTGTAATCCACCAAAGAATACGGCAAACCTTCGGGATGGATATTTTTTCCCGCATCTTCTTCTAAATGCGCGCGGGTGATGCCGATGCGCTTCGTCTTGCCATTAACTTCAATGTCTAAATACCCCTTTTTGGCAATCGGTTGGTCGTACTGGGAAATCTGATAACCTTTAGGCAAATCCGGATAAAAATAATGTTTGCGGTCAAATTTGGAAAATTCATCAATTGTACAATTCAATGCCAAACCAACCATGGCAGACAAACGAACCGCTTCTTTATTGGCCACAGGCAAGGTACCAGGCTGACCGGTGACAATTTCGTCAATGTTGGTGTTGGGTGTAGTTTCGTCAGGATTGTTCGGCACAGCTGAAAACATCTTGCTTTTTGTAGCAAGCTGGATATGGATTTCAAAGCCGATGACCGGCTTATATTCAGTTGATAATGAATATGATTTCATTACTGAGTATTGTAGTTAGAATATGAGATGTCACCTTTATATTGCTTATTCCCTTTCCAGAAAGAACCGCTTTCCGAAACTGGCTTGCCTTTTCGTTTTATATCCTGTTTAAAGGAATAAACCGCCGCCCATTCCAATAACACATCCAAACCAAAAATTGTACCTAAACCAAAAATATAATTTAAGTTTTGAAAATAAACCGCAAGCGCCACAAAAATCATTATCAGAACAACGGCGCCCCAAGGCTGGAAAGGTCTTTCAAACATAACTAACCCATCCGGTTCTTTACGAAAGTCAAAAAACAAAGCTCCTCGATGCATATAAATTTTCCCTTTCACCCTTAATCTTAAATGTTAGGATATTTTTTATGCCAATCCGTCACTTGCTGAAAAGCAAAACCCGCATTAAAAACAATTTGCTCGCCCCACTGCGGGCCAATTATTTGCAAACCCACGGGGAGTCCAAAAGATGGCATACTGCCAACATTATTTCCCTCTCCCCCTGGGAGAGGGTGGCCTGCATCGGCCGGGTAAGGGCTCATTGAAGGAGTTTCTCCGTCAGACGGCCTGCCAAACCCGCAAGGAACAGACAAAGCGGGCAAACCCGCAAGGCTCCCTGGAATATTTAACTGGTCGGCAATATAACCAAAAAGCGGGTTATCTTTAGCATGGCCAAGTTTAATTGCCACATTGGGCGAAGACGGACAAGCTAAAATATCTACTTTTTTAAACACTTCGGCAAACTCGTTGATAATTAAACTTCTGACTTTTTGCGCTTTTTTATAATAGGCATCTATATAGCCGGCGGAGAGAACGTAAGTGCCGGTTAAAATTCTGCGTTTGGCTTCGTCGCCAAACCCTTCGGCACGGGATTTTTCGTAAGTCTCAAGCAGGTTTTCTCCGTCTTTTGTCACATGGCCGTATCTAATGCCGTCATAGCGCATTAAATTGGAAGCCACTTCACTGGGGCAAACAATAGCATACACCAAAGAACCGTATTTTGTATTTGGCAAACTTACCTCTTCAATTTTCGCGCCCATTTTTTCGTACTGTTTTATGGCTTCCATTACGCGTTGTTTTACGCCGTCTTCCATCCCGTCCACAAAATATTCTTTTGGCACGCCAATCTTTAACCCCTTCATATCGGCAGAAAGTTTTTTGCTGTAAGATGGAACTTCAATAGGGCCGGTAGTGGAATCTTTTTCGTCTACCCCTGACATAATTTCCGCCAAGTGAGCCAAATCTTCCACATTGTTGGCAACCGCGCCCGGACTGTCTAATGACGATGCCATAGCAATAACCCCGTAACGACTAACTCGGCCATAAGTCGGCTTCCAGCCACTAAGGCCACAAAGCGATGCCGGCTGGCGAATTGACCCGCCGGTTTCCGTGGCTGTTGCCCAAGGGGCTAAACCGGCCGCTACTGCCGCAGTAGACCCGCCGGAAGACCCGCCGGGAATTCTGGTATTATCCCAGGGATTTTTTGAAGCGCCATAAGCGGATGTTTCCGTACTGGATCCGTGCGCAAATTCGTCTAAATTGGTTTTACCCAACAGAACGGATTTTTGTTCTTTCAATTTTTTGGTAACTGTTGCGTCAAACGGCGGTTTGTATTGGTCCAAAATTTTGGAAGATGCCGTGGTGCGGATTCCTTTTGTGCAAAATAAATCTTTGGAAGCATAAGGGACACCGCATAAAAACGGATTCTCTCCGGGCGAATTAATAAATTCATCAGCCTCTTTTGCATTTTTTAAAGCTTCTTCTTCCGTCACCGTGACAAAAGAATTATAATTCTTATCCAACTCTTTTATGCGCAACAAAAAATACTTCGTCAATTCAAGCGAAGAAACCTTTTTTTCATCCAACAATTTACGTAATTTGGTTAGCTCAAAAAATTCAAAATTCATAATTAGGTTCTAGGTTCTAGGTTCTAGGTTCTAGGTTCAACTGACTTGCACCTCAAACCTTGTACCTTGAACCTACAAAATTGCTTTAACTTTAAAATACTCATCCTTTATTTCCGGCGCTTGGCCAAAAATATCATCACGGTTTTCCGCCACAACCGCCTTGTCATCCCTTTGAACATTTACCAAGCCGGTAACTTGGTTTACTTCCTCAAGGCCTTGGGTATTAACTTTTTTTAGTTCATCCACATAGCTTAAAACGGTTTCCAAATTTTTTTGGAACTTTTCCACCTCTGCCTCACTTAAGGCAATACGGGATAATTTGGCTAATTTTATGACTTCTTCTTTTGTGAGCATAGGAAAATTATAACAAATTTGATAAGATTTGTCTAATATATATTCTAGTTGATTTTATTCAATTAATTTATTTCTCCCTGCTGTTTAAGGCGCAAAAAAATCGCCGACAAAAACTGCCTCCTTATTTCACTTTGCATATGTTCAAACAATTTCCGGCTTTCCAAAATATAATCAATTAGCGGGTCTTCCGAGGCATAAGAAAAAAGGTTCGCTTCTTCTTTAAGCACGTCCATCAACTCCAATTGGTTACTCCATTGGTTGTCAATTATCTGCAACACCAAACTTTGCCCGGCTTGGTAAACTTCCGGTTGTTGTTTTATTTTTAGTGCAACTTTTTCCAAATAATCTCCCAATTTTATTTCCATTTCCGTTAACCCCTCTCCCGAACCCGGACTTTGGTAAAATGGATTTAGCCATTCATCCACAAATCCGCCCCGCTTCCCGTTTTTCAAACCCAAATCATTAGCCACCTCCCCCGGCTCTGTTGTAACCCCAAAAACTTCGCGCATTTGTTTGGCAATTAAATTCGCATCAGCCGAGCTTAGTATTTCCCGCAATACATCACGAATGGTTTTTTTTAGAAACTCCAAAAAATTATCCTCGTTTTGCAATAACAAATCACGAAGCTCATACACAAACTCCCGCTGAAAATTAGTCACGCTGTCGTACTTATATAAATATAACCGGCTATCCAAATTTTTACTGTCAACAAAATCCTGTGCTTTTTTAAACGCCTCGCTTAAACTTTGTCCCGAAACATATTCGTCTTCCGGAATATCGTAATCTTCCATGGCGTTAATAATCTTTTCACTGCCAAACAACTGCATAATTTCGTCTTCCATGGAAATTAAAAACAAAGACTCGCCCGGCTCCCCCTGCCGGCCGGACCGGCCGACCAGCTGGTCGTCAATCCGGCGCGATTCGTGACGCTCGGTTCCCAAAACAAACAACCCGCCCGCCTCTTTTACTCCGGGCCCCAAAATTATATCCGTCCCCCGGCCGGCCATGTTGGTTGCTACGGTTATCATTCCCGCCTGTCCACCGCGCACAATTTTTTCCGCTTCGGCTTTATGGTCTTTGGCGGTCAATAACTGGTGTGGGTAATTGGCTTCTTCCAAAAATCCGGAAACTAAATGAGCGGTTTCCACGTTGCGCGCGCCAATTAACAAAGGCTGTCCACGACGGTGAATCTGCTCCACTTTTTTCATTAGCCCGATAAATTTTCCTTTTTGCGTTTTGAAAAATAAATCATTATGGTCTATACGCGCCAATGGCCGGTTAGGTAAAATTTTTATAACATCCAATTTATAAACCTTATTAAACTCGTCGCGCGCGCGCATTACGGTTCCGCTCATGCCGGATAATTTTTCGTAAGCAGGGAAAAAATTCTGAAAAGTTATGGCCGCCTGCGTACGGTCAGACTCTTTTACCTTAACTTTTTCTTTAGCTTCAATAGCTTGATGCACGCCGTCGGTAAACCTTCTGCCCGGCAAAACCCGCCCCGTAAATTCATCTACAATTTCCACGCCGTCGTCGGAAATAATATAGTCACGGTCTTTTTCAAAAATAACTTTAGCTTTCAAACAAACGTCCAAATAAAATACATACATCGGATTATCTTTGGAAAAGACCGGTTCGCCAAGCAATTTCTCCACCTTATTTAAACCTTGGTCCGTCATATTCAATTGCTTGTTACGATAATCCACGGTGTAGTCTTCATCTTCAGTTAATTTTTCCGCAATTTTGGTAAACAAATCATAAAAATTACGCTCTTCTTTGACCGGCTCGGCAATAATTAAAGGCGTACGCGACTCATCAATTAAAATGCTGTCAATTTCGTCCACGATGCCGAAATGCAAAGGATGCTGTGCGCGCAAAACTCGGTCAGCTTTGGAAAATACCAAATTATCGCGCAAAAAATCAAACCCGATTTCCTGGTTGGTCACATAAGTAATATCGCTGGCATAAGATTTCCTTCGCTGTTCATTTTCCATGGTGGAAGTTACAAAACCGGTTGTCATTCCTAAAAAGTCATACAGCTTGCCCATCCATTTGGCATCGCGTTCGGCCAAATAATCATTAGTGGTAATTAGGTGTACACCTTTGCCGGTCAGCGCATTTAAATACACCGGCATGGTTTCTGTTAAAGTTTTCCCTTCCCCTGCGTTCATCTCAGCTACCCGACCGGAATGGATAACAAGGCCGGCTAAAATTTGCACTTCGTAAGGCGACTGACCAAGCACGCGCCTGGCCGCTTCGTTAACCACGGCAAAAGCCGACACGGCCAAAGTATCTAATTTTTTTCCTTTTTTTAAATCATCTTTAAATGCCAAAGCGGCCAGACGCAATTCCTTGTCCGACCAACCTTTTAACTCTTCCCGTTCACGCAAAACCAACTTGACCCGATACTCTAAATCGGCCAGCGCGCGATTATCAATAAAATTATTTACCGAATCTTTTAAATTTTCTACAAACGACATTTTTGTTTCTTGATTTTGCTAAATTTCTATTGATATTATACCATAATTCATACTAAAAAGAAAAAGTCCGGCGAACAACATTTCTGTCGCCGCCGGTCTTGGTGATTTTCCTAAGTCCTCCTTTTTTTAATGCGGACACCCGCCCTGTTCTTGCCTCTCGCTTACGAACCTGACCGGAATGATCTGCTCGCCCTTATGATCAAAACCCGGAATGGGCTGGAAAACCAAACCCTGCATGGCCTCCAACATCGGACGCCTCACAAGGCACACCCACGGTCTCTCTCTGAGAGCGTCGCGCACCAAAGAAAACTCTCTATCCGTAAGTCGTTCCTTAGCGTCCACCAAATCCTGCGCGGATTCAAACACAAGCATGCCTGCCCGTCCTTGTGCCCACCTTAAAACGGTGTCGCAGACTCTCCCGCCAACAATTTGTGCCACTTCATTGTCGGCTTTCAGTCTTGGAGTGTTGAAGCAGATGTCTAAAGTTTTCACTGGGCACCCACTTCAAGTGACTGTTCAAATTCCTGGCCGCACTCGTTGCAACGTACCAGCCAGATTTCGTAGTACGGGCCATGCACCCCGGACACGCCGGGGCGCAGAAACTCGAGCTTGGTAAAACTCTCGTGATCGCATTCGTTTTTCATTTTTTACACTCCTGATGGTAAAAGGAATCTATCCTTTTTTATCTACTCCCACTTTTTCCACGAAATATTACACTCGGGGCAGACATACTCATACTCCACAAAGTATGATTTTCCTGGTGGATAAACGCCGTGGTCCACTTCTGTACGGCCAGTCGGTCTTTTTGTTGCATCCCGATGACCGCAATCCTCTTGATTCGCTAACTTGCATACTTCTTCGTTCATAACCTCTCCTTAAAATTGTCTTTGCTTGTTTTGGGACAAACAAAAAACCCTCTCCCATAAGGAGAAGGCTATTTTGATACATCCCTTTTACACTAGCGTACTAGTACGCTAAGGTGAAAAGCACTATCAACGCAACCCTTTCCCAACGGGAAGAGAGTTATGATGATGTTTGTTAATGCGATTAAGAACAAGCCGGTACCCGCCCTTGCCTTTTTTAAGCCACTTGGAAATACGCGCAATGGTGCGCGGGCTAAGGCCGGTCTTACCACGGATAGTGGTATAAGAAATATTCTGATTTAGCATTTGCGCCGCTTGCCAGCGGTTGCCGAATTCGTTAATTTCCGGTACGGTCAATAAATCACGCAAAAACTTCTTGGCCTCGCCTGGATTTTTCAATGCCAAAACCGCCCGTACTAGACTGTCTGTTTTTTTATTCTCCCATGTTATTGACATATTCTTTTCCTAAATATTAAAAATTCTTTCCGCTATATTAAAGTATAGCGATATATCTTAGTATAGCAAATTGATAAATTTTGTCAAGTCCCAAAACATAGCTGTGGATAACCGACTTAAAAAGTACAAAAAATACCCATTTGTGCTATAATTATAGTAGAAATTTTTAATCAAATAACAATAACCCTATGATATTCTTATGGATTATTTTGGCAATTGCAATTATTGCCGTAGTGCTGTTTAATGGCCTCGTTCGTTCAAAAAATCAGGTTGACGAAGCCTGGAGCGACATAGAAGTTCAGCTTAAGCGCAGGTATGACCTAATCCCCAATTTGGTGGAAACTGTTAAAGGTTACGCTAAGCAGGAATCAAGCGTTTTAGAAAACGTAACCAAAGCCCGCACCATGGCTATGGGTGCCGGCAGTATGGAAGAAAAGTTGAAAGATGAAAATATTCTTTCCGGCGCATTAAAGAGTTTATTTGCCGTGTCCGAGGCCTACCCTGACTTAAAGTCCAACCAAAACTTTATGAAGATGCAAGCCGACCTTACTGACACAGAAGACAAAATCCAAGCCGCCCGCAGATTTTATAACGGCAACGTCCGCGACTACAATACTAAAATTCAGCAATTCCCAACAAACTTTTTTGCCTCAATGTTTGGTTTTGGGAAACGCGAATTCTTTGACATAGACGAAAAAGGCGTTGAAGGCCAACCGGTTAAAGTCCAGTTCTAACTGGACTTTAACTTTGATTGAATTTGATTGAAATAAAAAAGCAAAAATTCTAAAAAATGACCGCCTATGACAACTTCACTAACAACTAAAACAGTTATTCGCTTTATTGGAATGACTATCGCAATTATTGGAGTAATTTTAAGTATTTTTCTTTTCTACACACTTTTCTTCGGAGAAGGTATGATTGATGCCTTTATTGGACCGATTGGTTTCATAACGTTTCCCGTTAGCTTATTAATTTTGCTATCTTCCATGGGTGTTTTAAATACCCGCTCTGTCAGAAAGATTATAGGATTTCTAGGATTGGCTTTCGGTATTGCACTCTTCTCATTAAACTCTGGCTTTATCAAAGCGACGGCAAGTTTAATAATGCTCTTTAGTTTATCAATTTTACTATTTTCCTTCGGCTTTTTTAAAAAAACGGGGATAAAATACCAGTCGAGACCAACAAAAACGTTTAATTGTTTATGTAATTACAGAACTCACCTACTATCTAACCACTTACCGCTTACCGCCTTTTATGCTCACCTACGATCTTATAAACAAAAATAAACGCGAAAGTTGGGTGCTTATTTTCAGCTTTCTTATTCTCATTACCCTGCTGGGTTGGGCGTTTTCTTGGCGTTTTGGCGACGTTAATATTTTATATTTTGCCGTTGGTTTTTCCGTTATTACCTCATTTATTTCCTACTACTTTTCCGATTCCATAACCTTAGCTATTTCCAGAGCCAAGGAAGTGGACAGACAATCTAACCAAGAGCTTTACCGTTTAGTGGAAAATCTTTGTATTACCGCCGGACTGCCTACGCCAAAAATCTATATTATAGACGACACCGCGCCGAATGCTTTTGCCACCGGGCGCGACGCAAAACACGCGGTGGTGTGTTTTACCACCGGAATACTGGCTAAACTGGAAAAACCGGAATTGGAAGGAGTGGTGGCGCACGAGCTGTCCCATATTGGCAATTATGACATTCGCGTTATGACTTTGGTTGTGGTACTGGTTGGAATGGTAACTTTACTTTCCGATTGGTTTATGCGCGCTTCACTTTTCGGGGGCAGACGAAAATCAAATAATAGTGAAGGTGGCCAATTAGGAACCATTTTAGCCATTGCTTCATTAGTCTTGGTAATTCTTTCACCGATTATCGCCACATTAATTAAACTTGCGGTTTCCCGCAAACGTGAATATTTGGCCGATGCCTCCGGAGCACTACTCACGCGCTACCCGGAAGGTTTGGCAAGAGCTTTAGAAAAAATTAGCGCGGATACCGAACAGCTGGAAGCCGCCAACAAAGCCACGGCTCATATGTACATAATTAATCCGCTAAAAGAACATAAAGGTAAGGACTCTACCGGATGGTTTGCTAATATGTTCAATACTCACCCGCCCGTGGAAGAAAGAATTGCCAAACTGAGAAATATGAATCTTTGATATTAAAAAAGTAGCTTTGATCTCACATCTCCTCTAAACCCCCTAGCCTTCAGTCGTTGGGTGGTTTTTTGTTTGCCTTTGCTCTGCTCACTATTGTATGTGCTATAACTATTTTCTTCTGCTTCTGAATCGGCCGTTGCGGAATTAACAGCAACCCCTTCTTTTTTCAAAAACCTTTTTGCAATTTTTAGCTCTTCTTCCACACTTAAGCCTTCGGCCAGAACTTTTTCTATTAAATCATTCGGCAATTTTTTTGCCAAAAACTTTTTTTTAATGCCAAAATAACCCAAATTTTTATACTGCTTTAAATTATCCAAAAATACCTCTGCGTAACGCTCGTCGTCCAAATACTTTTGTCCCAATAGCAGAGTTATCACTCTGTTGACGACACTCATAGTATACCCTCGCGCAGACATCTTTTCCCGGACTTCTCCGACTGTACGCAATTGCAAAGACAGCAAAAACACTGCATATTCATATGCTTTTATTTCATTTTCCGGCTCTTTAGTTTTTATTTTTGGCTTAAACATAAATCTTTTTAAAATAAAATTATCAAACTCTTGACTGGAGTGATAACTGGCTGTAAAATATTAAGGTCTATTAAATGCTATAATTTAAGTGTACCATATTTATCTGTGTAATCGGTTTTAATCTGTGTATCTGTGGATTTTATGACTAACTTTACATACATTCTAGAACGCCTGTCGTCCCGCGCTAAAAACGCGCTTATTATGGCGCAACTGGTAAGCGAAGAATTAAAACACGACCATATTGGCACGGAGCATCTTTTGTACGGCGTGGTTTCGGAAAAAAGTTCTTTTGCCGCGGAAATTTTAACCAAAACCAAACTTGCGCCGGAAATAATAAAACAGGAATTAATTTTAATAAACAGCAACAACTCCGTAGCTGTTTGGAAGCCGGTACTTTCCGAGAATTTAAAATCCGTTATAGAAAAATCGGCAATTGTCGCCAGTCAATACGGCTATCAATTTATCGGCACCGAACATTTCCTTTATGGTCTGTTAAATGTCCCGCAAAATAAAGCCAAGGTACTACTGTCCAAGCTCGGCATAGATATTGCGGATCTTCAACAAAATTTGACCAATGTTTTTGAAAATATTTCCAAATTTCCGGAAATGCCCGAAGCCCCGGGAATTTCGCAACCGCCTTTTGAAGGAGCTCCCGGACAGATGCCAAAAATGCCGGAACAAAAAAAGGGTAACATCTTGGATTTTTTTACCACCGATCTAACCAAAAAAGCAGCTCAAGGTTTGGTGGACCCGGTTATCGGCAGAAAATACGAAATTGAGAGGATGATTTCCATTCTTAACCGCCGAACCAAAAACAATCCCCTGCTCATTGGCGAAGCGGGAGTCGGTAAAACGGCAATTGTGGAAGGCCTAGCGTTGGCAATTTCCAAACGCGAAGTACCGGACTCTCTGCTCGATAAAAAAATTCTGAATTTGGATTTGGCGTTAATCGTGGCCGGAAGCATGTTCCGTGGCGAATTTGAAAACCGCTTAAAACAAATTATTGACGAAGTTAAAAATAACAAAAGCATTATCCTTTTTATAGACGAACTTCATACCATGGTTGGCGCCGGAGCAACCACCGGCAGTTTGGATGCGGCCAATATTTTAAAACCGGCCTTAGCGCGAGGAGAGCTAAGAGCCATTGGCGCCACGACATTAAAAGAATATAAACAACACATCGAAAAAGACGCAGCCTTAGAAAGAAGGTTCCAGTCTATTTTAGTGGAAGAGCCCAGCCGGGACGAAACCGTGGAAATTTTGCAGGGACTCCGGCCCAATTACGAAAAACACCATAACGTAAGTATTTCCGACGAAGCCATTAAATCCGCGGTAGAACTTTCCTCGCGGTATATTCAAGACCGCTATTTGCCGGACAAAGCAGTGGATTTGATAGACGAAACCGCGGCATTTTTGCGTAGCATAAATTCCAACAGCAAACTGCTTAGAGCCACCAAAAAAATAGAAAATGACTTGGCGGCACTGGAAGAAGAAAAAACCAAAGCCGTTTTAGGCCAGGATTTTACCACTGCTTTGCATTTACGAAGCCAAGAAGAAAAACTGCTCAAACAAAAAGAACAACTGACCAAAAGTTTGGCCGCGGAAGAAAAAATTCCCACCCATACCATAACCGGACAAGATATTGCCCACACGGTTTCCATGATGACCAAAATCCCCCTTTCCAAACTGGCCAAAACCGAAATTGGCAAGCTGGCGAACTTGGAAAAAATTCTTAAGGCTAAAATTATCGGCCAAGACGAAGCAGTGGAAGAAATTTCCAAAGCCGTGCGTCGCAGCCGTGCCGGACTCTCCGACCCTAGGCGCCCTTTAGGTTCTTTTATCTTTTTAGGCCCCACCGGCGTGGGTAAGACCGAAACCGCCAAAGTTTTAGCGCAGGAAATTTTTGAAGATGAAGATGCGCTTATCCGCGTGGATATGTCGGAATTTATGGAACGCCACAACGTCTCTCGCCTTACCGGCGCACCGGCTGGCTATGTTGGTTATGGCGAAGGCGGTCGGCTAACCGAAGCCGTGCGCCGAAAACCTTACTCTGTTGTTCTGTTTGATGAAATTGAAAAAGCCAACCCGGATGTGTTTAACATCTTCTTACAAATTTTGGAAGACGGCCAACTTACCGACGCCGAAGGTAAAAAAGTGTCTTTCCGCAACACGGTTATAATTATGACTTCCAATTTAGGAATGCGGGAATTAAGCATTCAAGCCGGAAAAATCGGGTTTGCCGACAAGACAGAACTGGAACAAAACCAAAAATTGAGGCTGGAGAAAGAATACGAAGAAATAAAGGAAAGCGTGCTGGAAAACTTAAAAAAAGAATTCCGTCCGGAATTTTTAAACCGCATAGACAAAACCGTAGTCTTTAGACCATTAGGGTTTGACCAGCTTAAAAAAATTACCCAATTACAAATTGCCCTCCTACAAGGGCGCTTGCTGGAACAAAATATCCAGCTAAAAATTTCTTCCGCAGTCATAAAGCACATTTCCGAAAAAAGTTTTGACCCCGCTCAAGGCGCGCGCTTTGTCCGTAAAAATATTCAAATTCTTCTGGAAGACCCGTTGGCGGAAAAACTTATTGCCGGCAAAAACTTAAACGGCGCTAAAATATCCACCGAAATAAAAAATGGTCAAATTGCTTTTTCCGTTCAAAAACTGGAAAAAATCCCTGTACCGGCATAATCAACCTATACCAAAAATGGGAATCTTCTCTTAGGTAGAGAAGATTCCCATTTTTTAATTTTTTAGCTTGCTTTTTATTATTTCTATAGATATAATTCCTGCTATCTATGTCTTACCCAAGGAGGGTAAAAAAAGATGGCTCACCGGAAAATGCGCAACCGTAGCATACCGACACATTCCAGACGCCACACGCCCAGGAACAACGGACCTCGCGGCCAGCCGGCTCCGACAGAAGTCCTGCCGATGCCTTATCAACACAAGCAGGATAAAGAACCCGGAAGACAAACCCACCCCGGCCAGACAAACGCCAGCGCGCGCAAGAGGCAAAACCAGGTGACGCACCAGCCGCCATCCCAGGCGGCAATCGCGGAAGCCACGGCATACCGCGAAGGCAAACTGAAAGTACGCGATTCGTCCCCCGACTATGAACGCCGCAGAGGCGGGTGGTAATCAAACCGACCGCACCAGGCCAGCAATCATCAAATGAATTAGTCTCGCCGTTTTAGGAGGACGACTTAAAGACGCGAAAACTACCCCCGTGGTGCAGGGCGGTCGTTTTTCTTTTATTTAAATTTTTTGATAATATAAAATTACTTCTTAACCCTCATATGTATCAAAGCCTTATTAAACCATTGTGGACGGATATAAAAACTTTTGTGCTTGATACCTTATTTCCAAAACGCTGTTTGTCCTGCGAAACGGAAGGCAAATTTTTGTGTCTGGATTGTAAAGCAAACCTAAAAACTTTAGAACACCAACGCTGTATTGTTTGCCAAAAACCCAGCCCCTTTGGCTTTACCCATCCCCGCTGTCTTACTCCGCACGGCGCGGACGGCTTAATAAGTTTTTTTAATTACCACGACGAAAAAGTTGCGCAAATTTTAATTAAAGGCAAATATTCTTTTTTGCCCGAAGTCTACCAAATTTTAGGTTCTATTTTGGCGGAAAAAATAAAAAAAGATTTTCCCCATCTCCTACAAGCTACCAGCTACCAGCTAACTCCTATCTTTGTTCCCATTCCCTTGCATTCCTGGCGAAAACGCTGGCGCGGATTTAACCAAGCGGAAGTCCTATGCCAAATCCTAAGCCAACAACTCTCCCTCCCCAGCACTAGCGTACTAGTACGCTGTAAATCCACGAAGGTGCAAAAAAATCTTAAAAAAGACGAAAGAATAAAAAATGTCAGTGGTGCTTTTAAATTAGCTCCCAAAGCCGATATTAAAGAAAAAAATGTTATTTTAGTTGACGATGTTACCACCACCGGAGCTACCCTCCTTGAAGCCGCCAAAATTTTAAAAAGAAACGGCGCCGAAAAAGTCTTCTGTTTGACAGTGGCAAGGGATTAAGAATGAAAAAAACCTGGGAACGCATAGCGCGCCCAGGTTTTTTGTGCCGGTGTACTGCTGGTTATTTTTCTGTAGGTTCATCTTGAGGCTCCGATATGTCGACATCCATTGGCTCGAACTGCCAATGGCGGAACGCGAACTTGACGGTGCCGGTCCGAAGACGGGCAAACGCCAATTGGAACCTATACGGCCCGCTTCCCAGAGACCGAAACTCCGGGCCGGCGGCGTCTTTCTGGTACTCCCCAAAGTCCCCCAACAGCCGGTACTTCTCGTCCTCTTCACCGATCAAGTACGTTCGACTGGCGCCGGACCTGGCCGAGAACAGCTTTCTCTCTCCAGAATAGCTGGTACTGGACGCTACCAAGTTGATAAAAACTGCGTTGCGGCTTATCCCAACCTGTTCGACCGCCAAACTGACAGACTGGCCTGGCGCGCCTCCGACAAGCCCTATCCGTTGGACAGAACTCGGATTAGACTTGAAGTTCAGCCAGCTAACCGATGACCCGCCCAACTGTTTGTGCAGCCTTTCGGAATCAGAGACAACAGGTGCCACAGACTTCAGCTCAACCGAAAGCCCATAAAACTGCTCATGATGGACTGCAAACTGAGTCACGCTGACAGGAAAGGCCGGGAATACCAGAACGTATCTGAAGAATTCCCCGGGTTTTACCCGCATTGCAACCTTCACCATCTTTTTCTCGTCACCTTCCGACGGCTTGAGAGGATAGCTTACGTCCTCTTTTATAAGCCCGTAGGAAAAGCCGTTCTGGTCGGTAAGGTAGATTTCCTGGTCAGGCAACAACCATCCTTCGCCGGAAAACTTATGACCGGTTCTGCCCGCGCAAGCGAAGTGCAAGAACGTGAACCGATCGTTCGCTTCAATCCCCTCCACCCAAAGGTTCAAATCGCCTTTGAGCGACTCTACCCATTTGGAAGAAGCGACAAAAGGAACCCAAGACATCGGCGTTCCGTTCTTGCTTATATCCCGCTGCTTTTCATACTCGCGATACGCTTCCGCGGTAATCGGATGCAGAGGAGTATTTGGGTACCTGGGATGAAATCTGGTTTCAATGGAGAACACCTCAATCGTACCATCCGAATTCCGGAAGTAGTTCAAAAGAGGAGCGCCAGTTTGCTTGTTGGCAACCTGCCCTTCTTCGGGCCGGCTGGCAACAAACAAAACCAGACACATCAAGCAGTATGCGGCAGTCAAGACTATCACAAACCGCTTGAACCGAAGCGTTACCAGACTTACGGTCAGAGCTGAAACTACAAAGTAGCCCGCTCCCGTAAGCAATCCGGCAACGGCTTTGAGCAGATAGCCGCTAGGTGTCCAGCCCGTGTTCTCAAGCGCCGCGTAAGCCATCCCATAAATCTGGTTAAGGCTTACCAACATGCCGATGACGACGGCAAACCAGACGCTGGCTGCGCCGGCTAGAACAAGGCCGGAAGCTTTGGCGACTTCCTTGAAGCCCGCCTTCCAAATGCCGACGGCAAGCCCTAAGGCAACCGCCAGCAGACATGCGACCGACATCCATGGATTCATGACTTGCTTCCTTTCTTCCACATACTCCAAAGTACCAGGCCAATCACGTTGAGCGCAAAGCCCAGCGCAAAGCCCCAGTATCGGTTCCAGCCCTGACGGGCGAAAACGTACGCTCCGACAGCTCCGCAAGCCATCGAAGAAACAACCCACAGCAAATACACACTCATCACTCACTCCTTGTAGCTATTAACGTTCTCTTTAACAAAAAATCTGCCTCCCAAAGGACAGACAGACTAATTGTTAAATTGTCTATAATATATACTATTTTAGGCTTTTGTCAATACCGCTTTATTGCCAACAACAAGCAATTCTGGTAAAATATTTAAGTTAAAAAGGGGTCCCCAAAAATTAGGTGAACGAGTCAAATCGTTCCGAGGGTTTAGACCTCTAAATTACAATTGAATAATCTATTTTACGGAGAGGTCGCATAGAGGCCTAGTGCGCTGGTTTGCTAAACCGGTGAACGAGTCAAATCGTTCCGAGGGTTCGAATCCCTCCCTCTCCGCCAAGTTTTACATTCAGCGAAATTGA
>Ga0172370_10001578_pt1 | contig 34388 bp, 25 predicted proteins | sample LakKiv5m_FD_114538 | JGI IMG/M metagenome (GOLD analysis project Ga0172370, IMG submission 114538) | Freshwater microbial communities from Kabuno Bay, South-Kivu, Congo - kab_022012_11.5m | ecosystem: Environmental > Aquatic > Freshwater > Lake | place: Democratic Republic of the Congo...
TCATCCATTCAGCATTTGAAATAAAATGATTTAAACCAGGATGTTAATTCCCCCGCTTTCAGCGGGGCAGGCTCTACGGGAAATTCCTTGCACATATTATTATTTTCTATGGATATTAATGCCTACGGGCAAAGTTCAATGGTTCATTTTGATCCGCCAATAAAAGAAATAATTATTTTCCAGCACATCAAAATAAAATGTAGCCGGAATTTCTTAGTAAATACCTTTATACATGAATCAATTCGTACTTTTGAAAAAAAATTAAATGGGAATTAAAGAAGTTATGACACCGGAACAGAAGCAAGCGGCACGCTATGCCAAAGCGCTCGGTCATCCCATCAGAATGTATATTTTGGAGCTGCTTTCAAAACAAAGTTGCTGTTATAGCGGCGATTTAAGTGAAGTTTTACCCATCGCCAAATCCACGCTTTCGCAGCATTTAAAGGAACTGAAAAAAGCAGGATTGATACAGGGAGAGATCGAAGCACCAAAAATAAAATATTGCCTCAATAAAGAGAATTGGGAAGAAGCCAGAAAACTTTTTAAGAATTTTCTTGGTAGCTGATTTTTTTTAAATATTTTTGTTCGCAGTTTTACGAACAACGAACATTAAAATTACATGATATGGAAATTAAAATTTTAGGAACGGGTTGCCCAAAATGCAAGACCCTTGAAAAGATGACCCGAGATACAGTGAATGAACTTGGAATCGAAGCGAATGTAAGCAAGGAAGAAGACATCATGAAAATAATGGAATACGGGATCATGCGAACCCCCGGGCTCGTTGTGAACGGCAAAGTAGCGATGAGCGGAAGGATTCCATCCGTAAGCGAATTGAAAGAACTTTTAACAAAAAAATAGAACAAAAAAAAATGAGAGCAATTTTAGTTTTAGTCTTGACCTTAACCGGTATGATTTCGGTGTCGAACGCACAGACATCCTATCAGAGCTCAAAGGCTCAGAATATTTCGGCTGACAAAATCGAGGTTTATTATTTTCATTATGAACGTCGTTGTGCAACCTGCATGGCCGTTGAAAATGAATCGAAAAAAGCGCTGGAGGAACTCTATCCCGAAAAGGTGAAATCGGGCGAGATAATCTTCTTGTCGGTTAATATCGAAGAAGAATCGAGTCAGGCGTTAGCTGAAAAATATAAAGTTGATGGGCAGACTTTGCTTTTGGTGAAAGGCGATAAACAGGAAAATCTTACAAACACTGCATTTATGTATGCAGCCACGAAGCCTGAGAAACTGAAGAAAGCCATAGGCGACACCATCGTAAAGTTGTAATCCGCAAATGGAATTTCTGACGACATTATTGGAAAGCTCATCATTTCCGATGTTTACTGCTTTGATTCTCGGCCTGATGACTGCCATCAGCCCCTGTCCTCTGGCTACCAATATTACAGCCGTTGGCTTTATCAGTAAAGATATTCAAAACCGTAACCGTGTTTTTATCAATGGTTTGGTTTATACCTTAGGTCGCTCCCTTTCATACACTTTACTTGCCGTCTTCTTGTTTTACAGTGCTGACCAGTTCAGGATTTCAGGATTTATTCAAAGGTATGGCGAGAAAATACTGGGACCTCTTCTTATCCTCATTGGCCTGTTCATGCTCGATTTGATAAGAATCAATTTCCCGGGGCTGAGTTCCCTCACCGAAAAGTTTTCAAAAAAGGGTGTAGGCAGCTACTGGAGTGTTTTGCTGCTCGGAATCATTTTTGCCCTTGCATTTTGTCCTTACAGTGGAGTGCTGTACTTTGGTATGCTTATTCCATTGACCCTAAGCAGCAGCGAAGGAATTTTACTCCCGGTTATATTCGCCATAGCAACCGGAATTCCGGTGATAATATTTGCCTGGCTGATTGCCTATACACTTTCAGGCGTTGCCGGATTCTATAACAAATTGAAGACTTTTGAAATCTGGTTTAGAAGGGTAATTGCAGTATTGTTTATTGCTATCGGAATTTATTATATTTATATCGTTTTTTTCTAAAATTTTTTAACTAAAATGTTCGTATTATTACGAACAAAATACATTGTTTAATGGAAACAAAAAAAGAAATAAAAATACTTATTTGGATCGGGATAATATTTGGGGTTGCTTTTTTTCTGCCGCTTGAAAGTGCGAGGTTTACAACCGCAATTGATGCAACTTTCGATTTGGTAAAAAGGTATGCCCGCGAACACGTTGTACTATGCTTATTACCTGCGTTTTTCATAGCCGGGGTAATCTCAGTCTTTGTCAGCCAGGGTTCAGTCCTGCGATACTTCGGAGCCAATGCTAAAAAATGGCTGGCATACACAGTAGCTGCTGTTTCAGGGACTATCCTTGCTGTCTGTTCCTGTACTATTTTACCACTGTTTTCGAGTATTCATAAAAGAGGAGCTGGACTTGGGCCGGCGATTGCGTTCCTTTATTCAGGACCTGCCATAAATATTCTCGCTATCATTCTTACGGCCCGAATACTTGGTTTTGAGATGGGTGTTGCCAGGACAATCGGCGCCATGAGTTTCAGTGTTATCATTGGTGTGATTATGTCGCTTATTTATCATAAGGAAGAAAAGGTTAAAAGAGAAGAACAAATGAACATTGCTCTTCAGCCCGAAAAAAGGCCGATGTGGCAAACCTCATTTCATTTCTTTGTTCTGGTTTTGATCCTTGTTTTTGCCAACTGGGGAGCGCCGTCTGCCGACACAACCTCCGGTTTGTGGTATAATATCTGGGCTTACAAATGGTACATTACAGGATTTTTTGGATTGTTGCTTGGATATTCCTTAATTTTTATTTTGAAGATCAAATGGAAATGGGTGTTGCTGGCAGTTGTTGCTACGATTATCTCTGCAGTACTTGCGACTAGTTTCATTGCAAATGTAAAACTCATCCCGCTGGTACCTATGTTGGTTGGGATTGCGGCATTGAGCATCATCACATTGAAAGATAAAACGGATAATGACAATCGCGAGTGGACGATGGTAACCTGGGATTTTGCAAAGCAAATTCTGCCATTGCTGGCTATTGGGGTAGTTACTGCTGGATTTTTGCTTGGTTCGACTCATGATGGTAAAACCATTGCAGGTGTAATTCCAAATGAGTGGATACAATGGTTAGTGGGCGGCAATTCATTTTTTTCAAATTTTTTCGCATCCATAGTAGGTGCCTTCATGTACTTTGCCACACTTACGGAAGTGCCAATTGTTCAAGGATTACTATCATCAGGTATGGGTAAAGGCCCTGCGCTGGCATTGCTGTTGGCAGGTCCTTCATTGTCGTTGCCAAATATGCTCGTGATCCGCGGGATAATGGGTACACAGAAAACTATGGTTTATGTTTCCCTGGTTATTGTAATGGCAACTATTACGGGACTGATTTATGGATGGTTGTTTTGATTTCAAAAACTGATTTAACAATGGAAAAAGCATCGGTTCATAAATATCATAAAATTACCCATGTTTCTGGAGGAGATGCAGTTCATCTCATAAAAATGGGTGCCGTTTTGCTGGATGTCAGACCTGAATATGAACTGGGACGATTGTTTGATGTGGAGCAAATCATATATTGTCCCTACAAAGAAATAGAAGATCATTTGACAGAACTTCCAAAAGACAAACCGCTGATCATTGCTGATGCAGTTGGTCTGAGAAGTAATGAAGTTTGTAAGGTACTATTGGAAAACGGTTTTACAGAAATTTATAATCTTGCAGGAGGCATCGTGGATTGGGAGCGTATGGGTTACCCTGTTTCGAAAGATAAATCGAGGATTTTAACCGGTTCGTGTATGTGCCAGTTAAGAGTCCGCAATAAAAAATAAAAAATTTGAATATGGAAACGGAAAACAAAAAATGTTTATGCGGTGAAGGCGATTTTATCGTACTTGCCTGTTCAGGAGCCTCCGATGTAGGTCATTTAACGGATCTGGTTGCCCGAAAACTTTCAGGGGAAGGGATTAGAAAAATGAATTGTTTGGCAGTCGTGGGGGCCGGAATTGAAAAATCAATCGAATCCTTCAAAAAAAGCAACCTTTTAATCATTGACGGTTGTCCTCTGGATTGTGGTAAAAAAATTGCCGAAAAAGCAGGTATTGAAAATTTCAGTTATGTTAGGATTACCGACCTTGGTTATAAGAAAGGTTCAACTGAAGTCAAAGAAAAGATCATTGATGAAGTCTATAAGTATGTTGAAGTATTGTACTGATAGTATGAGTTTAAGGACAAAATTATATTAAGAATCCCATGAAGCTTACTCATTTAATTATTAAATGCCTGATTGTAATTCTGATTATTGCATCATGCGAAAAGGAAAAAGACAAAGGCACCCCTTCCTCAAGCATCAGGATTGATAGCCTGACTGCAACCTTTGATACCGTGAAAGCCTGGGATACTACAACCATTACCTGTTATGCAACCGGTGTAAACCTGGTTTATGAGTGGGAATGCGATCACGGGAATTTTAACGGAAGCGGAACCCAGATTAAATATGCGGCAGGACAATGCTGCATCGGTACGAATACCATCACTTGCACCATTTCGGACAGCACTGGATATGATACGGAACAGATACAGATTGTTGTTACATCCTATTATGAGGGAGGTAAATAGAATGCTCCGCATTATACTGCTTTCCATCCCCGCAATTGTTATTGGATATTCTTCAGCAAGCGCACAATGTTGCTCAGCCGGTAATCCTTACTTTTACAGTGAACAGGCAAACATGGGGCAAAAAGAACTGCAGACAGTTGCTGGCTACAAATACAGCACTTCCGATACTTATTTTACTGGTTCGGAAAAAATTGAAATCAATGATATTAAAAAAGCATGGTTTAATTATTTGAACCTTCAATTGGTTTATGGGGTTACCCAGAGATTGAGTATACAAACTGATCTGGGTTATTTTATCAATAAATCTGAAGAATATTATAAAGAGGACTGGACGACAAAAACCGGCTACGGATTAGGTGATGCCACATTGACTGTAAAATACCTTGCTTATAAAAGTTTTACGCATAAATATTCGATCATTCCCTCTGTTGGTATGAAACTTCCAATCGGAGTCTTCGACCAGGAAGTCGACAATGTGAAGTTACCGATTACCATACAGCCATCATCCGGGAGTTTCCGATATCTTGTAAATCTTTACATAAATAAATCATTTAAAAATCCGAAATGGAACCTCGGTTTTTATGGTTCGTTTGAATATGCTCAACTGATTGATTCCGAAAACTTTTATTACAAATATGGAAATGTCTACTTGTTTTCTCTTATTGGTTCATATAAAATACTGGAAAAGTTAAACCTTGGTTTGGAAATCAGAAGTGAAAACCGGGCTAAAGCCGGCAGGGAAAACGAGCAGGTGGTTGAATCATCAGGCTATAATATTGTTTACACCATTCCTCATGTTAGCTATGCCATAACCAATAAATGGCTTCTCGCAGTTAATGCAGAACTTCCAGTTTACCGCTATTACAATGGAATTCAATTGGGAAACAAATTTTCAGTTTCGGCATGTCTTTCTTTTCGTTTAAACTTTGATAAAAAGGCATTAAAAGAGGTTGATCTGAATTCCCCGGGAGTTTAATTTGTGTTAACCTCCTTCTAAAAAGCACCTGAAAAATATTTTATAAAATTATGACGTATTTTTTGGTCATGATAAATAATAACGTATTTTTGCGTCATAATTTATACAAAAAAATGGCAAAAGTTGAATTATTTGATACGGATTTACAGACCACTTCAGCCCTTTTCAAGGCGCTTGGCCATCCAGCCAGACTTGCAATACTAAAGTACCTTTCAGAAACAAAAGTTTGTATTTCGGGCGATATTTCCAATGAGCTTCCTTTGAGCCGGACCACAGTTAACCAGCATCTTAAGGAATTAAAAGACCAGGGATTGATTAAGGGTGAAATTGAAGGAGCAAAAACGAATTATTGTTTAAACTCTCATAGGATTAAAGAATTGAAAGAGGTGTTGGATCACTTCCTGTGTGAAATTGATTGTAGTTGTAATTTGAATTGTAATTAAAATGAAGATACTGATTATTTGCACCGGCAATACCTGCCGCAGCCAGATGGCTGAAGGTTTCTTAAAATCGTTTGACAAAAAACATGAAGTTTATTCGGCTGGCACCGCTGCCGAAGGAAGGGTAAATCCATACGCTGTTAAAGTAATGAAAGAGGCAGGGATTGATATCAGCAGGAATGTACCAAAGTCAGTTGACAAATTCCTTAAGGATAGTTTTGATTATGTAATTACTGTTTGTGACGGGGCGAAAGAGGTTTGTCCGGTTTTTACCGGAAATGTAAAAAACAGGCTTCATATCGGTTTTGAAGATCCTGCAAGTGCGAAAGGAACAGAGGAAGAGGTGCTTCAGGTTTACAGGAGGGTAAGAGACGAGATAAAAGAAAAGTTTGTAAAATTTTATGCTAATAATTTAAAATAAAACAGGTTAAAACTGAAACTACCTATGCGTGAACCGATATTTAATTAAAAAGGATTAACCATCGAGTGTTCAGCAAGGCTTTAAAACATTAAAAGTATGAATGAAAGATTAACAGGAATTAAGGAGGTTGTAAGGAGTAAGTACAACCAGATTGCGAAACAAAGCAAAGAACAGAACCAATCATCCTGCTGCGGTAGCACCGATTGCTGTACCGATATTGAGTACACCTTATTTAATGATGACTACTCAAAATTAAAAGGATATAACCCGGATGCTGATCTGGGTTTGGGCTGTGGTTTACCCACAGAGCATGCAGAAATAAAACAGGGAGATACAGTTCTTGACCTGGGATCAGGAGCGGGGAATGATGCCTTTGTCGCCCGATCCATCGTAGGCGAAAAAGGCAGGGTAATTGGGCTGGATTTTGCGGGAGCGATGTTGACTAAAGCAAAAAATAATGCACAGAAGTTAGGTTTTGACAATGTTGAATTTATTAGGGGAGACATTGAGGAAATGCCTTTACCAGATTCCATTGTTGACGTTGTGATAAGTAATTGCGTGCTGAACCTGGTTCCGGATAAAGAAAAAGCATTCAGCCAGATTTACCGGGTACTAAAACCAAGCGGCCATTTTTGTGTATCGGATGTTGTTGTCTCAGGTAACCTCCCGGAATCCTTATTAAAAGATGCAACCATGTATGCCGGCTGTGTTTCAGGGGCAATGAAAAAAGAGGATTACCTGGAAGTAATTTCAAAAGCAGGATTCAAAAACATTCAAATAAGAAAAGAAAAGGAAGTAAAGCTACCCGATGAACTCTTGTTAAAATATCTTACGGAAAGTGAATTCAGGCATTTTAAAACCAGCAAGATCGGAATTTATAGCATTACAGTTTTTGCTGAGACAAACAGTAAAAATGGTTAGCAATTGTATTTTTTATCAATGAATTATCAATAAAGAATTAAAGGATCAACATATTCATTAATCTAAAAATAAAAACAATGAGAACAATTAGCATTATTCTGGCAGCCATGTTCATTTTAAGCATGAGCAACACGAAGGCAACTGTAAAAAGTGAAATTGAAAACGCAAACAAAGCTGGAAATTCAGTCTTCCTTGTGGTTACAGATGCACAGGTGACAGGAACGGACAAAGCACTTGAAATAGCAAATAAAGCGCATGAAAACTATTCTAAATCAAATGTGATTTTGATGAACCGCGCAGATGCTGCAAACCAGGAACTCGTTACAAAGTATCAATTAGCAGGTGCACCACTCCCGTTAATTTTAGTTGTAGCGACAAACGGTTTAGTCGCGGGGGGGTATTTATTGGAACAGGCCACTCCTGAATTATTGGTGAAAGCAATTCCATCGCCTAAAAAGGCTGATGTGATGAAAGCACTGAGTGAAGGAAAATCTGTCTTTATGGTCGTAAGTAGTAAGACGATGAAAAAAAGTGAGCTTGTAAGTACTTGCCAAAAAGCCTGTACTGAAATGGAAAACAATGCAAAGATCATAGAGGTTGACTTGAATGATCAAGCTGAATCAGCATTTCTAAGTGAATTAAGTGTGGATAAGAATATTACAGAACCTAAACCCTATGTAATTAATTCAAAAGGCCAGGTGACCGGAAACTTTAGCAGCGATGTTAATTCCACTACACTGGTAGCAACTGCTAAGAAAGTTAGCGGCGGTTGTTGTCCGACAGGAAGCGGGAAAAGTTGTGGACCGACAAAAAAGTAAAGTGCCGATATGAACCTTTTACAATTGGTCTGGCTTGAACTTGGCCAGCGAAAGACACAATTGATATCCGGGGTATTGGCCATCATACTGGGAATCGGAGTTATTGTAGCAATACGGTCAGTATCGTTGGTATCGGAAAAAGCTGTAGCTGTTAATCTTGATAACCTGGGAGCAAATATTTTAGTTCTTCCGCAAGGAACCGGAGTTGATAATTATTATACGGCTGACATAGACGCACCGACATTCCCGGAAGAATATGTAGAGCGTATCGTTACCTCGACTTTACCGGGCGTAGATAATTTGTCCCCTAAACTGACACGAAGAATCACCATCGGAACACAGAAGTTTGTTCTGACGGGAATATTGCCGGCAAATGAACTGGCTTCAAAACCAATCTGGCAAACGTCAGGATTGTTCGGAAGCGAATTGCAGGCATCCTGCGGAGAAAATCCGGTGAATGAATCTCTGGGTTATAAAGATGAAAAATTGCAAAGGAAATCAATTGATTCACTGGCTACCTCAGACTGCCTGATTGGATATTCAGCCGCACAACGATTAAATGTAAAAGCAGGTGAAAAGATTACTATCGAAAGACATGAAATGAACATTGCTAAAGTGTTAACTGAAACAGGTACCATTGATGATGATCGGATATTTGCTCATTTAAAGACCGTTCAAAGCATATTGGGAATAGAAGGACAGTTAAGTGCTATTGAAATTATGGGTTGCTGCAATGCCATATCGGATGGACTTCTTGGAAAATTACGCAATATTTTACCTGACACTAAAGTAACCACAATCGGACAAATTGTTTCTACCCAGATTAAAACCAATAGTTTAATGAACAGGATTTCAATAATTATTTTAATCATTATTTTATTCGTTGGCGGAATTTCCATAGGCAATTATATGTGGGCTAATGTAAACGAGCGGAAGAAGGAAATCGGCATACTTAGAATGATTGGATACTCAAAAAATACAATTTATTCAATTTTACTTTTAAAGGCTTCAATCATGGGCTTCATCGGAGGCGTTATCGGGTATTTTGCAGGTTCTGTCATTGCGTATTTCTTAGGTCCTTCTATAGCCGGAATCAATGTTATGCCTATGCCAATACTTTTAATTTGGTCAATATTGTTAGCACTTTCTATTTCTTTGATAGGCTCTATTTTACCGGCTTACTTTGCATCGAGATTTGAACCTTATTCAAATATGCAGGATGTATGAAACCAATATTGGAAGTTGAAAAAATATCAAAGCAATATCGTCACCGTGACGGACTGGTAGATGCCCTGAAAGATATTTCGTTTTCAGTCAGTAAAGGTTCTTTTGTGACTATCACGGGACCCTCAGGTTCTGGAAAAACAACTTTACTTTTGGCGCTGAGCGGATTGATACGACCCACATCGGGTAAAATATATTTTGAAGGCGAAAACTTAGACCTGACGAGTGACAGTACCCTGGTTAATTTTCGAAAAAAACATGTTGGGTTTGTGATGCAAAATTTTTCGTTGATACCTTACATGACCGCACTACAGAATGTAATGATCCCTTTATCTCTAAACGGCATGACGAGTGCTGAGCAAAAAGCACGTGCATTTGAAATGCTGGAATTATCCGGATTGGAAAACCGTATGAATCATTTTCCCAGAGAACTTTCTGCCGGACAACAGCAAAGAGTTGCTATTGCAAGGGCATTGTCGAACCAACCATCCATTATATTTGCTGATGAGCCTACGGGTAATCTTGATCCGGCACTGGCGAAAGATATACTGGAATTAATGAAAAACATCAATTTGACAAAAAATCTGACCATTTTTATGGTTACACATAGTCCACTCGCAAGCGAATACGGAAACATAAAAATTCAGTTAAATGATGGCCGGTTATTAGACTGAAAACGTTTTATGGCAAACTTTAATATGTTGAATAATCTGTATACAGGAAATCGAAAATTTATATGGAAAAATTAACTAAACGTTTATCCTTTCTCGATCGCTACCTGACGGTCTGGATTTTTCTCGCCATGTTGATTGGCGTTTTCTCCGGATATTTATTTCCGGCTATCGCCAGTTTCTGGGATAAAATGAGTTCCGGTACAACAAATATCCCAATCGCCATTGGCTTGATCGTGATGATGTATCCGCCACTTGCAAAGGTAAAGTACGAGGAACTGGGCGATGTTTTTAAGAACTGGAAAGTACTGTCGCTTTCGCTGGTTCAGAACTGGCTTATCGGACCTGTGTTGATGTTTTTTCTCGCTATCCTCTTCCTGCATAATTACCCGGAATATATGACCGGACTGATCCTGATAGGGCTGGCGCGCTGCATAGCCATGGTCATCGTCTGGAATGAACTGGCAAAAGGCGATTCGGAATATGCAGCCGGACTGGTGGCTTTCAACAGTATTTTCCAGGTGCTTTTCTTTTCGGTTTATGCATGGGTCTTCATCACCGTTTTACCAGGCTGGTTCGGGCTGGAGTCGTATGAAGTGAACATTACTATCGGCGAGATTGCTAAAAGTGTTTTCATTTACCTCGGAATTCCGTTTCTGGCAGGTATGATCACGAGGTTTGTTCTGATCCGGATGAAGAGTAAGGAGTGGTATCAGACCAAATTTATCCCTAAAATCAGCCCGCTGACCCTGATCGCTTTATTGTTTACAATATTCGTAATGTTTTCACTGAAAGGTGAAGTAATCGTCCAGCTTCCGTTTGACGTGATTCGGATAGCCATCCCGCTTGTCATTTATTTTGTGGTGATGTTTTTCGTCTCGTTTTGGATGGGCAGAAAGATCGGAGCTGATTACCCGAAAACCACAACGATTTCCTTTACGGCAGCCAGCAACAACTTTGAACTGGCAATTGCGGTGGCGGTAGCCGTATTCGGGATCAATTCAGGCGAAGCCTTTGCGGCCGTTATCGGACCGTTGGTGGAGGTGCCGGTACTTATTTCGCTGGTAAATGTGGCGTTGCGGTTCAGGACCAAATATTTTGCGGTATCGTAATTACAAATATTTCCCGCAGATTCCGTTGAATTCGCAGAAAAATAGAATCAATATTCTGCGCTCATCTGCGCTATCGGCGGGAGAAAATATTTGTGAGCTCGCGTAACGACAAATTATACCAAAATGATTTATATATTAGTCCAAAAGGGATCAAAAAAAATGTAGTTGAAAGAGGTAATACTAACGACTTCTAACTTTGTAATTTTTGTTGACAACTGGCAGATATAATCTTCTAATTTTTCTATTGTGGGAAATAATACCCAAGTGATTTATATAATAGTCAATGTCTAATTGACCTGCTTTAATAAAGTTAAATCAACTCGGTATTTACCAAAGTATGAAATTCCGTTTCGTCCCATGAAGCGGACTATACAGAATTTCACTTTGGTATAAAATGATCGGGCGTGGCAGGTAACCACGCCCGATCAAAATTTAATTTGGATATTATTTGCGAAGATAGAAGCCAGAACAAAGAACCAAATTATGGTGTCAGCACAGTAACGGTTTAAAATTAAGCCTCCTTTCGAAAGTGCTGAGCCGTTTAATTTATTCCGGGATCTGACTGCTTTTGTTCAGATTTTTCAGGACCAGTCCGTTTTTATCAATGTTATCAGCCTGTCCATTCATGTCGGTATCGGCTGCACAGTAACCGCGCTTTCCAGCTTCCGTTGTCCATGCAGCGGTTTTGTCGGTCAAATTGATGTTTCCACTTGCGTTGCAGTCGCCGCTCATCATTCCCCACATTACCGGTGAAGCATCAATTTGTATATATCCTTCACTTTCGCCAAGCACTTTATCAGAGCCGGTAGTAAAATCGTATGTGTAAATCCCGGATGTTTGAGAAATGGGGGTGGCTGTAATTATCCCCAGATGATTCCGGTGATAAACCACAGCAAAAAGCTGCTGCGAAAATCCTGTCGGGAAGAATAGTTTGCTAACGCCATCCCTTGCCACGATGGAACCACTGCTAAGCAGAAATCCTGCCTGTGTACCACCCGGAATGATTGTTGCGGGCGTCGCAGCGGAGGCATTTGCTGCATCTCGTAACTGAACAATCACCCAATCTACAACTCCGGCAGGAACAGCGCTGACAGATTCCGTTCCAGCATAAAGCCAGTCTGGATTGCCATTGCCGTAATAGGGCAGTGTGGGATTATATGGTTGTGACAAAGGTATCAGCGAAGCAGAATTCAGGTTTGTATTCATCAGATCGGAAGCAGAGTTATACGATCCCTCAAGAAAAACTTTTAAATCCACTACAATTCCCACAGTAAATTGAACCGGAATCAACGTTGATAAATTTGTTGGATCAGTCGAAGTGATTAAAATTCCTGCATTGTAAGTTCCGGGGTTGATTCCGGTGGAATTAAATTGTACGTCCAAAGAACTTAAAGGCAATCCAAGGGCATCCGGCATGGCAATACCCGACTGCAGTTCTGTTCCGTTAATGGTCAGCCATCCGATAGGTGTGGTATTGGAAACTCTAACCCTAACATCATCCACAGCCATGTAGAAACAACGTTTACTTCCGTTGGTGTACCAGAATTTTACCCGGAAATCCGGATTAAGATAGGAGGAGATATCGTACTTCATCAGTGCGCCTTTCACAGTTGCCGACAGGGGACTAACATCTGCGGTGAATTGCGCCAGCATAAGCCACGAAGTTCCGTTGTAAATAAAAACCCGTGCAGTATCATAATCATCCGATGGAACCAAATCTTCATCGTCATAGGAAAGCATGAATTCGAGGCTGCCATAAGTCCAGGAAGAAAGATTGACTGTGGGCGAAACCAGACCTTCCTTCATCAGGGTCGTAGCTGCCGCCGCGACATTGCTTGTCACAGAGGCGTGGTAGGTTCCATTAAAGCTGTATCCACCGGTATTATTAGTGATTGTCCATGTGAGTGCGTCGCTCAAATAATTTTCAATGGTCCATCCTGCAGGCAGTGTGCCGGAGTTAAAATTCTCATTAAAAGCCGTCGTTTCATCATAGACTACCGACGCCGTATAATAAGCCGGAAAAGTGCCGGGATTGGTCAGGTTTACTGTTTGGTTCGCAATGGGTGCAACGGCTGAAGCTTCTTTTGAAATGCTCAGCGGATCGATAGTAAAATCTGGTACTCCCAGGTTTTCAATGGCTATATCGTCGATGTACCAGCCCGCTTTGTTATTGGTTGCATTCGAGTACAAACGGAAACGGATGACTACGTTATTAAAAGCGTTGTAATCGATCAGGCTGAAATATTCCTTTTTCCACCACGCATTGGTTGGCGTTTGGGTTCCGGTTCCCCAGTCTGTGTAGGAATCTTCATCGAAACAAGGTCCTTCCGGATTATTGAATAGATTGGTTTCCCTGTAAAGCCCTGCACCATAGTATGCCGAAACAGGCAACTGGTCGAAGGTTACTCCTCCATCTGCCGAGATTTCGACATAGCAGTGGTCGTACTGACCATCGGTTTTTGCAATATGCCAGAATGAAAGCATTGCATTGGTTTTACCTGCCAGATTAAAGGTTCCCTGCAAATTAAGGATATTATTACAGGAGGCTCCGTAAGGATTAAGAATCGAATTCATGCCGCTATGCTGAAGTGTATTATTGATCACCCAGTCTTGTTGATTTCCGGGGTTATTACCTGTTATTCCCAATCCGCCTTCAAAGTTCTCAGCAACGGGAAGCGTGAAAGCATTAAAACCGGTATAAAGAGTGACAGGACCGGTCCAGATGCTGTAATTTCCACCTCCACAGTTTGCCCGGACATAGACATCGAAATTTGTGGCAGGAGTCAATCCCGTCATCTGATAACTGTCGATGCTTGCGGGTGTGTCGGTATGATAAGTATAGGTATTGGTTGCACTTCCGGTTCCGGGTGTAAAACCAACCAATCCGGCTTCAATCACAAAATCGGTATTATTTGCGAGCGGGTCGAACCAATTTAACGTTCCATAATTTGAAGACACATTTGTTATCCAGGATTTATAAGGTTCCACACAGGATGGAATATCCTCGATTAACACCTCGTCAATAAATACGTCCTGACTGGGATACTCATCACTGTTGTGACGCCAGGCAATATAATTATCAGAACCCGGAAAATCATTAAAGTAAATCGTAAATGTTTCATAAGTATTATCGAGGCTGATCGTATCCATCGGGTAAAACAAGGTAGCATCTGTGGTATCGGTTATCGTTCCGATGATCAGTGCTTTTTGGTCTGATAGATTGTAGGTCCTGGCTTTAAATGTTGCTCTCAGCATATTAATGGCAGGAGCCAGTTTCGGTGATATCAGAATCAGGTCTTGTGCCTGGTAATTGAGTGGGCGCATCCACACGCCACTACCTGAATATGCGTTATAGGAACTGACCTTTATCTCGCCGTTTGCCGAAGGATCACTATCAATATGTGACCAGCATAACGGCCAGGGCGGGTTGGATGTGATAATGCCAAAATCCTCAAGGATAGGAACCGTTGAATATGAACATTCCGTTAATACAGTCAGTGGGAAGCTCCAGTCACTTAAACCATCCGGTCCGCAATTCGTCTGGACGTAAATATCATAATATTCAGCCGGCTGTAGCCCTGTCAACACACATGGATTTGAAACGCCAGTCAAAACAGGCACACCCGTAGGAGTATAAGGATGGATACCGTATTCAACATTCCATGATCCTGCGCCGTTCAGATCAGTCCAGGAAATAGTTGCCTGCTCAGCCTCAATTTCTGTGGCTGTAACATTCAATGGCTTAACGCAGTCAGGAATATATTCTACAGTTACATCGTCCAGGTAAATGGTTTTAAACTGAGGAACTACACCTTTAATGGCTATATAATTGTCATTTCCCGGGTAATTTATAAAATATGTTTCATGAATCGTCCAGTTTCCACCTGGAATAAATGAATCGAAGGAAGTGAACGTATTGATGTTGAATGGATCGGTAATTGTTCCGATTTGAATGGGATAATCATAATAGCTACCCGAACCATCAATATCATTCTTCCCATTAAGGGTAATCATTTTTTCGGAAATGATTCCGGCATTTGGCAACACCAGTACCAGATTGGGGTTCAATTCATCTTCTGCAGAAAAGACTATATAATTCGGATCACTTAATGCAACCGAAGGATTGTTCACGGATTTCACCTTTGTGTACTGACTTGACGAGGAAGAGAGCGGTACCCAGCATGGAGGGAAGTCAGGAGCGGTTACTCCGTCGAAATTTTCATAATAAGGATAAGATGTGTTGCATGCTGTCGAGAACGACCAAACCGGGCCCGGGGTGTTATTTGCAGCATTTTTAGCAACCATTTGCCAGTAATAAGTTGTGCTGGCAAGCATTGTCCCGGGATCAAACGCTCCTGTGCCTCCACTCACGGTAGCATTATTAATGACTTTGGTTGCCGGTGGATTGTCAGTCCCAAAATAAACATCATAGGTTGATGAACTGGTTCCAAACGACCAGCTTAAATTTGCGTTCAGGTCAACCAGCAGTTGATTGTCGGGGGGAGTTGGTGAATTTGGAAAACCGGGTGATCCGGCAGGAAGATAAATGACCGTCACAGTCCAGGTGTTGTTATCCACTTTATTGCCGGCGGCACTGCAATCAACCTGGTTGTAATAAATAGACCCGGCATGGAACTGAAAATTAACCCCCAGACCGAAAATCGGCTTTATACCATAAGCGATACTAAGTCCGGTACGGTCATAAACCAGAGTTCCGGATGTATATCCTGCTCCTGAATAAACAGCAGACTCATGTGTTCCGGTTGGAGTAGTACACCAAAGTTGCGAACGTTGCTGAGCCATACTCTGTGGTGCAAGGGCAGTCATCGCGTAATCTACGTTAACACTGTAAACCAACGCATTGTTCGGCACCGGAACATTCAGCGTGGCAGGACATGACGATACATCACCATATACCAGGAAATCATGGTCTGTTTGTATATCTCCGGCTGTATAGGTAGCTGTGATCGTATCGAAATTTATCTGCGCCTGACTATTCATTGCCAGCACAAGGATCATAATTACTGATAACAGAAATGTCTTTTTCATTTTAAACTTTTTTACCATTAACATCTGAAACTTTGCATACAAAGGAAATTAAGGTTTTAATCCATGGGAAGAAAAACAGCTTTACAAAAGCTATACAATTCCTTCCTGACCCGTTTACAAAATCTCTACACTATAGGTTAACTAACATTGTATGAATCATTTGAAGGTTTCGCATTAAAAGTGAATTTTGCAATACGGACTTTGAAAACAGCTATAACTATTGTTACATTCAAGATATCCAGCTTGTTATGATCGCGTGTAGGGTTTTTGTAATCTCCTTTTGATAAGAATGTATAACTTTTGTAAGCCGGTTAATCATCTATATCATAAAATAATGTAAGTCATTTGCAGTAGAAAATTCGAGAATGATTTGCCAGTGCATTAAAATTTTAAATCATATAAAGAGATGAAAAAAATATTTGTTTCTACAATTTTAGTTTTCCTGTTGCTGATTGCAGGAATTTGTTTTCTGAGTGCTGCAAACCCTGACCCAAAGTCCCCTTCCTTGCAGATTACTCCGAACCCGTATGTATTTAGCCCGACATTCGTAGGTGAGACTACCGATGCGATGTTCCTTTTTCAAAATAATGGCGATGAACCTTTGTTTGTCACCGATATTTCTTTCACGAACCCGGTCTTTAGCATTGATTACACTGCTTTTACCATTCAACCAGGGGAGAGTGGTGAATTACCAGTACATTTCACACCAACCGGTGTTGATTTTTTCCAGGGGCAGATGCAGGTTTACAGTAATGATCCAATAAATAATCCTTACCAACTTCAGCTCAACGGAGCCGGTATCACTCAGTTCAACATGGGCTGGGAATGGATTGAAACAGGGTTCAACTATATATTAATGGAAATTGAATTTCCTGAGGGTCAGAACCAGGTAGGCTATTGTGTCGGACAATCGCTTACTTATAGTGGCGTTGGAATAGTCATAAAAACAACGGATGGTGGAACTACATGGACGCAGCTCACTCCGGATGGAATTCCCGGTCTTGAAGGGATGTCGTTTGTCGACATGCAAACAGGCTATGCAGCAGGATGGGATGGTTATGTGATTAAAACTACGGATGGAGGCTTAACCTGGGATACACTTGATGTTGCACCCGGAATGTGGGAAATCAGCGATATCGAATTCCGGGATGAGAATCATGGTGTTATCGCTGAATATTATGGTACTTATGTAACGAACGACGGCGGGCAAAACTGGACACTTGCCACCGGAATGACAATCATGCCGTATAAGTTGGATTATGCTTCGGAAAATGTCATCTTTGCTGCAGGCGGGGGAGGATTATGTAAATCCATTGACGGAGGTTATACCTGGACTGAGTCCTATGTTGGACCCTTACTATTAGGACTGGATTTCCCGAATGAACAGCATGGGTTGGTCGTCGGCGATTACGGAGTAATTATGCAAACCTATGATGGGGGAGCTACCTGGGATTTCACGCAGCCTGTCGGGGATCAGCTTCTCCGCTCGGCATTTATCTGGGATGAAGACACCGCCTGGGTTGCAGGAACACATGAAATGGTCTACAAATCCATCGATGGTGGATTGAGTTGGGAATTTGGTTTCAACGGAAATTATCAGAAAGCGATTTACAGAATTACATTTACCGATAATTATACCGGATTTATGTGTGGCGGATCGGGAGGTATTGTGATTCGTAAACAGGGTATCGGGGGACCAATGCTTTCTATTGAACCGAATCCCGCTGTTTTCCCCGATACATATCTGGGCGAGACATCTGCCATAGACTTGACTTTTGCTAATAACGGCAACGAACCGTTGAATGTGTCGAATATAACATTCAGTGACCCCGGATTCAGTATTGATTATACTTCCTTTACCATACCACCGGGCGAGAGCGGGGAACTGCCAATTTACTTTCACCCGACATCTTCGGGACCAAAACAAGCCGTCATGCAGGTTTTCAGCGATGATCCTTTTAACAATCCTTATGTGGTGGAATTATCCGGCAATGCAGTTGTCGAACTTAACATGGGTTGGGAATGGATCGAAACCGGATTCAACTACATTCTCATGGATATCGAGTTTCCGGAAGGACAAAACCAGGTTGGTTATTCCATTGGTGAATCGCTTACTTACAACGGGGTTGGTATTGTTATCAAGACCACAGACGGCGGTTCGTCCTGGACACAACTAACACCGGAGGGCATTCCCGGTTTGGAAGCAATGTCGTTTGTTGATATGCAGACCGGTTTCGCTGCCGGCTGGGATGGCTATGTCATTAAAACGACCGATGGAGGTTTGAACTGGGATACATTGTCGGTTGCTGCTGGAATGTGGGAGATTAACGACATTGAATTCTATGATGCCAGCCACGGTATCATCGTGGAAGGTCCTAATATTTACCTGACTGAAGACGGAGGACTTACCTGGTCGGCTGTAGCACAAATCCCTGAGGGGGGCTTTAAAACAGAATATGTAGATGCCAACACACTATTTATTGCGGCCAATGAAAACTATATTTATAAATCAACGGATGGTGGATATACATGGCAGCCGAAAAATACCGGAGTAGTTGGTCAACTGCTGTTAGGTATTGACTTTCTGAACTCTGATTACGGAATGGCAGTCGGTGATTATGGAAATATCCTGACCACAGTGGACGGAGGTGAAACCTGGACGCTTGATACTCAGGTGGGCGATCAGTTGCTTCGTTCAGTTTACATTTGGGATGAAGATACCGCCTGGATTGTCGGCACCCCGGAACTTGTTTACAAAACAACGAACGGTGGCGACAATTGGAGCTTCGGTTTTAGTGGAAACTGGCAAAAAGCTTTCTATAGAATAACTTTTACCGAAAATTATACAGGGTTTATTTGCGGAGGATCCGGTGGGATTGTACTGCGTAAAGCCGGATTACCTGAAATTCCGGAAATTGCTGTTTCTACGAATGAATTAAATTTCGATACTGTCGAAGTGGGAGAAACAGCAACCGAGTTTTTCACAGTTTCGAACTATGGTTTTGGAACGCTCCAGGTTTCAAACATTGAATCAACGAACACAGCCTATACCGTAAGCCCTGAAAATTTCACTCTTTCTCCGGGAGAGGAACAAATGGTGGGTGTTTCTTTTACACCGCCGTCAGCAGCCCTTTTTGAGGGACTTTTACAAGTCCAAAGTAATGATCCTGGAAATCCTTATGTGGAGATCAGTTTGTCAGGTACTGGTTTTGTCGCGGTTCCGCAGATCGAGATTCAACCAGGAGAAATCCTTTTTGACACGACGCTGGTAAATGAATCGTCAACTGAAATACTCACCGTGACGAATTTGGGAATTGCTACCCTGAGTGTTACTGATATTTCATCCTCAAATCCTGTATTTACAACTAATCTACAAAGTTTTGACCTTGAACCTGAAGATTCGCAGGAGGTTGAGGTAACTTTTACTCCAACTGGAGAAATGATGTATACCGCCACCCTGCAATTCGAAAGCAATGACCCGGTAAACCCTATAATGGAAATAGAAGTTTCAGGATTTGGAGATATTGACACCCGGATCGAAGAATTTGACTGGAAAAGCGATTTGCTTGTCTATCCAAATCCTACAACAGATTTACTGCAGATCGAATCCTTATCAGGAATTGCGGAAATTGAAGTATTCAACTCCATCGGGCAGAGAGTATTTATCGAGTCAAATATCGGAAAAAACAAATTTGGGATAGATTTTTCAGGCTATAAAGAAGGCATGTACTCGATGAAAGTAAGGTTAACCGATACATCGTTCATCCAAAGAATAATTAAAAAATAAATTTTTAGGTTGACGGGATTTTGAGATTAATTACAAGTATTAAGGAGACCGGTAAAACTATCGGTCTCTTTTTTTCGCGCAAAAACAAAAGTCAATGTGAATAGTGTTAACTTTGTCTCCCAAGGTAATTTGCATTTATGTTCCGGAAAAATTTGTTGGCATTTTCAATTTTCATCCTTCTAGGCAAGTTAGTTTTAGGAGATAATACGAATAAAATTGACAGTCTCGAACATGCCCTGGCATTATCTACAAATGAGGTCGAAAAATACGGACTCACCATGGCATTATCGGATGAATACGCAAATCTTGATATTGCCAGATCGTTAAAATATGCAGAAGATGCAATAGAAATTTCTATTTCGCTTTCGGACGACGTCAAAAAATTAAATGCACTCCTTGCACTTGCCCGGATATACTTTTTCACTTCGGATTTGAATAAAGCAATGGAACTCGCACTGCAAGCCAAAGACCTGGCAGAAGAACTTAATATGCCCGTAGAATTGGCAAAATCCCTTGATGCGATCGGTGTTATCTATTATGACATTGGAAATCATGTGAAAAGCTCGGAAAACTTTTACAAGAGTTTGAAAATTTATGAAGATATAAATGATAAAAATGGACTGGGCAGCACCCTTTGCCGCATCGGAACACTCTACTATGATCAAAAAGAATATGACAAGGCGGTAGACTTTTATACGAAATCGATTGACTATGCCAAGGAAATCAAAAGCGATGATGGGATTGCAAGTAATCTGAACAACATTGCAAAAGTTTACCACGACAAGAAAGATTATGATAAATCGCTGCAGCGCTACCACGAGGCGTTAAATATCAATTTGAAGTCAGGAAACAGTTACCTTGTGGCAAGTAATTTTCTCAATATTGCCGATGTTTATTTTGATCTGAAGCAATACGATACGGCAATTTCAAACATTGAAAAAGCAAGAGACATATTTGAAAAAATCGGAAACAAATTGCGATTAGCCAAATGTCAAATCCAGCTATCGCGCATTTATCAGGAAATTGGGCGATGGCAGCAATCGGAAAAACTGGCTGAAGAAACGCTTGAAATAGCAATAAGTTTCCACTTCAAAGAGGTTATTGTTTCTGCTTCGGAATTACTCAATAAATTGTATTTAGATCACAACGATTCTGTAGTTGCATACAAATATTATATTCTGGAAAATCAATACCAGGACAGTTTGTTTCTCGATGAAAAAGAAAAAACCCTTACCAAACTTGAATTGCAATACCAGTTTGACAAGAACGAACAGGATTTACTCTTAGCCAAGCAAAGAAGAAACGTTGTCATTGCTATCATATCCGGATGTCTGTTTTTTAGTGTAATCATCATTTTGCTTATTTATAACCAGCTCCGGCTGAAGGCACGCAAACTGGCGCTGGAAAAGTCCAAGCACAAGCAGGAAATCGAATTTAAAAACAAGGAAATGGTTTTGAATGTAATGTCTCTCATGAAAAAGAACGAGATGCTGGCGGAATTATCCGAGAAAATTGTTTCCATAGAAAAGCAAACTACTTCCAGCGAGAGTAAAGAGACTATTAAAAAGATTGCGATTGAGTTGCAAAAGAGCCAGGCGGGTGAAATATGGCAGGAATTCTCCGTCCGTTTTAAGGAAGTGCATGGTGATTTTTATCAAAGATTATTACATAAATTCCCGGGTCTTACTCCCAATGAACTCAAACTATGTGCATTCCTCCGCTTAAATATGACAACCAAGGATATTTCGGAGCTAACCGGTCAGCGGGTCAGTTCACTCGAGACTGCCAGGTACCGTCTTAGACAAAAATTGGGAATTGCAAATTCCGAACAAAACCTGATTACCTTTCTTGCATCCCTGGAGAGGGATTAGAAATCACAGAAAATCAACCATTTAATTATTTGTACAGGTATTGTACAAGTCCATTCTTATTGTCGTAACATAATTGTAGTGGTTAGAAAATTGCCCCCTATTTTTTCTCTATTCAATTTTGTCGCGAAAATTTTGTTGATGTTTTATGAAAACGCGTCAGAGGAAAAAAAAACAAAGCGAAGAAACAGTTACTCAGGCTGGAGATATCATCCGGGAAAATTTAATTTCAGATGAAAATGACACTGCACAAGAGGTGAATACTATCGAAGAATTTATCGAAATCAAAAAACTACAGAACCGGTTGCTTGAAAAAATGATAAATAAAATTAAAGAATCAGACAAACAGGATAATTTATAACAAGTAAAATGAAAAACATGAAAAAAACGATTTCTACTTTAATTGCTGTGTTGTGCGTTGCGTTTGCAATGGCACAAATTCCCGGTGGAACCTATTCCATACCGGGAGATTATGCTTCTATTCTGGAAGCAGTAACCACGCTGAATACCGATGGTATTTCAGGCGATATTCTATTCATCGTCGAGGACGACTATACAGAGACGGCTCCGCTGAACGGTATTGTCCTCGGAAGTTCAGTGCTGAATGCCTCCAGTGTCACTTATACCCTTACTTTTCAGCGATCCGGTACGGGGACCAATCCACCTTTGATTACCGCTTTTACCGGAGGAACTTCAACAGCTGCGGACGGTATCTGGAAAATAGCCGGTACCGATAATGTAACCATTGATGGTATCGACCTTGCGGAAAATCCTTTAAATGTCGGTGCGACTCAAAGCGCTACACAGGCTCTCCGCATGGAATGGGGCTATGCACTGGTAAAGTTAAGCAATGTTTCGCCTGGACCTTACGACGGCTGCCAGAATGTGACGATAAAAAACTGCACCATCACATTAAATAAATATTTTTCTTTGACTGCATGGACTAATTGTTACGGAATTTACTCCGGTAACCATATCGCAACCGCTACGGTAAGCATTAATCTTGCCGATGGGAATACCAACGACGTCCATAACAATAGCAAGTTTTACGGCAATACCATTACCAATGTATCTCACGGTATTTACATGGTCGGCTGGAATGGCGCATTACCGCCAACATGGGATATGTACGATAGCAACACTGAGATCGGTGTAGAGAGCCCGAATATTATTACCAATTTCAGTCTTTACGGCATATTCGTAAGGCAGGCCAAAGCAGTGATCATTGCCAATAACAGCTTATCGAGTGTGACCGAGCGGCCTGCAAGTTCGATTTACGGAATTTATACAACAAATATTGCCGGCTCCGACACGTATTACAATACCGTAACGATACAACCTCCTGCAAGCAATCCGAGCAATAACTTCATTTATGGTTTGAACCTGACTATTTCCAGCGATAACAACTTTTCGGGAAGTGTGTACAATAACACAGTTCAAAATTGTACTAATACTTCGACCTCTGCCGGCTTTACTGGAATATCGGTAACCGGTAATGCATTTGCCGCACAGGTACACGACAATGCAGTTATTAACAATGTTATTCCCGGAACCGGGTCATTTTATGGTATGGATATCGGGGGTTTCAATGTGGATGTTTACGATAATCTGGTCGCGAACAACCAGAAAACAGGAACTATTAATGCTACCAGTACCTTTAACTGCCTGAGAGCAGGAGGATCGGGTTTAAGCAATGTCTATAACAACCAGATTTACTCAAACTACAACCAGACAAACAGCGGATTTTCTGCAGGAAACATCAATGGTTTGATGCTTTCAAATTCGACAGCACAAACAATAAATGCCTACAATAACAGCATTTTTGACTTGCTGACAACGGGTGCTTCCACCTATACGATCGCAAACGGAATAAATATCAGTGCAGGAAGCAATTTGAATGTTTACAACAACTTTATTTCCGATTTGAGATCAACGGCTGGGACAGGAACTCTGTTATCTCCTATTAACTCGATTGCGGGTATCAATGTAAGTTCTACATCCGCAACAACGAAGGCGAACCTCTATTTCAATACCATTTATTTAAATGCGGCAGCTTCGGGAAATTTTTTCTACATTGCGGATGTATTTGCCCATACAAATCCCACTGTGGATATGAGAAATAATATTCTGGTCAATGAATCAACCACTCCAAGTACGAGCGGTGTCATCTGTGCTTACCGGAGGACAACGACTACCATGAATACGTATTCAAATCTTTCCAATGCCAATGTATTCTATGTTATCAATGAGGCATCAGGATCGCTCAATGTTACGTATGCCGACAACGGAACCAATTTCGCAACATTTGCCGAATACCAGGCTTTGATCGGACCGGTAAGAGAAGCTGGCTCATTCAGCGAACTACCGCCGTTTGTAAATAAGGCAACTGCACCTTTTGATCTTCACCTGCAAACTGCCATTGCAACCAACTGTGAAAGCGGTGGAATTCAAGTTTCCTCTCCCGTTGTTATAAATGACGACTTCGACGGAAATACCCGCGCACTGGTTCCGGATATCGGAGCTGATGAGTTTGCCGGATTATCTTTAGCTTCTGTAATAAATCCGGGTGGAGTGTTTACAACTCTTATCAGTTCTTCCCAGGTGGATGTAGCTTTCACGCCAAATGCTTCAAACAACAATGTCTTAATTCTTTGGAACAATGACGGCGCCTTTACAGCTCCATCAGGAACTCCTCCCGCTGTTGGAAGTTCATTTGCCGGAGGTACTGTTCTGTCCTATGGAACCACTTCACCTATTAATCATACCGGATTAAACGGTGCAACGACTTATTACTATAAAGCATTCTCCTTTGACTTAACCAATTATTCAATGGGAGTTATGGTGTCTGCTTTAACCAATATTGACGCGCCATCAGGCTTAACTGCAACAACAATCAGCGACTCGCAAATTGACCTTGCTTGGAATAAAAATGTTTTCAACAATGATGTCATTATTGCCAATAATACTACTACAACATTCGGACAACCTGTAAACGGAACGGCTTACTTGGCAGGTGATCCGATTCCCGGAGGAGGTACTGTTGTTTATGTAGGATCTCTGACTGCTGCAAGCAATACCGGATTGTTGTCCTATACACTTTATAATTATAAGGCATGGTCTGTTGACGCCTTGAACAATAATGTTTATTCACCAACGGGTGTTACTGCAAGTGCAACAACCTATTGTTCTGCTGACAATATACCTTATGCTGAAGGATTCGAACATGGCGGTGTAATTGGCTGCGGCAGTATATATGATAATAATGCCGATCCTTATTTTACAACCTGGGCTGTTTATTACACCACAACCCATTCACATTCAGGAACCTACATAATCAGGATTAACCAGGGTCAGCCATTGGATGAATGGTATTTTACAAACCAACTTAATTTAACAGCAGGAGTTACTTATGAAGTTAAATTCTGGTATAAAACAACTGCACTTTCAGCCCCTTATCATTCACTGGAAGTTAAGTGGGGTAATGCACCGTCAGTGGCTGGCATGACCAGCGCTCCGATTTATTATAGTACCGCCCTTACCTCAACTACTTATGTGCAAATGGTGTGTTCTTCGATCACCCCTGCAACAACGGGTACATATCATTTCGGTTTCCATAATTTTACACCTTCTTCTGTTACCGGAACCTACTTATACCTGGATGACATCACTGTTACGGCAACAAATATTCCGACAGATATTACCTGGGCTGGTGGTGTTAACAATGACTGGTTTAACAGTGGTAACTGGAATCCAATTGGTGTACCGGGATCAATCACCAACATAACTATTCCTGCGGGACTTACGAATTATCCGACGATATCATCAAATGCAAATTGCAATGACCTGATGATCCAGTCGGGAGCCTCGTTGATTGATAATTCCTTGCTGACTGTACTTGGAACTTCTACTATTAATCGTGATTACTCCGGCGGAGAATGGCATTTGATTTCCTCACCGGTTGCAAATGCTACGGCAAGTATGTTCATGGAATTATTCCTGCAAAATCACACTGAGTCAACTAATCTTTATACCGATATTACAAATCCTTCGACTCCGCTGATTCCGATGCAGGGATATGCCTTATGGAATGACCTTATCGGAACGGCAAGTTTCCAGGGAACCTTAAATTCAGGCAATATAGGCGCAGCAGATAATCTTACCCGCATCAACCAGGGCTGGAATCTCGTTGGCAATCCCTATGCTTCACCTATCGATTGGGATGCAGCAAGCGGATGGACGAAGACCAATGTTGATGATGCTACATATCGTCATGTAAACAATGCAACATGGGCATCCTATGTAGGTGGTGTTGGAATCAACGGCGGCAGCCGGTATATTCCTTCTTGCCAGGGCTTCTTTGTCGGAGTGTCCTCCGGTTTTACAACAGGTACGCTTTCGATGTCAAATGGCGTCCGGACCCATAGTACTTCTGATTTTTACAAGGATGAAGTTTCCGATTTGGTTCGCCTGCAAGTGAGCGGAAACGGCTATACCGATGAAACCGTGATCAGGTTCCTTGATGATGCAATGACTGGTTTCGATAGTCAATGGGATGCGCATAAGCTATTTGGAATTGTTCCTGAGTCGCCTGCAATATACTCGGTTGAAAATGGTATGATGTCGATCAATACCTTACCCTCCGAAGCTACGACCCATATTGGTGTAAAGGCCGGTGTTCCCGGTGAATTTACGATTTCAGCCACTGAAACCAGTGAATTTACACAACTGAATCTTGAAGACCTTGTTACCGGAGATGTAACCAATCTGTTACAGGATTCTTACACGTTCAGTTATAGTATAAATTCGGACAACCGTTTTATGCTGCATTTCACTTCGATGGGAATGCCGGAAAAACCTGCCAGCCCTATTCAAATTTATCCGCAGGGTCAATATATTGTGGTTATAGCCCCAAATGACATTTCTGGAAATCTATCCGTATTTAATCTCATGGGTCAGGAAATAGCAAATACCGGTATCCATGGTGGCCTGAATACCATATCCATCAAGAAAAATGCCTACTATATCGTTAAAGTTGTCTGCAACGATGGTGTGATTACCGAAAAAATATTAATTAAATAAATTACCCCTTACCTGTTTTCCTCCTCAGGGAGGAAACAGGTTTGTTGTAACCGTATTGAACAAAATAAAAAACTTAGCAATATGAAAAAAGCAATGAAATTATTACTACTAACCGGAATACTGATTTTCGTTACATTATTATCAAATGCTCAGAATCCACCTCATCCTAACGGAGGCGGAGGTCCCGGAGGCGGAAATACCCCGGTTGGCGGAGGAGCTCCAATTGACGGTGGGCTTACCCTGCTTATAATCCTTGGTGCTGCCTATGGCTCTAAGAAAGTTTGGTGTCCTGCCACAAAAATAGAAGAGTAATTTTAGTTAGTTTAATTGAGAGCCCTGGAAATGATGATTGCCAGGGTTTCTTTTTTCACTGGTTTTCCATTCCCTTATTTCTTATACCAAGTGAAATTCTATATAGTCCGCTTCATCGGACGTAACGGAGTTTCTAACCTTGACAAATGCAGGGTTGATTTATGTGTCGTATGCTGTTGATTTTAAATTATTTCATTTAAATGTATGAGAATTGTACAGGTGCAACAAACTAGGTTGTATCAATTTTGTAGGGCATCAAAATTTGCCCGGGGATAAAACCTGAATGACCTTTGCAGAAAATGAAATTTTAAAGACATGAAATTTATTTTTAAAAATATAAATATTAAAAAACTATGAAAAAGAATTTATTTGTCATTCTTGTGGCTGTTTTTTTCAGTCACAATTTGTTTGCCCAGTTGACGGGTGTTAAGACGATACCCGGCGATTATCCCACTTTGGCAGCCGCCATTTCAGCTTTGAATGCTTCGGGAGTGGGAACAGGAGGAGTTACTTTTAATATTAATGCCGGATACATAGAAACATTTACCAACCCGACTGCCGGAAGGATCACAACGCTTACAAGCTCGGTTTTAAATCCTATTGTTTTCCAAAAAAACGGTACCGGAAATAATCCTGTAATCACGTCAGGTACTGGAACAGGGTTAACCGATGCTATCATTGTTTTTGGCGGGTGCGACTATGTAACTTTCAATGGCATCAATCTGAAAGATAAGCTGACAAATTTCACAGCCAATGCAAAAATGGAGTGGGGCTATGCCATTCTCAAAAATTCAGCAACCGATGGATCACAATACATCACCATTAAAAATTGTTCGGTCACACTGGATAAGAACTATGACTACACCAAAGGCATCTACTCGGATAATCATACGATTTCTTCGACTGATCCCTTAACAGTGACAGACTTCCAGGGAACAAATTCGAACCTTAAGATTTATAGCAACTCTCTTGTCAATTGTTATTCCGGGATTTACATTTGCGGATACAATCACTCTGCCGAACCATACGATTTTTACGATCAGAACAATGAAATAGGAAAAGAAGGAGGTAATACTATTAATAATGTCGCAGGCGTAACGGATCCGGGATACGGTATTTACACGATCTATCAGAACAATCTTGAGGTTGCCAACAATATTATCACCAGTACCATGGGTGCCACATCAGGTACTGCTGTTCCCTATGGAATTTGTTTAAAGGATGCCCTGAATGCAAATTTGGACCTCTATAATAATTCCGTTTCAATGCAATTCTCAAGTTCCTTTATTACGGATTTTTATGCAATTTATTCTTCAATGGGCGGCTCCGGGACTGACAACATAGTAAATATTTACAATAACACGGTTAGTGGTTGCACATATCCCAATGCCACAGGCGGCTGGATATACTACATGAAATTTGTCAATACGGGGGTTACCTGTAATGTGTATGGTAATACTGTCAGCAATAATACCTCGGGATCAACCTCACAGTCATCTTCAGGCAGGATTGATCATATCTGGATAAACAAAACCGTAAATGTGGAAGGACCCATTATAGTTCACAACAATTCAATTACCGGCAATAGCAGATTTAATAATTTAAGCCAAAGTCATCCACATTATTTCTTGTATGTCGCAGGCAGCGGTACGACACTTGATTGCTTTGATAACCTTGTGGACAATAATATTGCAAATACCAATAATGCTGTACATGGTCTTGGCATCAGTTTCAATGATTCTCAGTACAAAAAGGTACACCATAATACGATCACCAATATTTCCCAAAATCGGGGTTCTTTGGTTGGTATAAATAATTATAACGGAACACTGGGCTATTTTTACAACAATGTCATTCAAAATCTATCATCTGATCCGGCATCAAGTTATGGTTCGATTTTCGGAATCTACCAAACAGATTATGGTACGGAGATGTATTTCTATAACAATTTTATTTGTGATCTTGCCAATCCTGGATGCGATGCCACACTGGGTACGGACTATAATATTTTGTGCGGTATATACTTTGAGAGCACCGGTAACAGAAGAGGTATTTATAATAACACTGTTTACCTCAATTCGACTGTTACCGGAACACAAACTAATTATGGATCCTCTGCAATTTGTGCCTGGAATTTCTACAATGTGGACTTGCGAAACAATATTTTAATCAATACAAGCGCTCATTATGGACCTGAAGGTAAAACCGTTGCTATTCGACAAAGATCATCTGGAATTTCGGGCTTTACATCAAACTACAATAATATCTATGCCGGAACACCAGGTGCAAAGAACCTGATTTTTTATGATGGCGATATGGGTTTCCAGAATTTGAAAGACTATTCAGATTATGTTTTTCCTCAGGAATTGCAATCGGTGACTGAAAATTCTCCATTTGTCAATGTAGTAACCCAGCCATGGGATGTACATTTGCAGAACAATACTGAAACACAATGCGAATCAGGCGGTTCGATAATCAATACTCCATTCCCGATTATTACCGATATGGATGGCGACCCCCGGTATCCCAATCCAGGCTACCCGGTTAATCCTTCTGATCCTGCCGGTGCGCCCGACATTGGAGCTGATGAGGTTGGAGGTTTGTCGAACGACCTTGTATCTCCGTTAATAATTTATAGTCCGCTGATGAATACCTATTTGACAACTGATAGAGTCCTGTATGCCGATTTTACTGACGGAACAGGGGTCCCTGACTTTGGTTTGGGTAAACCCTGCCTGTACTGGAAGATCAACACGGGTTCTTATGAAACCGCACAGGGACATTATGAGGGCGGACAGACCTTTTCATTTACATTCGGGGCGGGTGCAGTTCTTGGTGATATCGTTTCTTATTATATCGTGGCACAGGATGAAGCAACGCCACCTAATGTCGGCGCTTTTCCATCGGTTGGCGCCTCCGGGTTCACTAATAATCCGCCGGCATGTTCAACTCCGCCGGTTTCGCCTTCTGTATATACCATCAATATTGAAATTTCGGGGATCTACCATGTGGGTGCAGGGAAAACATATTCCACCCTGACTGCAGCAATTGATGATTTGAATTCGAAAATCCTTTCAGGACCACTGACATTTATTCTCGATGATAACACGTATCCAGCCGAAACATTTCCAATCCAGGTGCTTCCTAATCCTGGGAGCAGTCCAGTCAACACCGTAACATTACAGGCAAATACAAATGTATTTCCGGTTTTAAGCGGATCTGTCGGCGGTAACTGTATTATAATGCTAAAGGGTATAGATTATATTACTATCGATGGTTCTGACGGAATATCGGCAACAAAACGAATTACTTTTGCGAATAATTCAGGTGAGATTGACTCCTTTACCATTGGTATTACCAATACTGACAACGACCCTTCGAGGAACGTCACCATTAAGAATTGTACAATCACAGGCAATAATTCCGATATCATGGTCGAAACATATCTTATTATTTTAAACGCAAATGGTGGTAATAACGGCGGCGGATACGACAACCTGCTGATCCGGGATAACATAATAAAAAGGGCAAAAAACGGCATTTATGTAAATGCGGCCTTTAATAACAGGAATCACAACATAACTATTGCCAATAATACTATTGGTTCAGACCAGCCCGCAGATTTTATCACACGATGGGGAATTGCCATAACACAAACTGATAATACTCTAATAAGTAACAATGAAATCATGGGACCCTCAAGTACAATAGGTACATACGCTCTGTTTGGCATCATTTATTATGATAACTGCACCAACACCAAGATCACCTGCAATAAGATACATGACTGGATTTCGAGTGGACCAGGTTCATGGGGCATCAAATGCGATAACGATAACAATACAACCGTAACTGAGATTTCGAATAATATCTTTTATAACATCGGCGCCTATGGTATGAATCCGGGAGTGAGCCAGAACCAGGCAAATGGGATCATGGTCCGGCAGGGTGGCAATATGAGAATCTGGAATAACAGCATCCATTTAACCGGTGATTATCTTTATGGTGGCGATACCTTCCAGCCTTCATCTTCCTGTATCCTGTTCTGGAATCAGTCGCCGGTTAATTCTGATCAGATAGATATCCGAAATAATATCCTTCAGAATTCGATGACGAATTCTTTTGTACATCCCGATACCACTATAGCAATGGGCAGAGCCTATGGCATAATGTTCACCAACGCTGTGAGCTTTTCTGTACTGGACAACAATGATTATTATATTGACGGATACCGTGGAGCAATTGCTCAAAAATATTGCGTTGGCGGAACCTGTATGATAGACTACCCCACCCTGGCTTCATGGCAAACCTATACCGGTATGGAAGCAAATTCTATTGTGATCAATCCGCAATTCACTTCGCTATCGGACCTCAATCCGACATCAACGATGATGAACAATGAGGGAGTTTATGTGCTTTCGGCTGACCTTAACGGAAAGTACAGAAGCAATCCCTGCGATATGGGCGCTTATGAATTTGCACCCGACCAGGTAATGAGCTTAAAGGTAGCCCTTGAGGGAGCATTTAATCCTTCAACAGATTTGATGAATACGGAACTGAACAGTATTTTGCCGATAACGCAGCCATATAATCCATCGCTGCCGTATTTCGGGAATAATGACCCGGTTTGGCTTTATGCGGGTTTGGAAAGTGTTTCTGCCATTCCGGCTGACGCTGTTGACTGGATCATCATTGAGCTCAGAGACGCAGCCAATGCTGCTGCTGCGGGTCCTGAAACTACTATTCCCGGAGGAATAAAAGCCGCACTTCTCAAAAATGACGGGACTATCATTGGGGTTGAGAATAATCCTTACCTGATTTTTGCCGGAGTCCCGGTATTGCAGAATTTATTTTTAGTGATTCATCACCGGAATCACCTTTCCGTATTATCCTCCAATCCGGTAGTTGAGATTGACGGAATATATTCCTGGGATTTTACTTCCTCTTCAGAACAGGCTTTCAACAACGGTCAGAAACAGTTGTCAGTGAACGTATTTGGTATGATTGGCGGCGACGGGAACGGGGATGCACAGGTTGACCTTCAGGATAAAACCGGAGTATGGAATATGGTGGCCGCAGAGAAGGATTATTCAGGAGGGGACTACAATATGAATGGAGAAATTTCTAATCAGGATAAAAACGATATCTGGAATCCGAATCTTGGCACAGGTAGTCAGGTTCAATTTTAGTAAGATCTGCAAAACGCAAAGAAATACAGGATTTCCGGTCATCATTCTACATACAAATTAATTTTTAAGTTAGTACAGCAAGGTTTGTCCAATGGCAAACCTTGCTGTTTGTTACAAGTCTTTGTTTAGGAAATGAACTAACTCATCTCAGCTGCCCCTCTTTGCCCTTTCCCAGTTTACGCTCTGCTGCTTTTTCAGGTAGCGCTTGAATCCAAGATAAACCGACAGGTTCATGATAAAGAAATAGTAGGGTACAAAAAGCAACTTAACCTTTAACTTCCGGTTTTAGAGGAACCATCCTGTGAGGGCTGCAATATAGAACAATGCCTGCCCGTAAAAGAAAATGCGGTAAACCATTGGGTTGATGAAAGTATTGTCAGTTGCAAAGAACAGGAGGAAGTTGAAAATGAGGATGAGCAGAAGAAACAGCGGAGCAAGTGTCCACCTGAGAACCCGGTGCGAAATATATTGGAATGACAGCATTCCGTATTTAAAGATGTTCAGCAAGGCTTTCAGCCGGACGATGGACTGAATTCCGCCGGCGCTGATCCTTATCTTTCGTTTCAGTTCTTCTTTCACATCGGCTGATGCGGACTCGATGGCATAAGCTTCAGGATTGTACTGGATAGTATAGCCTTTCATGGCGGTTCGCAGCGAAATGATAAAGTCGTCGAGAAGCGTATCGGGTTCCACTTCCTGGAACAATTCGGTTCGTATGGCAAATAACTCGCCGGCTGCACCCACAACGAAATACAATTCGGCATCCCATTTCTTAAGAGTGGATTCATATTTCCAGTAAAGTCCTTCGCCCGATCCGGCTGCCGCATCGGCATCCTTCGAGAAAATCCTTTTCTCGCCCGAAACACAGCCTACTTTAGGATTTTCGAAGAGGTTTACAATCTCGCGGATGGATTGCTTACCGGGGATAGTGTTTGCATCCGAAAAAACGAGGATCGGGGATTTCACCAGTTTTACACCGCGGTTCATAGCGGCGATCTTACCCCTCCGTTCCGGCTGATGATACACTTCGATGTCACCGAAAGTCCTCAGAAGATCGGGAGTTCCGTCGTCAGAGCCGTCGGTGATCAAAACCTGCCGCAGCTTTTCTTTGGGATAATCGTGTGGTCTTGTATTTTCGATTTTCTGAGCAATAAAATCCTTTTCATTATATGCGGCGATCAGCAAAGTGACTTCCGGTTCGTAATGGTTCTGACCTGCCGGTTTTTTCCCTTTAAATAGTCGTTTCATCCTTACCAGGAAATACAGCACAATTCCATAACCGATGTAGGAATAAAAAATGATGAACAGTCCTATCCAGAATAAAATTTCAATTGTTTTCATGGTTTGAATAATGATTTGATAGAGTATTGCATTTTGAATTTATATTTAAACCTTTTCCCATAAGCTACTTTTTTCGTTGTACCGTTTGATTACCCTGGCGAGGTTTCCGACAGCCAACGAAAAGGGAGGAATGTCTTTGGTGACAACGCTTCCGGCTCCAACCTGACAGCGTTTTCCAACAGTAACACCTGCAACTACATCAGAATTGGCTCCAATATGGGCTTCATCTTCTATCACTGTGGGTTTTATTGTCAACGGCTGGACACTCGAATTCTTTGAACCATCGGCAAAACCGGGCAATAATGGAAAAAGGAAAAACATTTTCCAGGAAGTTTGCCGCCCTGAGCCTGACAATCTCGAATCCGTTTTTTTGAGCAAGTACTTTTAACGGCTTCTGCGAGAAAAACTGAATGTGTGTGAGATCATCTGCAGAGGATTCTATGAGTTGACCCTGGTAACCCAGGGCAATCGCTTATTAAAAAGAAATTAACAATTAGTATTTGATAAAAAGAATAAGAAAACTAAAAAGAATCTGAGAAAAGCGGGAACTTGTTGGCAATTTATAAATCAACAAGTTATGAA
>Ga0172370_10001584_pt1 | contig 34351 bp, 30 predicted proteins | sample LakKiv5m_FD_114538 | JGI IMG/M metagenome (GOLD analysis project Ga0172370, IMG submission 114538) | Freshwater microbial communities from Kabuno Bay, South-Kivu, Congo - kab_022012_11.5m | ecosystem: Environmental > Aquatic > Freshwater > Lake | place: Democratic Republic of the Congo...
ACCTCCACTCCCATCTTCCCCAGGACATCCACCACCGCCTGACCGATCGCGCCGTAGAGATAGTTGGTGGCGCAGCCGTGGAAGTAGAGAACCCTCCCGTTGACCTTGCCCGCGGGCTTGATATTCTCCGGGACGGTCCGGGAGAAGGGCTTCTCGTTGAAGGCGGGGATCCTCTCCACGTTCAGGGCGCCGGCGTTGAGCCTCGTTTCTATCCAGGGACCGCCGAAGGTCTTGCGCGCCCATTTACCGAACCAGGCCGACGCGGACATCTTCCAGCGGCTTGCCAGGATCTGGAAGATGACCCTTTTCTTCCAGTCGATGCCGTATTTCTGCTTTGCCCGCCAGCGCACCCCGGAGAAGAGGTGGTCCCCGTGCACGCCGCTGGGACAATTTGCCACGCAGGAACCGCAGAGGAGGCAGGTGGAGAAGAACGCCTCCTTCACCTCCTCGGACAGGTCCAGCCCGCCTTCGGAAAGATGGCGGGAGAGCTGGACCTTGCCCCTGGGCGTCGCCTCCTCCATCTGGATTTCCTTATAGACGGGACAATGGGCGATGCACAAACCGCACTTGATGCAATGATAGATGTTCTCCCGGGTGTCGTCGCCGAACAACTCTTGCTTTTCCATAACTCGCTTCCCCTTCATCAACCCCAGGGCCCGCCGGAGGGGGCCTCCTGCTGCGGCTCAGATTCCCCCGACAAACCGTCCCGGATTCAGAACGTTGTTCGGATCCATCTTTTCCTTCAGGCGGCGCGCCACCACCTCGTCGCTCCGCGGCCGCCCCCAGACGCGGACCTTTTCCTTCAGTTCACGCGGCGCCGACTCCACAACGAGATTGCCGCCGCGGTTTGCCGCTTCGGCGGTGAACTTTTCGATCAGCCCGGCCAGCGCCGCGGTCCTGGCGGCCCCGCCGTCCGGCATGTAACTCCTGATGATGCCGTTGCCGGCATGGCCGATAAAGGCGCACTCCACGCCGGCCTCCCGCGACCATTTTTCGTAATTTCCCAGGACCCCGGCCTGCGCGGAGATGACGAAATTGGACCTGAGGACCACGGAGACCGCCGAGATGACGGCAAAATCGCGCACCTTGATCCAGAAGCTGCGATCCTCTTCGCCTCTGAGAACCTTCGTCTCAACGGCCCCTTCCCTCTTCGCCTTCTCCCCGATTTCCGCCGCCTGCCTCTCCACGGCCTCCCCGACGCCTTCCAGGCTGAAGGCAACCAGATATTTCGTCTTCTCGCCCAATTGGCCGGCGGCCTTCTCATCCAGCAGTTCCATGGCAGAGGGAAGGAGGACCGAATGGAGGACTTTCCGCAAAAGGGACCCGGCCTTTTCCAGTCCCGCAAAAGACGCCAGGAGCGTGGCCGAGGCCTCCGGCAGGGGCAGCAGTTTCGTCGTGATCTCGGTAATGACCCCCAGCGTCCCCCGGGAGCCGATCATCAGTTTGGTCATGTCGTAACCGGAGACATTCTTTACGGTCTTCCCGCCGAAGGCGACGATCTCCCCCGTGGGGAGGACCGCCTTGAGGCCGAGCAGCAGGTCCCGTGCGGAGCTGTAAAGGCAGCGTCTCGGCCCGCTGTCGTTGACGGCGATAATGCCGCCGACCGTCGCCTTCTCCGTATGGGGAGGGTCCAGGGGCAGGAACGAACCCTTGCCGGTTTGGGCCAGGATTTTCTGGACGTCCGCAAGGGTTATCCCCGCCTCCACGGAGAGGCTCATATTGGGGATGTCGTGCTCGACGATCCGGTTGATCCTGAGGGTGGACAGCACCAAGTCCAGCCGGCCGGGAATCCCGCCCGCCGCCATCTTTGTGCCGTTGCCGCGCGGCGCGACGACCAGCTTTTCCGCATTGGTAAAGACCAGCAGTTTGGCTATCTCTTCCCTGCTGCCGGGGCTGACGACGGCCCGGGGCGCCAGGCCGTCGACGGCGTATTCCCTGAGCAGGTCCGGGTTCTGTATGACATGGGCCTCCCCGACCATATCCCTGAGGGCGGAAATCCAAAGGTTTGCGTTGGACATATCCGGTCTCCTTTCCCCGCCTTAGGCGGCCTTTTCCTTCTCCGGCAGGACCTTTCCCGGATTGAACAGGCCCGCCGGATCGAAGGCCGCCTTGACCTTCCGCATGGCGTCGATGTCCCGGGAACTGAAAATCAACGACATCCCGTGGAGCTTTTCCACGCCGATGCCGTGCTCGCCGCTGATCGTCCCCCCCATGTCCGCGCAGACCTTCATGATCTCCGCCGCGGCGGCATGGACGCGCTCCAGTTCATCCTTGTCCCGTTCGTCGAAGAGGATCAGCGGATGGAGGTTGCCGTCCCCGGCGTGAAAGACGTTCGCGATGAGTATCCTGTATCTCTTTCCGATCTCGGCCACCTTGAGCAGGGTTTCCGGCAACCTGGTCCTCGGCACCGTGCCGTCGTTGACCAGGTAGTTGGGCCGGAGCCTGCCGACAGCGCCGAAGGCCCCCTTCCGGCCGGCCCAGATCTTGTCGCGTTCCGCCTGGTCCTTGGCGACGCGGATCTCCCGGACGTTGTTCTGCTTGCAGATCGCAAGAACGCGCTCCGTGAGCCTGTCCATGCCGTCTTTGAGGCCGTCGAGCTCGATGATGAGTATTGCGGCGGCATCGACGGGGAATCCGATATGATAGGCGTCTTCGACGGCCCTGATCACGGGATTGTCCATCATCTCGAGGGTGGCGGGGATGATGCCCTCGCCGATGATGGCGGTAACCGTATTGCCCCCGTCCTCGATGGAATTGAAGATGCACAGCATCGTCTTGACGGCCTCCGCCTTCGGCATGATCCGGAGCGTCGCCCTGGTGACGATCCCGAGGGTCCCCTCGGAGGCTCCCAGAACGCCCGTCAAGTCATAGCCGGGATTGTCGAGTGACTTGCCGCCCACTTCAATGATCTGTCCGTCGGAGAGGACCACCTCCGCCCCCAGGACGTGGTTGCTGGTCACGCCGTATTTCAGGCAGTGGGGGCCTCCCGCGTTCTCGCCGAAATTCCCCCCGATCGTCGTCACTTTCTCGCTTGCCGGATCCGGCTGGTAGAGATAGCCGTGCCGGGCCAGTTCGTTTTTCAGATCCAGGGTGACGACGCCCGGTTCGACCACCACGCGCTGATTCTCGATATCCATCTCGACGATGCGATTCATCCGCGTCAGGACGACGGCGATGCCGCCCTTGAGGGTCACACTCCCGCCGCTGAGGTTCGTGCCCGTCCCCCGGGCGACAACCGGGATCTTGTTGTCATGGGCAAACCTGACGACCGCCGCCACCTGCTCCGTCGTGGTCGGCAGGACTATGCAGTCGGGCTGCGAACGGATCAGCGACGCGTCGTATTCGTAGAGCTTGAAGTGCATCGGGGAGCTGAGCACATTCTCCCTGCCGACCAGCCGGACCAGTTCACTGACTATTCTATCTCTTTCCATCTCGGACCCCTTTTACTTTTTCCGCATGGCCTCCATGTCGGAGATCTCCTTCATGGTCGCCAGAATCTGCCGGGCGTTCTCGTAGACCGGGGTATCGACCATCTTGCCCTTGTAGGAGACGGCGGCGGCGCCCTTGGCTATCCCCTCCTCCTCAAAGATCTTCACGACGCCCGTGGCCCATTCCACGTCGTCGGCCGACGGCATGTAGAGGCGGTGGGAAGGTTCGATCTGGCTCGGATGGATGAGCATCCGGCCTTCGTAACCCATCTGGCGGCCCTCCAGGACACTCTTCTCAAAGGCTTCCACATTCTTGAAATCGACAAACGGACAGTCGATGGCGACGCACCCGGCGGCCCGCGCCGCGACGGCCGTATAGTAACGGGCATAGAGCTGCTCCACGCCCTCGGAGGTCAGCTTTACCCGCATGTCCTTGGTATAGTCCACGGCGCCGAAGATCAGGGAGTTGACCCGCTTGCTGGCGGTGGCCGAGGCGTAGGCGTTGATCACGCCCTTGGCCGTTTCGATGAGGAGCTGGATGGCGATGCTCCCCACCTGAAGGCCGCGGCGCCGCTCGAGCTCCTCGAGCTTCCAGTCGAGCCTCTTGACGTTGTCCGGCTCGCCGGTCTTGGCCAGGCAGACGCCGGAGAGTCCCTCGTGGACAATCGCCTCGAGGTCGTCATTGGTCATCAGGGTCTCCCAGTTGTTGATCCGGGAATAGACCCGCGAGCCGCCGGTGCCGGCGTATTTCAGGTTCTCGCGGACCACCTCGCGGGCCTTCGGCTTTTCCGCGGGGGGAACTGAGTCCTCCAGGTCGAGGGTGATGATGTCCGCGGGAAATTCCGGGGCCTTGCCCACCATCTTCTCGTTGTTGCCAGGAACATAAAATACCGATCTCATGACTGCCATAATCGTTTCTCCTTTCATGATGTTTTAAATTTCGCGACTTTTAAGAGCTCGTCAATCCTTACCGTTGCCGGTGCATCGCTTCCCGGTCATTTTACCCTCAGTTTTCCCTGCTCCCTGAGTTCCCTGAGCCTCGCCGGGATCTCGTTGGGATTGTCCACCACGATGATCCCCGCCTCCCGAAGCCGGGTGATCTTGTCCTGGGTAGACCCGCTGCCGCGCTCGACGATCGCGCTGGCGTGGGAGAACTTCATCCCCGCCGGCGCCCAGGCGCCGGAGACGTAGATGATGATCGGCTTGGTGAACTTTCCGGATTTCACCAACTGCGCCGCCTCTTCCTCGTGGGAGCCGCCCATCTCGCCGAAGATGGCCATGACATCCGTGTCGGGGTCTTCCTGGAACATGGGCAGGACATCTGCAAACGACATGCCCATCACCGGCTCCGTCCCTACGTGCAGAACGGTGCTGACACCGAAGCCGGCCTGGGCGACCACATAGGGGAGGGTCCCCGACTGTCCGCCGCTGCGGGAGATGACCCCGACATGCCCCGGCACGAAATGCCGGTTGGCGAACTCGACCGATCCGCCCAGCCAGCCCAGGGCGCCGATCCCCGGGGTATTCACCCCGATGGAGCCGGGGCCGAGCAGCTTTGCCCCCTTCTGCTTTCCATAGGCGACCATCTCGAGGATGTCGTAAAGGGGAACGCGTTCGACCGGCATGACGATCCACTTGATGTCCGCGTCCAGGGCCTCGAAAACTGCTTCCTTCAGGGCCGTCCCGGGGATGAAGGTCACGGAGACATCGAACAGCCCGTGGTTTTTCACCGCGTCCTGCACCGTATTGTATACGGGGATACCATCCACCTCTTCGCCGCCGCGGCCCGGCGTGACGCCGGCGACGACGTTCGTACCGAGGCGCCGCATGAACTTGGCCCGCATGGAACCTTCCCGGCCGGTGATCCCCTGAACCACCACTTTCGTTGATTTTGTCAGAATGATAGCCATATTTTCACCGCCTTCTTGGTTTAGGATATTCCGTGCTTGCGCCGGTACTCTTCCAGGCCGGGCGTGGGGGCCTCGATCACGATCGCCCCTTTTCCCCTGAACCAGCACTCATATTCACACGCCAGGCACTCCGTCCCGAGGCGTTTGGCGTCCCCCTCCACAGCGGGCTTGCCGTCCTTGAGGACCAAAATACCGCGGGCGTAGGTCTTGCAGGCCGCGATGCACGCCTTGGATTCGCACTCCAGACACTTGCCGTCGTCGATGCTTACCTTGATCGTCTGTTCATTAAACTCCATGGGTGGCCTCCTTTACCCCTTTTTCCCTTTCTTGTTCTGTTCCTTCTTGTATTCGAGAACCATCTCCTTCATCTCCGCGGCGAGCCCCACGGTGTCATAAACCCGCTCGCCGCCGTAGATCCGGATCCGGGCTTCGAGATCCTTCGTCCCTTCCCGCAGTATCTCCAGGGACTCCTTTTCCTTGTTGCCGGCCAGAAGCAGCATGACGGGGAATCCCGGACGCTTCGGCAGCTCCTCCCGGAGGGCCTTGACGACGCCGTGGGCATGGTGCCACTGCTCCTGGTTGGCCGCCATGAAGCCGCCCAGCATGTAGCCGTCGATCCCGGGCTGGGAAAAGACGAGCTTGGCCGCGCGGTAAACCTTGGAAGCCGGCGGATTGCCGCTCGTATCGGCGAAATCCGGGACCCTTAGCCCCTGTTTGTTGAGGCCGTCGACGCCGAGCATCGCGCCGCCGCCGCCCATCCCGTGGTACCCGATCGTCCCGTAGCACTCGCCCTCGATCCGGTTGTCCATCTCGGCGAAGTAACAGGTCCCGCGCAGGTCCTTCTCCTCGACCCACCAGGCGATCTTGTCGAGCTCCGTCGGCGGCGTGCCCGACTCGCGGGCCACCGAGATGCCCAGCTCGGGATGGCGGATGGCGGAGGAGTCGTCGATGGAGATGCGGCAGTCCGAGGCAATCACCTTCCCGTCCTTGGTGACGACCATGGGATTGATCTCGATGAGCCGGGCGCCGTAGTTCTTGAAGGTCTCGTAGAGGCCGACGATCAGCCGGGCCACCGGGGCGATGTGGGCGCTGGGAACCTTGAGCTTGTTGGCAAGATTCAGCGCATCGTAGATCCGGAAACCGCGCATGACATCCACGTTCATCATGGCGATCTTGTCGGCGGGAACCGATTCGATGTCCATCCCGCCTTCCGTCGAGAACATCACGACGGGACAGCGGGCGTCCGCCTGGGCGTTGACGATGATCCCGGCATAATACTCCTTGTCGATAGCCAGCTTCTCCTCGACCAGTACCTTCTCCACCACATAGCCCTTGATCGTGGCGCCTAAGAGTGCGGCGGCCGCCTTCCGGGCCTCCTCCGGCGTATCGGCGAATTTCACGCCGCCCGCCTTCCCGCGCCCGCCGGCCCAGATCTGGACCTTGATGACCACGGGCTTGCCGATCTTTTCCGCTACGCTTTTGGCCTCCTCGGACGTCCTGGCCACATCCCCCTGGGGGATCGGCATCCTGGCGATTTTGAACAACGCCTTGCCTTCATGCTCATTCAATCGAGCCATACCTGCCTCCTGTGTCTTTCTGTTATTTCATTGACGGCTTCCATAACTTTATTATGAGAACGTCAGGGTCAAGATTTGTAGGGTTTTTATATAAGCAAAATGATTGCCAACACAAACATTTCCGTCGAAGTTAATTTGCGCTCCGGGCATTGAACCTTCTTATCCGAGATATTACAGGCAGTTGAACATTAAGTGCGGCTCAGAAAACTCGACTGAAGCAGGTGAGCAAGAAGATCAATATGCTATCACAGGATCAGAGGGTGCGACATTCGCACTTTCATTCCCGCCGGTCTGTTAAATCCGATTGGATTGATATATAAGCCGGTGTGCGCTACATGCACTTACCGTGCTCGAATAGCACGCAACGGACGGGCAACCGGTCATTCTTCTTCTATTGCGACCCGTCTGCCGATTCTGCCGCCCGCCGTCCAAGAAACGGCTCCCCCCTCCCGTCAACGCGCCGTGCGACCATGCAAATACCGATTCTTCCCTTGCTTGTCAAGGATTATGGATCGTAAGGGCCGGTGCTGGTTATCCCCGGTTGCGCTGCTCCCTCTCCTGGAGTTTCTTCCAAACGGCGCAGACCTCCCGGCGCGTCTGCTCGGGAGAGCCGTCGTTGCGGATCACAATGTCGGCGTGGGCTGTCTTCTCCTCCATCGGCATCTGGGCGGCGAGGCGCCGGCGGGCTTCCTCAAGGCTGCAGCCGTTGCGCGCCATCAGCCGGCGGATCTGCTCCTCCGGGGAAAGATACACAAGGACGACCGCGTCCAGGAGCGGCGCCAGGCCCGCCTCGATCAAGAGCGGGATGTCGGAGACGACGACGGCATCCGGGAGCGTTTCGCGTATTTTGTCGATTCTCTTTTGCCACTCGGCAAGCACTGCCGGGTGGACGAGGCGGTTGAGGAGCTCCAGTTTCGCCCGGTCTGCAAAGACAACCGCGCCCAGTTTTCCCCGGTCGATCTGCCGGTCCGCCCGGAGGATCTCCGGGCCGAAATGGCGGACGATCTCGCGCCATACCGGTTTCTCCGGCTCCTGGACGGCGTGGGCCAGTTCATCCAGGTCGATGATGACTGCGCCCTTCTCCGCCAGCAACCGCGCCACGGTCGACTTGCCGGATGCGATCCCCCCCGTCAGACCCACGTTCAGCATGGCCGCATCTCAGGTTTTTTCCGCCTTGCCGCCCCCGCCTCCGGGACCGGGAATCGGCCTGTTCCTCAGGAAGATGATGCGCAAACCCTCCAGGGTCAGCATCTCGTCCACCACGTCGATTTGCCTGGCCACCCCGGCCATCAGATTGGCCAGACCCCCGGTCGCCACTACAAGCGGCGCGGAGGAGATCTCGGCCTTCATCCGCTCGATAAGCCCGTCCACGAGGCTCGCGTAGCCGTACATGATCCCCGCCTGCATGCCGCTCACCGTATCCTTGGTGATGACGCGGGAAGGCTTGCTCAACTCCACGCGGGGAAGCTTCGCTGCCCGCTCGAAGAGGGCCTCGCTGGCGATCATGACCCCCGGGGCGATGCAGCCTCCCATGTACTCCCCCTTCTTCGAGATGTAGTCGAAGGTCGTGGCGGTCCCGAAATCGACGATGATCATCTCCCGCCGGTACTTCTCATAGGCGGCCACCGCATTGACGATCCGGTCCGCCCCCACCTCCCTGGGATTATCGTACAGGATCGGCATCCCCGTCTTGATCCCCGGTCCGACGATCAGGGGTTTGACGTTGAAATATTTCCGGCAGACCGGTTCGAGGATATCCAGCATCGGCGGGACGACGCAGGAGATGATGATGTCTTCGACGGGCTTCGAAGAGAGGCTGCTGTTCTTGTAGAGGGCCAGGATCAGCATCCCGTACTCGTCGACGGTGTGATTGCTCACCGTCCTGATCCGCCAGTCGTGGAGCAGTTCCTCCCCGTCGTAGAGGCCGATTACCGTATTGGTGTTTCCCACATCGATGACCAGAAGCATTGTTTGACGTCCTTTCACCCCCACCCTCATCCCCCCTCAAGGGGGAGGGAATGAGGAACCATCATGATGGTTTCATTTCCGAATCCGGCGCTGACCGGGAGCTCTTCGAGAAGCCGCCCCGGGAAAATGAGGGACAGCGCCCTATTTTCCCGTCTCCTTTTTCCCATTCACCGCAGCGAATAGATGCAGGATCGAAAAATGTGCAGCGTGCGGAGGGAGGATGATTTTCAAAGGTCTATCGTTGCAATTTCAGCCCCGGTCCAAACCGCGCGCTGTATGCGGCCGCCCCGGTTCACCCGAGGGCGACATCGCCCACGATCACACGGCGCGTCGCGCCCAGCTCATCGGTCATCAGCAGCGCCCCGTCGTGATCGATGCCCGCGAACAACCCCTCCTGCGCCTTTTCCCCGAAGACGACCCGCACCCTCCGGCCCGGCATTTCCGCGCGGGCCAGCCAAGCCTTCCGGACCGGTGCAAAACCTTCGCTCCGGAACATCTCATACCACTTTTCAAAACTCTCGCAGAGGCGAAAGGCAGCCTCCTCGCGGGACTGCTCCTGCCCCGTCTCCTCCCGGAGCGAGGTGGCCAACTCCCGATAAGCCGGATTGAAATCCGCCCTCCGCATGTTCACGTTCACCCCGATCCCCACCACAACCGCATCGATCTTCTCGCCGGCCATTCTCAGCTCGGCAAGGATCCCGCAGACCTTCCGTCCCCGGATCAGGACGTCGTTGGGCCACTTGAGGGCCACGCCTTCCGGACAAAACGAGGCGAGCATTTCCGCCGCCGCCACCCCCGCCACGAGGGTGATCTGCGGGGCGTCCGCCGGGGCGATCCGCGGGCGGAGCAGGAGGGAGGCGTACAGGTTGCAGCCGGCCGGCGACTGCCACGCCCTTTGCAGGCGGCCCCTGCCGCCCGTCTGCCTGTCGGCGACGACGATCTGCACCTCCGGCGCCCCCTCCTGCGCCAGTTCCAAGGCGACAAGGTTCGTCGAATCGACCGTGTCGAGAAAGTGCAGCCGCCAATCGAGCCCCAGCCCCTCCAGCCGCGCCCGCAGCTCCTCTATCTCGAATTTCGTCCGTTGTTTGCTATCATTTATCAAGACTGCAAACCTATGCGGGACTTGAAAATCATGCTTAGGGGAGGGGGCTGATTTGAAATCAGCCCCTTCCCCCTTACGAAAAATGTACAGCGCGCGGAGGGAGCGTGATTTTCAAGGATCACCGTTCATTGGGGGCGGTCTTCCGTTTGAACCAGGTTGAGGGAGATGTCCGCCGCCGGCGCAGAATGGGTCAGGGCGCCCACCGAGATCAGATCCACGCCCGTCTCGGCCGCTTCCCGCACCCTCTCCAGGGTCATATTCCCCGAGGCCTCCAGGGGGACCTTTCCCCCTGCCCTCTTCACCGCTGCCGCCATCCCCGCGATGTCCATGTTGTCGAGCATGATCGCGTCGGCCCCTGCGGCCAGGGCCTCCTCGAGCTCCGGGAGGTTCTTCACCTCGACCTCGATCTTGAGCGTATGGGGGATGCGCGCGCGGACCCGCCGCACGGCCGGGGCGATTCCGCCCGCCGCCAAAATATGGTTGTCCTTGATCAGGATCCCGTCATAGAGGGCGAAACGATGATTGCAGCCTCCCCCCGCGCGGACGGCGTACTTGTCCAGGAACCTGAGGCCGGGTGCGGTCTTTCTGGTATCGAGAATCTTCGCCCGCGTCCCCTCGACCCGCTCGACGTAGCGCCTGGTCAGGGTGGCGATCCCGCACATCCGCTGGAGGAGGTTCAGGGCTACCCGCTCGGCGGTCAGAATCGAAGCCAGGCGCCCGGAAACCTCGGCGAGGAGGTCCCCCTTCCCAGCCTTCTCCCCATCCCCCAGACGCCGCGTAAATTTCAGGGCGGGGTCATGCATCAGAAAGACCTCACCGAAAACGTCGATCCCGGCCACGACCAGTTCCTCCTTGGCCGTCGCCCGGGCACAGCCGGTCTCATCGCCGCGCAGCGCCGCGGCGGTGGTGACGTCCCCCGCGCCGATGTCCTCGGCGAGGGCCGTCCGGATCAATTTTTTTAGCAAGTGTTGCGGAAGCATGATCCATCCTAAGAGACTATTCCTCCGCCAGGACCGCCAGCCTCTCCAGGGCCGCCCCCAGGGCGGTTTGCTTTTCCTCGAGTCCCCGGGCTTTATCCCGTTCCTTTCTGACCACCGCCTCCGCCGCCTTCGCCAGGAAGTCCGGATTGGCCAGCTTTCCGGCAACGAAGGCCAGCTCCTTCTCGATCTTGGCGATTTCTCTCAAGAGACGGTCCTTCTCCGCCATAAAATCGATCGCCCCGGCCAGAAAGACGTAGACGCGGACCGGACCGGCCACCGCCGTCGCCGCGCCTTTCGGTTCCGTCATCTCCGCGGTCACGGTCAGGTCTTTCAGATTGGCCAGGGTGGTGATGTAACCCCTCCCCTCCTCCAGCGCCGCGCACAAAACCTCGTCGGGCGCGGCGAGGGTCGCGCCAAGCTTCAGGGAGGGCGCCACGTTCATCTCGCCGCGGATGTTCCGGATCCGGGTGATCACCTCCATGATGAGCCCCATCTTCCCTTCCGCCTCGGCGTCCCGCGCGGCTCCGTCCGGAACGGGATATTCGCTTACCATAATGGACCTGCCGTCGGCGATCAGGGCCTGCCAGATCTCCTCGGTCACGAAAGGCATGAAGGGATGGAGAAGCTTGAGCGACGTCGCAAGGATATCGAGGAGGGTCTTCCGGGCCGCGTTCTTCCCGGCGGCGTTCCCTTCCCCGTAGAGGACGGGCTTGCTCAGTTCGAGATACCAGTCGCACAGCTCGTGCCAGACGAACTGATATACGGCCGCGGCTGCCTCGTTGAAACGGTATTCGTCCAATCCGCGGCCCACCTCGGCAACCGTTTTGGCCAGCCTCGCCCGGACCCAGCGGTCGGCCAGGGATTCGTCCTCGGGCCGGACGGGCGCCCCGGCGATGTAACCTTCCAGGTTCATCTGCGTAAACCGGGCGGCGTTCCAGATCTTGTTGATGAAAAACTTGTACCCTTCGATCCTCTCCTCCGACATCCGGACATCCCGGCCCTGCGCTGTAAAGGCGGCCAGCGCGAACCGGAAGGCGTCCGTCCCGAAGCGGTCCATCATCTCGAGGGGATCGATGCTGTTCCCCTTCGATTTGCTCATCTTCTCGCCGTTCTCGTCCCGGACGAGGGCGTGCAGGTAAACATCGCGAAAGGGGACGTCCTTCATGACGTAGATCCCCATCATCATCATCCGGGCAACCCAGAAGAAGAGAATGTCGAACCCGGTGACGAGCAGCGAGGTGGGGTAGAAGGTTTTGAGCGCCTCGGTCTTCTCGGGCCACCCCAACGTCGAAAATGGCCAGAGCGCCGAGCTGAACCAGGTGTCGAGGACGTCTTCCTCCTGCCGCAGTTCGCCCCCGCCGCAGTCGGGACAGCGGTCTGGGTCCTGCGAGGAGACGATCACCTTCCCGCACCCCTCGCAGTTCCAGACGGGGATGCGGTGGCCCCACCAGATCTGCCGCGAGATGCACCAGTCGCGGATGTTGTTCATCCACTCGAAATAGGTGGCCTCCCATGCGGCCGGGACTACACGGGTCTTTCCCCTGACCACGGCGGCGATCGCCTCCCTGGCGAGAGGTTCGATCCGGACGAACCACTGCCGGGAAACGGCGGGCTCTATGTCGGTCTTGCAGCGGTAACACTGGCCGATATTGTGCGTATAGGGCTCCGTCCCTGCCAGAAAGCCGCCCGCTTCAAGATCGCGGACAACGCTGCGGCGGCATTCATAGCGGTCCTGGCCCTCGTAAACCCCGCCGTTTCCGTTGATGACGCCCCGGTCGTCCATGATCCGGATGATCTCGAGCCCGTGCCGCCCCGCAATGGCGAAGTCGTTCGGGTCGGAGGCCGGTGTTATCTTGACCGCGCCGGAACCGAATTCCATCGTGACGTATTCGTCGGCGATGACGGGGATCTTCCGGTTCATGAGGGGCAGGATGACCTCTTTCCCGATCAATCCCCGGTACCGCTCATCATTCGGATTGACGGCGACCGCCGTATCCCCCAGCATAGTCTCGGGCCTCGTCGTGGCGACGACGATCCCTCCCTCGCCCTTAGCGAACGGGTAGCGGATGCTCCAGAGATTTCCCGCCCGCTGACTGTACTCGACCTCCAGATCGGAGATGGCGGTCAGGCAGCGGGGACACCAGTTGACGATATAGTCCCCCTGATATATCAGCCCGTCGTTGTACAGGCGGACGAACACCTCGCGCACCGCGCGGGAGAGGCCATCGTCCATGGTGAACCTCTCGCGCGCCCAGTCGCAGGAGCAGCCGAGGCGCTTGAGCTGATGGATAATGACCCCGCCGTACTTGGCCTTCCACTCCCACACCCGTTCGACGAACTTCTCCCGCCCGAGGTCGTGCCTGGTCAGGCCCTCCTTTGCCAGCTCCTGCTCGACGACGTTCTGCGTCGCGATCCCGGCGTGGTCCATCCCCGGCATCCAGAGGGCGTTATACCCCCGCATCCGCTTGTAACGGACGCAGATGTCCTGCAGGACGTTGTTGAGGGCATGCCCCATATGGAGCATCCCGGTCACGTTCGGCGGGGGAATGACGATGGAGAACGGCTCTTTCGCGCTCCTGTCCGCGGCAGCGAAAAAATCATTCTCCAGCCAGTACTGATACCATCTAAGCTCCGCCTCGCGCGGTTCATATGTCTTGGTCAACGCCTTCTTACCCATCCATCCTCTCCCTCGACAAAATCAAAGGGGAAAATGGGGACAGCGCCCTATTTTCCTCAGAAAATAGGGCGCTGTCCCCATTTTCCCTGTCCCCATTTTCCCTGTCCCCATTTTCCCTGTCCCCATTTTCCCCCCGTTTTCCCCCATTTTCCCATTTTCCATTTTCCCGCTCCGCTCAGCCCGCCGCAAGCCCCCTTATCCTTCAACACCTTTGGAAATCACGCTCCCTCCGCGCGCTGTACATTTTTCGTTCCGAAAAATCTACAATGCGCGCTTCCGGGACGTGATTCCCATATTTCGTACAGGTTTCCCTTTCTCGTTCTAATGCCGCAGTTGATCCCTGAGCTTGCGGATGGCCAGCAGCGCATCCGCCCCCCCTACAGGCTGGTGCGGCGCGAACTCCCCCGTTACGATATCCTTCGCCTCCATGATTCCCCGCGAGGTTACGACCATCACCGCATTGAAATAGGGAAGATCGTCCTGAAGATCGAAAAACGGGGAAGGGCTGCCGATGAACCGCTTCGCCAGGGCGTCGTCCCCGGTAACTTTGCCGAGGATATCCTCGATCATCATCGCATAGCCGGCCCGATCCACCTGTTCATCCGGCCGGAAGGTCCCGTCCGGATGGAGATCGAGCCCCTTCGTCCCGATCCGCAGTATCTCCTCGATATCCGCCCGGAGCGGATGGCCGGCGATATCTGTCGCCTTTACCGACCGGGGAGCTGCGGTCCGGACGCTTTTCGGATCCCGGGATGACCAGGTGAAATTCCCGGTCCGCCAGGCATAGAGGGTGTCGATCCCCAGCTCTTCCATGAAGAGGGCTGCCGCATCCGCCCTGGTGATCCGTTCGGCCAGGGCGATCTTTTTTCCCGTCACGGTTGCAGGCATCGCCCGCCCGATCTTCTGCACCTGTTTCCAGCGGCGGTCGGCCTCGCCGACATGCTCACCGTTCATGTCCAGCACCCGGCTGAACAGGCGGCCGGCTTTCCCCAGTTCCAGCGCCGTCAGATAGCATTCGCCCATGTAATAGTACGGCGAAGCCGCCCTGGGATCGATCCGGACCGCCTGGGCAAAGGCGTCCTGCGAGTATTTCACCCAGGCGTCGTCGGACCGGCACGAGGTTTCGAGGCGCAGACAATCCGCGTGGCTGACGGTATTGACGCGGATATATCCGACCAGGACAAAGAGCTTCTCCTCGTCGCTCGCGGCATTCCTCTCCGCCCGCTTCAGGGATTCAAAGGCGCCCTTGAAATCCCCCTGATAGGCCTTGACCAAACCGGCGCCGGCGTGGGCCCTCGAATAATCCTGGTCCAGTCTCAGGGCAAGTTCGAATTCGTACCCTGCAGCGGCATATTTTTCCTGTTCGAGCAGGCGGACGCCGGTAAGGGTATGATGCTCCGGCGTGTCGAGCCGGCTTAAAGGCTGCTGAGGCTTCGGCGCGCATGATATCAGAAAGACGATTACGACCGCCAGCGCCATAAACAGGGCGGCGGCTTTACCTCGGCCCGTCATCAGTTTCTCCTCTCAAAATAATTATTTTTCTATCTTCATATCCCTGTGAAGTCAAGATATAAGACACTTTTCCGGGCCTCACTGCCTGGCAAGGAAGCCGCCGATCAGCTCTTCCGCCTGCTCGACTGCGTCCGGGGAAAGCCAGACGACGCCCCGCTCGGCACGAAACCAGGTCATCTGTCTTTTTGCATACCGGTACGTATCCCGCTTGATGAGGCGGGTCGCCTCCGCCAAGTCCGTCCTGCCGGCGAGACAGGCGGCGATATGCCGGTAACCCAGCGATTGCATGGACTTCAAGGAGGGTTCATAACCCCTCGCCAGCAATCGCCTGACCTCATCCACAAGGCCGGCGGCGATCATCCGGTCCGTCCGGAGGTCGATCCTCTTCCGCAACTCCTCTCTCTCCAGGACAAGTCCGATCCGGAGCGCCTCGTAGGGCTGCTCGCGAAAACGATGGGCGTCCTGATGATCGACGATGGAGAACCCCGTCAGTGCCACGACTTCCAGGGCGCGGACGATCCGGACCCCGTCCCGGGGGTCGATCCGGGCGGCCGCCTTGGGGTCCTCTCTGAGGAGCCGCCGGTAAAGGGCTTCTTTTCCCTCCCTCTCCATCTCCTCCCTGAGCGCCCGCCTCAGAAATTCGTCCTCCCCCGGTCCGTCGATCAGACCCCCCAAAAGCGCCCGGATATAGAGTCCCGTTCCTCCGGCCACAAAGACCGTTTTTTTCTCCCCGAGCAGCCGGGCGATTACCCCGTGGGCCAGCTCGCAATAGCGCGAGACGTGGAACGGCTTATCCGGATCGACCACGTCCAACAGATGATGGGGGATGCGGGCCCGCTCTTCCGCCGTCGGCTTCGCCGTGCCGATGTCCATTCCTCGATAGACCTGCATCGAATCGGCGCTGACGATCTCTCCTCGGCGCCCGTCGGCCAGCCGCATGGCCAGCGCCGTTTTTCCCGCGCCGGTCGGTCCCATGATAACAATCAGACGCGGTTTGGCCGCTTCAGGATCCATCATGAAGTTACGCTTTCACGTTGAAAATCGTCATCCCCTCTTTTTCTACTTTCGTTTGAACATCTTCTCCAGTTCGAAAAGGGTAACGGCGACGGCGAAGGGCCTTCCGTGCGGGCAGGTCGCCGCCTGGGGGAGGGCGTCGAGGTCCCGGCACAAGGCGGCCGCTTCCTGCGGGCTGAGGCTGCGATTCGCTTTGACAGCCCCCCGGCAGGCAAGGGAAGTGAAGATCCTCTCCCGCTTCTCCTCCAGCGGGAGAGAGCGGGCCTCCTCCCCGCAGTCGGCCAGCAGGTCGGCCAGCAGCGCCTTCGCCTCCGCATAGGGCATAAAGGCCGGGAGGGCCTTCACGACGACGGAATCCCCGCCGAAGGGCCCCACCTCCATGCCCGCCTCTTCCAGAATCGGGGCGGAGCCCGTGATGAAGGCAAGATCGCGGGGCGGGAGGCTGACCACCTCCGGGAGGAGGAGACGCTGGCCGATGGCCCTCTCCCCGGTCTCGGCCGCCTGCCGCCGGAGCTTCTCGAAGAGGACCCTCTCGTGCGCGGCATGCTGGTCGACGAGGACCAACCCCTCTTCGCCGGCAAAGACGAGGTAGCTTGCCGCCGCCTGGCCGAGATAGGCGAGGGAAGAAAACGGCGGCCGTAGCTCCGGCTGCTCCGCCCGCGGTTCAGCTTCCTGAACAACGGGCGGCTGCATGGTTTCCCTTTTCGGCGCGGGCGCTCCCCCGAAGACGAGTTTTTCCGGCCCGGAGGAGATGCGGTATCGCTTCAGGGCCTCTTCGACGCGGGCGGCATAGGCCGGGATCCCGGCGCCGCCGCCCAAGGCGCCTGCTTGCATGGCCGGCGCATAGCCGGTCCCGTAAGCGCCGCTGATTGTTTCCACGACGAGGGCATAGATATCGCGGGGATTCCGGAAACGGACCTCCAACTTCGCGGGGTGGACATTGACGTCCACCTCTCCCGGCGGAATCTCGAGGGAAAGGACGAAGGCGGGATAACGCCTGGCCTCAATCACCCGCCGGCAGGCGGTCATCGCCGCGTGGTTGAGGAGATAATCCTTCACGAAGCGCCGGTTGACAAAAAAGAACATCCGGGAGGCGCCCGATCTGGCAAACTCCGGCCGGGAAACGAATCCCCGCAGCCGCACGCCGTCTCTCTCCCCCTCCACGGGGATGAGCTGCCCCCGGAAATCCCGGCCGAGGGTAAGGGCGATCCGCTCCGAAAGATCGTTTACGGCCGGGATGTTCATCACCGTCCGGCCGCCCGCCGTTACCCTGATCTTGACCCCGGGCTCGGCGAGGGCCAGGCGCGTAATCCAATCGAGGCAGTAGCCCTGTTCGGTCTGATCGCCCTTGAGGAATTTCCTGCGGACCGGCACCTGCTCGAAGATCCGGCTGACCGCGACCGAGGTCCCGACCGGGCAGCCCGCCTCCGTCAGTTCTCTCTGTTCCCCTCCTTCCACGACAATCCGCGTCCCGGCCGGGGAAGCAGCCTGTCTGGTCGCCATCTCCACCCGGGAGATTGACGCGATGCTGGGGAGGGCCTCGCCCCGGAAGCCGAAGGAGCCGACCCGATAGATGTCTTCAAATTGCCCGATCTTGCTCGTTGCGTAGCGGGCAAAGGCCAGCGCCGCTTCCTCCCGCGCTATCCCTGCCCCGTTGTCGGTCACCCGGATGGACTGGCAGCCCCCCTTCTCTAATTCCACGGCGATCTCCGTGGCCCCGGCGTCAAGCGCGTTTTCGAGCAGCTCCTTGACTATCGAAGCCGGCCTCTCCACCACCTCGCCCGCGGCGATGCGGCTGGTCAGCGTCTCCGGCAGAACAATGATTTTTCCGGACAACTTCCTCCTCCTTCATCGGATCTTTACGCCGAGCAGGGCGTTTTCATCGTTGCGGATGACCTCCCCGTGGCCGGGAAAGATTGCCCGCGGCCGGGTGGTTTCGCAGAGGAAACGGAACGACCCCTCACTCTCAGCGCGGTTCTCGCAGAAGCGGTTGAGGCAGCCGGCGCCGTCCTTCTCCAGATTGAGGATCAGATCGCCGCAGATCAGCTCCCGGCGCCCCCGATGGTACAGACAAATCGAATCCCCCGTATGGCCCGGAGTCTCGATCGCCTCCCAGCCGCCGAAAGCGAGTCCGTAGCGCCGCCGGCCCCCGCCGTCCAGATAGCTGATCCGCTCCTCCCGGAAGGGCGGGCGAAACCGGTTCCCGAATCCCGGCAGGGGGATGCCGGCGAGGCTCTCGAACCACAGATGCGACGGCTTTCGCACATACCGGAAGCATTGCAGCGCCGTCGGGAAAAAGGCGGCCAGCCAATTCTTCATTGCCGGGAGCGGCGTCTTCCCGCCGAGATAGTCCCCGACCTTCCAGTGAAGCAGGACCTTTGCGTCCTCCGGACACTTCTTGAGCAGTCTGCCGATCCCGCCGATGTGGTCGATGTGGAAGTGGGTGGCGACGATCCATTTGACGTCCGCCAGTTCCATTCCCGGCATCCCCCGTATGAAAGCAACCACCGCCTCGGCGGAACCAACGCTCCCGGAATCTACCACCGCCAGCCCTTCCGGAGAGGAGATGACGCAGGAGCGCGCCAGACCGCTGTCGGGAACAGGATGAACCATAGCCGACCCTTTATTTCAATTGACGAACTCGTAAGTTGTAAAAGCTTCGTTTTTGGGACGGCTTCGTAAAAAGCTCCGCAGGCAAGGCGCGCGAACCCCGAGGAGTGAGGCGTACTTTTAGCGTACGCTGCAACGACGAGGGGTGAAGCGCAACGCAGCATCCGGGCTTTTTACGAAGCCGTCTTCAATTGCCCCGCCCTCTCCAGATAATCCTGAAGCGCGAGATGCCAGAATTTCATCGTCCTGCCGGTCGCCTCGGAAAATTTCCGGCAGCTCAGGACGCTCCAGGCGGGGCGGGCCGCCGGCCGCGACAGGGCGTCCGAGCGGATCGGTCTGACCGTTATGTCCCCTTTGCCCGCGTATTGCAGGATCCTCACCGCAAACTCGTACCAGCTGCAGCGGCCCCGGTTGGTCACATGAAAGACGCCGGCATGCCCACCCTCGATGAGAAGCCCGACGGCGGCGGCCAGGTCCCAGGAACAGGTCGGGGCGCCGATCTGATCGTCCACCACGTCCAGCGTTTTGAGAGCGGAGGCCTTCTCCAGGATGGTCGTCACGAAATTCTTGCCGTGCAGGCCGTAGAGCCAGGCGGTCCGGATCAGGAGATAGTTCTGCGAGAAGGCCTGGAGAAGGCGCTCCCCCTCCAGCTTGGAGGCCCCATAGACGTTGAGCGGCGCCGGCTGGTCCGTTTCCACGTAGGGGGCGCCCTTTCGGCCGTCGAAGACGTAATCGGTACTGAAGTGGACGACCTTGACCCCCTTCTCACGGCTTGCGAGGGCGATGTTCTTCACGCCCAGGGCATTGACGGCCATGCACCTCTCGCGGTCGCTCTCGCAACGGTCCACATCGGTGTAGGCGGCCGCATTGATGACGACCTCCGGGGAATATTGCGCGATCAAACGCCGGCAATCGTCTTCCGAGGCGATATCGATCTCGTCCACGTCCTTTCCGGTCACCTCGTGCGAGGCCCCCAGCCGCAGCATCAGATCGCTCCCCAGCATCCCCCTGTGCCCCAGGATCAGTATCTTCATCAGTATTTCACATCCTTCAGGAACAGTCCGTGCGCGGGCGCCGTGAGACCCGCCCTCCGGCGGTCCTTCGCCTCGAGGATCGCGGCAACCTCCTCCGGGGGCAGCTTCCCCCGGCCTACATCGACCAGCGTGCCGACGATCGTCCTGACCATGTACCGCAGAAAGCCGTCCGCCTCCAGGGAAATGTGGACTATGCCGGAGGCATCCCTTTCGACGTTGATAGCAAGAATGGTCCGGATGCGGTCCGCGCTGTCCGTGTGGGTCGAACAGAAAGAGGTAAAGTCGTGCGTCCCCTTGAGCAGGGGGAGCGCCTCGCCGATCTTCGCCAGATCCAGGGGTTCCCAGACGAACCAGGCGCGGTTTCTCTCCAGCGCGGAGCGGACCGGCCGGTTGCAGATCCGGTAGAGATAGACCTTGCTTTTTACTGAAAAGCGGGCATGGAAGGAAGGATCGACCTCCCGAACTTCAAGCACGGCGATGTCCGCCGGCAGGAGACTGTTGACCCCCATCAGAAGGTTCCGCTCGCCGAGGCGGGAGGCGGTCCGGAAATGGGCGACCTGCCGCAGGGCGTGCACCCCCGCGTCCGTCCGGCCGGAGCCGACAACCCGAATCTCCTCGCCGGTCATCCGGCCGAGGCCCTCTTCAAGGAGCTGTTGGATGGAGATCCCGTTTTCCTGCCGTTGCCAACCGCAATAGGCGCTCCCGTCATACTCGACGACCAGTCTGATATTCCTTATCATCAACCCGCTTTCGCAGCCCCGCCCTGCTATCAGTCGTCTTTGCCGCAGAGATCGAGGGCGGCCACGGCCGGCAGAACCTTCCCCTCCAGGAGTTCCAGCGAGGCGCCGCCGCCGGTGGAAATATAGGTGATATTGTCGCTCTCCCCCGCCTCGCGGATCGCCACATCCGTATCCCCGCCGCCCGCGATGGTCAGGGCGTAGGAATTGGCCACGCTGTGGGCCAGCGCCGCGGTGCCCCGCCCGAAGGCGTCGATCTCGAAAACCCCCATGGGACCGTTCCAGACGATCGTCTTGGCGTTCCCCAGAACCTCCGTAAACAGGGTGATCGTGGCGGGGCCGATGTCGAGCCCCATCCAGTTGGGGTTCATCTCCTGAATGGGGACGATCTTGGTCTCGGCTTCCGCGCTCTTATTCTCCGCGATCACGCAATCGACCGGCAGATAGAATTTTACCCCCAACTCCCTGGCCGTCTTCATGACCTCCAGCGCCTTTTCCACCATGTGATCCTCGACCATGGATTTGCCCACCTCGTGCCCCAGCGCCTTGAGAAAGGTAAAGGCCATCCCGCCGCCGATGATCATCTTGTCCACCCTCGGGATCAGATTTCCCACCACCTCCAGCTTGCCGGACACCTTGGAACCGCCTACGATCGCCACGAACGGCCGCGCCGGTTTTTCCAGGGCCTTCTTGAAGTAATTCAGCTCCCGCTTGATAAGAAAGCCGGCGGCGCACACCGGGGCGAATTTCGTGATCCCCACATTGGAGGCATGGACGCGATGGGCGTTGCCGAAGGCATCGTCGATATATACGTCCGCAAAGCCGGCCAGCTCGGCGGCAAAACCGTCGTCGTTCTTTTCCTCTTCGATATGAAAGCGCAGGTTCTCCAGCACGAGTACGCAGCCCGGCTTCAGGGCAACGATCATCTTCCGGACCTCCGGGCCGATGCAGTCCGGGGCCAGCGTGGCCTCTTTGCCGAGGAGCCGGGAGAGACGCTTCGCCACCGGAGCGAGGCTCATCTCCGGGACCGCCTTTCCCTTCGGCCGGCCCAGGTGCGACATGATGATCACCCGCGCCTGCTCGTCGAGGGCATAGTTGATGGACGGGAGGGCGGCGCGAATCCTTGTATCGTCGGTAATGTTCTGGGAGCCGTCAAGGGGGACGTTGAAATCGAAACGGAACAACACCTTCTTGCCGCGGATGTCTATCTCGTCGATGAACTTCATAGCGCCTCCTCTCGTTTCTCTGCAAACTGGCGATGTTGTATCGTGCGGAAAAATACCGACAAGACTGGCTGGATATTTATACTCCAATAGGTTGTTTCCGGTCAAGACGGTTTGTTTACGACCGCAACGACGGCAAAGGCGGCAGCGCCTTCCCCGGCGCCCACCTGACCAATCCCCTCGTTCGTTTTGGCCTTCACGCTTACCCCCTCCGAAGGGATCCGGAGAACCCCCGCAATGTTATCAGCCATCCCGCCGAGATAGGGCGCAAGTTTCGGCCTCTCCAGGACGATAGTCGAATCGACATTGCAGATCCTCCAGCCCTTCGCGGCGGCAATCGTCCCCACGCGCTCCAGAAGGGTCAGGCTGGAGATGTCCTTATAGGCGGGATCGGTGTCGGGAAACTGCCTGCCGATGTCGCCCGCGCCGATGGCGCCCAAAATCGCGTCGCAGACCGCGTGGAGCAGAACATCGGCATCCGAGTGGCCCTGCAGTCCACGTTCAGAGGGGATGGTCTTCCCGCCGAGGACAAGCCTTCTCCCCGCGACGAGGCGGTGGCTGTCGTAACCGAATCCGATCCGCATCATTCCCTCCTGCCGCCCGGAGCCGGCGAAAAGACGACGGATGATGGCCTCGCCCAGCGCCAGGTCCTCCGGTGTCGTCACCTTGATGTTGTCGCAGTTGCCGGGGACCATCCGCACCGTCCCTCCCATTCTCTCCACCAGCGAGGCGTCGTCCGTCGCGTGGGAACCGTCCTTCCGGGCCCGTTCATGGGCGGCAAGGATGATCGCTTTCCGAAACGCCTGCGGGGTGTGCGTCAGCCACAGTCCTTCCCTCGACACCGTTTTGATCACCCGCCCGTCGGGATACACTTCCTTCACACTGTCCTTGACCGGAACGCCGGCGGTCGCGGCGCTGTCCGCTTCGGCGGCGGCGATGACGCGTCGGATGAGCTCCTCCGTGACAAAAGGCCTAACGGCGTCATGAACCAGCACGATCCCGTGTTCCTCGCGCAGATGCGCCAGGGCATTGCGAACCGAATCCTGTCTTTGGGTCCCGCCGGCGACCACCGCGCTGACTTTGGAAAGCCCGTATTTGCTAACAACGGCTTCCCGAACCTCCGGGATATCTCCCTCCGGCGCCACAAGGAAGATCTCATCGATGAGAGGCGAGTTCTGAAAGACTTGCAGGGTGCGGGCGACGACGGGGATTCCCCCCAGTGGAAGGTACTGCTTCGGGGTCGCACCCCCCATCCGCCTTCCCGCCCCGCCGGCGGGTATAATCGCCACGGTTTTCATATTACCAATCTTAAAAAGTGTTAGGCCGTTGCGCAACTTGAAAATCATGTCCCGGAAGCGCTCATTGTAGATTTTTCGGAACGAAAAATGTACAGCGCGCGGAGGGACCATGATTTTCAAGGCATCGCATAGAAAAAGCCCGGCGAAAAAGGTCGCCGGGCTCGGAAAAGTTACTACTTTGCGTTGATCACGTAGGGTTTCTTTTCGTCCGCCACCGCCTTCAGTTCGGAAAAGATCATCCTGCCTGCGGCCGTCTGCAGGACGCTGGTCACCAGCGCCTCCACATTCATCCCCTGGTGCCTATTTGCGTTGTCCACAATGATCATCGTGCCGTCGTCCAGATAGGCCACCCCCTGGCCGGGCTCCTTGCCTTCCTTGATGATCTTGACGGTCATCAATTCGCCCGGCAGGACCACCGGTTTGAGGGCGTTGGCCAGTTCGTTTACATTGAGGATCTTGATCCCCTGGAGTTCGGCGACCTTGTTCAGGTTGAAATCATTCGTAATGATCTTGCCGTTTGTCTTCTTGGCCAGGGCCACGAGCTTGGCGTCCACCCCCTTGATCTTGGGAAAATCGTGATCGACCACATCGATGCAGATGCCGCTGCTGCGCTGCATCCGGTTCAGGATGTCCAGCCCCCTGCGCCCGCGGGCCCGCTTGAGCGAATCCGAGGAATCGGCGATGAACTGCAACTCGTCAAGAACGAAGCGGGGGACCATCAGGTTCCCCTCCAGAAAGCCGGTATCGCAGATATCCGCGATCCTGCCGTCGACGACGACGCTGGTATCGAGGATCCGGTAGTCGCTGATCTCCTTGGCCGGTCCCCATCCGAAAAAACTCAATTCCTCCACTTTCTTCGAGCCGAGAACAAGTCCCAGATAGCCCATCGTTCCGGTAAGCAGGGTGTAGATCCAGGGAACCACCTGCCTCTTTTCCATTATGTTGCTTACAAAACTCAAACCGTAAGCGAACAGGAAGGCGATCAAAAGACCGATGATCATCCCCACCACGCCGCCCAGGATGACCCGCAAGGATACTTTTCTTATGGACTGCTCGATCTGGATGACGAAAAGGGCGATAAACAACCCCCCGATGAGTCCGACGAGCCATTGCCACCATTGGCTGTAAATATGATAAGCAATTGAATAACCGCTTATGGAACATGCAAGGATCAAAAGGATCTTTACGACCACAACCCTGTCACCCCCTTCCCGGGCACGGGGAATCCGCCCCGTGCGTCCGTCTCCGAAGCGCGGCGGCGGCCATCACTTAGTTTCCGGGCAAATTCTCAGATCGATTGCGATTTCGAATCCGTTTCCAATAACGGAAAGAAAATCAAGGACCAGGCTGGCAGGAATTACTGCACGGTAAAGATCGTCTTCAGATCCTCTTCGATCTTGGTCTCTGCCGAATTGCTCGCAACGGAGATCTCCTTGACGAGCAGGCTCTTTGCCGTGTCCATCATCTTTCTTTCCCCGAACGAGAGGTTCTTGTCGCTTTTCAGGATGAGAAGATCGCGCAGAACCCTTGCAATCTCGAATACCGAGCCCGTCTTGATCTTCTCGAGGTATTCCCGGTACCGCTTGTTCCAGGTCTGCTTGTCGATGGTGACATCCTTCATCCTGAGGATTTCATAGACTTTAGGGATCTCGGTCTCCATGATAACCTCGCGCAGCCCCACCGATTTTGCGCTCGCCATGGGGATCATGATCTTCATGCCGTTGCCCATGATCTTCATGATGTAGAAAAGTTGCTTGCTCCCCCCGACCTCGCGGTTCTCTATGGCCTCTATGACCCCTACCCCCTGCGCCGGATATACCGCCAAATCTCCTACCTTGAACATTTTTACACCCGATAAATTTATTTTTGAATGTGGCAACTTATCACATTATTGCCGAATGGTCAATACGATTTCCGTTCGCGCTGTTCTTGCCGGTTGGGGACGGCTCCGTAAAAAGGCCGCAGGCAAGGCGCGCGAACCTGAGGAGAGAGGCGTACTTTTAGCGTCCGCTGCGACAACGAAGGGTGAAGCTTTAGCGCAGCATCCGGACTTTTTACGGAGCCGTCAGATGTGACGGGCCCTGATCTCGGCCATATCCCTCTCCAGCGCCTGGGGATCCCCTATCCGGTATTGGTTCAGAATCGCCCTCAAACGGCCCTGCAACCGACCGTCTGCCAGGTCATCCAGCCGCCGGTACAGCCCCATCCGCCTCCCGAGACGGAAGACCTGCCGTTCCTCGGCCGGCAAGGCGAAAAAAGAGTCGATAATCCCGAGCAGCCGCGCGCGGTCCCGGGGGAGCTTCCCTTCCAGCTCCTCCAGGAGGTTCAGGATATGATCGCTGACGACCTGGGCTTCAATCCCTTCCAATGTTTCGATAAACAGCCTGATCTCGTGGAGAATCTCCTCGTCATCCAGGGGCTGAAATTCCCCCTGCCGGATCTTTTCCGCCAGCGGCGTGCCCGGAACTGCCTGAAGCGTCCGCAGGCGGATATGGTCGGGATTGATCCGGTTGATGACCCGGGCGGTCTCCACGGCATGTTCCCGCGTCCACCGGCGCCCTCCCAGGCCCGGCATGACATACTCGCACAGGGAGATGCCCGCCTCTCTGATCCTTAGTCCCGCCTCGATCTGTTCGGCGGCGGTCACCCCCTTGCGGATGAATTCCAACAGCGGATCGCAGCCGCTTTCCATCCCCACATGGATCCGGGAAAGCCCGGCCTCCCGCAGCCGGTTCAGTTCATCCACCGTCTTCCGGGCGGCGGTCTTCGCGCGGGCGTAGGTGGTGATCCGGACAAGCGAGGGGAAAGTTGCGCGGAGGAAAGAGAGCACCTCGGCAAGTTCTCCCGTCTTCATGATCAGGGAATTGGCGTCCTGCAGGAAGGCCGATTCCCCGCCGCAGTACAGCCACGCCGCCACCGCCTGGAAACGGCCTCCGTCATTTTCTTCCCCGCCGAATACCCGGCGGATGGTCTTTTCTCCGACGTGCCCCTCTTCTCCGCACCGCATGGAAAGCGCGCGGATCTCTTCGGCCGTTTCGGCCATCCTGATGATATCGGATTTGATATCGGCCACCGGCCGAAGCGAAAAGGTCTTCCCCTGGTAGGTGCGGCAGAAGGCGCAACGGTTCCAGGGACAGTTCCTGGTCACGCGGATCAGGATGCTCCTGGCCTCGCTCGGAGGTCTGATCGGGCCCTGCTCAAAGGAGCGGCTGTTTTCGGGTGAATTCATATCGGTCAGGGAAGAAAGAATAGGGGGTTTCTGGCCTTGTTCTTATATCGGACCTCGAAGTGGAGATAGGGGTCTCCGCCGCCGTCGCCCTTGCCGAGAAAGGCGATCCGATCCCCCTTCTTGACCTGGGTCTCCTCGCGGACGGTTCTGACCCCCAAATGGGTATAGACCGTTGCATACTGATCCTCGTGTTTGATGATAATGGTCTCTCCGTAATCCTTGAGAGGGGCGGAAAAAATCACCGACCCGCCCGCCGCCGCCTGCACGGAGGTCCCCTCGCCGGCCGAAATCCTGATGCCGTTGAAATACATCCTGTTCGGCTGGATGCCGAACCGTGAGACTACCGTTCCCTTCACCGGCCAGATGAAGCGCTTCTTGTCGAACTGGAGGCCTTCCTTCTCGCCCTCGTCCTGCCTGGCCGGCCGGCTTTCCGTTTTCCCGCCTTCCGGCCGGTCCGAAATTTTCGGGGGGGTCGAACCTTTTTGCACCGCCGGGGTCAAGGCGGCTTGTTCCTTCGGCGCTGCTTCGACCGGAGTCCCTTCCTTGCCCTTACCCGCCTCCGGCGCAGGCCTTCTGGCAGGGGCCTCCTTCTTCGCAATCTCTTTCCCCGGAACCTCCCTTTTCGGGGTCTCCGGGCCGGGCGTCTCCACCCGTGCCGTTGCGGCCGGGGCTTCCGCAGCGGGCGTTTCCGGCGGGGGCCTCCGGATCCGCGCCGCAGTCAGGACATCGTCCAGGACCTGGTTTGCATCGGGAACGAAGATCACGCCGTCCGCCTCGATCCTGTCGGGATTTTCGATATTGTTGATCTCGGCAAGGTCCTGCAAATTGACCTGATAGGCCCGTGCAATGGCCGAGAGGGTCTCGCCGCTTTTCACGCGGTGGTATATGCCCCGGGGCCGCTCGCTTCGGAAGGGAGAAGAAACGCAGGAGAGGATCATCAGACAGACCGAAAGAAAAAGGATGAATCCTGCCAGCTTCCGGCAACAGCAGGCAAATTCCGGCGCGGGGAATGGCCTTTTCCTCAATTTTCCCACCCGTGCTCCCCGATCAGATCCACAAAGCGGCACCCTCCCAGATCCTCCCGTTTCACATCATTCGGGTCCGCCGACAGACGTGTCACCCTCAGGAGGGTCTGGGAGTGATGGTCGCCCACGGGAATCACCAGGCGGCCCCCGACTTCAAGCTGCTCGACGAGGGTCCTGGGAACCTGCGGCGCCCCTGCCGTCACCATGATAGCAGTGAACGGTGCTTCCTCCCGCCATCCGTAGGTTCCATCCCCCACCCGGATCGCCACGTTGTAACAATTCAGCGCGTCCAGCACCCTCCTGGCCCGGGACGCCAGCACAGCGATGCGCTCGATCGAAAAGACGCGTTCGGCCAGCTCGGCGAGGATGGCGGTCTGATACCCGGAACCGGTTCCAATCTCCAGCACCTTTTCCCTTCCGGCGAGGACCATCGCCTCGGACATCAGCGCAACGATATAGGGCTGGGAGATGGTCTGCTGGCGGTCGATGGGGAGAGGGCTGTCATAATAGGCCTGGTCGATCAGCCCCTCGTCGATAAACAGATGGCGGGGTATCTTTTCCATGGCCTTCAGGACCCGCTGATCCGCAATGCCTCGCGCGCGGATCTGGGCGTCCACCATCTTCATCCTCTGTTTTACGAAACGGTCCGTCAAGTTATCGCCCTGATGTTTCTTTATCCCTTCGTCAATCCTTCCCGCGTGAAAATAAAATCGCCGGCCGGCATTTTTTACCATCGAAACGTAGATTTTTCAAGCCCCAACGTCCCCGGCGGAAAAGTTTGACTTTTCGGCTGATCCGTTAGTAAATAACCCACCGGACCGGCCCGCCGATAATTGATCGGCTGTTGAGGGGGCGGCCTCTTCAAGGGGGAAAAACCGTTTTCGATCATTAAACTTTATGAGGCTATCAACCATGACGACCGATTCACGCCGCGTCCTGTCGGACGCCCTGCGGGATGCCTATCGGCGCGGCGAGGAAGATGAAACGCTCCCCCCTCTGGTCCTGATCGACGGCGGCGGTAAACCGATCGGGAGGATCGCCCGGGGCGACTCGGTTATCTTTTACGATATCCGCGGCGAGCGGGAGATTCAACTCACCCGGAGCCTGACGGAAGAGGATTTCCGGGAATTCCCCGTCGCCGCCCGCATGGGCCTCGATTTTGCCACGATGATCGAATACCGCCGGGGGCTTCCCGTCCGGGTCGCCTTCCCCCCCGACGGGACCATCGATGACACGCTGAGCGATACGATCGCCCGGCACGGTCTTCGCCAGGCCAAGATCACCGAGGCGGAGAAGGCGGTTCATGCGGGTTTTTTTCTCAACGGCAAGAAGGAGACCCTCCTGCCCGGGGAGGAGAGGATCATCCTGCCGACGCGCAAGGACGTCGTCCTCTTCGACAAGGCCCCGGAGATGTCGAGCGCCGGCATCGTGGAGGCAGCCCTCGAAAAAATCCGCACTCCGGGCTGTTCCTTTATCTTCATCAACCTCCCCAATGTGGACGTCGTCGGCCACGTCGAGAACGAGCCGGCCGTCCTGACGGCCGTGGAATGCGTCGATGATTGCGCCGGGCGGATCGTGGACGCCTCTCTGAGAGAGGGGATGACGGTCGTCATCGGCGCGGACCACGGCTCGGTGGAGAAATGGCTCTACCCCGACGGGAACGTCGACACCGGCCACACCGACAGCCCCGTCCCCCTGATCATCGCCGGGGAAGATCCCCCGCCGGTCCTCCGTTCCGGAGGCGAGCTGGCCGATATCGCCCCGACGGTCCTCGACCTCCTGGGGCTCCCGCGGCCGGCTGCGATGACCGGACGCTCCCTCATCGAACCCGGTTCCGTTTTTTCGCCCGCGGGCAAACCGGCCGGCCGCCGCCGGGTTCTCCTGCTCCTCCTCGACGGCTGGGGATGGAGCGCCGAGACGCGGGGCAATCTGATCGCGAAGGCCCGCACTCCCCGGATGGACGCCCTGCTGAGCGCCTGGCCGCATACGACGCTGCAGGCCGCGGGCGAGGCGGTGGGACTCCCGGCGGGAACCGTCGGCAACTCGGAGGCAGGGCATCTCCATATCGGCGCCGGGAGAAAAATATATTCCGACCGGGTGAAGATCGACCGGGCGATCGCCGACGGCACTTTCTTCAGCAACGGGGTCTTCCTGCAGACGATCCGTTCCGCACGGAACGGCGGGAGGGCGCTCCACCTGTTGGGCATAGTGTCTTTCTTCAGCTCCCACGGTTCCGTCCGCCACCTCTTCGCCCTGCTGGAGCTCGCCCGGCGGGAGGGCGTGCGCGACCTCTACATCCACGCAATGCTCGGCCGGCGGGGGGAATTGCCGGAAAGCGGGGCGCACTATATTGAAAGCATAGAAAAGAAGACCGCGGAGCTCGGCCTGGGAAAAGTCGTTTCCGTCATCGGCCGCTACTGGTCGCTGGACCGGGAGGAGAACTGGGACCGGATCGAAAAGACTTACCGCATGCTCGTCTATGGGGAGGGGATCCCCTGCCGGGCCGAGTCCGCCTTATAGAAGAAACGTCAGGGGGAAGGTTCCGTGAGACCTTTGCACAACCTGAAAATCATCTCCCGGAAGCGCGCATTGTAGATTTTTCGGAACGAAAAATGTACAGTACGCGGAGGGAGCATGATTTTCAAAGGTCTCCCCCTGATAAGTCATAGCAGACTTGCATTCAGGAGGAAATGCCATGGAAATTGCCATCAACCAGGGGACGCTGGCCCTCGTCGAGGGAGACATCACCGGGGAAGAGACGGACGCCATCGTCAATGCGGCCAACTCCCGCCTCATGGGCGGCGCCGGGGTGGACGGCGCCATCCACCGCGCCGGCGGACCGTCGATCATGGACGAATGCCGAAAGATCGGCGGCTGCCCTACCGGCCAGGCCGTTATCACGACCGGCGGGAATCTCAAGGCGGCGCATGTAATCCACACCGTAGGCCCCATCTATCAGGGCGGGACGAAGGGCGAGGCGGACCTGCTCCGGAGCGCCTATCTCTCCAGTCTCAGGCTCGCCGCCGCCCGGGGACTCAAGAGCATCGCCTTTCCGGCGATCAGCACCGGGATTTACAGCTACCCCCTCGCCGAGGCGGCCCATATCGCGCTCCAGACGGCCGTCGATTATCTGCGGGAACATACGGACCTGCGGGTCATCCGCTTCGTTCTTTTCGACCGCCGGACCTACGACGCCTTCGCCGCGGAGCTGAAAAAACTCGTCTGAGAGAAGTCCCGATGCGAAAAAGGCCGAGACAGCCGAAACCGGAGCAGTTGGGGGAGATCCTCCGGAAGATCGTCAAGAAAAAAAACATCCCCGCCGCCGGGACGGACCGCCGTCTCCTCGATCTCTGGCGGCGGGCCGTCGGACCCCAGATCGCCGCTCAAACCCTGCCCGACAACATCAAGCGCGGCACGCTGTTCGTCCGGGTCTCGTCCTCCGTCTGGATGCACCAGCTACAGTTTCTCAAGGAAGAGATCCTCGCCAGGATCAACGGGCTTTCCGAAACCGAAGAAATCAAGGGCCTTTTCTTCTCCATCGGCAAGATCCCGCCCCCTCCGGGCGCCGCCGGCGCGCCGCCGATCGATACCGCGCTTCCTCCGCTCCAGGGGCGCGACCGCAGTATGATGCGGGAAAGTCTCGAGACCCTCCGGGATGCGGAACTCCGGCAGATCATCGAGAGGGTCATGACGCGGGAGATTGCCCGCCGCCGCCAGCGGGAGAAACGGAAAGGGACCTGAAAACGGCCGCCATCTCCGGGGAATATCCGCCCGTCTCCCCATAGATGTACAGGGGAGGTTCGACGGCCAGTTCCTCCCGCCCCCCCTTCACCCCTTCGACGAGAACAAACGCCCCCTGTGCGCCGGGACGGGAATGGACCATCTTCAGCCGCTTGGTCTCTATCCGGCGGGCCCTCATCTGCGAGACGATCTCCACCATCCGGGCGGCCGGATAGATCGCGTACGCGCGCCCCCCCTCCCTGAGGGCGTGCGCGGCGGCGGCAAGGAAATCCCCCACCGCCCCCGCTAACTCATGCCGGGCCAAGGCTTTTTCGGGGTCGGGATTCATCCGCCCCGACCGGAGCCTCCGGTAGGGCGGGTTGAAAACGGCCGCGTCGAAGGTCCCCGGCGGGCACAGAGATTCCGGACGGCGAATGTCGCCCCGGCGGATCTCCACGCGCCCCTCCAGGCTGTTCAAGGCCACGCTCCGCTTCGCCCTCGCCACGAATTCCTCCTGGATGTCGATCCCGACGATCCTCCGGCAGCGGCGCCGGCAGGCAAGGATCATGGCTACTATCCCGCTGCCCGTGCCCAGATCGATCAGGCTGTCATCCTCGCGCACACAGGCAAAATCGGCCAGGAGGAGGGAATCGATAGAGAAGCGGTAGCCGCCTTTCTTCTGGATGATCCGGAGGCGCCCCTCCAGGATCTCATCGACCGTCTCCGTTACGCTCAGGCTCTCTTCCATGCTCACTCCAAAAGATGAACGAAGAGCCCGCTCCTGAGCTTTGGTTCGAACCAGGTTGATTTCGGGGGCATGACCTTCCCGGCGTCCGCCGCGGCCATCATCTGCCCGACCGTCGGGGGATGGAGGGAAAAGGCGACGGCGAAACCTTCCCGATCCACGAGTCTCTCCAATTCCGCCGTCCCCCGGACGCCCCCGATGAAATCGATCCGGGCGTCCGTCCGCGGATCCCGGATCCCGAGGACGGGACCGAGGAGATGTTCCTGGAGAAGCGAGACGTCGAGGCCGGCGATGGGATCGTCGTCCCGCCGGATCGCCTCCCGGGCCGTCAGCAGAGACCAGGCGCCGTTCAAATACATCCCGAATTCACGCGGCCGGCCGGGGGTCTTGCCGGGGAAGTCCCGCCGGATCAGGAAGGCGTCGCCGGCGCGCTCCAGGAACGCCTCTTGGGTCAGGCCGTTGAGGTCCCGGACGGCGCGATTATAATCCATGATTTTCAACTGATCCGCGGGGAAGATGACGGCCAGCAGGAAATGGTGCGGCTCGTCCCCCCGGTCGCCGTCATTGCGGGCCTGGCGGAGGCGGGCGACCGCCGCGGCGGCGGCGGCCCGGTGGTGGCCGTCGGCGATGTAGAGCGCTTCGACCCCGGCAAACCCTTCCACGACGCCGCGAACATCCCCGGGATCGCCGATGGCCCATACGGTATGGACCACGCCGTCATCGGCCGTGAAATCATACTCGGGCTCCGCTGCGGCGAGCCGCGCCGTCAGGCGGTCGATCTCCTCCCGCCCCCGGCAGGTGAGAAACACCGGACCGGTCTGCGCGCCGGCCGTATCAATGTGGTTCGTCCTCTCCCGTTCCTTGTCGGCTCGCGTCAGTTCGTGCCGCTTGATCTTTCCTGTCTCGTATTCAGCCAGGCTGACGCAGGCAACGATCCCGGTCTGGACGTGGTCACCCTTCCGCTGCCGGTAAAGATAAAACGCCTCCCTCTCCTCACGCAAGAGGACGCCCTGGCGAATCAGTGTCTCCAAATTCTCCTTCGCCCGCTCATAGATGCGGCGGTCATCCGGCCCGGCCGCGTCGGAAAGATCGCTCTCCGATTTTTCCACGCGCAGGAAGCTCAGCGGGTTCGCCCGGATCAGACGGCGGGCCTCTTGAACGTTCAGGACATCATAGGGCGGGGCCGCGACCTGAGCGGCGAACTGTTTCGCGGGTCTCAGCGCCCGAAAAGGAACCACAAGCGACATTGTATTTTCCCCCTTTGCAGGCGCCCCCGGCGGTTTGCCGAAAGCGGCAGCCCGCCTGGGAAGGCCTTGTTTTTTGCTTGCAAATCCATAGCACGCCGGGATATGGAAAGCAACGGGAAAGGACGGACGGCCTTACATTTCCTTAACGGATAAGAAGGAATGCGCCGCAAAGCGGGCGTTCGGAAACGGGAGACAGCGATGGGAGATCTGACGCGCGTATTCATCCACGGCCTCGACAGCAGCAGCCGGGGAACAAAGGGAAGCTTTTTCCGGGAGAGATACCCGGAGATGCTAATGAACGACTACTTCGGGACACTCGAGGAGCGGATGATCCAGCTTGAGGCGTTTCTCGCCGGGCGGAAGGACCTGATCCTGATTGGTTCGAGCTTCGGGGGGCTGATGGCCGCCCTCTTTGCCTGCCGCCATGAGCCCCTCGTCCGGCGGCTCATCCTCCTCGCCCCGGCCCTGGGCCTTGTTGATCTGGGCGAATATTATTCAAAACCCCTGTTTCTTCCCGTGACGCTCTACCACGGGATCAATGACGTCGTCGTTCCGCCGGAACCGGCCCGCCGGGTTGCGGCAAGGATTTTCGCCAACCTCGACTGCCGTTTCGTGGAGGACGACCATGACCTCCATCGGGTCTTCCCGACGCTGGACTGGGACGGGCTTCTGGAAACAGGAAAAAGCGGGCATTCGTAAAAAATCCCCGGTCTCTTTTACGAAACCTTTGCGCAACCTGAAAATCATCTCCCGGAAGCGCGCATTGTAGATTTTATTATTCTTTCCTGGCGGCTTTTCCCTCCCCTTTTACGGCTTTTCCGATATCGCCCGCGACATCCTTACCCTTGTCGACGATGTCCTTGCCCTTGTCCGTCCCCTTCTCGAGAACCGTCTTTCCTTTTTCGATCCCGCCATCCAGGACAACCTTTCCCTTCTCGAAAAGACCCCTGCCCCTCTCGTAGACTACCCTTCCCCTTTCTATCGCCCGGTCGGTCCCGGCGCGGACCTTCTGCACGGCATCCTTGAAACTGGCCGGCCTGTTTTCCGGGTGTTTGAAATAGGAATAACCGCTGATGGCGACCGCAACCAGAACTGCGATCAGGATCAGCTTGACGATACTCTTGAAGATGAAATAGAGGATCAGCAGCACCGTAAAAATGATCGCCGTCGCGATCAGCGGGTGTTCGGATACGGCGCGGATAATCTCTTCCATAGACCACCTCCTGATGGTGATATCGTAGTATTTTACAGTAAACGGTCGGGAAAGACCAGAAATCTTCTTAATACCTTTCAATTTGAAAATTATGCTTAGGGG
>Ga0172370_10001588_pt1 | contig 34263 bp, 28 predicted proteins | sample LakKiv5m_FD_114538 | JGI IMG/M metagenome (GOLD analysis project Ga0172370, IMG submission 114538) | Freshwater microbial communities from Kabuno Bay, South-Kivu, Congo - kab_022012_11.5m | ecosystem: Environmental > Aquatic > Freshwater > Lake | place: Democratic Republic of the Congo...
GTCATTGTCCGACACAAAAACACCTCCCCTGGAGGTTCCGGCGTAAATCCGGCTACCGGTGCGGTAAAGGCTCTGGACATTGAGACTGGCCAGTCCGGTGTCAGATTGAATCCAGGTGCGGCCACCATCAATGGATTTGCTGATTCCCCGGCTGTGGCCGGTAAGTACCAGGGAATCCTTCACAATAACCGCCCTGTACCACCATAATTCAACATTGGTTAGGCCCGTATAGCTCCTGAACCAGCTGGATCCTCCGTCTCTCGAAATGTAAAGCCCATCCTCAGAGCCGGCAAAAATGGTGTCGGCCAGAACGGCAAGAGACAAAAACCGTTGCATGCTGAGCCCGCCGGTCAGGAGCATCCAATCGGCATTACGGCCGGTGGATTTGTAAACACCTGCGTCAGTTGCCGCAAATAGCCTGGAACCAGAGAGATACAGAGACTTAAATGACAGGTTCCCGGTGATTCCCCGGGCATAGCTGGTGAAGGTGGTTCCATGATCGGCAGAGTAATGGCAATTGGCAGTGCTGCCGGTAAAGATTGTGTCACCGATGGAGGCAATCGAATAGATCGTACTATTTGTCAGGCTCTGACTGCAAGTCCAATTGTTACCAAAATCTTCGCTGTACCACAGACCAGCGCCGCTGCCACCGGCCAACAGGCGCCCGTTCTGGTAAAGAAGACTGTACACCAACCCTCCGTAAGGTCCGTTTGCCGGCTGCCACTGGGCAGTCAGCGCCGATGCGCAGAATAAGGCTGAAATAGTCAGGATCAATTTTCTATTCATGGCTGACCTCCACATATTTGATGTTGGTCCGGTTGTAAGTATAGGTGATATGCAGTTTGCCGTCGCTTCCCCGGATAATGGCGGGATAACTGTACTCACCCTCCGGATGATGCTCGAGTACACTCAGGTCATGCCAGTGCACCGCATCGTCAGACCAGGCCAGGCTGAGCTTGTTACGCCCGTCTGACCAGTCTTTTCCGGCAACAGCCGGATTGTAAACCAGAAAATATTTCCCACCCGGATCTCCGGTTGCATCAATGCCTGAATTGGGATTCATGAGGGGAATGGCCTCCAGTTTGCTCCAGGATTTGCCAGAATCATCAGATAGAGAGGTGATTACCTTGTTTTGTTTACTGCGGCAAAGAATTCTGTATTCAGCAGGACCCACTTGCAAAATGGTGGGCTGAATGACATCAAACGGCGAATTGCGGTCGATATCACGGATACTCCAATGGCCCGTGACCGGATCCAGAATTTCCATGGTAACCCACCACTTTTCCTTAGTTTCTACGCTGGATGGGCAGAGCAGAAGTCCGTCCCCGTTAAGCAAGGGCTTGCTTCTCACTGGACCCAGAATGCCATCAGGCAGCATCGACGGTTCACTCCAGCTTTTTCCCTCATCAGCGGATGTTTTACTCATTCCAAACCATTCCCTTGGATTTTTACCCACCTTATAGAACAGTGTGATCTGACCGTCGGGCATCCTGAACAATACCGGATTCCAGCAGGGCAGAGTGCTGTCGGAAGAAATTTGTCCGTCGGCCAGCACCACCGGATCACTCCACTTGCCGGGGCAGCCTCTTACGCCCCAGATCTTAACATCATTGCACCCTTCATAGCTGCCTCCGAAGAAGGCAATGAGATAATCACCGGGACTGATTTCCAATAAAGTGGAGGCATGACACTGTTTAAAGGGAGGATTTCTCAGGATCAATTCCCCGGAGGTTTGAGCCCGGAGTGGCAGGCTGATTATTACAACAAGGAAAATGCGTGAGATCTGTCCTGATTTCATCGGAATTGGCGTTGATTCTCAAATTTAGCCAAAACCCTATACTGACATGACTTTTTTCTCATGCACTTGTAGCATTTTTGCGGATTAGTTCGTCTTATGACCGAACATAACTCGACCAACCAATGAAAAATCACCTCCTGCTTACCATGGCCATTGTTTTGTTGTGTCCGGCGGTTGTCTCCGCAACCAATAAAACAATCCAAAAACGCCAATATGAATCTGCCCGTTTAAGCCAGCCGGCACCTCTGATCGACGGACGACTTGAGGATGCTGTCTGGCAAAGTGCAAAAAGAGCCGGCGACTTTGTTCAGTTTGAGCCTTTTGAGGATAAAGCTCCCTCCCAATTGACCGATTTCTCGATCTTGTATGATGACAATAACCTCTATGTAGCCATCTGGGCATGGGATACCCGGCCCGACAGCATCTCCAGAAGGATGACCCGCCGGGATGAGATTGAGGGAGACATGGTTGGCCTTGACATAGATTCCTATTTTGATCACCGGACCTCCTTCGGATTTTTCGTTTCAGCCAGCGGAGCTAAGATGGACCGGGTTTCAACCGGAGACGGTAATATGGAAGATGATACCTGGGATCCGATATGGTACGTGGCTACAGCTATTGATGATAAAGGCTGGACGGCTGAATTCAAGATCCCGTTGAGTCAGCTTAGATTCTCTGAGAAGGAGGTTCAGACCTGGGGCCTCAATGTGGCAAGAATGATTTTCAGAAAAGAGGAATTAAGCCTCTGGCAACCCATGTCACGGACGGCTTCAGGATCTACCAGCCATTATGGAGAATTAACCGGACTGACAAATGTGAAAGCACGTAAGCAGGCCGATATCACCCCGTTTGCTGTCACCTCGCTGGAAACTTCGGAGGTCGTCGAAGGTAATCCCTACGCCACCGGAAAGAAATTCAATTATAACGGGGGTGTGGATGCCAAAATCGGCATCACCAATAACTTTACCCTCGATCTGTCACTCAATCCTGATTTCGGTCAGGTGGAGGCAGATCCCTCTGAAGTAAACCTGACCGCATACGAGACCTTTTTTACCGAAAAAAGGCCCTTCTTCATCGAAGGCCGCACAATCCTCAGTATGCCTCTGATGATCGGCGACGGAGATCTGGCCAATGAGAATATTTTTTATACCAGAAGGGTAGGCAGGCGTCCCCAGGGATACCCTTCGCTTTCTGACGGCGAGTATATGAACCATCCCGAGTTCACAAGTATTCTGGGTGCCGCAAAACTGACGGGCAAAACCCAGAGTGGATGGTCTTTCGGCCTGATGGAGAGCGTAACCCAAAATGAAAGGGCGGAGATCAGCTTTAACGGTGAGAAAAGATATGAAACGGTTGAGCCCCTTACCAACTACCTGGTAGGAAGCGTTCACAAGGATTTCAACGACGGGAATACCGTTGTTTCCGGAATGCTGACCGCCACCAACCGGGACCTTGAAAATTCGGGCATGGAATATCTTCATAAATCTGCCTATACCGGTGGGATCACCCTGGAACAGTATTTCAAGAATAAAACCTATATGCTGCTGGTTAAAACCTATGCCAGCGACGTGAACGGAACCATTGATGCTATAACGAGAACCCAAATGTCGTCCACCCATTATTTCCAAAGGGAAGACCGGTTACGTTACCTTTTGGATACCACCAGAACTTCACTTCTGGGATCCGGCGGAAGCATCTTTTTCGGGAAAATTGGCAATACCAAATGGCAATGGGGCGGTTTCCTTAACTACAAATCAGCAGGACTTGAATTGAATGATATCGGTTTTCTCCGTCAGGCTGATAACCTGATGCCCATTTTCTGGTCGGGATACCGTATTACAGAACCGTTCTCCATTTTCAGGTCGGTCAATATCAATACCAACCATTGGGGAATATTTGATTTTGCCGGCCAGTACCTTGGTTATGGAGGCAATATAAACTGCTTTGCCCAACTGAAGAATCTTTGGTCGATCGGAACCGGATTGAACTGGGATTCTGAAAGCACAGAAACCAGTCTCCTTAGGGGAGGTCCGGCCTTTAAGACCCCCGGAGCGCTGCGTCCCTTCATCCAGATTGAATCTGACGGCAGGAAAAAATTCAGCATTGAGTTCACCGGTTTTGGAAATAAATGGGCTGATGGCCATGGTGAATCGTGGGGAACTGAAATTGAAATGACCTATAAACCCATTAATGCTTTGGCAATCAGTCTTTCACCCAGTTATAACGTGATCAATTCGAATCTTCAGTATATCCAGCAAACGTCTTACGGAACACAGGACCGGTATATTTTTGGGACCATTGATCAAAAGATCCTCGGGGTTTCCCTGAGAGTCAACCTGACCCTTACACCTAACCTCACAATCCAGTACTGGGGCCAGCCATTCCTGGCATCAGGGCTCTACAGCAATCTGAAATATGCCACCAATACGATGGCAGATGAGTACACTGACCGGTTTACCTTGTATACCCCGGATCAGCTGGAGTGTCATAAAGAGGAGAGTTTCTGTCTGGTTGATGAGGATCGTGACGGAACTGATGATTATTGGATCAGTTACCCCGATTTCAACGTGAAGGAGTTCAAATCAAATCTGGTTCTCAGGTGGGAGTACCGGCCAGGCAGTGTTTTGTTCCTGGTGTGGTCGCAGGGCAGGAGCGGGTACGATCCTTATGGTGATTTTTCCTTTGGCAGAGATGTTAAAAACCTCTACGGAATAACCCCTCAGAATGTCTTTTTAATTAAATGTTCTTACAGGTTCGGGTTATAAGGCGAGGCTGAGGCTTAAGCCACAGCCTGATGACGAGGCCCAGGGCATCATTACCAGATGTTCCCGGGCCTCTGATTTATGCAGCCTTGGGATCAGGTAACCGACAGCTCCGCCTATCAGGGCTCCGGTCAGAACATCTGTCGGGAAATGCCAGCCCGATCTGACACTCAGATATCCCGAAAAAGTGGCAAGTGAAAGGGTGGCTCCCCAGATCCAGGGCTTGAGGGAACTGTCAGGAAATAAATCAGAATACACCGTTGACAGAAAAACGGAATGGTAGAAAAGGATTGTGGCATTACCCGAAAAGAAGGATTCATTGTTGGCGCCCCTGACGCGGTCAGTAACCGGTACATCAGTATTGTAGGTATAGGGACGCGGACGGTATACCAGAGTTTTGGTGAGAAGCATCGGTCCGCAGCTCAGGTACAAACCTTCCAGATACATCAGTCCGAGCGTTTTGGCCGCTTCCCACGTATGGGTACTGACTTTTGACCAGATCCCATAAGTTCCAACTGCGGCTGCGGCAAGAACGGCTGATGCCGGTTCAAAACTTTCCCTGAGCGTATTGAGACCCGGATCAAAATAGCGCGTGGCAACCTTGTCAATGAAATTGATGCCGCCTGAACTCAGGGCTTCAACCTCAGGGGCTTCCATCCTGACCTTTTCATTATGCCCCATGGCCGAAAATTGCAGCAACAGGCTGCCGCTGCCAATCAGGATCGCATCACGGGCAGGGGAAAGATGGTAGGGAAATGCTGTTTTTTGTCCGTAACTGACAGAAAACAGCTGGGAAATCAGAATGAATGCAAATAAGATCCTTTTCATCGGCCTTTAATCAAAAACCGGCATTATCCGGGTGCCCCGATGAAATTCAAACAGCGTCTTCATCTGCTCCGCGGTATTTCTGGGAGTGGAAAGTACCGGCAACTGATCTTCTGCGAAAAATCCTGCGTCGGAGGTTTCAAGATGGTCCCGGCCGATCCAGCCTTTCATCCGGCATTCGATAAAGATCTTATAGATGTAATAGATGTCCGACGGATGTTCGTGCAACCGCTTATCCAGCACCCCCAGCAGCCTCATCGGCTCTACATCGGCCCCGGCTTCCTCACGGGCTTCCTTAACTGCAACCTCAGAGGGAGAATACCCCACATCAGCCCACCCGCCAGGCAACGACCAGCACTCGTCAATTTTCTCCCGAACCATCAGGATCTCATCTTTATCGTTGAAAATGACAGCCCTTACATCCACTTTTGCGGTTTTGTAACCATCATTTTCATGCAGTTTAAATCGCATCTCAGATTCATTGATTCCGGTCATTTCAGACAGGGCACCTTCGCACAATTTCCCAATTTCCTGATACCGGTTCAGGTCAAATTCATTATGCGCATAATGTATACCTATCTCTGATAATGCTTGTATCTGTTTGATTTTGTTGAGAATATCCATCCGGAAAAATTATTTATCTTTGCATCCCTAAAATCAGGATAAAGATTTACATATTAATTGGTTATTCAGCAAAAATGAGCACGAATTTTGGCGGAATAGAAGAACAATTTACCGATTATCACAGCTCTCCTGTTGTTATGATTCCAGTCCCCTTCGATGCCACGAGCACCTGGATCAGGGGAGCCGATCGCGGCCCGGAGGCAATTCTTGAGGCTTCTGCAAATATGGAGTTGTATGATATCCAAACAAATTCAGAAGTTTACCTGAATGGCATTCATACCCTGGCCCCGGTAGGCCAGACCCTGGATCCTGAAGTGATGGTGAAGGAATCCGAAGAGGCTGTGCTGAAGGTCCTGAAGGATGGGAAATTTCCGGTGGTTATCGGAGGCAATCACTCTGTATGCATCGGTCCGGTTAGAGCCTGCTCAAAAGTGTACGAGAAGTTTACGGTCCTTCAGCTCGATGCCCATACAGACCTCAGACCTGAATATGAGGGGACCCCGCTGAGTCACGCCAGCGTAATGGCCAGGGCCCGGGAAGTTGCCCGTGTGGTACAGGTGGGGATCCGCTCCATGTGCGTGGAAGAGGTGCCTTTCATTGAACCTGAGAATATTTTCTATGCACACGATATAGTGGGAAGAAATGATTGGTATGAAAAGGCTGCCTCCAGGATCGAGGGTCCGGTTTATTTAACCATCGACCTGGATGTATTTGATCCTTCCGTTTTACCTTCCACAGGAACTCCGGAGCCTGGCGGAATGCTCTATTATGAAGTGTACAGGTTTGTCAGTTATATCATCGATCACTTCACCGTGATTGGCATGGATGTGAACGAATTGTGCCCGATCGCCGGTGAGAAATCATCTGATTTTCTGGCATCAAAACTTATTTATCAAATAATCAGTCTTTTAAACAAAAAGTAACCATGAAAAAAACCGAATTGCTCAAAGAGGTTATCGAACACATTGACATTACCTCTTTTGATTCAACCCCGATCATTGACTCCATGCGGAAGATGTCATTCTCTTCAAGGGATACGGCATCAGCAACCGATATTCTCGTAAGGATGCTCAATGACAAGGATTGCACGGTCATTCTTACCCTGGCCGGCAGTACCAGCGCAGGCGGCTGCATGCAGGTTTACGTGGATATGGTCCGCAATAAGATGGTGGATGCCATTGTTGCCACAGGTGCCTCCATCATCGACATGGACTTTTTCGAGGCACTGGGATTCAAACATTATCGCGGAAGAATGGATGTGCTTGACAGTCAGTTGAGAAGTCTCTATATCGACAGAATTTATGATACTTTCATCGACGAAGAGGAACTGCAGAATTGCGATATGACCATCCGGAAGGTTGCCGATCAGCTGGATCCAAGGCCATACTCCTCAAGGGAGTTTATCGCTGAACTGGGCAAGTACCTTGTTGACCATTCGGTAAAGAAAAATTCTCTGGTACAGACCTGTTACGAGATGGGCGTACCGATCTTCTGTCCGGCTTTTTCTGACAGCAGTGCCGGGTTTGGTCTGGTCAAGCATCAGTGGGACAACCCCGATAAACATGTTTCAATTGATAGTGTCAAGGATTTCCTCGAACTGACAAAAATCAAGATGGAAGCCGGAATTTCAGGCCTCTTCATGATTGGCGGTGGGGTTCCCAAAAACTTTGCTCAGGATACCGTTGTTTGCGCCGAGATCCTTGGTAAAGAGGTTCCGATGCATAAATATGCCGTTCAGATCACGGTGGCAGATGTCCGCGACGGCGCCTGCTCCTCATCCACCCTCAAGGAAGCCAGCTCTTGGGGTAAAGTTGATACCGTTTACGAACAGATGGTTTACGCCGAAGCAACCACCGTACTTCCTCTGATGGTCAGCTATGCGTACAAACATGCGGATTGGAAAAACCGTCCCCAGTACAAATGGGCTGATTTGTTTAAGAAATAGGGTGCCGAAGATAATTTTAAAGGCCCATCCCACCAGGATGGGCTTTTTTGTAGGGTAGGGTGAAGGAAAAGGTGGTGCCTTTTCCAACTTCGGATTGCAGCCAGATATTTCCCTCCATCAGCTCAACCAGGTTTTTGCAAATTGCCAAGCCCAGTCCTGTTCCGGCACTGCTTCTGGTGAGCGTGTTTTCCAGCTGCCTGAAATACTGGAAAGCTTCGGCGTGCTTATCCGGAGGAATGCCAATTCCGGTGTCTCTTACATAAAAAAGCAGGTACTTCGCATCCTTCAGGCGGTACCCAAACTGGATGTATCCCTTGGGCGTGAACTTTATGGCATTGACCAACAGGTTGGTAAGGACCTGCCTGAGCCGGTAGGGATCAGATTCTATAAAGGCCTGGTCGTCATTCAGCTCTTTTTCATGGATGATCAGCACATGACTCTTCATCCGGATCTTCTTTTCATTCTCAGCGAGTTCAAGAACCTCTGAAAGCAACTGGTTTAAATTGAAGGTTGACGACCTGATAATCAACTGCCTGCTCTCAAGTTTTGAGATGTCGATAATGTCATTGACCAGTCCGATCAGCTGGTTGCTGTTCTGATAAATGTATTCGAAATACCTGGCTCTCTCTTCCGAGGCCAGGTCGTCTTCGAGGATGATCTGTGAAAACCCCACAATGGCGTTCAGGGGGGTCCGGATCTCATGCGACATGTTGGCCAGAAAGGCTGATTTGAGCTTATCACTTTCCTCTGCACGCTGCCTGGCCTGGATCATTTTCTTTTCGGCCTCCTTACGACGGCTGATATCTCTGAAGATCATGATCAGCTGATCCTCGTTCCCGGAATTCGGGGTGTCTGGTAAGATCCTGATTTCCACAACGGTATTCTCTGGTTCGCCTGTTGAGAGAACCGCTTCAATGATATCGGCATTCCGGCTTGAAAAAACCTGGTCGAGCTTTTGATCTGGAATGATCTTCCCATCCGGCCCGCTGAGTGTGTCATGGAGATTTTTTCCGATGATCTCTTCGGGAGGCTTGCCCAGGAATACCACCGAGGCAGGATTCACAAAGGTGATCCGCCTGTCCCGGTTGATCCTGATGATTAAATCGGGCAGATTGTTGATGATGTAATGCAGACCATCAGCTGAAGCTTTTTCTGCTTTCCGTCGTGAAAACATATGTAATAAAGTTACCGAATCCTGAAGACAACGGCAAAGGCTGATAACATTTTTTCCGACAGGCTTTTAGGTACCTTCATTACAATCCCGCTGTCAGTTTTCTGAAATTTCAGATTTCCTTTGGTCCCAAGTACGTCGATGCTTGCTTTGTCGCCGATACGAATACCCTTGACTTGAATTTCATCCGGCAGCCTTTCCCCCTCCTTCAGACAATAAATGATGTATCGGGCGGAATGATCTTTCTTTTCGGTATGATACATAGTCCCGTCATAATAGGGAACGATTTTCCGTGTGCCATAGATCGCTTCACCATTGACCTTCAGCCATGAACCTGTTTCAGCCAGTGATTTGTAGGCCCCGTCATCCCAGGTTCCATCCGGACTTGGTCCTATATTCAGCAAAAGGTTGCCTCCCTTGGCGACGATATCGGTCAGGAGGTGTACAACCTTTCTGCCGTCCATGTATTTTGCGTTGAAAGAGTATGACCAGCCGCCGCCCAGGATCATGCAGGATTCCCACGGATATTCAAGCATCTCCTTGGGAACATGATTCTCAGGGGTCAGGTAGTTCTGATTCGGACCTGTAACCGCCCTGTCAACAACGATGAGTCCGGGTTGCTTTGTCCTCGCCTTTGCGGCAAGTTCATCCATCCGGATATCCTGATTCTGGATTCTGGCAAAATTGTAGTTGGGACTGTGAACATAGGCATTCACCTCATCCTGGGTCATTTTCTGCACCCAGCCACCATCCAGCCAGAGGATATCCATCGGCCCGTAATCGGTCATGAGTTCCATGATCTGATTCTGGGTGAACTGGACAAACTTCTCCCAACGGTCGGGATATTTTTTGATATTATAGTTGGCATTCCTGTCGGGAGTGGCAAAGTTGGGCCACCAGTAATATTCCGAATGCCAGTCGGGCTTGCTGAAATAGGCTCCTGTCCACAGACCCTCGGCCCTGAACGATTTGAAGATCTCCCTGGCCACGTTGGCTTTCGGATTAGTATGGAAGGGAGTCTTCGGATCGGTGATCTTGTAGTCGGTGTATTTCGAATCAAACATACAGAACCCGTCGTGATGCTTGGTGGTGAAAACCACGTACTTCATCCCGGCATCCGCTGCTGCCCGTGCCCATTTATCAGGATCGAACCTGACAGGGTTGAAGGTGGTCTGAAGTCCTTCGTACTTCTTTTTATAAGCAGTGTAATCATCCATGTTCCTCCTGCACCAGTCTTCATCCTCAGCACAGATTGACCATGATTCAACGATTCCCCACTGACTGTAAGGCCCCCAATGCATCAGCAGGCCGAATTTGAGATCCTGCCACTGCTCCAGTTTCTGCTGAACCAGAGGGTCTGCCGGTGGATAATAGACCTGATGACTCTCCTGGGCCTGAACCTGCAGGGCCATTAACAACCCGATGATTGGAATTACTATCTTTTTCATGGTTAACTATTTGCTATTGAACGACAATCTCATCTAAAAACATCCACGACGGCGATCCTGCGCCGGCATGACCGGCCGGACAGGTGCCGAGGTTTCTGGCAATCACTTTGATAAATCTGGCCTTGACAGGGGTGAAGCTGACGGTGAGATCCTGAACCTTCCTCTCGGGATCACTGGTGCTGATACTGTTTTGGACTATCCCCCTGGATTGAAATCCGCCGTCATCGCCGGCAGTCAGGACCTCCACCGACACGGGGAAGAATATCCAGGCGCCGGCTGACTGAAGGGCCCCCACACTCACCTTGCTGATGTCAGCCGCATCCTTGAGGTCGATTGTGCACTCCAGATCACTTCCGTTGAATCCCTGCCAGCAGCCATCGGAGTGATTGATGGTTCCGCGTATGCTGTTAATCAGTGTGTTTTCGCCGGACCCGGGATATTTGGGAGAGTAGGTCTTATCATAAGTGATCTTTTTTCCGGTAGCCAGGTGCAGCCAGATCTTTTTTTCCGAAACCCTTGAAAACGGCTTTCCGTCCATAAATGCCACCGCTTTTACAGTTGCACTGCTGTTGACGGCAAAGGGAGCCTTGTACAGGGTACCTCCCTCAGAGGGATCAGAGCCGTCAAGCGTGTAACGGATCTCACTGCCGGGCATCCCAGGTATGAGTTCAACCTCCGCCTGTTTCGTCTGCTCATTGTAAACGGTGCTGATGGTAACCGTGGCGAAACTGGTGGAATAGTTGATGCCGGCAGATTTGTAGCGATCGGTCTGTACTCTCAGACGGTTTGAGAAATCGGCGAAATCCTTGCCCGAAGGCGGAGTCCAGCATAATTCACTGAGCGCTGCGAGTCTCGGGTAGGTCATGTAATCGGCATGACTGACAGTTGGAACATATTCGGTCCAGAGATTGGCCTGGGCGCCGATAATCCATTGTGCCTCCTCAGGGGTTAGTTCTGCCGGAACCGGCTCAAATGAGTATACCTTTTCAAGAGGCAAATATCCCCCGATCGCAAGGGGTTCGGTTTCCGGAGCCCCCTGGTAATAATCAAAATAGCAGTGTGATGTGGGAGACATCACGACCTTGTGCTGAGATTTGGCTGCCTGAATGCCCCCTTCGGTTCCGCGCCACGACATAACCGCGGCATTTGGAGCCAGTCCCCCTTCGAGGATCTCATCCCAACCGATCAGGTTTTTGCCTTTGCTGTTCAGATAAACCTCCATCCGGCGGATGAAATAGCTTTGGAGTTCATGCTCATTTTTAAGCTTCTCCGACCGCTTCCTTGCCTGGCATAACGGGCACTCCACCCACCTGGATTTATCGGCCTCATCTCCTCCGATATGAATGTATTCATAGGGGAATATGCTGATGATCTCATCAAGAATGTCCTGTAAAAAACTGAAAGTCAGATCTTTGCCTGCGCAAAAAATATTGTTGCACGGCCATATCCCGCCCGGGAGGACCGTGAGGGAATCCCCGGTGCAGGAATATTCCGGATAGGCGGCCAGAACAGCGGTTGCATGCGCCGGCATTTCAATTTCGGGAATGATCTGAATATTCCGTTTGCCGGCGTATTCAACCAGCGCCTTGATCTGGTCCTGAGTGTAAAAACCGCCGTAGGTAGCTTTTTCACCAGGTTTCTGGGGCTCCCTTGAATTCCAGTGCCGGTTTTCACGATCCACACGCCAGGCACCGGTTTCAGTGAGTTTGGGATATTTCTTTATCTCAATCCTCCAGCCCTGATCATCCGTCAGGTGCAGGTGGAATCGGTTGAGCTTGTGCATGGCCATCTGATCAACTACGCGATAGAGGTGTTCGATGGGGAAAAAGTGTCTTGAAACATCCAGCATGTATCCCCTCCATTCAAACCTGGGCTCATCGCTGATGGTGACGGATGGAATGGTCCAGCCGGTTTGTTCTGACTTCCGGGCGGCATAGATCTCAGGTGGCATCAGCTGAAACAGGGTCTGGATTCCGTAAAAGATCCCGGCTGGTTCCGTTGCCCGGATGGTGACACCGGTTTTGTCCGATATCAGTTCGTACCCTTCACGACTTTTGATTTTTGCTGACAGACCCGCCAATTCAAGTCGGATACCTTTGGTTCCCTGCTCCTTAACCTTTTTTAAATCCAATCCGGATGACTCCCTGATTGTTCCTGCCAGATAATCCGCCTGGTCGCTGAGCTCATCGGATGTATAGCTGATAACTGTTTTATTGCTCAGCTTGTAGCCTCCTTCCTGCACGCTCATTTCCACAGGTTTGGGAATAATTGATGGGGCAGGAGGCGTTGGGACCGAGCAACCAACCATTGACATCAGTGACAGGGCCATGGAGACGAATATAATTCCGGATTGATAGGTTTTCATAATGTCTGCTTATAGGTTGCGGATTTTAATATTCTTGAAACTAACCCGGTTGCCGTGATCCTGGAGCAGGATGGGACCCTTCTCAAGTTCACCGAACGAGGGATAACCGGCATATTTTGATTTTTGTACCAATGCCCGGTACATCTGGGTGACGCGGTCATACTCAACAATCTTGATTCCGTTGAGCCAATGCTCCACATGGTTGCCTTTGGAAACGATCCGGCCGGTATTCCACTGTCCGGGAGGATTTACCTGACGAACAGCCAACGGCGGGATCAAATCATACAAGCCTCCGCAGGTACGGTTGCCTCCAACGCCCAGCTTTGCATCGGGATGTTTGTCGTCATCCAGAAGCTGAAATTCCAGACCGATCGCAGAGCCGATACCCTGGTTAAGGGTCTCATTAACATAGTATTTAACTCCGCTGTTAGCCCCCGGAGTCAGCATGAAATCAAACATGAGATCAAACTCACCGAAAACTTCTGTGGTTACAATGTCCCCACCGTTGGTCGACTCTCCTCCGGTTCCGTCCAGAACTGTCAGCATACGATCGCGGATCTCCCATCCCTTTTCGGGAAAACCGGTTTTATTGGCGCCCCTCCAGCCTTTGGTTGACTTGCCGTCCCAGAGAAGTTTCCACCCTTCGGATATCTCCTTTGAGGTCAGGAAGTTCGGTATTGCAGAGATCTCCCTGACCGATTCCGGCATTGAAGCCCTGTATTTACCAGGCTCCCTGGTCAGGATCCTCAGGTTCTTCCATTTAACCTGAATTCCTGCCTTGGAAAGATCATTACCGACACCATGGACCTGCAGTGCAATGAATCCGGATGAATCCATATCATCAATCAGGTTGGCGGCCGGAACACCATTGATCCAGGTTCGGAGGGTCTTCCCGATAGCCTCAACCCGGTAGTGGTTCCATTCGTTTTGTCTGAAGGCCTTTTGGGCAGGTAGGTTGTTTTCCAGGGGGTACAGCCATGCCCTTCTTGCCTCATCATAGATTCCCGCGCTCCAGGCCCTGGCCGATGGGTCAATTTCAATCTGGTAGCCGTGGACCCTGCCATTCTGATACTCCTTGTAACTGTGACTGCGGATCTGAACCCCGGAGTTCAGGTTGGGATCCACCCATACATCATATTCAAGAATGAAATCTCCGTAATTTTTTACCGTGCAAAGGAAGCTGTTGGGAGATCCAACCACGGTGGTGCCAACGATCATGCCGTCTTTTACCGCATATTTTGCAGATCCGTTGTGCTGTTTCCACCCTTTGAAGTTCTTTCCGTTAAACAGCATCTCCCAGTTTTCCTGAGCGTTAAGTGTTGCTGAGAATCCCTGGATAATAGCCAGGATGATAAAGAGTAAGTTTTTCATCGGAGTTAAGAATTGGAAGCATGAAAATAGCAATATCGGCTATATTTGGTGCCATAAAGCAAGAATACATCATATGAAGAATTTCGAATTTTATAATCCGGTCAGAATTTTATTCGGTAAAGGCACCATCGCCAAAATCAATCAGCATATCCCGGCAGGCGTGCCGGTCCTGTTCGTGTACGGCGGGGGTTCTATCCGCATGAATGGAGTTTATGAACAGGTAACAGCCGCATTGGAGGGCTATGAATTTTATGAGTATCCGGGTGTGCAGCCGAATCCTGAATATGAACAGCTGATGCCGGCCCTGGATATCATCCGGGAGAAAAAAATAGGTTTCATTCTTGCCGTAGGGGGCGGATCGGTGATCGACGGATCAAAATTCCTTGCCGCCGCCGCATGTTATGAGGGTGAGGACCCCTGGGATATCCTGCTGAAAGGGGCGCCGGTTACGAAAGCCTTGCCGGTGGGAGCGATTCTTACCCTTCCTGCCACAGGTACGGAGATGAACGGTAACTCGGTGGTTACCAGGAAATCCCTGAAACAGAAACTCGCCTTTGGTTCCAGTCTGGTGATGCCAAAATTTTCCGTGCTGGACCCGGAAGTGACCTTCAGCCTGCCCAAGCACCAGATTGCCAACGGGGTGATTGATGCCTTCGTTCATGTGCTGGAGCAATATCTTACTTATCCTTCAAAGGCGGAGGTTCAGGACCGGTTTGCCGAGGGCCTTCTGATGATCCTGAAAGATACCGGGTCGAAGGTGTATGCTGCGGCAAAGCCCGATTATGATGATCATGCCAACTTCATCTGGGCAGCCACCAATGCACTGAACACGGCACTCTCCATGGGGGTCTTAACTGATTGGTCCACTCATACCCTGGGACACGAACTGACTGTTCTGTATGGCTGGGATCATGCGGTTACCCTGGCCATTGTCCTTCCTGGAGTCATGCAGGTGACGGGAGAGAAGCGCAGGGAGAAGATGCTTCAGTATGCCGAAAGGATCTGGGGAATCACCAATTTCGACCATATGGCCGTGATCAATGAAACCATCAAAAATACAGAACAGTTCTTCCGGTGCCTGGGGGTTAAAACCCGCCTGTCGGAATACGGAGTGGGGGAGGAAGTGATTGAGAAGGTTGTTGAAAGCCTCAAATCCAGGGATGTCTACCTGCTCGGCAGGGGCAAGGACGTCACTATCGACGATGTTCCCGCAATTTTGAGATCCCGGCTGTAGTTTATTTCAAAAATGATAGCTTTGGGGAGCTGAACAAAAACCTATAACCTTCCGGTCATGATTCATGAAAAAAGCTCCCTGGTGAGGGTAGACGGTAAAAATTACCTGATCCCGTTCATTCTGGTTACCAGTTTGTTCTTTTTGTGGGGATTTGCCCATAGTCTCCTCGATGTGCTCAACAAACATTTCCAGGATATTCTGGGGATCACCAAGGCCCGTTCGGGATGGATCCAGGCTGCACTTTACGGAGGTTATTTCCTCATGGGAATACCGGCCGGACTCTTCATGAAAAGATTCGGCTACCGCAAGGGGATCATCACCGGTCTCCTCCTTTATGTGGTCGGAGCCTACCTGTTCCTGCCGGCTACCTATGTGCAGACATTTGAGTTCACACTTCTCTGCCTGTTCATCATTGCCTGCGGTCTGACTTTCCTCGAAACCGCAGCCAACCCTTATACTACCGTACTTGGACCGCGCCACAGCGCCGCCCAGAGGATCAACCTGTCCCAGTCCTTTAACGGCCTCGGATGGATGATCGGACCGACGGTCGGAGGCCTGCTGATCCTCGGGAACACCGATGACGGAGGTAACAAATTTTCATCCATGGCCTTGCCGTACATGATCGTAGGATCCTTTGTTCTGTTGGTGGCCTTTCTGTTTATCATGACCAAGCTGCCGGAGATCAATGAGGAGGAGGAAGAACATCACGATTCCGGCGAGGTTACCAAACCCTTCTGGAAACACCGTCACTTCAGGTATGCAGTGATTGCTCAGTTCTTCTACGTGGCTGCCCAGACCGGGATCAACAGTTTCTTCATTAATTACGTTACCGAAACCATGCCCCGCTTTTCGGCTGAAAAGGCGGCCTATCTGCTGTCACTGGGCTTCCTGTTCTTCTGGTTCGGAAGGATCTCGGGCAGCGTGGTGATGCGGTGGATTAAACCGAACAGAATGATAGCCGTTTATGCATTAGTCAATGTGGTGACCATGGCTCTGGTCGTGGCCAATCTGGGATGGATTTCAATTATTGCGCTGTTTGTCACCTACTTCTGCATGTCTATCATGTTCCCCACCATATTCGCACTGGGTATCAAAGGACTCGGAAATCAGACCAAGCAGGCATCCTCCTACCTGGTGATGGCCATCGTGGGCGGGGCGATCTGCCCGGTATTCATGGGTTATATTGCCGATGTTTCCAGCATGCAGGTGGGTTTCCTGGTACCGATGGCCTGCTTTGCCATCATTTTCTTCTTTGGTTTCAGGGGCTACCGGATGAGGCACACGCAGAAAGCCGTCGCTTAGAATCCTTCAGGTGAAAGATTCTGGGCGTAAAACAGATACCTGTCCAGAATTTGGGAGGCGAACAGAAAACACCACGCCAGAAGTGCCGGGATGAAAAGAAAACGATCCTGGGTCAGATCTGACCGGATTGTGAGGAATGCCCATAAACCGCAGCCAATCCCAAGTAACAGTAATATCAGCCTGGAATAAAAGGCTGCCAGATGATAGTTCAGAAGTACATGCAACCCTTCTGACCCTGCTGAGCCTTGTTGTCCGAGCCACGACATGAAAAAAGGCAGTAAAGCCAGCTGGATCAGCGGAACTCCAAAGGTCAGGATCGCGAGGATCTTCTGGCTCGCAAAGGATCCCTTCTGGATCTGAAACAGCAGCAACAGGCTGGCACCCAGGATGATTGCTGTCAGGTAAAAGCCTGCCGGAGTAAAAATTGAATTCCATACCGGCCGTGTGGGGATCATATAGATCCGGCTCATGACGAAAATCAGCACCAGTCCGGCAATGGCCGTGAAATCGACCAGCCATTTAAGGGACCTTCCCGCGGAAGGCATGATGAAGTGCAGCAATGTTACCAGACCCAAAAGAAGGGTGTATAGCAACACGCTCGCAATTTCGCGGCTAAGCCATGAGTGAGCCAGGTTTGATGCGCTTTTGAACATATTCAGAGGATTTCCCAGATGCATCAGCGAGGCTGAAATACCCAGGATGGCAGCTGCCAGGGCAATCAGCAGGATCCACTGGAACCTCCAGGGAATTTCCACCTTGCTCCTGAATAAGGGAAAAAGCAGAAATAAATCGTAAATGACGATCAATCCGGCTGATAACTGCATCAGTAACGTGAAAGCAATCAGTGACCAATCTTTACCTTCCATTCTTTACCTCCTCCCGGTTGATTATGGTGGCCTTTCGGGCAGTCCCCAGAGCGGCGCCGGGGTGGGGCGTAATCACCAGCGCAGGTTTCGTAATTCCCGAATCCGGCAACGGATGAATGTCCCGGTTTCCGCCATATTTTGCTTCCAGCACCTCAATCGTGTCAAAATCCAGCGCCCGCATCAGACAGGAACTGACGCATACCGGCTCTTTTCCCTGAGCTACATAATCGGCGCATAAATCGCACTTTTGCATGATTCCTTTTTCAGGATTGTACTGCGGTGCCCCATAGGGACAGGCCCATTCACAATACCTGCAGCCCACGCATTTCGCCGGATCCACTTTAACTATCCCATCTTCAGCCACATGCATGGCTTTGGTCGGACAGGCATTCACGCAGGAGGGATTTTCACAATGATTGCATGCAACGGAAAGATTGTAAGCGGTAACCGCCGGACTCCAGGCACCAGAATCATCCTTTTCCCAATCGCCCCCGCAGATCTCATACACCCGGCGGTAACGCATTCCCGATGGAAGGTCATTCTTGTCCTTGCAGGCAACCTGACAGGTTTTGCAGCCAGAACAGGCCGAGGCATCAAAGTGAAATCCGTACCGCGTCATCCTGTAAATTTTTCTGCCTGAACCATGATGGTGTGCTGGGCATTTCCGAAAGCCAGCGGAGACCACCGTTCAGACGACAGATTATTAATGTTGCCACCGAAATCATATCCGTTTTTGCCGGATTGAGTCCAGGCACCCTGGGGAATGGAAACCACTCCCGGCATGATCCTTGGCGTGATCCGGCACGGGATTACCAGGGTTCCTCTCTCATTAAACACCTTTACAGGATCCCCATCCTTTAGCTTTCTCGCCTCAGCATCCCCCGGATTCATAAACACCCGTTGGGGAAAAGCCTCTTTCAGCCAGTCGACATTGTCATGGGTGGAATGAACGCGTGCCATGTAATGCGGCCCGATAGCCTGCAGCGGAAACTCCCGGGCCTCGGGACCAAAAGGAGATTCCCATTCCTGAATATATTTGGGGACGGCCGGAATTGATTCCGGCTGCTCCATCCTGAAAAGAGCGGCAGAAAATATCTCAATCTTTCCGCTTTCGGTAGGAAGAGGGTGGGCCTTGGGATCGATACGAAATTTCTCAAAGGAAATAGCCGGATCAGTGACCGCAACGGTATAGGCACCCTGATTTGATTTAACAAACTGATCAAAATCGGGCATTTGCGGGAAGCGCCTTGCCCGGTAATCATTCCAGATCCTCCTTGTCCATCCCTTCTCATCCAGCCCTTCAGTATATTCTTCCTTCAATCCAAGCTTGCCGGCCAGATCCGCGCAGATGCGGTAATCCGACCGGGTTTCGGCATAGGGCTCCATAAGTTGGGGAAGCAGAATGATCTCCTCTCCGTATTTCCAACCATCCTGCAAGCCCCAGGTTTCAAAATGAGTGCAGGCCGGGAGTATAATGTCGGCAAATTTGCCGGATTCAGTCATGAACTGATCCTGAACAACAATCAACTCAACCAGGGATTCATCTTCCAGGATTCTTGAAGCCCTTTTTGAATTGCCATGCTGGTTGACCAGGATATTGGAGGCCACAGCCCAGATCATTTTTATATTGGAGTTCAGCCGTTCAACCCCCGTCAGTCCCTCTTTCGCGGTAAGGGAGGTACCCCGGATCACGGCCTCTGACCAGAGAAATGTCGGTATTTTGGCTTTAACAGGATTGTCAAAAGTCGGGAAAATGCTCCAGAAAGGACCATTGGGCTGAAGAGCAATCCCTGAAGCCCATCCTCCGTGATTCCCCACATTTCCGGTAATCGCGGCAAGAACGCAACCACCCCTCACCGGTTGTTCACCGTAGGCTCTTCTCTGCATTCCGTACCCCTGGTAAAGCATTGCAGGCTTGGTGGTTGCAAATTCGATGGCAATTCTTTCGATAACCCCGACCTGAATGCCTGTAATTTTTGAGGCCCATTCAGGGGTTTTCGGTGTACCGTCGAAGGTGCCGAGCAGGTAATCTTTATATGACTCCTCCTTTTCAAATCCTTTCGGCATCTGGGAGCTGTCAAACCCAATACAATGGGAGTCCACAAATTCTTTATCGTAAATCCCGTCGCGGACCATCACATACGCCATGGCCGACATCAGGGCCGTGTCGGTGCCGGGCCGGATCGGGATCCATTCATCCGCAAGAGCTACGGCCGACATGGTCATTCTCGGATCGATGCACACTACTTTGGCTCCATTCCTCCGTGCCAGCTTGATGAAGTAGTCGGAATTGGTGCCGTCGCGCATTTCGGCCGGATTCCAGCCCCACATCAGGATGTATCTGGAATTGAGCCAATCCTGGCGCTGACTGCCGCAGACTGCGGTTCCGTAAACCGTGGGAGTGGCCTTGCTGATGCAGGCCCATGAATAGGAATTGTAGTAATCCAGGGCTCCGCCAAAAAGGTTCATCAGCCGCACCGCCGGCCAGCGGCCGTTAATGTGACTGTAGCTTCCGGTACCATACGGAACAAACATCGATTCATTACCGTAGGATTCCCTGATCCTCTTCATTTCAGCGGCCATCTTATCAAGGGCTTCATCCCAGGTCGCCTGTCTGAATTTGCCCTCTCCCCGTTTTCCTGTTCTGATCATCGGGTATTTTAACCGGTCGGGATGTTCCTGCCGCCGGCGGTAACTTCTGCCACGTATACAGGCCCTCAATTGCGGATCTGCCGGGGTATCACCGGGACGGTCATCCGTTTCGATCCTGGTGATCCTGCCCTTTTCCAGTTTTACCTTCAGCAGGCAGCGCCCGCCGCAGTTATGAGCGGGGCATCCGGTCCTGATCCATCCGTCGGCGGGCAGATCAGAGGCCTGAATCCCTGAAGTTTTCAATCCAAAAGTATCCTGGAGCAGGGTGGTGGAGACCACAGCCGCACCTCCGACCAAGGCCGTGCTTTTTATGAAATCCCTGCGATTGTGTTTTCCCATCCGCCGTTCAATAACCGTACTAAATATACGAATCCTTAAGTTGTGAACAAGCCGGTCAGCGTGTCTCTCAGGCGTATTTTAACCTCGGCCATATCCATTGCTTTTCCCAGCTCCTTGCTGAGGGAGGTGACGCCCTTATCCTGAAATCCGCAAGGATTGATATAATTGAAATATTGCAGATCGGTGTTGACATTGAAGGCAAACCCATGCATGGTGATGTGCCTGCTGGCCTTAACCCCAATGGCGCATATCTTTCGGGCCCGGACGGTCGCGGCCTCAAGCCATACGCCGGTTGCACCTTCCAGCCGGCCGGCCTCAACGCCATAGGAACTCAGCGTCTGGATCACACCCTCCTCCAGGGCGTGCACATATTGTTTGATGTGCATGCCGAACTGTTCCAGGTCAAAAATCGGATACCCGACGATCTGTCCCGGACCATGGTAGGTTATGTCACCCCCGCGGTCAATATGGTAATAGGTGGCCCCGATGGTTGCCAGGAAAGTATCGTTGATCAGGAGATTGTTGTAATTGCCAGATTTTCCGAGCGTATACACATGGGGATGCTCAACAAACAACAGCCGGTTGTCGGGACAGCTCCTCTCCTGTTCAGGCAGCGAGCGGTTCACCAACTTCCGGTTAACCCTCTCATCGAAAAGGAGAACCTGGTAATCCCAGGCCTCTTTGTAATCCTTCAGCCCGAGATCTTCATAAACAATTGTGCCTGCCATCTGAATTAATGGATATGTTTTTCTGCGTGATAGGATGAACGAACCAGCGGATGACTCTCAACATGCCTGAAACCCTTCTCAAGTCCGGCTTTTTCATAGTCTGCAAATACTTCTGGAGTTATCCATTCCTTAACCTCCATGAAGTCCCGCGAAGGCTGCAAATATTGACCAATGGTCATCACCTGGCAGCCAACCGCCAGCAGATCATCCATGGTCTCAAGGATCTCCTCCGGGGTTTCACCCAGACCGAGCATGATCCCTGATTTCGCGGTGATTCCTGAGTCTGCAACCCGCCTGATCACTTTCAGGCTCGTATCATATTTAGCCTTTGACCTGATGGCCGGGGTCAGACGGCGTACCGTTTCCAGATTGTGTGAGATCACATCCGGTCCTGCCTCGATGATCAGGTCAATCAGTTCATCCTTTCCGTCAAAATCGGGGATGAGCGTTTCCATCGTGACGCCGGGATTTACCTCCCGGATGGTCCTGATAGTCTCGGCCCAGAAAGAAGCGCCGCGGTCGGGAAGATCATCCCTGTCCACTGAGGTGACCACTGCATGCCGGAGCCTCATGGTCTTAACAGATTGAGCCACCCGCATCGGTTCTTCAGGGTCGGGCGGAAGAGGTCGGCCAGTGGGTACACCGCAAAATTTACACGATCGGGTGCACAGGTTTCCCAGAATCATAAAAGTGGCTGTGCCGGCCCTCCAGCACTCACCGATATTCGGACAGTTGCCCGAGGAACAAATGGTATGAAGCTTGTTCTCATCAACGATCCTCCGCACTTCCTTGTAGTGTTCGTCGTGGTTCAGCCTCGATGACATCTTCATCCAGTGAGGCAGCCGCGACCTGTTATTCTTCTCCATTAACGGTTGATTTGAATGTTCAAAAGTAGTTATATAACAAATGATTTTTTTTCTGTTATTTCATTAGCAGATGATGATTCTTTGATTACTTTTACAAATCGAAATACCTAAATATCTAGATATAACTATAACATGTCTACAAGGAGGAATTTTATCAGGATTTCAGCCATTGGTGCGGGCAGTGCGGTAGTTGCATGGCCTGTGGTCAAAACCTTTGCACGTGAGCTGGTTGAGTCTGAAAATTTCGTATTTGAGGGGATGCGGAGAACCCCAACCTACTGCGAAATTTGTTTCTGGAAATGTGCCGGGTGGGTGTACAAAAATGACAAGGGAGAAGTGTGGAAACTGACCGGTAACGATGAGGATCTGCATTGCAACGGAAGGTTTTGTCCGAGAGGTACCGGCGGTGTCGGGATGTATAACGACGGTGACCGTCTGAAGACTCCGCTCATCCGTGTAACCCAGGATGGTAAGCAGACTTTCCGCGAGGCCTCCTGGGAAGAAGCCTTTGATTATATCGCCAAAAAACTTACCAAAATCGTCCAAACCAGCGGTCCGGAATCAGTGGCCCTGTTCTCCCATGGTTCAGGCGGAAAGTACTTCGGCACAATTCTGAAGGCTCTGGGGTCCAATACCAATGCCGCTCCCTCCTATGCCCAATGCAAAGGTCCCCGTGAGGCCGCCTTCCTGGCAACCTTCGGAGAAGTGGTTGAATCCCCGGAACGAACCGATATCCGCGATACCAAATGCCTGGTCCTGATCGGATCCCATATCGGGGAGAACATGCACAACGGTCAGGTGCAGGAAATGTCGGATGCCATCGATAAAGGTGCCACCATCATTACGGTCGATCCGAGGTTCTCGACCGCTGCCAGTAAATCAAAATACTGGCTTCCAATCAAGCCTTCAACCGATATCGCGCTGCTCATGGCCTGGATCAGCGTGATCCTTGAGGAGAACCTGTATGACCGGGATTATGTTGAGAAATATACCACCGGACTCGACAAGCTGAAGGAACATGTGAAAGCCATGACGCCCGAGTGGGCCTATGGAATCACCACAATACATCCGCAGGTGATCCGGGAAACAGCCAGGGAAATGGCCAATGCATCCCCGGCAGTTATCGTTCACCCCGGCCGTCATGTGACCTGGTACGGCGATGATGTTCAACGCCTGAGGGCCGTCGCTATTTTGAATGCATTGCTGGGATCGTGGGGCAGGAGAGGCGGTTTTTACAGACCGGAGAATATCTCGGTGCCCGAATTCCCGCATCCCGAATATCCGAAGGTCACAAAAGGCTGGAGAGATATTTTAGGCGATCTGTATCCGCTTGCAGATCAGCCGGTTGCCAATGCTGTTGTAGACTTCACCATTCCTGATCCCTCACGGAATTTCTCTTATAAAGCATGGATTGTCAATGGTACCAACCTGATCGAGACCATGCCCAACCAGGCCAATACCCTCAAGGCGATTGAAAATCTGGAACTGATGGTGGTGGTCGATACAATGCCCATGGAGATCACGGGCTATGCCGATGTGGTACTTCCGGAATGCACCTATATAGAAAGATATGATGAGATCAGGGTCAGCTATCACCGGAAACCCCAGATTGCCCTCAGGATGCCTGCAGTAAAACCGAAATATAATTCGAAGCCGGCCTGGTGGATGGCAAAGGGGATCGCTGAAAAGATGGGTCTGGGCCAGTTCTTCCCCTGGAAAGATATCGAGGAGATGCTCGACTGGCAGCTGAAACAGCTGGGAACCAGTCTGGCCGAAATGCAGAAGATCGGGGTTAAAACATTTGAAAGAACCGCTGATGATTTGTACTTCCAGCCTGGTGAAGAGGTTGAATTTACCACAACCAGCGGTAAGATCGAACTTTATTCAACGGATCTTGAAGCCTACGGATATGCTCCGATGCCGGTCTATACCCCGCATGAGGAGCCGCCGGCCGGATTTTACCGGCTGATCTATGGAAGGGCCCCCATGCACACCTTCAGCCGCACCTCCAACAATCCGAATCTGACCGATCTGATGGATGAGAACACGGTTTGGATCAATCCAAAAGTGGCAAAAGAGTGGGGCATTGTCAACGACCAATATATCCACCTGCAAAACCAGGATGGTAAAAAATCCGAATTTCCCGTCAAGGCCAGGATCACCGAACGGATTCGTTGGGATTCGATTTACATGGTGCACGGATTCGGCCATGATCAGAAAAAACTGACCAGAGCCTTCGGCAGAGGTGCCAGTGACACCAACCTGATCACCAAGGTGCTGGTTGACCCTTCCATGGGAGGAACGGGGATGAGAGGTAATTTTGTCACCTTTATAACTGATTTAAAGGAGGTTAAGTCATGAGATATGCTATGGCCATCGACACCAAAAAGTGTGTCGGTTGCAGTGATTGCGTGGTGGCTTGTCAGACCGAGAACAATGTTCCGATCGGCTACTGCCGCGACTGGGTGGTTGAGGTAACCGATGGAACCTATCCGCAACTGGAGATCGAGATCCGTTCCGAAAGGTGCAATCACTGCGAAAATGCGCCCTGCGTCAGGTGCTGTCCCACAGGGGCCAGTCATTACGCCGACGGAGGCATCGTTCTGGTTACCCATAATAAATGTATCGGATGCGGCGCATGCATATCCTCCTGTCCGTATGATGCCCGATACTCTCACCCCGACGGGTATGTCGACAAATGCACCTTCTGCATTCACAGGGTTGAGAAGGGCCTGAGTCCGGCCTGCGTGGCAACCTGTCCGACCAAGTGCATGTACTTCGGCGATCTTGACGATCCGAAGAGTCCGGTTTCAGTGGTTCTCAAGAACCGGAAATACAAAACGCTGATACCTGAAGCCGGTACCAAACCTCAACTCTATTTCCTAATCTAAAAGCCCAGACTCATGAGAGAAGAAATTATTGTCAGCGGCAGGATGAATCCGAATATCGATCCAACCCTGCATATATGGCACTGGCAGATTCCGTTGTACCTTTTTATGGGAGGTCTGGCAGCGGGAATCCTGTTTTTTGCCGCCTATTTTGTGATCCGCGGCAAGGAAGAGGAGTACCCGACAGCCGTCCGCAAGGCTCCGCTGATTGTGCCCATTCTGCTGATCCTGGGATTGTTCGCACTGTTCCTGGATCTTAAGCACAAACTGTTTTTCTGGCGACTTTACACGGTCATCCGTCTTCAGTCACCCATGTCGTGGGGCGCGTGGACCCTCATGATCATTACCCCGATTGCGTTTATCTGGGCAGCATTGAATATCCGGGAAGTTTTCCCGAAATGGAACTGGAAATATCAGTGGCTCAAGGATCTCGATGGATTTTTCAGAAAATACAAGGTGGTCCTTGCCTGGGTGACCATTTTCTATGCGGTGATACTTGGGGTGTACACCGGAATCCTGTTCTCCGCTTTTAACGCACGCCCGCTCTGGAACACATCCATTCTCGGACCGTTGTTTCTGGTTTCGGGGATGTCAACCGGCGCGGCGGCAATTATACTGATGTCGAAAAACCATCTGGAACGAAAGGTGATCGCCCAGGTAGATCTTCTGCTGATTGGCGTGGAACTTTTTCTGATCGTTCACATGTTCATGGGATTTCTGGCAAGCACGCAGGTTCAGATCGATGCTGCAAACCTCTTCCTTGGCGGACCCTATACCGCTCCCTTCTGGATGCTGGTTGTGGGAATTGGCCTGGTTCTGCCTGCAGCTCTTGAAGGTCTGGAATTGCTCAAATTCAAGATTCCCTACTACATTCCTCCAATCCTGGTACTCTTCGGAGGCATCATGCTGAGGTTTATTCTGGCCTATGCCGGTCAGATGAGCCGCTGGCTTTATTAAATTAAAAAACGAGAAATATGGAAACTACCAAAAAAGACAATTCCCGCAAGTACCTCAATCCCTACCTGGGAGGTGTGCTGCTCGGCCTTGTGCTGATCGCCGCCAACTATGTTGCAGGCCGCGGACTGGGTGCAAGCGGTGCGGTTAAAAGCGTCATTGTGGCTGCAACCGATGTGGTTGCTCCTGCACATGTGGAGAAGAATGCCTATTACAATGAGTACAAGAAGCAGCATCCGCATCCCCTGAAAAACTGGCTGGTATTTCAGATGGCCGGGGTGCTGGTTGGGGGATTCCTCTCCGGAGCCCTCTGGGGACGCCTCAAAATCAAGACTGAACACAGCCCGAAGATCACTTCCCGAAAGCGCCTGATCCTGGCCGGCACGGGCGGGGTACTGTTCGGCATCGGTTCACAGCTGGGCCGTGGCTGCACGAGCGGATCCGCCCTGAGCGGAATGGCAGTGCTCTCACTAGGTGGCTTTATCACCATGGCCGCCATTTTCGGCACCGCCTTCGCGCTTGCCTATTTCTTCCGTAAAAACTGGATCTAACCAAATAAAACATTGATTATGGGACCATTAGTTGTAAATGAAGTAATTTCTGAGAATACGAACCTGCTGCTGGCATTTCTGATTGGCATCGGTTTCGGTCTGGTTTTGGAAAGCAGCGGTTTTTCCTCAAGCAGAAAACTGGCCGGGGTGTTTTATGGTTATGATACCGTTGTGCTGAAGGTGTTCTTTACAGCCGCCATCACGGCAATGCTCGGACTCCTGTTCATGAGCCTGTTCGGATGGATCAATCTGGATCTGGTGTACATCAATCCGGCATACATTCCGTCTGCAATCATCGGAGGCATTATCATGGGTGCCGGTTTCATCATCGGCGGATATTGCCCCGGAACCAGCTTTTGCGGAGCCTCGATCGGTAAAGTCGATGCGCTCGTCTTTATTGGCGGACTCTTCCTGGGCGTTATTCTCTTCTCTGAAACCTACGGCCTGTGGGAAAAACTCTACCTGGCCGGATTCAAGGGCAGCCCGAAACTGAGCGAATCGCTCGGGCTCTCCGACGGCCTGCTGGCATTTGGCGTGATCCTTGCTGCCATTGGCATGTTTTATGTGGCTGAATGGGCCGAAAAGAAATTTCCACGCGAAGAATATTAATTTCCGAAAATCATGAAAGCAAGAGTAATACTTTCAATCTCGGTTGTCGGTCTGGGCCTCATCATTGCTGCAGTGCCCCAGAATACGACACACCCCTACAAATTGTCCGCCGATCAGCTTCTGGAAGAGGCTAAGGGTCGACAGCAGTTTTTCAGCCCGGAGGAGCTGGCCGATAAGCTTGTCAACAAGGATCCCTCGATCCAGCTGATCGATGTCCGTGACCAGGACGATTTCGAAAAGTTCAGCCTGCCCGGTGCCATCAACATTCCGCTGTCCGACATTCTGAACAGCCAGTTCACCGATGTTCTGGACCAGGATGTGAAGATGAACATCTTCTACAGCAACGGTACCGTGGAAGCCAATGAGGCCTGGATGATCACCCGCCAGCTGGGATATGAGAATAATTTCGTTCTGGAAGGTGGTCTGAATTTCTGGGTTGAAACCATCATGAACCCGCAGAAACCCGCCTCAACCAATCCGAATGAGGAAATGGCAAAATATGACTTCCGCCAGGCAGCCGGTGCTGCTCTCGGTGGCGGGGGAGGAGCCATTCAGGCAGCAGCCCCGGCCGATCAGGGTGGCGGCGCCAAGCCTGCACTGACCAAGAAACCAGCCAAGAAGAAAGCATCAGGAGGCTGCTGATCAAACAGCCTCCAGTGCCTGCTCAAGGTCTCTGATAATATCTTCGGCATCCTCAATGCCAACGGAAAATCTGACGAGATCGTCGGTGATTCCGGCAGCCAGCTTGCCTTCATGACTTACCGCTGCGTGAGTCATGGAGGCAGGATGCTGTATGAGGGTTTCCACTCCGCCGAGGGACACGGCCAGCAGGGCAAGTTTTACATGATCCATCAGCTTGCTTCCCGCTTCATAGCCTCCCCTGAGCCCGAAACTGATCATTGAGCCCGGTCCTTTCATCTGCTTCATCGCCAGTTCATATTGCGGATGAGTGGTCAATCCCGGATACTTGATCCAGGCAACTTTCGGGTGCGCCTGCAGGAAGGCAGCTACTTTCCTTGCATTCTCCTGAGCCCTTTCAATCCGGATCGCCAGCGTTTTCAGTCCCCTGATCACCATGAAGGCCTGGGTGGGATCCATATTGCATCCCAGATACACCATGGAGTGCCTGATCTTCTTGTAAATCTCCTCCTGCTTAGCCACCAGAATTCCGCCAACGATATCCGCATGACCGTTTATGAATTTTGTAACCGAATGCAGTACCACATCAGCTCCAAGCTCCAGCGGCCGCTGAAGGTAGGGTGAACTGAAGGTGTTGTCGACCACCAGCAAAAGATTATGCTCCTTTGCGATCTTCGAGCAGGCCTCCAGGTCTGTGATCTCCATGGTGGGATTCGCAGGAGTCTCAATGTACAGCACTTTAGTATTGGGCCTGATCGCTCTTGTGATAGCTTCTGTATCAGAAGTGTTGACGAAGGTCGCCTCAACGCCGAACCTCGAATAATCCTGCTCCAGGATTCCCCTGGCAGGACCATACACCGCGCCCGAGCTCACAATGTGGGAGCTTGCTCCCAGGAGGGCGAAATACATGCTGTTGACAGCCCCCATCCCAGAACTGGTGGCAATGCCGTCGAATCCGCCTTCCAGCTCGGCTACAGCCTGTTCCAGGGCCCGGATGGTGGGATTGCCAATACGGGTATAGATGAATCCCTTGCTTCTCCCGGCAAAGCAGTCAGCCCCGTCCTGTGCACTTTTGAAACTGAATGTTGAAGTCTGGTAAATGGGTACCGTTGCGCTGCCGTATGCATCATCAAATGCTCCGGCATGAATCAGCTTCGTATTGAAGCCGCTATCCTTAAGATGTGTCATGATTGGAGTGGTTAATCCGAAATATCGCTTTTTTAGGGCAATATTTCCGATTCCTCTCCCGAAATTATTTCAACCAGTAATTAACCTCTTTTTCCGTTTGATCGGTTGTAATTTGGAGCCAATAGGCAGGAGTGACAATCCTGCCGTTCGGAGTCCGGAGCCTGCGCTTGTATACATCCACAACCGCATGGAACACCAGGTCGGTAACCCCGATCTTCCAGGTACCATCCTCGGCCTGATCGGTTTTTACTTCATACCCGTTGAATGTCAGGATTCCTTTGAGAAATTCCATCCGATCGCCGGAAATGCCTGTTTCCACTAATGTGCAACGCTTGCCGCCGATGACTTCGATAATATGTTTACCCTGATTTAGAGGCATAATGGTAACTAGTTAATTCCGAAACTGATGCTTGAAATGTATTCGTAAATGGCGCTGATAAATCCGATGAAGAAAATACCGGCAACACAGATCAGAAGACTGATCCTCATGGACCACGGAGTTTTTATGGTCTCAATCGGAGTGTCCGATTTGTCGATCAGCATGGCCTTCACAACCCGCAGATAATAATAGAGGGAGATAGTCGCATTAAGCACGGCGATCAGGATCAGGATATAATACCCTTTGGCACCGGCCGAGGTGAACAGGAAGAATTTTCCGAAAAACCCTGCAACCGGCGGTATACCGGCCAGTGAGAACATCGAGAGGAGCAGGATCAGACTGAGCCTGGGGTTGGTTTTGTATAAACTGGCATAGTCAGAGATGTTTTCCTTACCTGTAGCTTCCGAAATGGCAGAGATCACGCCGAAGGCCGCCAGGTTGGTAAATACGTAGATCAGCATGAAATAGACCACAGTGGTCATACCCAGCTCCCCTCCCTGCATGATCCCCAGCAGAATAAAACCAGCCTGGGCAATGGAGGAGAATGCAAGGAACCTTTTGAGATTGTCCTGGCGCATGGCAAACAGGTTACCGACCGTCATGGTGGCAACAGCCAGCGTATAAAGCAATGGCTGCCAGATCTCAGTGACCGGACCGAACACCTTGAACAGGATAATCATCAGGGTGAAGGCAGCGGCACCCTTTGAAACCACTGAAAGATAGGAGGTAATATTGACGGGGGCCCCTTCATACACATCGGCGGTCCAGAGATGGAACGGTACCAGGGAAATCTTGAACGCCATACCGGAAACGAAGAATACCAAACCGAAGGTCTGCATCGGATTGTTTCCAATCTTGCCGACAATGTCCTCAAAATAGATCGAGCCGGTGGTACCGTAAATGAATGAGAGTCCGTACAGAAGGATCCCGGATGAGAGGGCAGAGGTGAGAATCAGCTTGATCCCGGCTTCGGCCGATTTTTCGCTGTACTTCTGAAATGCGGCCAGGGCTGCCATCGGAATGGTTGCCAGCTCAAGCCCGACATACATCATCAGGAAATCGCCTGAGGAGATCATGAAATTCATCCCGATCAGGGTAGAAAGGATCAGAATGAAATATTCGGATATTTTTCCGTGGTTTTCCTCCTTTTTCAGCCAGGTGACCGACTGCAGGAATACGATGAACACACCCATGTTCAGGATGTTTTTCATGAAGACGGTCATGGTATTGGTCACATAACTTCCTCCGAACAGGGTCCCCTCAGTGGCAGGAATAAATCCGGCTGCCGTGGCAAGTCCGAACAGCACTGCCGCCAGGGTGATGATCCCGTTCTTCTTATCCGGTTTAGTGGCGATTTCCGCTACCAGCAGGATCAGCGCGATCCCAACCAGCACCAGTTCATTCCTCATGAGAAAAATTGCATTGCTCTCCATGATGTAAGTCTTTTATAACAGGGAAGTTAAGCGTTCAACAATAGGGGTGATCGCATCGGCCAGGGTACCCGACAGGAATGCCGGATACAAACCGATAATGGCGATCGGAAGGATCAATGCCACGATGCTCAGCCTTTCATACCAGCGGGCATCCGGGAACTCCAGATATTCCTTTTCGCGGACCGGGCCAAGAAGCAGCTGACCCACAACCCGCAGAATATACACTGCGGTGATCACGATCGACATCGTCGCTATAATCGTGGCCACCCGGCGGAAGGTGTCGGTATGTTCAAAAGCACCAACAAAAACGGTCATCTCGGCAACGAAACCGCTCAGTCCGGGAAGGCCCAGTGAAGCAAGACCAGCAATCACATAAGCAACACCGAGGAACGGTATCACATTCATCAGACCGCCCATTTCGGGAACGATCCTGGTATGTGTCCTGCCGTAAATCATCCCGATCAGGGCAAAGAAGAGGGCCGTCATCAGACCGTGGCTGATCATCTGAAGGATCGCACCGTTGATGGCAGTCTTGTTCATCATCAGGAGGGCAAAGAGTACGAGACCGCAATGGCTCACTGAAGAGTAGGCATTGATATACTTAAGGTCTTTCTGCCAGATGGCTCCGAAAGCACCGTAAACCACACTGATGGTTGTAAGAACCAGGAAAATCCATGACATCTCCCTGGCTGCATCCGGCAGCAGGAACATGGCAACACGCAAAGCACCGTATCCCCCCAGTTTCATCAGCACTCCGGCATGGAGCATTGACACTGCGGTTGGTGCCGAGGAGTGACCGTCGGGCGACCAGGTATGCAGGGGGAACAATGCACCCAGAATCCCGAATCCGACAAAAAGGAATGGGAAGAAGAAGCGCTGCATGGCAATCGGGAAACTGATCTTCGAGAGCTCCAGAAGGTTAAAGGTAACCGGACCGCTGGATGCGGAGTGGAAATAGAGGCCGAGAAGACCCACGATCAGAAGGGCAGAGCCCCCCATCAGCATAAGGGTCAGTTTCATGGCCGAATACTCCTTCGGTCCGCTTCCCCAGATGCCGATCAGCATATACATCGGGATCACCGCCAGCTCATAGAACAGGAACATGGTGAAGAGGTCGAGCGAAATAAAGAACCCGAATACCCCGGTGGCCAGCAGGATCAGCGAAATGAAAAATTCTTTCGACAGGTACTGTACCTCCCACGATGCGAAGATCCCTGCGAAAACAACCACGGCAGTCAGACAGATCATCCACACGGCAATGCTGTCAACTCCTACAGAGTAATGGATGTTGAGGCTTTTGAACCACATCAGGTCGCTTCGGAAGAGGAAATCGGCATCCAGACCCGCTTTTCGCTGGGCGAAAAACGAAACCGCCAGAATGGCTGCTGTGATAAGCTGGAGCGACATCCCGATAGCGGCGGTTGTCCTTACTCCTTTATAATCTTTTACCAGAACAATTCCCACGACCGTCAGGACCGGGATGATTACGAACAGGTTCAGAATATTCATTTTCGGTTTCTTTATCTGTTAAAACCTGATTATCCGATTAAATAGGCAAAAATCAGTACCAGAACAACGGCCGCCAGGGCGAACACCATTCCATACTGCGGCAGGTAACCCGACTGCAGTCCCTTGATCTTTTTGGAACTGGTAACCGTGAGCCAGCCGATCCCGTTCATGGTTCCGTCAACGATATGACGGTCGAACCATGCGACAGGCCTGGATATGTAATTGAAGATGATCTTCTTCGTGATGAACAGGTACAATTCGTCAATATAAAACTTGTTGTAAACGGTTTTGTAAAACCCTCCAAGAGCGGCTGCAATGCGGTCGGGCAGGGGATTCTCCTTTTTGTAGAGGATCCATGCCAGTCCGATGCCCACCAATCCGATGAGAACTGAGGGAATTGCGATCGCGAAATCCATGTGCGACTCAAAACCCCGGCTGTCGGCAGTGATGAGTCTGGTGAACGGAACATATCCTGCGAAAATGGATCCGAAAGCAAGGATCATCAGCGGTATGGTCATCACCTTGGGCGCTTCATGAGGAGTGTGGTGGTAATGCCGGTCCTTGCCCCAGAAAATATTGAAATAGAGGCGGAACATGTAGAAGGCGGTAATGCCGGCCACCAGATATTCAACGGCAAAAAGGAATTTATTGTGTTCGAAGGCAGCCACCAGGATCTCGTCCTTGCTGAAGAATGCCGACAGGAAAGGAACGCCGGCAATGGTAAGGCAGGCGATCAGGAAAGTAATGTGTGTGATCGGCATATATTTTCTGAGACCGCCCATATCCTGCATCACATTGCTGTGAACGGCATGGATGATCGATCCTGCGCCGAGGAAGAGGAGAGCCTTGAAGAATGCATGGGTGAACAGATGGAACATTGAAGCCATATAACCAACCCCTTCGTGACCCTCATATCCTGAAACCCCGAGGGCCAGCATCATGTAACCGATCTGGGAGAGCGTGGAGAATGCCAGCACCCTCTTGATATCGAATTGTGTAACGGCAATGACGGCCGCAAACAGCGAGGTGAACCCTCCGATATAGGCAATGGCTTCAAGGGCATCGGGAGCCTGGAAGAAAAATACCGGGAACATCCTGGCCACCAGGTAAACACCTGCAACCACCATGGTGGCGGCGTGGATCAGGGCTGAAACCGGAGTCGGGCCCTCCATGGCGTCGGGAAGCCAGATGTGGAACGGGAACATGGCTGATTTACCAGCGCCCCCCATAAAGATCAGGAGACAAGCCCAGGTCATCACAGACATACCTATGAACGAGGCCGAAGCAGCGGATTCGAATATCGAATGGTCGGCCCCGGTAAGAGTTTGAAAATCAAAGGTGCCGGTATAGAAGGAGATCAGCAGGATCCCGATCAGGAAACCGAGGTCGGCAAAACGGGTGACAATGAATGCTTTCTTTGAGGCGGCCACGGCTGAGGGCTTCTGATAGTAGAATCCGATCAGCAGGAACGATGAAACCCCTACCAGCTCCCAGAAAATGTACATCTGGAAAATATTGGTGGCAACCACCAGTCCCAGCATCGAAAAGGTAAACAGGGAAAGAAAAGCGTAGAATCTGGCAAATCCTTTTTCCCCTTTCATGTAACCCAGACTGTATATATGGACCATGAAGGAGACCGACGAAACCACTACCAGCATCATCACCGAGATCGGATCGAGCAGAATCCCGATCTGGATGGCAAGCTTGTCGGTGAACTGAATCCAGTGCATCGACATCGCGATGATCTTCTCAAACTCGCCGTTAACCTGGCCTCCGACAAAGAAATACTGCCAGGCGGTGTACCACGAAAGTAAAAA
>Ga0172370_10001589_pt1 | contig 34217 bp, 37 predicted proteins | sample LakKiv5m_FD_114538 | JGI IMG/M metagenome (GOLD analysis project Ga0172370, IMG submission 114538) | Freshwater microbial communities from Kabuno Bay, South-Kivu, Congo - kab_022012_11.5m | ecosystem: Environmental > Aquatic > Freshwater > Lake | place: Democratic Republic of the Congo...
AAAAAACTCAAAAAATAAAATAATCTTTTAAAAATTTTAAACCAAGCAAACTTGACAGAAGATTATTTTATAAAAAAAGAGACGCTGTTTTTGCGTCTCCTAAAGCACAATGCTAAAAGCCATTGAAATGAACCCTCCCCTCCAAAACCGCGGGAGATCTCCTGATACGAGATGCCAAAACAAGCTTGAACCTATCAAAAGTATAATCATTGGTTATCCTCTTGATATTCAAAAAAGCGATCAACAGCCTATGTTTTAGCTCGTCCTCGGTTATCTCTCCGCACAATCTTTGAAGGAAAGCTATTTGGGCTTGATGGAAATATCTTTCCTTCGCCATCTCGTAAGAAAGAACAGCAATAGCGCCCATCTCCACCCTCCTTATTTTGGTCTTGCCGCGCTCCCGCGATTGCGCTACTTTACCGATTTGACGACCACTGGCTTTAAATTGCCACAAAACCCAAACCAAGTCAAACAAAAGCGTTTACCACAAAATCAAATAAAAATCAACACGCTAAAGCATTGACAAAAACTATTTAAAAAATAAAATATATGTGTTATAGTTCCTTTTATGGAAAAAGGATATACAGAAGACGAACAAGAAGACGAAGAAAAATGGAAAAAAGGCAAAATAACCGCCATAAATCCAATATACCTTATTAAAGGTTTCGCGCTCTCGGCATTGATTTCCGGCTATATTCTTGGTCCTCTTTTGGTTTTGGGCGGAGCAGGATATTTTATTTATAAATATTTCAAAACCCCAAAAATAGTGCTTTTTATATCAATAATACTCGCTTTTGGAATATCCAATATACTTATATTCACAAGAGCGAAAAAAGACGCGGAAAAAATGATAGAACAAACAAAAGACGCGGATAAAAAAGATATTAGCAATTAAAAACATGGATTTTTCTTTGGCCCCTAACATATTATTCTATATATACGGCTTCCCTGTCACCAATTCGTTTTTGACGACTTTGGCGATAGGGCTGGTGTTGGTTATTGCGCTTTGGGCAATGGGAAAAAAAATGAAAACCGTTCCAAGCGGATTCCAATCAATTGTTGAAGCTGTTGTGGTTGGATCTTATGATTTTTTAAGCCAAACATCTCAAAGCAAAAAGATAACAAAAAGATTGTTCCCGTTTTTACTCACAACGCTTCTTTTGTTTTTGGTTGGAAATCTTGTTTCTTATCTTCCAGGTCTTTCGGCGATATCATACAACAACATACCATTATACAGAACCGCGACAACGGATTATAATCTTATTTTGATAATATCGCTTTTCTTTCTTATAATAATCCAATCAACAACAATAGTGACAGGCGGACTTTTGGGTTATATAAAAAAATTTCTCAATTTCAAAGGGCCTTTAGACTTTGTGCTCGGACTTATGGACATAATAGGAGAAATAGCGAAACTTGTTTCAATATCTTTCCGTTTTTTTGGAAACGCTTTTGCCGGAGACGTGCTTATAGCTGTTTTGATTTTTATTTTCCCATACATACTGCCATTGCCTTTTATGGGTCTTCTTTTGATTTCCTCGGTTGTTCAGCCGGCCGTGTTTTGCATACTTGTTTTGATATATGTGCAGATGAGCGTGGTTGAAAAAACAAAAACTGAATAATAAATTTATAAATTAATTAATAATTAACAATACAAACCTATGGACGCAGAAGCCGCAAAATACATAGCAGCAGGAATCGCGATGGGACTAGGTGCCATCGGACCTGGTGTTGGCGAAGGCTTTATCGGAGCCAAAGCCATGGAAGCGATGGGAAGAAATCCTGAAGCCGGCAACACAATATTCACAAGAATGTTCGTTGCCATGGCTGTCACAGAATCAACCGGAATATACTCCCTTGTCATCGCCTTGCTCGTATTGTTCAGCTAAAAGTAAACAAAGCCGGTCGCGAAATTTTTAAAACACACGGGATGCGACCGGCAAAAAATTCAAAATACTATGAGAATATTCCAAGCGTTCGGACTTGATATAAAATTATTAATAGCAAATTTCGTCAATTTTTTAATACTTGTTTTTGTATTATACAAATTGGGTTACAAACCGATTCTTAAATTTGTAAAAGAAAGACAAGAAAAAATAGAAAAAGGCATAAAAGATGCGGAGGACGCGACAAAAAAACTTGAAAACGCGGAGGTTGAAAAAGACGAACTTCTGTCCGCCGCGCACAAAGAGGCTCAAGAAATAATAAAAAACGCGAAAGAGCAAGCAACTCTGCAATCAGACGCCATAACCAAAAAAGCAAAATCAGAAACAGCCTCCATAGTTGAAAAAGCGAAAAAAGAAATAAGGCTTGAAAAAGAACAATCAATTGTCGCGGCGAGAAAAGAAATAGCTCAAATCGCCATATTGGCGACTGAAAAACTTTTGAATAAAAAAATGGATAAAAAAGAAAGCGAAAGAATAGCAAAAGAAGGTCTTGGCGCGATAAACGAATAAAAATATGAACATTACCCCAAAACAATACGCGCGAGCATGGCTTGAACTTATTCAAAAAAAGAGCAAAAAAGAAGTCGCGGAAATATCAAAAAAAGCTCTTGAAAAACTTTACAAAACAGGAAAGCTAAACACAGTATCAAAAATATTAAGAGAAATGGAGGAAATTGAAAACAAAGAAAGCGGAATATCTCAAGCAACCGTTGTCTCGGCTTATGACATTACACAAAAAGACGCGGAAAAAATCGCGGAAAAAACCATTAACTCAAAAAATATCATAACAACATTAAAAACAGACAGCCAAATAATAGGCGGAGTAATAGTTGAAACAAAAAATAAAAGGTGGGACTTCTCAATAAAAAATCAATTAAAATCACTTTCTAAAAAACTTATATAAGACGCTATGGACTCAATCATAGAACAATTAAAACAACAAATTTCCGATTTTAAAACGGAAATAAAAGAAGAAAAAATAGGAACAGTAATAGAAGTCGCGGACGGAATAGCGATGGCAACAGGTCTTTCTGAAGTCGCTTCCATGGAGATGACTCAATTTGACAACGGAGCCATAGGCGTCGCGCTAAACTTGGAAGAAGGACAAGTCGGCATAATGGTTCTTGGCGAATACAGAGGAATATGCGAAGGAATGAAAGTAAAAGCTTTGGGCAGAATTTTGGATGTTCCGGTTGGAGATGCTTTGGTCGGAAGAGTCGTTAATCCTCTTGGAGAACCAAAAGACGGAAAAGATCTTAAAACCAAAACAACTTATCCTATGGAAAGAGTCGCTCCCGGAGTTATCACAAGAAAATCCGTTCATCAACCTGTCCAAACAGGGCTTAAATCAATTGACTCAATGGTTCCGGTTGGAAGAGGCCAAAGAGAACTTATTATAGGAGACAGACAAACAGGAAAAACAGCTGTCGCTATAGACACGATTTTAAACCAAAAAGGCCAAAACATGATTTGCATTTATGTCGCTATAGGTCAAAAAGAAAGCAAAATAGCGCAAATAGTGGCAAGACTGGAAAAAGAAGGAGCAATGGATTACACAATAATAGTCTCGGCATCCGCGTCCGAATCAGCCGCTTTAAACTATTTGGCGCCTTACGCCGGATGCGCCATGGGAGAATATTTCATGGACAACGGAAAAGACGCTCTCATAATCTACGACGATCTTTCCAAGCACGCTGTGGCATACAGACAAATTTCGCTTCTTCTACGAAGACCACCGGGAAGAGAAGCTTATCCTGGGGACGTATTTTATTTGCACTCTCGCCTTTTGGAAAGAGCGGCAAAATTGAACGAAGAAAACGGAGGAGGATCACTTACCGCTCTTCCGATTATAGAAACGCAAGGAAACGATGTTTCTGCATATATTCCTACAAACGTGATTTCCATAACCGATGGACAAATTTATCTTGAATCAAACCTTTTCAACAAAGGATTCAGGCCAGCCATAAACGTAGGACTTTCAGTTTCCCGCGTAGGAGGATCAGCTCAGATAAAAGCAATGAAAAAAGTAGCAGGATCCCTAAGGCTTGACTTGGCGCAGTTCAGAGAATTGGAAGCTTTTACGCAATTCGGATCAGATCTTGATGAAGAAACAAAAAAAAGACTAGAAAGAGGAAAAAGGCTTGAAAAACTTCTTGTTCAAGCTCAATTCTCCCCTCTTGCTGTGGCGTCGCAGGTTGTGCAAATTTATGCCGCCACAAAAGGTCTAATGGATGACGTCAAGGTTGAAAACATTTCCGAATTCGCAGCAGGGCTTTCCGAATACATAGGACAGACAAGCCCGAAAATTTTCAAAACAATAGATGAAAAAGGAGAATTTGACGAAAACTGGGAAAAAGAAGCAAAAGACGAAATAGAAAATTACAAATCAATAGCTGACAAAGATTGGTTTTGCGAAAAAGCGTAAATATCAACAAAAAATATGTCCGCAAACGCGAAAGAAGTAAAGCAAAGGCTTAACTCAATAAACAACACAAGAAAAATCACCAAAGCCATGGAGCTTGTTGCTGCCGCGAAAATGAGAAAATCGGTTGAATCCGCTCTTATGACAAGATCTTATCACTCGCTTGCTTGGGAAATAGTTGAAAGGCTTGTCAATTCAAAGCTTTGGTTTTCTTCCAAAAATCCGATAAAAAGATTTTTTGAAGAAGAAGACAAAAAACCAGGAAAAACAACTCTTGTTGTATTCACTTCAAACAGAGGTCTTTGCGGAGCCTTTAATTCAAACATAATAAGATTATCCGCAAAATACATAAAAGAAAATGAAAACTGCGAAATCATTACAATAGGAAACAAAGGCGCGGCAAGCCTCTCTGCAATGGGAAAAAAAATAGATTTGGCTTATGAAAAAAACGACTCAGCCAAAGACGACTCTTCCGTGCAAAAAATAGCATCAGAAATTTTTGACAGATTCAAAAAACAAGAAACAGACAAAGTAATGGTGGCTTACACTGACTACAAAAGCGCGATTTCTCAAAACGCGACCATAAAACAATTGTTTCCTTTTCAAAGAAAAAGCAAAACTTGGCTCGGAGAAATGGAAAATGAAAAAAATCTTGATGAAATAATTGAAGCTCCTGAAAATCTTGAATACTTATATGAACCTAACAAATACGAACTTTTGGAATATTTAGCCCAAAGAATCGGACAAGCGGAGATGTATCAAGCTCTTTTGGAAAGCAACGCGTCTGAACACTCAAGCAGAATGGTCGCGATGAAAAACGCGTCAGACGCGGCAAAAGACATGTCAGAATATCTTGTGCTTGTTTTTAACAAAGCGCGCCAAGCCGCGATAACCCAAGAAATAGCGGAAATTTCAGCCGGCACGGCAGCTGTATCTTAATCAATAAACCGCAAAAGCGGAAACTAACCGCAGCGGAAATTATAAGAAATAATATATGAGCAATAAAACCGGAAAAATAAGTCAAATAATAGGGCCTGTGATTGACGTCTCTTTTGAAGAGGGCGACAAGTTGCCTGAAATTTACGAAGCGCTTGAGCTTGAACACAACAAAAAAAGACTTGTGCTTGAAGTGCACTCTCACATAGGATCAAATTCAGTCAGAACTGTTGCCATGGGCGCGACTGACGGCCTTAGAAGAGGCCAAGAAGTTAAAAAAACAGGAGCTCCGATTTCTGTTCCAGTTGGCGAAAAAACACTCGGAAGACTCATAAACGTTATTGGTGAAGTTGTTGACGGAAAAGAAGAAATAAAAGACTCCGAAACATCCAGCATACACAGAAACGCGCCTTCTTTCACAGATCAGTCAACCGAAACCAAAATACTTGAAACAGGAATAAAAGTCATTGACCTGATATGTCCGTTCGTTAAAGGTGGAAAGGTTGGACTTTTTGGAGGAGCTGGAGTTGGAAAAACAGTTGTTATACAAGAATTGATAAACAATATAGCCAAAGCACATGGGGGATACTCTGTTTTCGCCGGAGTCGGAGAAAGAACGCGCGAAGGAAACGATCTTTATAACGAAATGGGGAATTCCGGAGTTTTGGACAAAGTGTCAATGGTTTTCGGACAAATGAACGAACCTCCCGGAGCCAGAATGAGAGTTGGATTGACAGGCCTTACAATAGCCGAGTATTTCAGAGATATTAAACATCAGGATGTGCTGTTTTTCATGGATAATGTTTTCAGATTCACCCAAGCAGGATCCGAAGTATCAGCGCTTTTGGGAAGAACTCCTTCCGCGGTCGGATATCAGCCTACATTGGCAAACGAAATGGGAACAATGCAAGAGAGAATAACATCAACAAAAGACGGATCAATAACTTCGGTGCAAGCTGTTTATGTTCCGGCGGATGACTTGACCGACCCTGCTCCGGCGACAACATTCTCTCACCTTGACTCAACGGTTGTTTTAAACAGATCTCTTACTGAACTTGGAATATATCCGGCAGTTGATCCACTTGACTCCACTTCAACTATTCTTGACCCGAATATAGTAGGAGAAGAGCATTATTCAGTTGCAAGATCGGTTCAAAAAATACTTCAAAGATACAAAGACTTGCAGGATATAATAGCGATTCTTGGCATGGAAGAGCTTTCCGAAGAAGACAAACTTGTCGTATCAAGAGCCAGAAAAATACAAAGATTCTTATCTCAACCTTTCAATGTGGCGGAAACTTTCACAGGAAAACCCGGAAAATACGTAAAGCTCTCGGACACGATATCCGGATTCAAAGAAATAATAGACGGAAAACACGATAGCAAAAATGAACAATCGTTCTACATGAAAGGATCAATAGAAGAAGTTGAATAAAATCAAAACATGTCAAATTTGCATATTAAAATTATAACTCCGGCAAGAATCGCGATGGAGGGAGACGCAGAACAAGTGGTTGCCAACACCAAAGACGGCCAAATAACAATATTACCGCACCACTCGCCTATTGTTTCCATATTAAAACCAGGAGAACTCTTGATAAAAAAAGAAGGCAAAGAAGAACCGTTCGCGATAGCAGGCGGAGTGATTGAAATGTTTGACAATACGCTTGTCGTGCTTTCCGATACAGCGGAACACGCGAGCGAAATAGATCTTGAAAAATCGGAAAACGAAGCCAGAAAACTTGCAGAAGAGCTTAAACAAAAAGAAAGCTTGGATATCACGACTTACAACGCTCTGTCTTACAGACTGGAAAGACATATCGCCAGAATAGGAGTTTGTAAAAAATGGAAAAAATAACAAAGCAAGTTTATCTAAAATTCGTCTTGTTTTTTGTTTTTAAAAAATATTCTATCAAATAAAAAATTAAAACAAATGTCTAACACAAAAGAACTTATTCAAACGATTATGCTGGCAATGGTTCCGATAGCCGAGCTCAGGGTGGCAATACCGATAGCAATAGTAAAATTCGGAATAAATCCCACAACCGCGTATTTGGCATCGGTTTTTGGAAATCTTGTGCCTGTTATTTTTATTCTTTATCTTTTGGAAGCGGTTTCAAATTTTTTGATAAAAAGATTCGTATTTTGGAAAAAATTCTTTGATTGGCTTTTTTCAAGAACAAGAAACAAGCTTGAAAAAAATTACCAAATATATGGATGTGTCGCGCTAGCCATCTTTGTAGCCATACCACTGCCAGCAACCGGCGCGTGGACAGGCTCGGCGGCCGCGTATTTGTTTGGAATACCCAAATGGAAAGCGTTTGTTTTTATATCTCTCGGTGTGGCGACAGCTGGAGTGATAGTGACTTTGGCAAGCCTTGGCATATTGTCAATTTTTTAAAAACCATTTTGAAATATTAAAATTTATAACCAAACGAATATCTTTGTTTGGTTTTTTGTTTTAAAATAAATAAAAACAAAAATCCCCAGTTTTAAAAAGGATCTTTGTTTTTTGATTTAAAATCGATTTTATTTGCTCAATTCGCCGGCAACCAAAACTATACCCAAAGCGATCGCGACAACAGGAAAAACCGGGAAAGAAGGGTCAACAAGCCCGACTTCCTTCGCATATAAAAGAATTCCAAAAATAACCAAAAAAATTCCAATGGTTATTTTGCTTGAATGCGCCATCAATTTTTTCGCCATATATGTTTTTATTTTTATTTTATCCGTTTATTTAGAAAACGGAAGTGGATACGACTTTTCCACATATTTTATTATATCACATTTCAGGTTAAAGACCTAATCTTCATCAGGACCCTCAATAAGCTCCGGAGAAACAATCTCTCCCTCTGGCCTGGAAGTTATCCTCATCACGTCTTTATCTATTTTTGAAAGCTCCTTGTATGAAACATTATAAGACTTAACGGTTGAAGAAATATTGTTGCCGAGCTTTCTCATATATTCTTCATAGTTTACTATATGCTTGCCAAGCTGTTCCACTTTTTTCCTTATTTCCTGCGCGTCTTTTTCTATTTGCATTGCTTTCATTCCTTGCAAAACAGTTTGCAAATAAGCCAAAAAAGAAGTCGGAGAAACTATTATCACGTGTTTTCTCCTAAAAGCGTATTCAATAAGATCCTCGGTGCTTACTTTTACGGCGCCAACCTTGTTTATGAGCAAATCATAATAAATGCCTTCGGACGGAATAAACATAAAAGCGAAGTCCATCGTGCCCAAAGAAGGCTTAATGTATTTGGAGGTCTCCTCTATTCTGTTTTTTAAATCTTGCTTAAATACTTTTTCAAGTTTTTCTTTGGCTTCCGGATTGTCTTCGTTTATTATCCTGTTATAATTTTCCAGAGAAAACTTGGCGTCAACCGGAACTATCTTGTCTCCCACGATAACAGCCGCATCAACTATCAAATCAGATCCTTCATCGCTTTTACCAAGCTTGTATTGCATTTTGTAAGAACCGGGCGGCAGAACGTTTTTTAAAACCGATTCAAGATAATATTCCCCCAAAACTCCTCTTTGCTTTGGATTTTTCAATATTGATTCAAGAGACTTTATCTGCTCTCCTACTCCGGCCACCTGCTTGTTGGTTTCGTCAAGCTTTGTAAGCCTTTCTGTCACTTCCTTTAAAATTTGATGGCTCTGACCTGTAACACCTTGTATTATTTTGGAAGATTGACCGAATTGCTCTTGAATAAGCCTTGTTGATTCAGAGAGCTTGGTATCCAAAGTCCTTGTTATTTCGTTAAGCTGATTTTGTAAAAATTGTATCCCTTGCCCGTTATCGTCTTTTTTTGAATCCATTGTTTTTTTAAGAACAAACAACAAAACAGCGAAAAACAATAAAACGAAAAAGACCAATATAACTGAAAATAAATAAATATTCATATGTTAAAAAATTTCTTGGCGTTTGAGGTTGTTGTTTCGGCTATGTCATCATACTCCTCACCCCTAATAAGAGCAATGGCGCGCGCGACATGCTCCACAAAAGCCGGCTCGTTCACTTCTCCGCGATGAGGCTCTGGCGAAAGATAAGGCGCGTCGGTTTCAATCATGTACATTTCTTTTGGAACTTTTTTAATCGTTTCAATAAGATCATTTGAAGCATTTTTAAAAGTCGCTATACCTGTAAAAGAAACAAGGCACCCCAAATCCAAAAACTTTTTAGCTTGTTCCCATGTTCCGCCAAAACAATGCAAAACGCACCTTTTGCTATCTTCTTCTTTTATTATCCTCAAAAGCTCGTCATAAGAAGAAAAATCCGATTTTTCTTTGGAGTCGCGCGCGTGCAAAATAATAGGCAAAGACGCTTCGCGCGCTATTTCAATTTGCCTCCTCAAAACATCCTCCTGCTTAAAAAGAATATCCTTGGCATCAAAACCTTCGTTGTGATAAAAATCAACTCCGCACTCTCCTATGGCGACCACTTTTTGCTCTTTTGCATTTTTGGAAAACCATTCAAAATCAAAATCTTCGTCTTGAGAATGAGTCGGATGAAATCCTATGGCAGAGAAAACCCCCTCATGAGATTGAGCTATTTTAATTGATTTTTTACTTGTATCTTTTTGAGAAGAAACGCAAATCATCAAAACCCCTCGTTCAAAAGCGCGGTCCGCGACCTCTTTCCAAGTATCAGAAAAAGCCTTGAAAGACAAATGACAATGCGTGTCTATCAACATAAAAATTATTCTTTTGGAGTAAATTCAAGAGATTTTAAAACATTATTGCACAAACCGATTGCTTTTTGAGCTTCTTCCTCCGATAATCCTGAATATCCGCAAATTGATTTAACAACACCAACCTCGCCTCTCTCAAAATAAACCTCCGAAATTCCGGAAGAATCTTGATCAAATGCAAACTCTTCCCTCAAGTCACCCTCATCTGCATCTTTTGAATTTTGCGCGGAAAAAGCGAAAGCTTGATCTTGAGGCTTTGATGAATCATAAAAAGAAAATTTGAAATCCCCTTTTTCTTTGTCAAAAGAAACCTCAAGCTCCTCCCACAAAGAAGGTATTTGAATTTGAAAACCTATTTCTTGATTTGAATATGTTTTAAACTCAGGCTCCGCCTTTGTGCTATTTTCAATCTCCTTCTTTAGAGCAAGAGTGGTCTCCATCTCCGAAGAAAGCTTATCTTCCAGATTTTTCACTTTTGCTTCATACCCAACTGAAACGGATTGAATTTTGCCATTCATATAAAACCAAACACCCGCGCCGACCGCCAAACACAAAAACACGGAAGATATTGCGGTTAACAAAACATATCTTGGCTCATAAGAAATATTTTCAACCTCTTGTTCTTCGCTTTGTTTTAAATCCATAATTTTAAAAATAATTTTAAATCAAAGATTCAACCTGCTTAATCGCGTCCGGAAGAAGCGGCTGAACAATGCCTGCTATTTTAAGAACTATCGGCGCCACCTTTGAGCCGGCAAAAAAACTTTCAACAACCGCGCCAAAAGGGAACCTTGCCGCGAAATAAAGAACAAGTCCAACCATTACCGATGATTGTATCAGACCGAGCATGCCTCCCAAAAGCCTGTTGCCGAATTTCATAAAAGGCAAAACAGCGAATGTTTCATAGGCTTTTTCCGCAAGCCCCACAACAACCGAAACTCCGTAATTTATGGCAAGAAGAAGCACGACAAAGCTCATCATACGGGCTAAATTCATGCTGTTTTCAAATCCTATCACAGGCGCCACCTTTTGCGCGACTGTTTCAAAATGTCTGCTCGCCAAAATAACAGCGCCGACCATTCCGACCATTCCGCCGACAGCGCTTATAATCCCCTTTTTGAATCCCCAAAAAGTGGAATACGCCAAAATCGCGAGTAAAATATAATCTATAAAAAGCATGGGTTTATTATATCAAAATTAGAAAAATACAAACAGTGGAAAATCAACCGAATTAGAATATGTTATCCACAAAAATGAAAAAAATTATTTTCTCGGAAACAAATTTTCAGGTTTTTTTATTTTCGCGCTTTCGCCAAGCCCTCCCCATAATTTAGCGCTTGCAAAATCACATGAAAATTTATCTCTTTCGCCAAGAGATTCCAAAATTAAAGCGCCTGCGTTCGGAATAATGGGCATTGCCATCAAAGATATATGTCTTAAACACTCAAAAAGAGAATAAAAAACTTTTGAACATTTTTCCGATTCTGTTTTGGCAAGCTCCCATATTTTTTCTTCTTCAACTATTCTGTCGCAAGCTTGAACAAGCGTGAAAATTGTTTTTAAAACATCTTCAAAAGCGAAATTTTTATAACTCAAACACACGCTCTCCCATGCTTTTGAAATATCAAAAGGATCATCGCTTTTTACAAGCTTTATATTATTCTTTTCAAAAACGCTCGCGACCCTGCTTACGAGATTGCCTATTCCATTGGCAAGATTCGCGTTATATTGCTCATCAAAAAGCTCTGCCTTAACATCTCCGTCTTGACCGAAAGGAAACTGCGAGATTATAAGATACCTTGCTCCGTCTTTGCCGTATTTTTCAACCAAATCATTTGGATCAATGACATTGCCCAAAGTTTTACTCATCTTTTGCCCGTCAATGGTAAAATATCCGTGAACAACTATTTTTTTCGGCAATTCAAGACCGGCCGCCAAAAGCATTGCAGGCCAAAAAACAGCGTGAAACTTTAATATATCCTTGCCAACAAATTGAACGCTCGGAGGCCAAGGCGCTTTTTCGCTGTTCCATAAAGACGCTGTAAGATAATTCAATAGCGCGTCAACCCAAACATAAGTCGTCTGGGAATTGTCCCAAGGCAAAGGTATTCCCCAAGAAACGTTTTCCCTGCTAACGGAAAAATCCGGAACATCCTGCCCCAAAAGACCCAAAGTCTCGGCTTTGGCAAACTCCGGATATATTTCAATATCGCCTTTTTCTATAAGCTCTTTTATTTTCGCTTTGTAATCCGAAAGACGGAAAAACCAATTTTTTTCCAAAACAACTTCAGGCTCTTTATTGTGATGCGGACACTTTCCGTCAACCAAATCTTTTTCAGTTATAAAATTTTCGCATCCGGTGCAATATAGGCCTTTGTATTCGGCTTCGTACAAAGCTCCTGAATCTTTTAAAATACACAAAAATTTGGCAACTCCGCTCTCGTGCCTGCTGTCCGTTGTCCTTATAAAATCCGAATATTCTATTCCAAGATTTTTCCATGCTGTTTTAAATTCAGACGAAATCTCATCGCAAAATTCTTTCGGATCTTTACCCGCGTCTTTGGCGACCTTCTCCACTTTGGCCCCATGTTCATCAGTGCCTGTCAAAAAATAAGGCTCATCACCTCGCAAAAACAAATAACGCGAAACTATGTCAGACGCCAAAGTCGTGTAAGCGTGCCCTATGTGCGGTTTCGCGTTAACGTAATAAATTGGAGTGGTCAAATAAAATTTCATTTCTTTTTACAAAATCAACACTATCTGGAACCCTCCTCCTCTGTTCCGAACCAGTCTCCGGCAATCGTCATTATTGAAACCGCGACCGGAATTGAAAGCAAAGCTCCCAAAACTCCGGCAAGCTTGGCTCCCAACAAAATGACAAGAATAACAACTATCGGATTAAGCCCTACTGTTTTTTGCATCACCTTTGGAACAATTACATTGTTCTCCAATTGCTGAATAACGATATACAATATCAAAACAAAAAGCCCGTCAATCGGAGATTGCAAAAAAGCCAAAAGCACAGCCGGCACAGCACCGATTATGGGACCTATAAAAGGTATTATCTCGGTTATTCCGGCTATAAGCGCCAAAACAAGAGAGTATCTTATGCCAAGGGCAAAAAGCCCTATCCAAGTTATAGAAAAAATTATAACCGACAAAAAAAGCTGACCCCTGAGCCAAAGCCCGAGCTTGTCTTGTATCCTCACAAAAAGTTGCATTGTGTATTTTTGGTATTTTGACGGTGTCACAGAGTGAATCAAATTTTTTAAACCGTCCTTTTTGACTGAAAAATAAAAACACAAAACCAAAACCAAAAAGAAAGTCGCAAGCCCGCCGAATAAACTTGTTATCGCGCTAAAAACGCTCCCGGTATAACCGGAAAGAGTGTCTCCGACTTGGACCAAATTGGATTGAAACATTTTCGTCACATCTGTTTCAACCTTCAAATCTCCGAAAAGATGCAAAAATCTTTCATAATAAAAAGGGAAAGACAAAGCGAGTTGATCTATTTGGTGTATTATGGGAGGAATTATAAGAACCACAGCCAAGCTTAAAACAAAAACAAGCAAGGTGTATATAAACAAAATTCCGACTGACCTTGGAATTCTCTTTCTTTCAAACCAGTCTATTGACGGCCCTAGTGTTGCCGCGAAAATCAGCGAAACAAAAACCAGCATAAGTATATCCCAAACCAAATAAATCAATCCCAAAAAAACAAAAACAGCCAGCACTTTTAAAATGCTGAGCGACGAAATATGCACTGTTATGCTGTCTTTTGGATCTGACAAAGGATTTGCCATGTTTTTATTTTTAATTTTTACGAATAAATTATACTAAAAATTCAAATTCTTGGCAAATTTTGAAATATCTTTATTAGGGCTTATCGCAACAAGACGCGCGCTGTTTTTTTGTATCACTCTTTTCGCAACCTTTTTTACATCAGCCAAAGAGACTTTTTCTATCTTCTTCAAAACCTCCTCAGGAGTAAGGATCTTTTTGCCTGATATGGCCTGTTGGCCGTAAAAAGAGGCTATTTCCAAAGAATCCTCGTGAGATAGGGCTATTTTGCCTTTTACGAACTTTTTGGCCTTTGTAAGCTCTTTTTGAGAAACCGAGTTGTTTTTTATATCAGAAAGCTCTTTGCTTACAACCTCCAAAGCTTTGTCTATTTTTTTCAAATCAAGCCCTGCCTGAATGTAAAAAACTCCTGTGTCGTCAAAATACTCCGCGCTTGAACGGATAAAATAACAAAGCCCCAATCTTTCGCGAACTTCTATAAAAAGCCTTGAGCTCATGTTTCCCCCGAGTATGACATTCAAAACAGAAAGCGCGTATCTTTGGGGATCGTTTTCGGAAAAAGAAGGGAAACCCAAAATCAAATGAGCTTGGCTTGTTTTTTTGAAATGAGCGCAAGCTTTGAAAGATTTTGAAGGAGATTTACCTTGCGATATTTTGTTCCTCGCCCCCTTGCTCACTGCTCCGAATTTTTCATTAAGGATTTCAAGCGCTTCTTTTTCGTCAAAATTACCTGCCACAGATATCAAAAAATTACCGGCGTGATAATGCTTTTTCCAATAAGAAACCATATCATCCCTTGTTATTGATTTTATATTCCCCGGAGTTCCTATCACATGCATTCCAAGAGGCTCGTTTTTCCCGAACAAATCCTCTTCAAAAAAATCGCCTATTTTTGACATGGGGTTATCCTCGTACATGTTTATTTCCTCAAGTATTGTCCCGCGTTCCCTGCCAACCTCGTCTTTGTCAAACACGGAATTCAAAAGCATGTCCGACAAAATATCAACGCAAGAATAAAGGCTCGTCTTTTCCGCTTTTATGTAATAGCCTGTAATTTCTTTTGACGTGAACGCGTTGTAATCCGCGCCTATAGAATCAAGCTCTTGGGATATTTCCAAAGTTGTGGGCCTTTTTTGAGTTCCTTTGAACATCAAGTGTTCCAAAAAATGCGATATACCGTTGTTTTTTGGAGTTTCGTATCTTGACCCAACGCGCGTCAAAACAAGGACCGAAACAGCTTTGGTTTGTTCCCTTTTTGCCAGCAGAACCTCTATTCCGTTTTTGAGTTTTGTCTTTTTAAACATGGATCAATAGTATCTTTTTTAAACAAAAAAATCAACAAACCAACGTATTGGGAAGTGTTTTTTACAATTTAAAATCAAAACAATATTTAATGTTTTGGAATGTTATTTATCATAAAAAATAACTTGCAAAAAACACTGTTTTTTTGTATAATATAAATAATTTTTGATTATTTTTTGGCTGTAATTTCTATTTTTTATTCTCGCTATGTTGTATTCGTTCATCTTGTAAAAAAGATATAAAGATATAATGATAGTGAGCTTTTAATAAAGCAGTATGTCAAATCCAACAATACAACTAAAATTTGACAAAAAATTAGACCAAGATATGGCTTGGGATTTTTATTCTGGTCCGGAATTTGGTGGCTGTGATTTTTGGAAAGAAAGAGCGTTATCTCACCATCCAAATCTTTTAAAAATTGATTTGGCCAAAAATCCTAAAATTTTTTTAGATAAATATATCTCTGAATTTTACATCTCTCATGCCGACGAGATGAAAAAATATAGTCAAAAAACATCTATATATCTCAAAGAATCGCAAAATGATTTTTTTAAAATAGTTGATGATATTTTTAATCAGCATCCTTGGCCAAAAAAGGAATTCATCGGTTGTTTTTCTATTTTTGATTTTTGCCCCCGTTTTCTTGATTGGGGTGGTTTTCAAATTTTTCTTTATGACAATCGAAGTATGCAACTTTTCACCATTTTTCACGAGATGCTTCATTTCATTTTTTATGATTTTGCGCAAAAAAACTTTGTCAAAAATTTTGAAAATTTAAATACCGAAAAAGGAATTTTTTGGGACTTAGCGGAAATTTTTAACGCTGTAATTCAAGACACTGATAATTTTATTAAACTACATGGAAAAATTAAAGATCTTGGTTATCCAAATCACAATAATCTAACCATAAAAGGGAAAATTCTATGGCAAAAAAATCAAAATTTAAGAAAATGGATTATTGAGATGATGAAAATTATAGATATCAAAAATAAAAAATAGTCCCAAATAATGTTTTACTTCTGAAAACCAAAACTTTTATTAATGTTATTTTTTATTCTCGCTACTCCCCGTTCATCTCTATTTACACAAAATCTTTGAAGAATAATAAAAGTTCGTATAATATACAAAAAATTGTTAAAATAAATGCATAAAGTACGTATAATAACGAGTTGCACAAAATAATTTTTTTCTTAATGATTTTTTCAATCTACTTTTTAAGAAAAGGAGAAAATAAGTTTTTCAAGAATTAGGGTTTAGGGAGGGGTAATGCCAAGGTGTTTTCTTCGCTCCCTCTGGTCGCTCAGAAAAATTTTAAAATTTATGAGTCAAAAACCTTACGAAGCTATTCTAAAAAATCTAAACTCAGAAAGCGACATCGAAAATCTCGCAAACGAAACAAAAGAATGTTTCTTTTTGGACTACAAACAAACCGAAAAAGATGATTACACTCAATCGAGATCTATAAAAGGCAACGACCTAGACAATATAGCAAAATCTATTTCTGGTTTTGGAAATGCTCTGGGTGGTATATTAATTTTTGGAGTTGATAATAACAAAAAGCTAAAGCCCTTTGTGGGACACGAAACATTTGAGACATTGGTGCAAGAATCTGTTTCTAGATCAACCAACCCACATCACGAAAGAGTAGAAACAAAATCAATTTCATCAAAAAACGAAAAGGGTTACGTCATTATAATTATTCACCAATCACACAATAGACCTTTACAAGTAATAACTAACTCAAACACACATAGATACTTCTATAGAACCGGGGAGTCGCATGTCGACATTCCTCATGACGTGCTAGTCGGAATGATGGGTAAAAGAATACCGGTCAGTATTAGCTGCCAATTCCAAATTACTCAAACTAGTGATACAGCCCAGAATGCGTTCGAATTTAATTTTCTTCTAAGAAATAACAGCTCGGTAATTGCTCGAGATGTTTGGTTTAATATGGACGTAGGTGTTCCTAATGTGAGTGTCAAACAAGGAGCTTCCTTTAATTTATTTGCAGGTCACAAAATGAGTAATTCTATGAGTGTTATCACAATAAAGGATTATCGCCTTCCTCCACAAGGTTACGTTTCGCCAATTGGACTTTCTATACCGCGAACTCGCCTTAAGGACGAACAAGAATATCAAATATACTTTACCTATGGCTGTGATGGATCTAAAATGAACGAATTTGATTCTATTTTTACAGGAAGAGAATTCAATGCTCTATTGGACAAAAATGTGCGGGGGTTAATTGAGTTATTAAAACAAAAATCTAAAGGATTTGTGGAAAGAATTTAAAACTGTAAATTTAGTTTATCCACATAGTGTACTATACTTTCGGTTTTTATTCGGGTATAATATAAGTATAAAATTGGAATATTCGGCTAAAAAATGAGATAATACTCCAAACAGAATATAAAATATCAAATTTTATGAAATTCACTTTTATAGATTTTTGCTCGGGAATTGGAGCTGGACGCCTCGGACTTCAGAATCTTGGTCTAAATTGTTTAGCTTTTTCTGAAATTGATAAACACACAGAGAAAACATATCGGGAATTTTTTGGAAAAGATGAAAAGAACTATGGAGATTTAATGAAAATTAATCCCGATAATCTGCCAAATTTTGATCTGATGATTGCGGGCTTCCCTTGCCAATCTTTTTCAGTCATAGGACAAAGGAAAGGAATGAATGATCAGAGAGGACAAATTATTTACGGCTTGATAAAAATAATGAATAAAAAAAATTTGCCTTATTTTATTTTAGAAAATGTTAAAGGCCTAACAAACCACGAGGGCGGAAAAACTTTAAAAACCATTTTGGAAGAATTAGACAAAGCGGGGTATAAAGTTTATCACCGAGTATTGAATAGTTTGCATTATGGAGTGCCACAAATGCGCGAAAGAATTTATTTTGTCGGAATAAGAAAAGATTTAGTAAAAGAAAACAAGCATTTTGAATGGCCAAAACCCGTAAAAACTCCTAGAGTTCAAAATTATTTAATTGATGATGGCGAGCTGGAATTTAATGAGAAAAAAAAATCTTACGACACATTTTCAAAATTTTTGGAAAACAAATACAACAAAGGACTGTTTAAGGTTGAAAAATTGCTAAAAGAAGATTATTTAGTTTTAGACACCAGGCAATCTGATTTAAGATTATATAGAGGTAAGGTGCCAACTTTACGAACAGGCAGACATGGCATTCTATACGTCAGAAACGGAAAATTTAGAAAATTGTCGGGTTTTGAATCTTTGCTTTTGCAAGGATTTACGAAAAATTTGGCGGAAAAAACAAAAGGCAAAATCGCCGATGTCTATTTATTAAGCCAAGCGGGGAACGCCATGACTGTAAATGTAATTGAAGCTATAGGCAAAAATTTATTGGACTATATAAACGCATAAGATATGAACAAAAAAGAATTGATTGAATTAGGTTCGCAAACCGCAAGAGGCGGATTTAAAAATGAGAAAGATGTTATTATTCGTTTCAATAATTGGAAAATAGACAAAGTGGCCCAAAAATGGCTCAACGCTATGGGTTATGATATTTCCGACATTGAGTATGTAAAAGCGGCAAAAATTCGCGGGCAATATAAAGCCGACATACAAGTTAGAGTACGAATTATTATCAAGTTAAAATCGCAGGAAGATATACAAAATTTACAAGTAAAACTTGTTAGCAATCCGCAAGGATTCAATCAGATAGACAAAAGGTGGATTGATAAATATGTTGAGTTTTGGAATATGCCCGAAGACATAACAAAAATTTTAAAATTTTTTACTGGCGAAATAAAACCAACAAAAAAAGGACTAAAAGACAAAAGAAGAGTGCTTTTGTCAGAAATGGATGAAGGCGAACAAAATAAAATTATCGATTTTTTTGAGAAAAATAAAATTTTGATTGTTTCAGATTTGATGAAAGGCAGAGGTGAATTTTCCGCTGATTGGGTGCTTATTATCTTAAAAACCAGCAGCAAAAGCTCTTGGGTTCTAAAATCCATCAACGAAGCAATGAATATTTTTGGAAATGGTGATGTTAGAATTACAGATCGCGGCAGTTTGAGGATTGGCAAAATACTCATGCAGAGAAAGGGCGGTGATAACGGCAGAGATACCGCGAAAATGCTTCAATTCAAAATCAATCCAGTCGAACTCTTTAATGTTTAGATATGGCAGACAAAGTGTCAAAATTGCAACGAAGCAAAATAATGAGCACAGTGAAAAGCAAAGACACAAAAATGGAAGTTAATTTCAGAAAAGCTCTTTGGCAACAAGGTTTTAGATACAGGAAAAATTTGTCAAAATATTTCGGAAAACCAGATATTGTTTTGAAAAAATACAAAACCGTTATTTTTCTTGATTCTTGTTTTTGGCACGGGTGCCAAAAACATTTTCGTATGCCTGCAACAAGAAAAAAATATTGGGAAGAAAAAATTGCAAAAAATACACAAAGAGATAAAGAGGTAAACAAGTATTATAAAAAATTAGGTTGGAATATTTTTAGAATTTGGGAGCATGACTTAATGAGAAAAGATAATATTATTTTTAATAAATTATTAAAAATGTTAAAAAAATGAATATGGAAAATTTACAAAACAATATTATAGGAATAACAATCGGGATAAGATTTGCTAGGTCTTTTAGAATACCCGATATATCGGGGAATATCATAGATAATATTCTTTACGGCGAAAAAACACCGTTTGGAACAAAATTTTTTCCAAAAGTTCAAGAAAATTCTAACCGAGAAAAAACGCTTTACAATTCCAAAACATCAGAATACTTGAGGATAAATACGGACGATTTAATATTAGGCATTGAAGTCGATGGTAATTTCAAGGAAAAATTTGAATGGTTAAAAACTGATGTTTTAAATTATTTCAAGGAAACTTTGTTTCGTGAATACAAAATTAAAAATATCCGCAGAGTAGGTATTATTTTTTCTCACAAAATTTCAAAAAACAGAAAATTAAACGAGGCTGTTTCTCTGATAACTGAAAAAACATTGGACGATGTTGATAATGTAAGCATTTCTTTTTCTAAAAAACTTGTGGCCATGGAAGCTCTTTATAGAAAAGATGTAAGCGATTATAAAAATACCATTTATAATTTTGATGAGATGAAAGAAGCGATTTATTCCGCTCTCGATTACCAGTATTATTATGAGCCAGCAATCGAAGATTTAAGAGATTGTTTTGTTGATAAAATATTTGATGATGCAAAAAGTTTTTTAGAAAATAATTACTACACATGGCTTTCAAAATATGAAGACAAAGAAACCAAATAGAGCTGGTCATGCGGGAAAGAGTTTGCAAGACAAAGAAGCATATAGACGATTTTTGTCGTCAAAATTTGAATTAGATAAAACAGAATCTGACCCAATAGACACTGACAAAACAAATGAATCATCTTATGATGAAGATGAAACGCCAGAAATGTCAAAAAGCCAAAAAAAGTCCTTCCGACTTGTTGTCAAAGATTTCATAAACAATAATTGGTTTATTACAATTGTTGGCGGTATAATTGTTACTGTTATTTTCGGCTTAGGTGCTTTTTTAATAAGAGTCAATGTTTCTCAAGAAATTCATAATGAAAAAATTAGTAATATAGAAAAAGATATTGAAACATTGAAAAAATCCGATGATGATAAGCAAGATGGATTATCTGCAATAAAACAAAACTTTGAAATTTTTAAAGTAGAAATATCAAAAGATTTAGAATTTATCAAAAAGAAAATAAAATTTTAAAACAACCAATAAGGAGTTTTGGATTTTGGGCATTCCCGCCAAAGGCGGGCAGGCACCCCTAACCCCTCTTTCATTTTTTCAAAACAAAAAAACAAAATTAAAATTCTTTTTTAGAGCAATCCGCCCTGGGCGGACATCAGATATGCCCAACGTTATGCAAAATGTCGCTCGCTCCGCTCGCCTTTTGAAAAAAATACAATCAACATTTAAAGTATAAACATGAGAACAACAAAAATCGCCCTCTTCAAAGGCAAAAAAATCAGAAAAACACTTTTTCAAGACGAGTGGTGGTTTTCTATTTTAGATGTTGTTGAAGTGCTTGCGGAGACCTCAACACCAAAAACTTATTGGGCTAAAATGAAAAAAAGAGATAAGGAGATGTCTCAGTCATTCCCATTTTGGGAACAACTGAAATTACCAGCTTCTGACGGGAAAAATTATCTTACCGATTGTGCGAATACCGAAGGCATTTTTCGAATTATTCAATCTATTCCATCTACTAAAGCCGAACCATTCAAGCGATGGCTCGCTAAGGTTGGCTATGAAAGAGTGCAAGAAATAGAAAATCCAGAGTTGGCAACAAAAAGAACCAGAGCACTCTACAAGGCAAAGGGTTATACTGATGCATGGATTGAAAAACGCATGCGTGGCATTGAAATTCGTGAAACCTTAACTAATGAATGGAAAAATCGTGGCATTAAAGAAGATCCAGAATATGCAATTTTAACAGCAGAAATTTCACTAGCCGCTTTTGGTATGACACCTAGTCAATATCAGAAGTTCAAAGGTTTAAAAAAAGAAAATCTCCGAGACCACATGAATGATTTGGAATTGATATTTACAATGCTCGGCGAAGCCTCAACGACCGAAATTGCTAAGAATAAAAATGCTCTGGGTTTTCACAAAAATAAATCAGCAGCTCGTGAGGGTGGCGGTGTTGCTGGCAAGGCACGTAAGGATTTGGAAAAAAGAAGTGGTAAAAAAATTTCAAGTCGTGAAAATTATTTACAAGCACCTGAAAACAAGAAGAGATTAAAACACAAATAAAGAGTCTTTGTTTTTGGGCATTCCCTACTTTAATTCCAATCTGCCCGCCACCCAAAACAGAAAACGAAATTTTAAAATTTTTTAAAACAAGTCCGCTCGGGGCGGACATCAGATATACCGATACGTTATGCAAATAGTCAAGAAACAAATAAACGAAAAATCAATCATCTATCAAGCGAAATCCGGAGCGATTGAGCTTTCTGTTGACGCAAAAAAAGAAACGATTTGGGCGAATCTCAACCAAATTGCCGGTCTTTTCGGCGTGCAAAAATCGGCGATATCAAAACATTTTAAGAATATTTTTGAATCAGGTGAATTGCTTCAAAAAGCAACTGTTTCCAAAATGGAAACAGTTGGAATAGAAGGCAAGAGACAAATCCGACGCTCTATTGAAATATATAATCTAGACGCCATAATAGCTGTCGGCTATCGCGTCAATTCAAAAAAAGCCACGCAATTCCGTATTTGGGCGACAAAAATTATAAAGGAATATGTTTCGCAGGGTTATGTCATCAATCCGATGCGCATTGCGCAAAACTATCAAAAATTCCTTTCCGCTGTTGAAGAAACAAAAAAATTATTGCCGATCGACAATCAAGTTACAACTCAAGATGCGCTGGAGCTTATAAGATTATTCGCGAGAACATGGTTTTCTCTGGATGCTTATGATCGTCAATATTTTCCAAACAAGAACACTACAAAAAAGAAAATTGCCATTGCCAGCGATGAATTGGCTGAATCAATCAGTAAACTCAAAAAAGAACTTATTCAAAAAAGAGAGGCGACTGAAATTTTTTCCGTTGAGCGCAATATCGGTAGCCTTGCCGGAATTATTGGCAATGTTTTTCAAACTTTCGGAGGAAAAGACCTATATCCAACAATTGAAGAAAAAGCGGTTCACCTTCTCTATTTCATCGTGAAAAATCATCCTTTTATTGATGGCAACAAAAGGAGCGGCGCTTTCGCTTTTATCTGGTTTATGCAAAAAGCTAATTTAAATTTTAAAGAAAAAATAACTCCTGAAGCTCTCACAGCTCTTACTCTATTGGTTGCCGAAAGTAATCCAAAAGACAAAGACAGGCTGATCGGGCTTGTCTTGTTGCTTTTGAAAAAATAATATCAACGAAGAAGAAATCAAAGCCGAATATATTGACAGAATATCTGATTCAGAAATCCGCAACAGAAGGACATCAGATACGCCGAAACGTTAGCTGAAATACATGTTTTCCTTTTACTTACTAACTAAGTTTAAAAATATGATTGAAAAATTTTCAGAAAATCAGCCAGAGATGGCCGAAAAATATGCTACAAATTATCAGCAACTTCAAGAAATTTGGAGTATTCTACAAGAACTAGGATTAACTCCAACAGACTATCCTGCCGAAGACGTCCAAAATCAATGGGATATGGGTAGTGATTTCCCAATTGCAAATGAAGGTACTCAAGGCATTAGAGTAACTCGATCACGCAAGGGCGAGCTTACAGTTTGGTTTACAAATGGATTTGAAGACAAAAATAATCAAAAACGCGTTGAAGTAACAGAAAAATTGAGAGAACGAGGATTTTCCGTTGTTTAGCCGTAAAAGGAAATTTGAAAATTTTTTAAAACAAGTCCTCTCGGGATAGGCATCAGATACACGCGAACGTTATACAAAATGTCGCTAGTTCCTCTCGCGTTATGATACAATACAATTAACAATTATTAATCAAGAATATAAAAATATGTTAAAAAAATACGCTATTTTATTAGTCCTAATATTGGGCTTATCAGGGTGTGGCAAAATCAACACTCCGATAGAAAACACAACGCCAACAACCGACGAAACCGTGTCATGGAAAACATATAGCAGCCAAAAATTCGGTTTTTCAATTGATATACCGGAAAAGGTATTGTCAGACTACGCAGACGACAAATCATGGGCGCCTTTGAATATTTTTGAAGACGACAATAGCGCATATTTTACAACGCGTTCAAAAGAAGAAACATTGGAAAACAATTCATGGGATTTAAAAATAGGCGGAGCCACAATAAATAGCAAAGATAAAATAACGCCTTTTCTTGAATCATATTACAATGTTAAAGGCTGCGAAACTGAACTCAACAGAGATCAAGACAGTGAATTTTTTAATATTCAAATCTTCGCAAAAAATCAAAACTTGACACCGGACGATCCAATGTCGTGCTTTATAGGTGGAAAAGTAAAAACAATTTATGACGAAACTTCTGGCAGACTTATTACTTACCAACTATATGAACCGTTCTTTTTTGTTCCAGGAGGAAATGTTCATGAAGAGTCAATAGCAAGCCTGAGACTTGAACCTTAATATGGACAAAAAAACAATAAATCTTATTCAGTTTACAACCGGAATTATCCTGGCTTTAACCGGAGCTGTTTTGATGTTTTTTGGAATTCTTCCGTTGCCAACCAGAATTACAATCGGCATTATAGGGCTTGGTTTAATCGCGACATCAAAATTCAGATTGCTAAAATAAAAAAGATCCAACCACCTCTCTCCTTCGTCTGTCTTTATAGTTTGCAATGTAACAGCGATTAAAAAAATAAAAATTATTTTAAAGAACCCATAACACGATACACGCAGTTCGCACATCAACAAACTGGCGCGCTAATTGAATTATAATAAAAAAAAATCGCAACAAAATTTCATATATTTATAACATTAATAACTTTGTATTTTGTTTAAATTATTAACGCTTGACAATATTAATGTAATGCGTTAATATAACCACGCTATGATAAAAAGTTTTAAATCCAAAGAAACAGAAAAAATATTTAACAGAGAATTTTCATTAAAACTACCCTCTTCCATACAAAGAACAGCCTTGCGCAAACTCTGGATGATAGATGCGGCTCAGTCAATAAATGATTTAAGAGTACCCCCAGCCAATCATTTAGAACAATTAAAAGGCAACCGAAATAGACAGCATAGCATTAGAATCAATGATCAATGGAGAATTTGTTTCAAATGGAGTCAAAGTGATGCCTATGAAGTGGAAATAACCGATTACCATAATTAATAACAATATAATCAAATATATGACTAAAAAAATACAGCCTGTCCATCCGGGAGAAATCCTAAAGGAAGAATTCTTAACTCCTTTTGACATTAGCCAATACCGATTAGCCAAAGACATTGACGTGGCGCCTATCAGAATCAACGAAATTGTTAAAGGCACGAGATCTATCAGCGCCGACTCCGCGCTTAGATTGGGAAAATACTTCAATACTTCGCCGCAGTTTTGGCTTAATCTGCAATCACATTATGATTTAGCAAAAGAAAGCGAAGAGTTAAAATCTATTTTAAACAGCAAAGTTAAAACTTTTAAATTCTTAACAGCTTAAAAATCAACAATTATAACAAAACAAAATCCTAATGATTTATTGGAATAAATCAGAACTAACTTCTCAACCAAAAACAACTCGCGATTTGCGAGTTGTTTTTGGTTTTTATTGATTTATGGAATCGCTTATTATTTTTTCCAAATCCTGAATTTTGACTCTCTCCTGTTTGGCGCTATCCCTATCCCTAACCGTCACAGTGTCGTCTTCCAATGTGTCAAAATCTATTGTGACGCATTTTGGAGTGCCAAGCTGATCCTGGCTGTAATACCTCTTGCCTATGTTTCCCCTATCATCCCATGCTATATTGAATTTATTTTTAAGAGAAACATACACCTCTCTCGCCTTTTCCACGAGCTCTGGCTTGTTTCGCATAAGCGGGAAAACCGCTGCTTTGTAAGGCGCTATTTTGGGATCAAGTTTTAAAACAACCCTTTCCCCGTCTTCTGAATAAGCTGAACACAATATGGCGAGAACGGTTCTATCAACACCCATTGATGGCTCTATCACATGTGGCCAAAATTCTTCTCCTGTATCCTGCTCCCGATATTTGGTATTTTGCCCTGAATGCTGTTCATGATTTTTTAAATCAAAATCAGTTCTATAGGCGAGCCCGTAAAGCTCTTGCCTGCCGAACGGAAAATCAAATTCAAAATCAACAGTCCTTTTTGAATAATGCGCAAGATCGGATTTGTCAATTTCCACCTCATGAACTTTGTTTTTATCTACTCCGATAAGATCAATCCATTCGTTTATATTTTTAATCCATTTTTCAAAATAATCTTGCCACTCTTTTTCGTTTTTGGGTGGCTTTATAAAATATTCAATTTCCATTTGTTCAAACTCGCGCGTGCGGAATATAAAGTTCCCCGGAGTTATCTCGTTTCTGAAAGCTTTTCCTATTTGAGCTATTCCAAAAGGAAGAACCTGTCTTGATGTCTGCAAAACATTTTTAAAATCAACAAAAATCGCTTGAGCTGTCTCTGGTCTTAAATAAACAACATTATCACTGCCGGCCACGGGTCCCAAATGCGTGCGGAACATCATGTTAAATTGTTGAGACTCTCCAAGCTCGCCTGAGCAAGACGGACACTTGTCGCTGTCAAGATGATCCGCGCGAAATCTTTCGTGACATTTTTTACACTCAACAAGAGGATCGTTAAACTCGGAAACATGGCCTGACGCCTCCCACACCTTGGGGTTCATTATAAGAGCGGCGTCAAGACCCTCCATATCCTCTCTTTTGCGAACAAAATGATTCCACCATAATTGTTTTATGTTGTTTTTCAATTCCACTCCCATCGGGCCGTAATCCCAAGAATTTTGCAATCCTCCGTAAATTTCGCTTCCGGCAAAAATAAATCCCCTTTGTTTGCAAAGAGACAGTATTTTTTCCATTTCTTTGTTTTGTTTCGCCATATAGCTCAATATAGCATAATCAGACCAAATTAACAATTTTTATACTAATAAAAGCCTTGTTTTTAATGGTCTATTGACAAAAATATAAAAATAGACTATACTATTATAAGCACTTAAAAAGTTCGTCTCCGGCCCACAAAAAGCCTTCAAGCACCTCCCAGAAGGCGCCTCCTCAGGGGGTCGGAGATTGGTCCGTTCCGTGTTCGGGCGTCACCTGACATGGTTCGGACTTACACCCGGCAGGCCCCCTCTTTGCGGAGAGGGACCTGCCGGCTTTTTTTATTTTAAAAATTTCCTTTTTTGATTTCTCTTCTTATCAAATCCATCAAACAAAGATAAAATTCAATATTGTTCAAAGTCGCGAGTCTTTGGCCCAAAGGCTCTTTTGTTCTGAAAAGATGATGTAAATAAGATTTTGAAAAACGATTAAGCTCCGGAATTTTTGAACACTTGTTTATGGGTGAAAAATCTTTAGCGAATTTTGAATTATCAATATTTATTGTTTCAAAAAAATTATTATTTTTGAATATCTTATCTTTAAAAACGCATGACTCTTTGCCTGTATATATTTTGGATTTAAAAACATAAAGCCTGCCATGCCTTGCTTCTCTTGTCGGTATAACGCAATCAAACATGTCTATGCCTCTTTTAACTGCTTCAACTATTTGATCCGGAAACCCGACACCCATCATGTATCTTGGTTTTTCAAAAGGAAGCTCTTGCACTGTGTAATCCAGAACTTCCAAAGCCTTTTCAAACGGCTCGCCAACGGCAAGCCCGCCTATGGCATATCCGTCAAAATCAAGCTCGCGCAATTCTCTGGCTGATTTCAATCTCAGGTCTTTGTAAATTGATCCTTGCACTATGGCAAAATGCAAAGCCGAGTCTCCAAAAAAACCAAGCAATCCTTTTTGAGAATTTTTGGAAAATTTTGATAAATCTTTTTTCGCTTTTTCTATTTCATATTTGCTTTTCTTTGCCCACTCGGTCGTAAGTTCAACCGCTTTTTCTATTTCTCGCTTTTTTGTTTGATAAGAAGGGCAAACATCCAAAATCATTCTTATGTCAGATCCTATCGCGCCTTGTATTTTAAGCGCTTCTTTTGGTGTGAGAAAAATTTTTTTGCCATCAATATGCGATCTAAACTCAACACCGTCTTGACGAATTTTTCTTATTTTTGACAAAGAAAAAACTTGGAATCCCCCGGAATCGGTAAGAATCGGTTTTTCCCAACCCATAAAAGCATGTAGTCCTCCTGCTTTTTTTAAAATCTCAACTCCGGGTTTTAACATTTGATGGTAGGTGTTTGAAAGTATTATTTGAGCGTCTAATTTTTCCGCGTCAAAACTGGAAACGGACTTTATCGCCCCTTTGGTCGCGATGGGCATAAAAAAAGGAGTCGCTATTTTTCCATGCGCTGTTTTAAGAAATCCTGTTCTGGCCAAGGATATATTTGATTTCTTTGATGTTTTAAACATAATTTGAAAGAGTCAAAAACAATCGCAACAAGCTAATCAAGATTTTTTATGGAAAAACTGCCTCCGAAAAATTCAAGTTCTTCCATGGACGCGGGGTCTGTGGCTCTCAAATTTATGTCTTCAAAAAGAATTGTTGAAGAATTCGCTCCAGAAGACGGAGAGACTCCTATTTTAAACTTTATTGAAATAGGCAAATCAAGAGAAGGTATTTTTGAAGCTGACCAAACTATTTTTTTTGAAGAAGAATTAAAAACGATTTCTCCAACAGGAAGAGATGTCTCTTCTTTTAAAGAAACATATTCTGCTCCATCAAGAGTGAATATAACATTTTTCACTTCCGATGAAGTGGGGCCTAATTTAAGTTCTATTTGATAAACAGTCTCTTTGCCAGCCTCCGGAGGATTCGGGCCTGATCCGACTATAACTCCTTCCGGATTTTTATACCAACCGGAAACTTCATAATTAATATCCGGAAGAATATTTATTTTTGATTCCGAACTTTTAACCTCAACTTGCTTGCCTCCTATATCAGAAGACACGTTAGCCTGCAAAATCAAAACCGGCCCTGATGGCAATTCTTTGGGAGGTGAGACTTTTGTCTTGAAACTGAAACCGAGTTTTACTGTTTTGCCCGGATCTATTGATGACAAAGAAGAAGTTGTTGAAGAATCCCATATGAATTTATCAGCTTCAAAAAATCCTCCTGATAAAACATCCAAAGAATCGGATTGCCAAAGAGAATCCGCAATACCGCCAGCGCTGACAACCACGTTTTTCATCGGAGAAGATCCTGTGTTTTTTATTGTAATGGAATAATCAACAGCTTCATTCCATTGGAGTTTTTTACCTTGCCCAGGAGTCGCCAAAATGGAAACAACAGCATCAGCGCTTTGTATTGAAATAGTCTTTTTTGAAGAAGAAACAGAATTTTCTTCCCCATCTCTTTGTAGATCAGCGCTTATCTCATAATCCTTGCCTATTTCGCCGGACAAAACACCTTTTATGGTAATCTTATAAGACTCTTCTTGCTTTGGAAGCCCGGCGACACTCCATTTGTTTTGTCCATAATCAGACGGCGGAGAAGAAGACTCAATTTTAAATTCGGAAGGAAAATTTATTTTAACGCTTAATTTGCTCAAATCACCGAAAGCCTCCGCGTCTCCGGAGATAAGAAAATCAATTGAACCGGATTGATCTTTTTGAAAAAAATCTTGCGAAGAAATTGACATTTTTATACCCTGCTCTCCGAGAGTGAATTTTTTATTCTCTTTAACAGGAAAAAAATTATTAAATCCGGTTGGTTTTACGCTGAGAGAAAAAGGAACCTCTATCTCAGAGCCTTGCGGACCCACGAATCTCGCGCTAAAAACAAAAACAATCTCTTGACCTGATTTTATTTTCCCAAGTTTCCATGTGTTTTTTGAATCGCCGACCGGCTCTTTTTCGGACGAAACAAAATTAACAACAGCGCCGGAAGAAGATTTCGCGCTCCAATCTATGAACAAATCAACTTCTTCCAAGTCAACTGATTCGTTGTTTTTTATTTTAAGATAATAATCCTCTTTTGAAGAAATTTTAGGAGACATGTTTCCCTGCAATTCAAATTCAACCTTGTCTCCGGTAAAGCTGTCAGGCGTTGTCCCAAACACATACATCCCGCCCAAAACAAGCGCCACAATCGCGAACATGAACAAAGAAATGCCCCACGCCCAAATACGCGCGGCGTTTCTCCTCGGTCTCCTGTCAAAACGACGAGGATTGTAGTTTCCGGTGCCGTAAATTTGCCGCATGGCCGAACTTATGTTTTGCTTCATAGCGCTCTTAAAAATTGTAAACTGTTCAAAGGCCTTGAATCTATGACAGCGCGCCAAAATAATTCCGAAATCTCACGCGCGCCTTGGGTTGAAATATAAAAAGATTTAAGTTCTGAAAGCGTTTCTTCTTCCACCTTCTTTGACATAATATCACGATTTTGGCAATTTTCACAAAGCATTCCGCCTCCTTCAAAGCTGAAAGATCCTGATTTTATACCTTTTCTGCAATGTATGCATGTGTTCAGCTCGGCCCCAAAACCGGACAAAAAAGAAATTCTCCATAAAAACGAAAAAGCTATATCCGAACACTCTTTTAAAGACTTGGCTTCTTCTATCGCGTCAAAAGAAGCGGAAAGAAGAGAATAAATCCTATTGTCTTGAGAAAAAGGCTTGGCTACTCGCTTCACAGCTTCAACACAAACCAACGAAGATGTTATTTTTTCAACACCTGAGCGCAATTTTTCTCTGCTTTTTATAGTTTTGCTTCCTGCCAAAATATCCCAAACTCTGCCGTTGGCGAGCAATAATTCGGTTTCTATAAAAGGCTCAAGATGCCCCGCGAGCTTGCTTGTTATTTTTCTCAAACCTCTGGCCCTTGCCTCTATCTTGCCGAATTCTCCGGAGAAAAAAGTGACTATCCTGTCGTGTTCGCGAAAAGGATATGATGATAATATAATAGCTTTTGTTTTATATGTTGCCATTTTAAAATAATTTTGTTTTATGCCGGCGTCAAAAATTTAATCTTTTTCAATTTTTATAAAAATTTTCTCTTCTCCAACCTCAATCTCCTCGTCGCCGTCGCCTTCGTGAATATCAGACGCGTAAACTGTCTTTTTGAGATCTTCTTTATATTTCAAAATCGCTTTTTTCACGACTTTTGAATCTGTTTTGAATTCCAACAAAACAATATCCTTAAAAGTAAGCCCCATTTTTTTGCGTATTGAATTAACGCTCCTGCCAAAATCTCTGGATATTCCTTCAGCCAAAAGATCATCTGTTATTTTTGTGTCAAAATCCAAAGACATCGGCTCTGAAGATTCAACATAATCAACCTCTTTGACATTAAGCTCTGACTTTACAATGTCTTCGTAGTCTTTTTCCAACTTATCTGTTGATTTTATTGTAATCTTTTTAAGAGGTTGCCTTATTTTGATTCCAAGCTCTTTTCTTTTGGCGTTTCCAAATTCGCATATCTTTTTTGTGTAATCCATTTTTTCAATCACAAAATCCGGATCTTCGCAAAAAGCGAATTTCGGCCATTCCTCCAAATGGACAGAAGACGAGTTTCCTATTTCTTGCCATATGTATTCCGCAACAAAAGGCATAACAGGCGCGATGATTTTTGATATTGATTCAAGACAAAGTCTTAAAGTCGCCCGCGCTCGATTTTGATCTTGTTTATCCGAAGATTTGTATCTTTCGCGGGATTGCCTTACATACCAAGTGGACAAATCCGAAATCAAAAGCATTATAGGCCTTGTGGCCTGATTCAAATTGTAATTTTCATATCCTTGGGTTATCTCCTCACCGGTTTTTTGAATCCTTGCCAAAATATATTCATCCAAAACGTTTTTAAGCGAAACATCAACAGGCTCCTCTTTATCAAGCTCGTGCATTTTGTAAAAAGCCAAAACATTTTTCAAAATTATCAAAATTTTCTTTACAACGTCTTCAACTCCTTTTTCTGAAAAATTCAAATCCTCGGCTCGCATGACTGTTGACGAAGCAAGGTAATATCTTATCGCGTCAGCTCCGTGTTTTTCCATCACCTCCATTGGGTCCGGATAATTTTTAAGTCGCTTGGACATTTTTCTGCCGTCTTCGGCCAGAACTATTCCGTTCACTATAACATTTTTAAAAGCGTTGCTCTGACATATCGCGACCGACAAAACATGAAGATAATAAAACCAAGCGCGCGTTTGATCAACACCTTCGGCTATGAACTGAGCCGGAAAATTGGTTTTGAATTTTTCCGAATTTTCAAAAGGATAATGCTGCTGCGCGTAAGGCATTGAGCCTGATTCAAACCAGCAGTCCAAAACATCCGGGACTCTTCGCATTACTGATGAACAAACCGAACAAGGAAAAGTTATTTTATCAACAAAATGCTTGTGCAGATCGTTGATTTTTTCTCCGGAAAGCTTTTCCAGCTCTGATGCTGATTCTATTATTTTTTTATGCGATTTATCGCTCTCACACTCCCAAACAGGTATTACGGATCCCCAAAATCTCTGCCTTGAAACAGACCAATCTCGGGCGCCCAAAAGCCAATCTCCAAACCTGCCTTGCTTTATGTGAGAAGGCGTCCAAGATATTTTCTCCGCGTTTTTCAAAAGCTCTTGTTTTATTTTTTCAACCGAAACAAACCAAGAAGAAGAAGCGTAATTCAAAAGAGGGCTATCGCATCTCCAACAATGAGGGTAAGAATGCTCTATTTTTTGTTTTGAAAAAAGAGAACCGTTTTTTGAAAGATACTGAATTATTTTAACATCGGTTGCAGAAGGATCGTCTTTTGGCTTTGCTTCCACTCCGGCAAAATCAGAAGCTTCGTTTTTAAAAATACCATCCATCCCGACATGCTGGACAAACGGAAGCTTTTTCTCTTTTGAAAGCGAATAATCGTCCTCGCCAAAAGCCGGGGCAATATGAACTATGCCTGTCCCCTCCTCAATATTCACAAAATCCGCGCAATATACTTTGAAAGCGTTTTTCCTGTTTTCCAAAGATTCTTTGTCATAATAAGGAAACACGCTCTCATATTCAATTTTTTCCAAATCAGCTCCTTTGAATTGCGCATTAATTTCAAATTCTTTTTCCGAGAAAATCTCAGAGACTTTGTCCGAAGAAAGAACAAAAACATCGCCATCATGCTTAACAGCTGAATATTTTATTTTTTTGCCGACAGCCAAAGCGACATTGCCGGGCAAAGTCCATGGCGTTGTTGTCCAAGCCAAAAAATAAACCGCGCGACAAGATGACTCAAGTATTCCGATTTTTTCCAAATCTTTCAAAGATTTAACTTTAAATTTAACCACAACAGAAATATCTTTTACATTTTTATATCCTTGCGCGACCTCTGATTGAGCCAAAGTCGTTTCGCACCTTGGACAAATATGCATTGATCTGTAATCTTCGTACAAAAGCCCTTTTTCATAAAGCGTCTTAAAAGCCCACCACACGCTCTCCATAAAATCCTTGTCCATTGTTTTGTATCCATTCTCAAAATCAACCCATCTTCCCAATCTTTTAATTATATATTCCCATTCAGAAGCGTATTTCAAAACTTTTGAACGAGCGTCTTCGTTGAATTTGTCTATTCCGTATTTTTCTATATCTTTTTTGTGTTTAAATCCATGCTCTTTTTCAACTATATTTTCTATCGGAAGGCCATGACAATCCCAACCCCATTTTCTCTCGACTCTAAATCCGCGCATGGTGAAATATCGCGGAACCATATCCTTCATAAGGCTCGCTACTATATGACCGTAATGAGGTGTGCCAGTCGCGAAAGGAGGCCCGTCATAAAAAACATATTCGCCTTTTGGCGATTCTTTTTGAAGCGATTTTTGAAATGTTTGATCTTTTTCCCAAAAATCAAGTATTTTTTTCTCTATTTCTTTCTGTTCCATGGTATTTAGAATAGCAAAAAAGAGCCCATTATTCAACACAAATCATATTGTCGTCAAAACCAGAATACCCGCGACCCGCCTAGGGTGGCTTAATTCCTAACCCCTAATTCTTAATTCCTAATTCCTAAATTCTGTAACAACCCGCTGATTCGTCTGGCAGATTGCTTCACTTCGTTCGCAATGACAATAAAGACAATCCACCGATTCGGCGGGCGCTTCATTCGCAATGACAAAGGAGATGCTTTTCTATTATTTAGATTGCTTCGCTGCGCTCCCTCCAATCCGGCGGGCAGGCGCAATGACAATAAAGACAATCCACCGATTCGGCGGGCATAATTCCTAACCCCTAATTCCTAAACAATACATCAATCGCTCCTTCGCCTCCTTCTGAAATTTTGGAAAATTTAAAATCATATCCTTGCTCACGCAACAACTCCACAACAAAATCTCTCAAAACAGGTCCGGACTCGGAATGCAACCCCTTACCGGTGATTATTCTCACCAAATCATATCCTCTTTCTTCTGCGGTATTTAAAAATTCAAGAACCGATTTTTCCGCTTCGCGCTTTGTAAAATTATGCAAATCCAAAACCTGTTTTGCTGTTTTTTCGTATTTATTCGCCATTT
>Ga0172370_10001590_pt1 | contig 34204 bp, 30 predicted proteins | sample LakKiv5m_FD_114538 | JGI IMG/M metagenome (GOLD analysis project Ga0172370, IMG submission 114538) | Freshwater microbial communities from Kabuno Bay, South-Kivu, Congo - kab_022012_11.5m | ecosystem: Environmental > Aquatic > Freshwater > Lake | place: Democratic Republic of the Congo...
CCAGCATTGGTGGATCCTCACGTCCATTTCCGCACACCAGGAGCGGAGCATAAAGAAAATTGGATAAGTGGTGCCGAGGCAGCCATCGCCGGCGGTGTGACCACTGTTTTTGATATGCCGAATAACATACCGAGCACAGAAAACACAAAAACACTAAAACACAAAAAACACTTGATTGATGAACAGTTGGCAGAAGTAAATATTCCTTTACATTATTACCTTTATCTTGGGGCAACTCCGAACAACTTAAATGAAATTAAAGAAATTAAGAAATTAAGAAATTACGTGGTTGGTGTGAAAATGTTTATGGGTGCGAGCACGGGAAATTTATTGGTGGATAAAATTGAAGATCAGGAAAAAATATTTAAAGCTTGTGCGGAAAACGATTTAATTTTGGCAGTGCATGCGGAGGATGAATTGGAAATTGGAAATTGGAAATTGGAAATTGGGGCAACGAATGATATTAAGGAACACTCAAACATTAGAAATAGAAAAGCAGCAATAATAGCTGTCACAAACGCAATTAATTTAGCCCAAAAATACGGCACCAAACTCTATATCTGCCATGTGAGCACTAAAGAAGAAGTCGAATTAATAAAAAGCGCTAAATTAAGCGGAGTTAAGGTATATGCCGAGGCCACACCCCATCATTTATTCCTGTCTGAAAACGATTATGAGCGCCTGGGAACGCTGGGGCAAATGAACCCGCCACTTCGTACCGCTTTGGACCAAAAAGCTCTGTGGCAGGGCATTTTAGACGGCACAATTGATACTATTGGCACAGATCACGCCCCGCATACTCTGGAAGAAAAAGCTAAAATTTACCCCAATTCCCCGTCAGGCGTGCCAGGCATTGAAACCACTTTACCACTCTTGCTAAACGAGTATAATTTGGGTAAAATATCCTTAGAAAAAATTGTAGAATTAACCAGAACCAATGCCCAAAAAATCTTTGGGCTACCGAAAAATAACGATTGGGTAATTGTTGATTTAGACTTAGAAAAAGAAGTAAAAAATGAAAATCTAAAAACCAAGTGCGGCTGGTCGCCATTCAACAGCACAACTCTGCGTGGATGGTCAATCGCAACTATAATACAAAATAAAATTTATATAATTTAAAAGTAATAAGTTGATTAGTTTACTGGTTTAATAGTTTATTCAACGGCTAATAAACCATTAAACTAATAAACCATTAAACTCCACTATGAAACATCTAATTTCACTCAAAGAACAATCCAAGGAGGATTTGTTAGATATTTTAAATATCGCGCAAAAATTAAAAGCTAAAAGAAATGCCGGGGAAATAACAAATATCTTGCCCAACCAAACTTTAATCATGCTTTTTCAAAAAACTTCCACTCGCACCCGCCTTTCTTTTGAAGCTGGTATGACCGAACTTGGTGGACATGGAATTTATCTTGATGCTAGAAATACTCAATTTTCTCTGACTGATTTTAAAGATGAAATCAAAGCCGTAATGCGCTATGGGCAAGTATTGATGTTTAGATCTTTAAAGGCCGCGGATGTAACAACTGCTGCCAGTCTAAATCAAATTCCAGTGATTGATGCTTGTTCAGAAAAATATCATCCCTGCCAAGCCTTGGGCGACATTTTAACCATGATTGAACACTCCAATGGTTTGGAAAATATTAAAAAAATTACTTGGCTCGGCATTGAAAACAATGTTTCTAATACTTTAAAATTGGCTTGTGCCAAATTGGGAATTGAAGTAGCTATTGCCGCTCCAGAAGCCAACCCACCAAGTGTTGACCCAGAGCTTAATGCCATGGCCGAGGCCACTGGCTTGGTAAAAAAGACTTTGGATTTAAGAGAAGCCATGACTGGCAGTGATTATGTGCATACTGATACTTGGATTGATATGGAATTTTTTAAGGATGGCAAAGTGATTCCCGAATATCAGGCAGAATATGATCGCCGCTTGGCAACTTTCAAACCATTTCAACTTAATGCCAATCTCATTAATACTTACGCACCTAACTGCCAAATTATGCATTGCATGCCCTGTCATATTGGTTATGAAATTTCTCGTGATGCCGTGGATCACAAAAACCAGGTTATTTTTGATCAAGCGGAGAATAGAATGCATATACAGAAGGCGATTATTCTCTGGCTGTTAGAAAAAGGAAATTTAGTTTAAAAATTAGTTAGATATTAAAAAATTTCAAATTTCAAATTGCAGATTGCAAAATACCAATTGGCCATTTTGAAATTTGAAATCTGAAATTTGAAATAAATTATGTTAGTCACCACTTTCTTAGGCAAATCATTCAACAATCCTCTCGTCCTCGCTTCCGGTATATTAGGTGTTACTGCCGCTGGTCTTAATAATGTAATTAAAAATGGCGCTGGCGGAGTGACAATAAAATCAATTTCCAAAGAGCCGCGTACTGGCCATCCTAACCCCACCATGCAAGGTTATGAACATTTTTTTATTAATGCTGTGGGCTTATCCAATCCAGGTATTGATAAAGCGATTCAAGAATTAAAAAAGTTTAAAGAATTAAATACTGCTCCCTTGCTTGGCAGTATTTTTGCCGGCACACCTGAAGAATTTGGTGAGATGGCAGAGCGGATTTGTGAAGCGCCAATTGATTTTTTGGAAGTTGATATTTCTTGTCCCAATGTGAGTAAAGAATTTGGCGATCCGTTTGCTTACTCAATTCCGGCCGTGGAAAAAATTACCAAAGCTGTAAAAGAAAAAAGTAAAGTGCCAATTTCAATTAAATTATCTCCCAATGCTTGGAATATTGATGTAATCGCGCAAGCGGCCGAAACCGCGGGCGCAGACGCTATTACCGCGGTGAATACTATTTCGGGCATGACCATTGATGTACATGCCAAAAAGCCGGTGCTTTCCAATAAACAAGGCGGGGTCTCTGGTCCAGCGCTCTTTCCCGTTGCTTTAAAATGTGTTTTTGATATTTATAAAAAAGTTAAAATTCCCATTATTGCCACGGGCGGCGTAACCACCGGAGAAGATGCGCTCTCAATGATTATGGCCGGCGCCACTTTAATTGGCGTGGGTAGCGCTGTATATTTTAGAGGGCAGCAGGTTTTTTCTTTAATTACAGAGGAAATGGAGAAGATTATGGGAGAAGAAAATATTAAGAGTTTAGATGAAATACGAGGAAAAGCACATTTGTAAAATTATTCTAATTATTCTAATTGACCTAATTAACCTAAATAATAACCAATTAGTCATTAGACATTTTTTAGAATAATTAGAACAATTAGTATAATTAGGTTAATTATGAACTTTCTAAAAATTACAAAAATTGAAATTGAAAATCCCAGTGTAAAAACATTTTACTTCAATCACAAACTTAATAGTTCGCCTGGTCAATTTGTCATGCTCTGGATTCCGGGCATTGACCAAAAACCATTTTCTATTGCTTATGATGATGGACAAATGTTCGGCTTAACAATTTTCAAACGTGGCCCTTTAACCAATAAATTATTTGAAATGCAGATTGGTGACCGTGTCGGAATCTCCGGACCTTATGGCACATCATTCACTGTCGCCTCTGATAGACATTACATAATGGTTGCCGGTGGTTATGGTGCTGCTCCGCTCGGGCATCTATCTGAACAGGTGCAACAATACAATAATGTAACAATTGACTTTTTGATTGGTTCCCGTAGCAAAGATTTATTATTATTTGAAGAGCGAATTAAAAAAATTCCCAACACTCAACTACATATCGCCACAGACGACGGTTCTAAAGGACACAAAGGTTACGTCACTGACCTGTTGGAAAATATTATCCGTGAAATCCGTGATAAAAAATCTGTGGTAGTTGTCACCTGTGGCCCAGAACTAATGGAAAAGAAAGTTTTAGATATTTGTAATCAATACAATGTAGATTGCGAAGTAAGCATCGAACGTTATATGAAATGCGGGGTGGGTGTATGTGGTCAGTGCGCAATTGATGATTTGGGAATTTGTATGTGCACGGAAGGTCCGGTAGTAAAGCGTGAATTGGCAAATAAGATTGTGGAGCTTGGCAAGTATCATCGAGATAAATCCGGAGCAATTATTAATTTATAATTTTAAATTTTAAAATACGAAAAATCTCATTCTCAAATTGCACGAAATCAACGCTGTCAAATTCGGCGAATTTAAGTTAAAGAGCGGCATTATGTCGCCAATCTATATTGACCTACGTGTGACTGTTTCTTATCCAGAGGTTTTAAAAATGGTAGCTCAAGCCATGTGGGAAAAAGTAAAAGATGTAAATTTTGATTTAATTTGCGGCGTGCCCTACACTGCCCTGCCAATCGCCACTGTTATGTCTGTTGAACACAACATTCCCATGATCATGAGAAGAAAGGAAGTAAAAGATTATGGTACGCGTAAAGCTATTGAAGGATCTTACCAGCCCGGGCAGAATGTTTTGGTAGTAGAGGATTTGGTAACTTCCGGTTCCAGTGTTTTTGAAACTATTGAACCTTTGCAATTAGAAAATCTAAAAGTAACTGACATTGTAGTATTGGTTGATCGTGAACAGGGTGGCAAAAAACATTTGCAGGAAAAAGGCTACAATTTACATTCAGTTTTAACAATTTCGGAAATGTTGGAGACTTTGGAAAGTGAAGGGAAGCTTGATAACGAAATGGTAAATAAAGTTAAAACATTTATCCAAATTAACCAAGTTTAAATAGCACACAAATCTAACGAATTAAACGAATTTAAACTAATTCGTTAAAATCCGTAAAATTTGTTTAATCCGTGTTCTATTATGTTAACCTACAAACAACGAGCCGAACTCTGTACCAACCCGACAGCACAAAAATTATTTAATTTAATGGACAAAAAACAAACCAACCTGGCCATTGCCGCTGATGTCATTACAAAACAGGAACTCTTAAAAATCGCCGATGAACTGGGCCCAGAAATTTGTGTTTTAAAAACTCATATTGATATTATTGAAGATTTTGATGCTGATTTAGTAGTGCAGTTACAAAGATTATCCGAACAACACAATTTTTTGCTTTTTGAAGATCGCAAATTTGCTGACATTGGCAACACAGTAAAATATCAATATCAAAATGGAATTTATAATATTGCCAACTGGTCGCATCTTACCAATGCCCATACTGTGCCTGGCCCGGGAATTATTCAGGGCTTAAAAGAAGTAGGCTTGCCAAAGGGACGCGGGCTCTTGCTTTTGGCAGAAATGAGCTCCAAAGGTACATTGGCCAAAGGCAACTACACTGAAGAAACTTTAAGAATGGCCGAAGAGAACAAAGACTTTGTCATTGGCTTTATTACCATGCGCCAATTATTAGATGATCCAACTTTTGTCAACCTTACCCCGGGCGTGCAATTGGCAGTTGGCGGTGACAATTTGGGACAACAATATAATACTCCGGACAAGGTAATCAGAGAACAAAAATCAGATATTATAATTGTTGGCCGTGGAATTTATGGTGCTGCAGATCCTTTGGCCGAAGCCAAAAAATATCGCGCCGCTGGCTGGCAGGCGTACATTGAAAGGAGTAAAGAGTAAGAGCAAGGAGTAAGTAGCAAACCAAAACAAAACCCAGTACACAGCTGGGTTTATTTTTATTCCTTTTTCCTTATTCTTTATTCCTTATTTAATTACCCCGGCAAATCGTTCACAATCTTTTTCATATCGCGTGAAGTGTAAACATCAATTTTACCAGCGCGGCGATCGCGTTCAATCTGGTATTTCATTTTGCGACGCATGGCATAGCCAATAGAGGTACCGCGCGAAACACCTTGCAGATGGGGTTTTACCAAATCAACCAAATACCTTCTATCCTCTTTATCCCAATGTTTGAATGGCAGAGGTTTGATTTTGCGCAAATGATACATTTTACGCAATAGTCCATATTTGCCATGCACCCGAAAACCCTTGCCGGTTTTAAAGCCTAAATCAAACACATCATGAGCCGGTACTGCCGCCTCGGCCGCTGCTTTCTCTTCTCTTTCTTTTCTGGCTTTCATTAAATGCGCCCTACCAAGCTCATAACGCCGTTCATCCCTTTCTGTATCGCTTAGGCCTCCCTCTGCCACCTCTCTACCGGGATGGAAAATTGAGGTGGTTGCCACTGTTCCGGTTTGCCCCAAATGGCTGACTGAAGTACTTGGCCCACCATTATCAATGGTGTGGTCGGTCGAGACCAATTTGGCTTCTGAAACAGAGCTATCTCCGCTAACTAATTCTTTTTTCATCAAAGTTTTCTGTGACTGTTCGCGCAAAACACTGTTAATAGAAGTCTTGGCCTGATCAACATCTTTACGATAATTTAATTTGGAAGTTGAAAAATTTTGAGCACGACCAATACCACCACTGGTAATACCGGCCTTATTTTGCAAAGGTAAAATTGGGGATAGAGGAAGAGGCGACATAATTAAATAGCCAAACTTCTGACTCCAATAACCTAACTCCATTGTTCACAGATAATGGAGTATGGCTATCGGGGTTCGGAGTCTGGTTGTTAAATCTTCAAAAATTCCTCCACCAACTTCTCTGCCTCTTCATAATCACTAATCCACTTCACTCTTTCATCTCTTTTAAACCAAGTAAACTGCCGTTTGGCATAATGCCGGGTATCACGCTTTAAATTTTCCTTCACTTCCTCTAATGTCAATTGCTTGGCAAAATAATCTTTAAACTGCCGATAACCAATACCACTCATACTGGGCAGTTCCCAAGAATATTTCTGCCTCATTAAAGCTTCTACCTCCTTAACCAGCCCTTGATCAAACATATTTTGCACCCGCAGATCGATGCGCTCATAAAGCACTTCGCGCGGTGCCTCAATGCCAATTTGCAAAAAATCAAAAATCTTCTCACCTTTTTTTTGCTGCTCTGAAAACGGCACACCGCTTAAAATACAAACTTCCAAAGCCCGAATCAAACGCCTTTTATTATTACAATCAACTGTTTCTGCAGATTTAGGATCTAAGCTGGAAAGCCACTTGGTTAGTTCTTCATTATTTTTTGGTTCCAAACTTTGGCGCAGTTTACGATTAGGCGGTACTTGTGGTATCTGCAAATTATCAACCAAAGTATGAACATACAAACCGGTTCCGCCCGCCAAAATTGGTAGCTTTCCTTTTTTAATAATCTGCTCGCAATATTTACTAGCTTTGTCACGAAACTCAGAAACAGTAAAGGCTTTGCCCGGATCCAAAAAATCTACCAAGTGGTGGGCAACATCTTGAACATAATAGGTTTTATGCAGGCCTTCGCGCCGCCACTCGCCCGGTTCCTTGGCCGTACCAATATCCATTTTTTTATAAATCTGCCGTGAATCTGCGGAAATAATTTCTCCATTAAATTTCTTAGCCAAGCGAATAGCCCAAGTGCTTTTGCCCGAAGCTGTTGGACCAACCAAGGCCACTACTTTGGGATAATGTTTTTCATCAAAGTTCATAATATAATTTCAAATTTCAAATCTGCAATTTAATTATACCACACTTCCTCTCAAAATCCACGCGCCACACCAATTTACTTTTACAGCGATAATTTTGCCCAATAATTCTTCACTGCCGGCAAATTCCACCCGCTTCATTTCACTAGAATTACCTTCACAAATACCATTTTTGTATTTATCAACCAATACCGATACTACCTGCCCTTGATATTTTTGGTTCTTGTGCAGAGTCATTTTTTCCATCAAGTGTTGCAACTTAAACCAGCGCTTCTTCTTTTCGGCAAGCGGTACATCGTCTATAAACATTTTAGTTGCTACGGTGCCAGGACGCGAAGAAAATTTGGCATGATAAGAAATATCCAAATCACAGGTCTTGTACAAATCTAAAGTATCCTGAAAATCTTGTTCGGTCTCGCCACAAAAGCCCACAATAATATCTGTGCCAATGGCTATTTCCGGTCGCTTTTCTCTAATTTTTTTTATCACTTCAATAAAATATTCGCGATTATGCTTACGATTCATTCTTTTTAACACATCATCGCTTCCCGATTGCACTGGTAAATGCAAATAATTCATCTGGTGTGGCAAAGTTAGGGCGTCAATTACTTCCTCGTCCATATATAAAGGATGCGGAGCTGTCCAAAAAATTCTTTCAATGCCTTTAATCTGGTTTATTTCCCATAACAGTTTGGCAAAATCATTTTTTTTATAGGGATTATTAAATGAAAAATATTCTGGATCCGGTGCCACATAGTGATTTACTATTTGTCCCAAAAGTGATATTTCCACGCAACCTTGTGCGGCTAATCGCTTAACTTCTTCTAAAATACTTTTTAAGGAACGATTGCCTTCAGTTCCCCGCGCATAAGGCACTACACAATAAGTACAAAACTGATTACAGCCAGTTTGAATAGTTACCAGCGCTTGAAATTTGTTATTATAATTGGGCAATAAGTTTAAATAATCACTTTCTCCATCTGCAAATTCTTTAATTTGGGGATTTAGTTCATGCAACCAACGCGGCAAATTAACCATTTCCGAAGTAGCAAAAAATAAATCAACTCCTTTAAATTTCTTTTGCAATTTTCCATCCTTATCTCTGCCGGCCATGCACCCGGTAACGCCGATAATTAAGTTGGGTTTGGTTTTTTTAAACTCCCCAAAATTTTTCACATGCCCAAAAATTCGATGTTCGGCCGAACCGCGTACTGAACAACTATTTAAAATAATTACATCTGCCTTTTCCGGCTTAGCTGTTTCTTTCATTCCCAAACGTTCAAAAATGCCCGAGAGCCGCTCGGAATCATTTTTGTTCATAGAACAGCCAAAGGTAATAATGTGATATTTAAATTTGCTCATACGGGGGTGTATTATAAACAGATAAACAAAAAATTGCAAGGCTTAGCTAAATTTAGCCAACAAATAAAAATTTTTACTTGACAAAACAGCTAAAATATGCTATAATATCTTGGTTGTTTAATTTTTAACCCCTAATTATATGGGAGAAGCCTTTGATTTAACCAGAGAACAAATAGAGGAGCTTTCTTCAATACCTAAAAAACCTGAGGCAGTTGAAGGACACCAAGTAAGATTGGAAACAATAAAAACTAACCACACAGAAATTATAAACAACTACATCTTACATCACCCTCAACTTAAAGATAAAGGTCTTTTTGCTAAAGACATTATTCACAGGTTAGAGAAGGGTCTACAAACAGTGGATGTAAGACAATCCGACTTTAAACTAAGTAAAAGAGATCGAATTTTAAAATATCTAGCCCTAAGCATTCAAAAAAATGAAACTCCCAAAGATGGCTTATTAGATATTTTGGTGAGAGAGGAATTGGAGTCTCTATCAAAAAAACCACGAGGAGTTATACAGACTCTTACTCAGCGAGAAATTACTCCTGCGATGCTTAAAGAAAAATTTTTGGCTAGCAAGGCAAGAGATGCCGAGTTAACGGCTCAAAGGGCTCAAAGAAATGCTAACTTTGTTGGGAAGACAGGAAGTGTGGTAAATAATTTTTTTACCACTGGTGAAAGCACCGACCAACTTTGGTCGCATGAACTTAACCGTCAATTTGATAAACAGTTGGATGAAGAAGTGGCAACAGCCAAAAAACAACCTGCCGCGCCGTGGACCACCAGGGCTATGGATTGGCTAGTAAAAAAAGTCACTTTTGCTGAACAACGCGAAAATACTGCATATCAAAAAATGTCACAAAAAGAAGAACATTTGGCATTTGTTGAAACAAAACAACCAGAACTTTATAAATTAATGGGTTTATTAGACAGACTAAGGGATGAATATGGCATTGATATGTCCGAAAATGGTAGTATGGGATTTTTCGCTCGAAAAAAATATCAAAAATTAGAAAGAAATGGTGATACAACATTTCTAAAATTGAGAGATGAACTCGTAAAACAATTTTTGGCCAAAGGTACAGAGGCTACCAATAAGGCTCGTGCACCTATGGAACGCAACTTAGGAACTCAGGAAAAAATCGTAGACGCCAGATTACATTAATTTTCAAAACACCCCCAGGCTTCGTTTCACTACGCTCGGCAAGCTCTTTAATCATTTATCAAGATAATTGAGGGCCTGCCCAGCGTAACATAGTGAAACCGGGGGTGTTTTTTATTACCTATTATTTTTTATCTTTAATCTCCTGCAACACTCGCTCCACAAACTCCTCTTTACTCATTTTCTCTTGATCTTCCTTTCCACGGACTCGAATCATCCAAGCTTGCCCTGAACCCGTCGAAGGGGTGAGGCCCAATTCCTTATCTCCCACCACCACAATGTAAGGAATTTTTTGGCCAACGGCTTTGCGCACCTTATTACCTACGGTTTCATCGGCTTCATCAACTTGCACGCGGATGCCAAGCCCGGCAAATTCCCCTGCCAATTGTTTGGCCCCCTCTACATGCTTTGCTGATACCGGAGCAAACTGCACTTGCACTGGCGAAAGCCAAGTGGGAAATACGCCGGCATGATGTTCAATTAATATTGAAGCAAATCTTTCAATAGAACCCATAATGGCTGCGTGGATCATTACCACTTGTTCATCTTCACCTTGTTCATTCTTGCAAAACAACTGAAAATTTTTCGGCATATTGCGGTCTGCCTGAATAGTAGCAACTTGCCACTCGCGGCCCAGCGAATCTTTGGTCATAAAATCAATCTTGGGGCCGTAAAATGCCGCCTCGCCCTTAGCTTCAACAAAATTTTTGCCGCGCTCACTAATAAACCCGCGTAATTGATCTTCGGCTTTGTCCCACACTGTTCGGTCGCCCAAATATTTTTCCATATGATCCGGATCTGACAAAGATAGCCTAATTTTTAATTCTGGAAATCCACATTTTTGATAAAAAGTTTCAATAATATCCCAAATGGCATAAAATTCATCACGCAATTGCCCTTCGCGGCAAAATACGTGAGCATCATCTTGCGTAATACAGCGCACTCGAGAAAGGCCGGACAGTTCGCCAGTCTGTTCGTCGCGATAAACCATGGTGGTTTCCGCATAACGTTGGGGTAAATCTCGATAACTGCGTTGCTCGCAATCATATATTTGCGTATGATGCGGACAATTCATGGGCTTCATGGCAAATTCATGGCCTTCACGTGTATTAATCTTAAACAAATCATTAGAAAATTTTGCCCAATGTCCACTAGTTTCATAAAGGTCTTTTTTGGTAATATGGGGAATGGTCACTTTCTGATAACCCTTTGCTTGGCGCAATTCCCAAACAAATTCATCCAAAGTGTTACGGAGTAGTGTGCCTTTGGGAGTCCATAATGGCAAACCAGCTCCCACCAAATCAGAGAAAGTAAACAAGCCAAGCTCTTTACCCAATTTTTTATGATCGCGTTTCTTGGCTTCTTCAATTAAGTTTAGATAATCATCCAACTCTTTTTGCGTGGCAAAGGCAGTACCATAAATGCGCTGAAGCATTTTATTTTTTTCATCACCATGCCAATACGCGCCGGCCACTTTGGTGAGTTTGAAAGCACCAATCTTACTGGTTGATGCCAAATGTGGCCCAGCACAAATATCCACAAACGTTTCTGGAATGTCTTTACCCTTTTCGCCAAACCAATAAACGCTTACTTTCTCTCCACGGTCTTTAATCGCGTCCAACCATTCATGTTTATATTCATTGCCCTCATAGGTTCCTTTACTAAAAAATTCTTTAGCTTCGTCAACTGACATTTCATCTTTAACAATTGGCAAATCTGCTTTAATAATTTTGGCCATTTCTTTTTCAATTTTCTCAAAATCAGCTTCAGAAATTTTTATTTCTGAGTCAAAATCAAAATAAAAGCCCTCGTCCGTGGCCGGTCCCATGGCCGCTTTAATTTTCTTCCCCCAGATTCGGAGCATGGTCATGGTTAGCACATGCTCGGTAGAGTGACGCAAAGCGTAAAGTTTTTCGTTTTCCATAAAAATTGATTTAAGGAATAAGGAATATGGAGTAAGGAGTAAAAATAACACTCATTTATTCCATATTCTTTATTCCTTATTCCTTTAAATTAAAAACCCCAACACTATTAAATAGTATTGGGATCCAAATATATCAGTAAATCCGGATTATCCGGAAATCCGTAAGTTGGATGGTTCCACCCAATTTCCCCAAAAGGGGCACTCATTTTATAACTTAGTCCCCAAAGGGATCCTTTTCAGGAATACGGTTGGTAGCCGTATCAATCGCCTATTTACACTTTATATTATCTAAACTTCTTTGTCAATAGTCGTTCACAACTTTAAAACTTTTTAACTTTCAACTTTATAACTCATTATTCTGCTTCTTTAACAATCACACTTACATGATCAGCTACATGGGGAACCGTAAAAATCCAAGCCGGAGAAAATTTAATATCAACTCCGCTCACCCGGTCTAATGACAAAAGATATCTTCTTACCTCATCAGCGCTTTTGCCAAAAAAAATCGTCTTAGCCAATGCTTGGCTTTCCGGATTTAACCTTACTACCCCAGTCGCAGTTAATTTTAAACTGGCAGTTTGTTTAGTCTGGTCAAAACTGTCCAAGGCAACTGTATAAGAGGTATTACTATCCAAAGTTTCCTCATCTCCCATTACTTTGTTTTTCAAAATTTCTTGAGCCTTTTGCTTCATAAAATTTTCATCATAACTCACTGCCAACAAAGTTGAGGATCCAGAGACAGTAAATTCAGTAATCTCTTTACCAGCCTCAGTGTCACTAACAGCATGTTTGTCAATCAAACTATACACCAGAGGTTTGCCTTCTGCCCGAGAGGCAAACGCTTCTTTGCCATTTTTTTCCATTTCCGTGTATAAAGAATTTTCAGCATTTTTAATATCATCAGCGCTCAATACGCCCTTGATTTTTAAACCGCCAGTCATAGCCTCGGTGCTCTTCCCATATATTTCTTTTTGCTTATCTGCGGTAAGTCCAGGAATGGTAAACTTTCCCACTGGCCCAATATTCCCAGAAGCACCCACCTGATCTGCATAAACCTCGGCCACAACCTGTCCTTTGGCTGGCACCATTTCTCTGTTTTTTAACCTAAACAAAACTCCCTCGGCTGTTAATAATCTGGTGGTAGCCACCAAAGATTGGGCAGTATTAGAATCATTATATAAAGTTACTTTGCCTTCGGCAATTGCCGGTTCTTGCACACTACCGGTCGGGCTAAACTTTTTTGACAATTTAACTATGGTGGTGGTTACCATACCTTCAACATCTCCACCCGGACCAACAGTTAAAAGCTTATCTACATTTACTGGTTCAGCTTTGGTAGAAATAGTGATCGTGGCTTTTTTAGAAGATATAAAGACAATCGCGCCAAACAAAACCAAAGTTAACACCAAAAAAGTTAAAGCAATAATTTTATAAAAACGCACTGGTTGATCTGCGGAAAAATTTGTTTCCTTGTGATGAGGAGTCATAAATAAAGAGTAAAGAGTAAGGAGTAAGGAGTAAAAATATTTTAATAGAAATTTCCATTATTCTTTACTCTTTATTCCTTATTCTTTTATTTTATTCCGTAACCCTAAACACTTCTGCCAAAGAAGTTGTGCCCTGCGAGGCCTTTATTATACCATCTTGAACCATGGTTGTCATACCTTGCGCAATGGCCGCGCTTTCAATTTCATATTCAGAACTATTGCCCAACAAAATCATTTTTTCAATTTCCGGTGTAACTGTAAAAATCTCATGGATGCCAATTTGCCCCTTGTAGCCAATTTTATTACAAGCCTCACAACCTTGGCCTTTATAAAATTTTAATTCCTGCTTTTTAATTTTTTCTTTTTCAGCCTCTGGCATTCGTTCAATCATTTCCTGCACTTGTTGAGATTCTGCGGAAGATAATTTAACCTCAGTTTTGCAATTTTCACAAATCCGGCGCACCAAACGCTGGCCAATTACGCAATTTAAGGCTGGAGCCAACAAAAAAGGCTGAGCACCCATAGAAATAAACCTGGGAATAGCGCCTGCAGCATTATTGGTATGAATGGTAGACATGATCAAATGGCCGGTTAAAGCTGCCTGAATACTAATTTCGGCGGTTTCCAAATCGCGGATTTCACCCACCATAGCAATATCCGGATCTTGGCGTAAAATAGAGCGTAGGCCTTTGCCAAAAGTATAACCTCTCGACAAATCTACCTGACTTTGATTAATGCCAGGCATTTTGTATTCTACCGGATCTTCCAAAGTAATAATCTTTACGCCCGGCTGGTTCAAAATTTGCATAATGGCATACATGGTAGTAGTTTTACCACTACCAGTGGGCCCAGTAGTAATAATCATGCCATTTGGCCGGCTAATTTCTTTTTTCAGTTTTTCAAAATTATCTGGACGTAATCCTAACTTTTCCAAATCCAGTCGTTGGGCACCCTGATAAAGCAAACGCATAACCACGCTTTCGCCATAAACCGTTGGCAGGGTGGAAACACGCACATCCACATCGCCCGCCGGCATTTTTATGGTCAAACGCCCATCTTGCGGCTTATCTGTAATATTAATCTTTAAAGACGAGGTTAGCTTAATGCGGTTAACCAATTTTTGATAATTTTCTTTGGGTAAATATGCCGCATCATGCAAAATACCATCCAAACGCACTCTTACCGCCACTTTATCTTCTTCTGCTTCCACGTGCACGTCAGATGCCTGTAATTTTAAACCCGCACCCAAAATAATAATTAGGGTATCAGTAGTACTTTGCTTGTCCAACATTTCTTGCAAACTGGCAAAATCATTCACATCAGCTTGCACTGCCTGCAAATCCTCGGGCGTAATTTCAATGTCCTTAGAAATTGGCACCACTACCGGCAAAGTGTCGTACAACTTTAAAACTTTTTCCAGGCTGTGTTCAGAAATAACATAAAGCGCACCATGCGCGTGGCTGTTTTCTTCAATTTCCGACAATATTTCTTGCGCTTCTTCAATGGTAGGGTCCAGTGCGCCCAACCGCACTTCTTCGGTAGTAAAATAAAAACAAACAATGCCCAAGCGCTCGGCAATTTCTCGGTCTATTTGGCGCAAAGCTTCCAAACTTACGGGAAATTTTTCCAAATCAATGTGCGGGTAACCGATTTGCGCGGCAAAACGCATAGCTTCCATTTCACGTTCCTTAATGCCAACTTCTTTCATTTTTTTTTCAAATTTTTCTTCCACTTCTGGAGTCTCAGTAGGCAAAATCGGCACTGACCCCGCGTCATCGCTCTGACTTTGCTTGTTCTGTTTTAGTAAATCATTTATATTTGAAAAAGACATAAGACAAATCCAAACTCCATACACCAATAGCCTGACTCCATTGTTTGGTGTTTGGCTATTGGGGTTAGGGGTGAGGAATTTTATTTACCCAGCCAATGCATCACTCTACTCTTCACTCCCACTTTATGCATTTTAACAAACAAATAAGTCCACACCGAGGTAGTATAAACAGTGAACATTGAACCAATAAAAATTACAAACAACAAAAACAGCGTTAAACCCACCATTATGCCAGACACCCACAAAACATAACTATTACTCCAAACTGAAATGAGCCACAACACCAGCGTGGGCAAGAATAAAATTAAAAAGCCAAAAATAACTGCTGCTGCCAAAGCAATATTTAGCAACAAAACAATCAACCCCACTTCCACTGAAACCAGCCAGTGGCTAATAAATAATTTCCAAGCGCCAGCCATGGCTTTGCCCAATTTATAATCCTCAACCACCACATAACTGCCCGCATAAATTAGTAAAAAAGACAAAACCGCACCCACCACCGCTGCCAAAATAAATAATAACCAAAACAACAACAAACCTAACAGACTTTCGGAAATAACAAAATTTAAAGCTCCATAGCCAACTGCCACTGCCAAAAGAATTAGCACTGCTTTACGCAAAACATTTAACAACAACAAACGCCAAAAATGTTTTATCCCTGCACTCCATGCCTGGCTAATACTGGGAAAAAACATTCTGGTTTTGGCCGAATGTGCCGCGGCTTTGATAATTGCGCCCTGAGAAACCACAGATACAAATAATAAAAATAAAACACAGCCTAAAATTAAAACCAATAAATAGCCAAACCACAGCCAAACATCTCCAGATAAAGTTAAACCTGGAGAATTTAGCCAAATTGATTGCCACAGCTTGGGCCAAGCCAACCAATGTGGGTACAAGGTATAATCACTGCCGGAAAACCAAATTTTACAAAGCAAATCCATTAAACCCAATTGCCCCCAAAGGGCGGCGAATAGGCCAAAAATCCATAAAAATTTATGTTGCCAAACCAAGTCCCAGCTATGGCGCAGAGCTTGGCGATAAAGAGGTTCGTGCATATGACGAAGTTAAAAGTTATAAAGTTTACCCCGTGAAATAACCGTCTTTTTGCCTAGCGGCAAAAGCGGTTCCGTCCTATCTGCTGCGAAGCAGATAGAGACGGATTTCACTGGGGTGAATTATACCACAAATTAACAAAAGAACGAAGTAAATCTATTCATGCTCCCCACTTCCCAGTTTCCACAAAAAATCAAACATCATACGCATGGCTTGTGAATATTCTCGACTCTCAACAATAAAACCATAATTTTCTTTTTTAGTAGACATGGCCACCACATTATTATCATAAATCATAATCATGGACATGGAAAATAAGGCCGGCGGCAGATATTTAACTTCGCGCTTCAACAATTGGCTATTCTCCCCAAAATTACCATCATAAACATCACCAGACTTGGGATGAATAGCAATAGCCTTAATGCCTTTTTTGGCCCGCTCTTCTACATACCAAGCCATAAATTTTTTGCCAGGAAATTCTTGAAAATCTCTCACTGAAACAATTTGTAAAATTTTTTTCTCTTGGCAAGCAAGTGAATCTTTATAAATTTGTTTAATGCCCTCTACCCCAGCAAAAAAACGCATAGTTGGCCGGTAATCCACACTAAAAAACAACTTCTGCAAATCTGGTAAAATTGTTTGTATATTTTTTACTCGTTCCTCTACCAAACCTTTTAATTGTTCCGGATTCTCTGGATTGTAAATTCTTGTCTTCTGCTTAATTGTATACGACACCAAACCCAATTCTTCTAACTCCTCTAAAATATCATAAAGCGTGGTACGTTTAATACCTGACTCTTTTTGAATCGCCCCCACTTTTGAAGCACCCAATTTCAAACAAGCCAAGTAAACCTGAGCTTGTTTTTCCTTTAAACCAATTTTAACCAAGACATCTATATTTAGCATAACTGTTCAATTTTCTCGACACTAAATACAGTATAGTATTTATGCTAAAATATGTCAAATAATCTCTATACACACAACTTAAAGTTCTAAAATATTGAATAATAATATAAGAGTGGTAAGATTAATTATCCTATGAATATTAAAGATATTTATCAACAATTTAGAGCCAACTGGTTAAAAACCAATTTAGACAAAGAAACTCTGGCATTGTGCCAGAGAAATGATCTGCAATTGCCAGAGGCAGAAGTTATTCTCCCTCACACTCCCTGGGGCGATTGGCATTGGCATTTATTGAATAGAATAACTAATAAAAATTTAGATATATTCTTAAATTTATTTAATAATTATCAACCAAGCAAAAATGAATTAAAAAAATATTTAACTAACTATGATTTAAGTATCCTACCTCTAAATTTGCTACTTCCAGATGGTGTAAAAAAATTTTTACCACGTTTAGACCTGCAACCTGCAATTGACCCTTATGGGGTACAACAGGAACAATCGGTTATAACAAAAATTGTTGACAACAAAAAATATTACCTTACTACTCACAAAAAAGATTACGCCACTTTTTTGCCAATCCTTGGCTCTGGTGCCGGCAGAGTCTATTGTCCTATGGGCTGTGCCGGCTGTTATCGTGGCGAACAAACCCGCTTTGGCCAGCCCTTGCGCTTGCACAAAACGAATGGCAGTGTCGAACAAATTTGGTTGCCTAATCCCGTCGTCCAAGCTCGCTGGCTAGTTGAGGAATGGAACACAAACTATCCCAATGTCTATGACATTTTATTTTCAGGTGGTGAACCGATGATGTTAGATAATCATACTTGGCTTTTAATTTTACAGGAGTTAAAGAAGGCTAAATATTTACGTTCTTTCCGTATTTGCACTGGTACACTTTTTTTAGGATTGCCTTTTAGATTTGATAATGAATTTATTGAAATATTAAAAAATTTCCGCGAAGAAACCGGTATACAAATAAAAATTTCCGCACACATAGCCCACCCTGAACATTTAACTCTGGAAGCAATATTTTTTGCCAGAAAAATTCTAAACGCCGGCATAGAAATTTTACCCCAATGCCCCCTAGAACCTGAAGTAAATTTTTGGCTGGGTGATTTAGACAAAACTGCCGAGACTTTATCTCGCCTAGATAATTTATTAGCCACTGCCATAGGCACTCGCACCTATAAATGGCTTTTTGATATGCAGGGCGGTATTCCACTGCTACCTGCTATTGAAGTTTGGCGTCGTGTGCATGACCGGCACCAAAAAGAAAGCGACATTTGTCGACCAACCAGCTTTGCTATTTTCTTACCAAGGAGTGAGGGTAATTTAAATTTATCATTTCATTCTCTGTGGGCCACGCAAATGCAAGTGGATACAATAAAACAAAAAGTAAAATACAAAATTCCTCACCCTGCCAAGGTTTGGATTGAATACGAAGAAAAATTAATTAAGGGAATAAACGACGATGTGGCGATTTTGGAGAGGTTGAAAAATTTTGATTAAACAACACCCCTCTCTCCACAGAGAGAGGGGCTAAGGGGGTGAGTACTGGCTGTTGGGATCTAAAAAGACGCGCTCGAGCGCGTCTTTTTAATTTACTAACAATTTAGCAATTTAACCATTCAACTCTTTCTCCTTATTTTCCTCAATCTTGTCCCCCATAATCTTCCTAAACTCTTCCTGCTCCACAGTCTCTTTTTCCATCAACACTTTTACCAAACTATCCATTTGAGTTTTGTGTTCTTTAATAACTGTCTCAGCGGTTTTTTCTGCATCGTTCAACAGTTTGCTAATTTCTTCATCAATTTTCTCGGCCACTTTTTCCGAATAATTTTTCTTTTGATGAATTTCTTGAGCCAAGAAAATTAATTCTTCATTATCACCATACATGCGCGGGCCCAGTTTTTCACTCATGCCATAGCGCATTATCATATTAGTAGACATTTGTGTGGCTTTCTTTAAATCAGACGAAGGCCCGGTAGATAAATGTTCTGCCCCATAAATCATTTTTTCCGTCACATAACCACCCAGCATCATTGCCAAATCGTCCTTAAATTTGGCAATGGTACGGTAATGCTCATCGCGCTCGGGCATAGACAGAGTGTAACCGCCGGCCAAGCCGCGCCCAATAATGGAAACTTTGCGCACCGGGTCGCAATTTTCCAAAAAGTGCCCCACAATTGCATGCCCGGCTTCGTGGTATGCAGTCATCTCGCGGTCTTTTTCGGTCATCACCCGGGTTTTCTTTTCCGGCCCTAACAATACCTTTTCTATGCTTTCCAACACTTCTCCTTGATTAATTTCTTTTTTACTTTTGCGTACTGCCAAAATTGCCGCTTCATTTAAAAGGTTAGCCAAATCAGCGCCGGAAAATCCGGGCGTGCGTTCTGCCACATAATGTAAATCTACATCTTTCGCAATTGGTTTATCTTTGGCATGTACATACAAAATTTCTTCACGCTCGGCAATGTCTGGCATATCTATTACCACTCGTCTGTCAAAACGGCCGGGGCGAAGCAGGGCGCTATCCAAAACATCTGGACGGTTGGTGGCAGCCACCACAATCACGCCCAAATTAGGATCAAAGCCGTCCATTTCTACCAAAATTTGGTTAAGTGTCTGCTCACGTTCGTCGTGAGAACCACCCAAGCCGGCACCGCGTTTTCTACCCACTGCATCAATTTCATCAATAAACACAATGGCGGGAGCGGCCTTCTTGGCTTTGGTAAACAAATCACGCACACGCGAAGCGCCCACACCCACAAACATTTCCACAAATTCTGAACCGGAAATGGAAAAGAAAGGTACATTGGCTTCTCCGGCCACAGCTTTAGCCAACAAGGTTTTACCAGTACCGGGCGACCCCATTAGCAATACACCCTTGGGAATTTTGGCGCCCATGTCTGTAAATTTTTTAGGATTTTTTAAAAAATCCACTATCTCGCTTAATTCTTCTTTGGCTTCACGCGCACCCGCCACATCCACAAAAGTTTTTTTATTTTTATCATCCGGCTTAGATTGCCGGGCCGCGCTTTGCCCAAAACCCATGGCCTTGTTATTCATGCCTTGCACTTGGCGCGTCATAAAATAAATAATGCCCACCACAATAACCAGTGGCAACAAGAATGGCAATAACAAATTTATCCAATAGCTCCAACTGGATTCGGTTTGAATTTGTACATCCACAGCCTGCAATTTTTCTGCCGGCACCTGGTAATTGCTCATTAATTCAGAAAACGGCTGTCCGGCCTCTTTTTTTATTTCTTGCTTATTGGCTTTGGCGTCATTTAAAGTTATAACCAGTGTGTCGCCTTGCACCAATACCTGCTTAACCTGGGCATTATCTATCTCTTGCACCAAAGTACCAATACCCACCTGATCTGGCTTAGCTCCGCCAATATTGGCATAACTCAATAAACCTGCAATTAACAAAAGCGCCAGGAAAATGATAATAAAATTTTTGAGTAATGATTTCATATTATTACCTATAAGAAAGCTTTAAAGTTAATTTATTATATGTAAATGATTTGAATTTGTCAATGGAACAAAAGAGACGTGCCTTAACACGTCTCTACAAACACAGCAATATAACAGTTTAACAATTTAGCAATTATTCTTCCTTCTTTTCTTCAACTTCTTCTTTACCCTGAGCGTTAGCCGAAGGGTCCTCACTCTTCACTTCTTTAATTGTCTTCTTCCCCTTTACCCCTTCCAATTTCAAACCCAAGCGATGCTCATTTGGTTCAATGGAAATAATTTCAAAATTATGTTCAGAACCAATCGGAAATTTTTCTTTAACCATTTTGGCATCTATACTGGCTTCATCAAACAATTCAGTAATGTGTGCCAAACCGTGAATATCTTCATCCAATTTAATCATCAAGCCAAACGGTTCAGCTTTATGCACCATACCTTTAACAATTTGACCAACTTTATATTTATCCTTTACGCCTTTCCAAGGATCATCCACCAAGCGTTTGATGGACAAATAAATTTTTGATTTATTCAAATCAATAATTTGGGCTTTCACACGATCACCAACTTTTAACACATCCTTGGGGTGGTCAATTCTCTGCCAAACGATTTCTGAAATGTGCACCAAACCTTCCAAACCTTCACCAAATTTAATGAAAGCGCCAAAAGAGGTTAAGGCGCTAACTTCACCTTCCACAGTGTTGCCAATCTTGTAAGAATCTAACACGGCTTTTTGATCATCTTCCCACACTTCTTTTTCCGAAACAATCAATTTTTCATCTTTTTCATCCACATCAATGGCCTTTACCTGCAAATTCTTGCCAATTAATTGGCGTAAATGTTCCAAAATGCGATTTTTATCGCCACCCGGCACGCGTGGATAATGGTCTGGGTTTAATTGTGATACTGGCATAAAGCCCTGCAAAGCATCCACCTGCATCATTAAACCACCTTTGTTGGCGTTAACCACTTTGGCATTCAAAGTAATTCCATCATCGCGGTATTGCTTCATGCGATTCCAAACCAATTGATGGCCGGCAGCGCGGAAAGACAATTCCATTTCGCCATTTTCATTTTCATCTTCAATAACAGTGGCTTCCACTTCATCGCCCACTTTTAAATTATCAAATTCACTGGATTCGGTAAATAATTCCTCACCGCGCACCACGCCGGTAATTACACCGCCTACATCCAAACGCACAGCGCCATTGTCTATGGCAATTATTTTACCCTTTACCAATTCGCCTACTGTTGGCAATTTGGCAAAAAACTGTTTTAACAAATTGGCAAAATCGCTCTCTTGCCCTGCATGGGCATCGGTTGCGACTGCTTTCTTGGTTTTTTCTTCTGTCATATTTTGAATAAAAAAAGACCCAAAAATTAAGAATTAATTTAACCCACGGTGGATCTGCCGTTGGGCCCCGCAAAAACGAGATTATTAAAGTAGGAACATTATATCGCAAGATAGACTAGATGTCAAGACCCATTAACAGTCATATCAAATGACAGATAGCAGATAACAAATAACACCTCGTCAAGTCGCTTGCCATTTGCTGTCTGATATCTGCTATCTGCAACATTATACGTCTATTTTTAGCCAAAAAATGACCCACAATCAATCATCTTTTTTAGCTTGCAAGCTATAATTAAATAGTGTATAATTTACCCTGTGAAATCTGTCTCCGTCTGCTTCGTAGCAGACAGGACAGAACCGCCCCTTGAGGGGACGGCTATTTCACAGGGTAAACTTTATAACTTTATAAACTCAAATATGCATATAAGTTGGCTTGGCAATAGCGCTATAAAAATTCAAGCAAAACCCTTTGACAAAGACGTGGTGGCAGTTATCGATACCTACCGCCCAGACAAGGGCAATTTTCCCAGAAGCTTGTTGGCAGATTTAGCCCTTTACACCCGCGGTGAAAACGAATCCATCACGATTTCCGGCTCCCCATACGTTTTATCCATCCCAGGCGAAATAGAGACTAAGGGCGTTTTGGTAACGGCTGTGCAAGGCCATGAAGCTGGTCAAGTTATGTTGCGTTTGGATACAGAACAGCTTAGCCTGGCACATTTGGGCATGGCGAAAAAAGCTTTAACTGATGCGCAACTGGATGTTTTGGCCGATGTGGATATTTTAATTATTCCAGTTGGCGGCAATAATTGCTACGATGCTGAAGCCGCTGCCAAAGCCGTAAATGCCATTGAGCCCAAAATTGTTATCCCAGTAGCCCATAATTCTGATAACGACCCCAAGGCGGCCAGTGTAAATTTATTTTTGCGCGAAATGGGCGTGCCTAAAAATGGCGAACCAGAAAACAAAGTGATAATCAAGAAAAAAGATTTACCAATGGAGGAGATGAGGGTGATAGTATTGAAGAAAGAATAGGGTGTATCCGAATACACTAATGTTTATCCGAATTTACAAATGTTCGAATATACAAATACATTCGTAAATTCGTTATTCGTTATATTCGGATCAAAATTCATAGATTAGGATACTTAAATCAAATATGAAAAAACAAACAAAAAAAACTGAAAATAAAAAACCGGTTAAAAAACAAACCAAGAAAGTTAACCAAAAAAAAATCTCTGCCGCTGATGAGCAAGTTAAGGCTGACATTAAAAAAGCTGTAGAAAAAATTCCCGGCTTGATTGCTGAACACTTAGATTTTAATCCCTTGCGCCAGTTACATCTCGACCAACCCACTACAATTGATGATGGTTATCTTGAAACAAACCAAAATCAGACCCAGGCGCGCCCAGATTATAGCGGCCACGATTACCAAACTAAAAAATTATTAATGATCTCGGCAGTAATTATTTTAAGCCTTTTTATTTTTGGCATGTGGGCATGGAATGCGTTTATCGCAGTGCAAGATATAAATCGCTCGGCCGCCAAACAGTCTGGCATTTGGGATAATGCCAAACAAAGTTTTAATGCCATAATGAATAATAACCAAGAAGATATAAACAAAAAATTTAGTGCCTTGCAGGCTGAAAAAAATAAAAATGATAATGAAGCGGCGCTCAAACAAGGGCTGGCGAATGTGATTAGTACGATGATGGCGAGTAGTAGTGTTAACACCACAACTAACACAAAAAAATAATCATTATATTTTCTCCAAAACCAATTTTATTAAATTGCTAAACTGTTAAACTGCTAAATTGTCTCAAACTTGTAGCAAGCAATTTAACAATTTAACCATTTAACAATTATTAGATTTTATGCAATCTGAACAAGAAATCCTTTCTTTTGGACCGAAAGAAAATATTCAGCCAATAAAAATTGAGACTGAAATTCAAAATTCATATTTGGACTATGCCATGAGCGTAATTGTGGCCCGCGCTTTGCCCGATGTCAGAGACGGCTTAAAACCAGTACACCGCCGCATTTTGTATGCCATGTGGGATATTGGCTTAAAGCACACCTCCAAATTCCGCAAATCCGCGCACGTGGTTGGCGAGGTAATGGCCAAATATCATCCACATGGCGACTCTGCTATTTATGACTCTATGGTACGTATGGCCCAAGATTTTAACATGCGTCACACCTTTGTAAATGGCCAGGGTAACTTTGGTTCTATGGATGGCGATAGCGCCGCTGCTATGCGTTATACCGAAGCCAAATTACAGACCATTGCCGAAGAAATGCTATTTGATATAGAAAAAAATACCGTTAATTTTGCGCCCACTTACGACGCCTCACACAGAGAACCACTGGTTTTGCCTGCCAAACTACCTAACTTGCTTTTAAACGGCAGTATGGGTATTGCCGTAGGCATGGCCACCAACATTCCTCCACATAACCTTTCTGAACTTTGCGACGGCGTAACTTGTCTAATTGACAACCCCAAAGCCACAGTAGAAGATTTAATGGAATTTATTAAAGGTCCGGATTTTCCCACGGGCGGCATTATTTATAACAAAAACGATATTGCCACTGCTTTTGCCACTGGCAAAGGCGGCATTATTACTCGTGCCAAGGCCGATATTCAAGAAAAGAAAAATGGCTTGTTCCAGATTATTGTCAGTGAGGTGCCTTACCAAGTAAACAAGGCCACGCTCTTGGAAAAAATTGCCACCTTGGTACAAGAAAAAAAACTGGAAGGTGTAAAAGACTTACGTGATGAATCCAACCGCGAGGGCGTACGCATTGTCATTGAACTTAAAAAAGATTCCTATCCCAAAAAAGTTTTGAACCGCTTATTCCAGCTTACAGATTTGCAAACCACTTTCCACTACAATATGCTGGCATTGATTGACGGCATTCAACCCCGTGTTTTAAATTTAAAAACTGTATTGGAAGAACATATCAAACACCGGCAAGAAATTATCCGCCGCCGCACCGAATTTGACTTAGAAAAAGCCAAGGACCGCGCTCATATTTTGGAAGGCCTGAAAAAAGCGCTGGATAAAATTGATTTAGTCATCAACACCATTCGCAAATCCAAAGATAAAGATGATGCCAAAAAGAACTTGATGAGCAAGTTTGAATTTAGCGAAAAACAAACTTTGGCCATTTTGGAAATGAAATTGCAACAATTGGCCAACCTAGAGCGCCAAAAAGTGGAAGATGAGTTAAAAGAAAAGAAAAATTTAATTAAAGAATTAATGGAAATTTTGGGCAGCCCCAAAAAGATGCTGGCGATTATTAAAAAAGAAACCTTGGAAGTTAAAGAAAAGTTTGGCGAAGAACGCCGCACGCAAATTGTGCCCCACGGCGTCAAAGAATTTAGCATGGAAGATCTGATACCCAATGAGCCAACTATTATAATGTCCACCCGCGACGGTTATATTAAACGTTTGCCTCCGGATACCTTTAAAACTCAGGGGCGCGGCGGCAAAGGCGTTATTGGCGTTACCACCAAAGAAGAAGATGTTGTGGACAAAATGATGACCACTAACACTCATGACAATATTCTATTTTTCACCACGCGCGGCCGAGTATTTCAACTGCGCGCCTACGACGTGCCGGTTGCTACCCGCACGTCCAAAGGCCAGGCCTTGGTAAATTTCTTACAACTGGCGCCCAATGAAAAAGTTTCTGCCATTTTGTCTATGGATGATATGAATAAATATAAATTTTTAGTAATGGTTACCACCCGCGGCACCATAAAAAAGACAGCTTTGGAAGATTTTGCCAATGTGCGCCGCTCGGGTCTGATTGCTTTAAAATTAAAACCCGAAGATATGTTGGAATGGGTGCAGCCCTCTACTGGCAAAGATGATATTATGATTGTCACTGCCGGCGGCCAAGCCATTCGCTTTAAGGAATCCGGAGTACGTGCGATGGGCCGCACCGCTTCCGGGGTGCGCGGTATGCGTTTAAAATCCAAAGATGAGATTGTGGGCATGGATGTGGTTTCTCCGGATTTGGTTAAACAAAATGTTTTAGAAGTATTGGTAATTTCTGAAAATGGTTTGGGTAAACGCACCTTAATTTCCGAGTACAAAGTACAAGGCCGCGGCGGTTCAGGCATTAAGACTATGGCAATTACAGACAAAACCGGTAAAATTATCAGTATGGAAGTAATCAATAATACCGAAGAACGCGACCTAATGATTATTTCAGTTAATGGCCAAGTTATTCGCACTCCGCTAAAATCTGTTTCTACTCTTGGCCGTGCTACACAGGGTGTGCGTATTATGAGATTTAAAGAGGATGGAGATAAGGTGGCGAGTATTACACTATTATAAATCTGTACAGACGCGCCTTGGCGCGTCTCTTTCACAATCATCAAAAACCCTCGTTTTTAACGAGGGTTTTTTGCTGTATTTTTTACGCTGCCAAATCTGTTACCTCCTCATCGGGTTGATCATACACTCCCGCTGCAACATCTTTCAACCTTTTTGCTTCTTCATTTTCATTTAAATCCACAAAATCATTCCAACTATTATAAAACTTCATCACTTCACTACGTTTCACCTGCCCCTTCGCATGCAACTCATCATAAATCTTTTGAGCATCCCCGCTCATTTGTTGAAAATCAATTTCACCTTGCATTTTACCTAAAGTTTCAGCCAAAGTGCGCCAATAACTCAAACTCCCCAATTCTTCATCACTTCTTTTCTCTATATCTAATTTTTTCTTATCTCCAACAAACTCAGCGTCATCAATTGCCAGTTGTTTTCTCTCACTTTCAACTAGTAGTATATATTCATTAGATCGTTCTTCACTCATATTTAAATTTGAAATCTGAAATTTAAAATTTGCAATTTTTTAAAGCTTCTCTCAGTAATTGTTCACTCGTTTTATCTTTTGCATCCAAATTTTTCACCACCTGTCGCGCTTCGTCTTTTGAATAACCAAGGGAAACCAGCGCCTCCACCACCTCACCCAAGTTTTCACTGGCCTCACTATTCTGCATTTTGAAATCTGCATTCTGCATTTTAGCTTTAAGCTCAACCACAATCCTCTCTGCCGTCTTTCTACCCACTCCAGAAACTTTTGTCAAATACTCAACATCTCCGCGCGCGATGGCCCCGGAAATTTCATTTACCGTGCCCAAGGATAATAAATGCAAAGCCGTCTTTGGGCCCACTCCTGAAACATCTAAAAATTTTAAAAATAAATCTTTTTCCGCCAAATTTTGAAAACCATACAACTCCTGCGCGTTTTCCCTAATTGCCAAATAAGTGTGCAAACTAATTTCTTGCCCCACCTCTGTACCCAAATACTGTAAAGGCACCAAACCCACCTCATACCCAACCCCGCCTGTGGTCAACACAGTTATTTTTTGATTTTGTTTATCAATAATTTTGCCAGTGAGATAAGAAATCATATGACTTAATAATACATTTTTTTAAATTTTTTTGCAAGAAACATCTATAATTAAATCACCACCAATCACAAATAAATCATTATCAAAAACACCACTTCATCAGTGGTGTTTTACTTTCAACTTTCTACTTTTTACTTTCTACTTCAACTGTTCCGCCACTTCCGCCGCCAAATCATGCACTTTCTTTTCCAAACCCTCGCCCAACTCATAACGGGCAAAACGGCGCACGGTAATTTTCTCGCCAATCTCACCGGTCTTCCCTGCCAACATTTTTTCAATAGTCACTGTTTCATCTTTAATAAATGGCTGTTCCAACAAACACATTTCAGAATAATATTTGCTCATTTTCCCTTCAACAATCTTTTCTATCATCTCGGCTGGTTTACCTTCGGTTTTCAATTGTTCAACATAAATATTTTTTTCTCTTTCCAAATCTGTTGAAGAAACATCCTCACGAGATAAATATTTAGGATTGGCCGCGGCAATATGCATAGCTACATCATTGCACAAAACTTTAAAAGCATCGGTCTTTCCCACAAAATCGGTTTCGCAATTTACTTCCAGCAAAACGCCAATTTTGCCATTGCCATGAATATAAGCATAAACCAAGCCTTCGGCCGCAATTTTGTCAGCGCGCTTGGCCGCTTTCATTACCCCGCTCTTGCGCAAATTATCAATGGCCTGTTCAATGACTTGTGCTGAGACTTCCGAAGCATCGCCCATAGCCTCTTCCAAGGCCTTTTTACAATCCATCATACCCGCGCCGGTTTTAGCTCGGAGTGCGGCGATATCAGATGCTGTAATCATATGTATTTTTTATTTTTTACAATAATCAATCGTGTATCATTATTTTAAATTTTATTTTTCCTTGCACCTTACTCCAATAACATAACTCCTTGGTTGGTGTCTGGCTATTGGGGTTTGGTGTTTGGTAAAAGATTATTTCTTGACCGCCAAATCACCAGTAGCCAATTTCTTCTTCTCCCACTCTTTCTTACCCTCTTTAACTGCCTCGGCCACCAAATTACTCATCATAGTAATGGAATTCACGGCATCGTCATTGGCAGGAATAATATAATCGGCCTTATCAGGATTGGAATTGGTATCGCAAACACCAATAATTTGTACATGGGTACGATTGGCTTCCAACACTGCTGTCTTTTCTGCTTGCAAGGCTGGAATAAACAACACATCAGGAATTTTTTCCAAACCGGTCAAACCTATCAAACTAACATCCATTTTTATCAATTCTTTGGCAATTTCCAATTGTTCTTGCTTGGTATACTTTTCCAATTCGCCACTGGCTTGTTGCTCTTTCAAACTAATATATTTCTTAATTAATTTTTTTATTTCAGCAAAATTGGTCAACAGGCCACCAATCCAGCGATCTACCAAATAAGGAGCTCCACAAGCAATGGCCGCTTGTTTAACAATTTCTCTGGCTTGCGGTTTGGTTGAAATAAATAAAATAACCTTACCTTCACTGGCAAGATTTTTAACAGCTTCCAAAGTTGCCTTTAGTTTAAGCTGGGTTTCCTCCAAATTAATTACATGAATACCGTTTCTTTGGGTAAAGATAAACGGCTTCATCTTGGGATGCCAGCGTGAAACCTTGTGTCCAAAATGAACACCAGATTGCAGCATCTCAGTGATACTGGGAATCTTCATAAGAATTTTCCTTAATCCTCGCCAGCACTGCCCGCGGTTGAAGCGGGAGGAAAAAATGGCTGGTTGAGGGATAAATAAAAGTGGGTCTATTCTATCTTATTCACTGAAATTTGTCAATATTTGTATGTTAATAACCACATGATTCATGATGCAGATAGCAAATAACAGATGGCACTTAATAACTGTTATCTGCTATTTGTTATCTGAATTCTGCCAATAAGTTTAGCAATTTTACCAAATTTCTGCTATACTATACTTACAAACTTAACAACCTAAAAACTTACTAACTTTCAATCCTATGCCTTCCAAATCCGAAGCCACCAGCTTTAATAAAATGCGCACCATTTTTTTCTTTGCGCTGATTATTATTCTTGGTTTAGGCGTAATTTATATTCTTAAGCCATTTTTCTACCCAATTTTTTGGGCAGCTATAATGGCGGTAACTTTTCATTCTACCTATCGCTTTTTAGCCAAACATTTACATTCTCCGGCATTAGGTTCTTTGCTTACCCTTTTGTTGGTTTTGGCTGTGATCATTATTCCGTTAATTATATTGATAATGTTAATTATCAACCAATCGTCCAGCTTGTATCAATCAGTTTCGCAAGGCAATGTCTTAATCCAAGTGCAAGGCGCGGCCGATTGGCTGGGCCACACACCTCTTGCGCCTTATTTAAATGAGATTAAAAATTATTGGACGCTCAATGCCCAAAACATTACCCAAAATATCAGCTTATTCTTATTCGACAACTTAAGGAACATTACTCAAAATTCGCTTACCTTTTTGGGAATGTTTTTAATAATGCTTTACGCCTTATATTTCTTTTTCAAAGACGGTCCGCGTTTGCTAAAAAGATTAATGCACCTTTCACCTCTGGGCGACCGTTATGAAACCATGCTTTACGAACGCTTTACTTCCACCACGCGTGCCACTTTAAAAGGCACTTTGCTGGTTGGCTTGGTACAAGGCTCTTTAGGTGGCATTGTTTTTTACTTGGCTGGAGTGCAAGGAGCTTTAATTTGGGGCTTAATTATGGCTGCGGCCAGCATTGTACCAGCACTGGGTTCTTCAATCGTCTGGTTGCCGGCCGGTATTATTGCCTTGGCTTTGGGTAATGTTTGGCAAGGTTTAATGATTTTAATTTTAGGCGCCTTTTTAATTAGTACCATTGATAATTTACTACGTCCCAAACTGGTAGGCAAAGATATTCAAATGCATCCACTCTTGGTACTCTTTTCCACCCTGGGTGGCATTTTCTGGTTTGGTATTTCTGGCGTGGTAATTGGGCCAGTCATTGCCGCCCTGTTCTTGGCAGTAATTTCTATTTATGATGATCATTATAGCAATGAGTTGGGAAAAAATTAACTTAGATATCACAGATGCGCTTCGCGCCACCAATAGCACAGATACAAAATCACGCTAAACAGGCGTGATTTATTATTCGTGATATTCGTGGCCAAGCATCCGTAGTATCCCCGATCAACCCTTAATCTCCTCAATCAATTTCTCCACCATCTCTTCTGCTTTCAATTTCAACTCTTCCGCGCTCATGCCCACGCCAATGCCATTTTTTAATTCCTCCATTTGCTCGCGTACCAAGTCACCTCGCATCTTATCCAATTCGCCTAAATAATCTTGAATTTTTGTCCGTAGTTCGGCAATTCTTTTTTTATCTTGTTTTATAGAAGTTACTTCATCGTCAGTCTGTGCCAATTGCAACTGTTGGCGCAATTGCTGGATGGCTTGCGTCACCTGTTGCATATGCAAAACAATATTTTGCATTTGTTTCTTACTGGTTTTAACTTCTTTAATAATCACATCTGCGCGCTCCAAAGCTGCCGCGGCTTGCAGTTCTTTGTTTGTTTCTCCCTCTTTTGCTTCGCGATTGGACTCGGCCTCGCGCGAATGCCGCCTCAATTCTGATTGTTCGGTTTCTAATGACATAAAATTTCATGATGTATGATACAAATAGCATGACGCAGTATGGTAATCATATCAAACTTCAACAAAAAACTCAACCAATACGGTTGAGTTTTGTGGTCCGAGTGGGAATCGCCCATGCACCAGAGCACAGCTCGGTGCAGGGCGCCCCGCAGTGAGCTATGCTCTACTGCTGGGGCGAACCCTTGAATTAGTGCCGCTGGCCGGAATCGAACCGGCACGATCTTGCGATCAACAGATTTTAAGTCTGTCGTGTATACCAGTTTCACCACAGCGGCTTAGTGAATCGTGCAAAAATTATAGCATAACCTAAAAAATATTTCAACCCCCCTTAACGACCTCATGACGCACTCAAATCACAAATTTAAATCTTCTTCGGGAAAACCACAGACAAAACAATTGACGCCCCCAAAGCCAGCATAATAATGGCAAAGGATATTATTGACGAAATATGAACATCAAAAATACCGGACAACATTTTGGCGCCAATAAAAAATAAAATAAATGCCAAACCTTTTTGCAAATGATGAAAACGATGTAAAATATTTTCCACCAAAAAAAACAAAGCCCGCAAACCCATAATGGCAAAAATATTGGAAGTAAAAACAATAAACCAGTGTTGAGAGATAGCAAAAACCGCCGGAATAGAATCGACGGCAAAAATTATATCAGTAAACTCTACCAAAACTACAGTCAAAAACAAAGAGGTAAAGAAAAATTTACCGTTTTCCTTAAGCCAAAATTTGCCCCCATGATTACTATTGGTAAAAGGCAAAAGCTTGTGGGCCAATTTAATTATTTTATTATTTTTAAAATCAACATGCTCTTCTTTTTTATCGCGCAATAATTTTATACCGGTGTAAATCAAAATTGCGCCAAAAATATAAAGCACCCAATAAAATTGGTGAATAATATAAGCCCCGGCAGTAATAAAAGCCCCGCGAAAAACAATTGCTCCCAAAATTCCCCAAAATAAAGCTTTGTGATGGTATTTTTCTTCCAGCTTGAAGTAGCTGAAAATCAACATTATCACAAATAAATTATCCACTGATAACATTTTTTCCGTTACATAGGCGCTCAAAAATTCGGCTGCCAATTCCTTGCTCAAAAAAAGAAAAACCAAAAAACTAAACGCCACAGATATGGCTATCCAAAATATGGACTGTATTAACGCCTCTTTAAATTCTATTCTGTGGCTCCGGCGGTTAAAATAACCCAAATCTACTGCCAGAAAACCAACAATGATTACACTAAATAATATAAATAAATAACTTTCATTAGACATAAATAATTTTTCACCACTTAATTTCTTTAATACTATTTTTTAAATTAAGCCATCGCGCCAAGACGAATAATAAATCGCTTAAACGGTTCAGATATTTTTTAATCCCCGCGCCAACAACATAATTCTCACTCAATTTAATAACACACCTTTCGGCCCGACGACAAATTGCCCGCGCATAAAAACTATAGGTCGCGGCTTCGGAACCGTTTGGCAGAATAAAATTTTTCAATCTTGGCAATTCGCTCTCCATTCTGTCTATCCATTTCTCTAATTTCTTAATTTCTAAATTTCCTAATTTCTTTATCTTAATTCCACTAGCTTGTAGCGCCGCAAGATTTGAACCAATCACAAAAAGATTTTTTTGGATATCAATTATTTTCTTTTTCTCAACTTTAAAATCATCTTCGATTTCCTCAATCAAAACTCCTAAAAACACATTCAACTCATCCACTTCCCCAATCGCTTCCATTTCTAAACAAGACTTTGAAACACGCTTCCCGCCGAGCATAGAAGTCATTCCTTTATCTCCGGTTTTGGTGTAAATCTTAGTCATATATCATAAATCATAAAACTTGAATCACTTAACATTAAACCATAAAATAATTTTTTTATCAACAATCACTCAACCAGCAGTTATTTGTAATCCACTGGCCGCGCCACGCTCCAAACAATCTCAAACATTGATTTTAAAATGTTTGCCAACACCTGGCTTTCAATTAAAGCGATCATCCGCTGTTGTTTTTTTGGCAAAGCTACTACTACTTTATTTTCATAAATATTTAATTCCCCGCCAAACTCCAACAACCCCTTGGCCTGTTCGCGCGTTACCCAGCGATAAATTGTATAAGGCGAAGACCGATAATTTTTAATCCACGCTCGACCCTGAGGCGTGTCTAATAGTAGTATTCTTTCTTTAATTTTTAATTTATTTCTCTGCCGATTATAATTCTTGGCCCAATCCCAAAACTGCGGATCTTGCCAGCTTTCCACATCAGTCACCGAAAGAATTTCAGTCTTGCTTTGTAAACTTTCTTCAAACAAAGCAGTTATGCCTTTTACTCCTTCTTGATACCTAATTGCCGGCTTATCTTGCACTTTGTATAAAGATAATAATTCCGGCAATAACCCTTCGGCTTTTTCTGCTCGTTTTTCCCAAGCGCTTTTTTTATTCTTTATATATTGCACAAAATTGCGCGGATGCTCGGCCACATATTTCATTTTTTTGCTATTGTCCCGCGCCAAACTTACCAAGCCCCACATACCTAATTTTTCCAACACCACATAACCCAAGGTGCGGGTAATTTTGGCTTTCTTAGTAATTTCCGAAACTGTGGAGGGACCCAATTCCAACAAAGCCACATAAATTTTGGCTTCGTCCTCATTAAACCCAAATTCTTTTAAAGTTTGTTCGTTAAGCATACAAACATATTATAACACAAATTCTAAATTTTGTCAAAAAATTATTACAAAACATATATGTGGATAATTTTAAAGCTAAAATATAATAAATTTTAATAATCTAAATGTATATTAATCTTGACCAAAAATTCATATTCCTTTATAATTCATTGTTGCGCTCAAAGCCAAGGGGTTTGGCGGCAAGCGTAACCGTTCTTTACATTGGAGGTAATCATGGACTTCATCGTCCACGTGATCGAGAAAGCTCTTGGATTTTTGTTGGCTATTATCACTATACTTTGTCTCCTTGGAGGATTCGAGGTTGGTAAAACTAGCCTGCAGAGAAGTAGACAGGGTCTGCCACCACGAAACTGGATTGAAGGGGTGAGTCACCTACTTTATAAGTTGTTCTTAAAATACCTGGAAAGGAAATAGGAGACTGACCATGGATCTGATTAGCTTACTCGTGGGCTTCGTTTTGGGCATTTTC
>Ga0172370_10001591_pt1 | contig 34200 bp, 27 predicted proteins | sample LakKiv5m_FD_114538 | JGI IMG/M metagenome (GOLD analysis project Ga0172370, IMG submission 114538) | Freshwater microbial communities from Kabuno Bay, South-Kivu, Congo - kab_022012_11.5m | ecosystem: Environmental > Aquatic > Freshwater > Lake | place: Democratic Republic of the Congo...
CCCCCGGGGGCCCCCTCCACCCACAAGAGGGGGGGGGGGGGCCGGGCGCGCGCGCTTTTTTTGTTTTTGTTTTTAAAAAGCCCCTTCCAAAGGAGGGCGGCCCCAGGGCCCCCCCACGTGGGGGGGGGGGGGGGGGGGGGGGGGGGGGGGGGGGCTTGCCTCACGCCACTGATGCGGAGGCCAGCCAGTGCATTTGAGCGATCACCTCACGCCGACCCGGGGATAGGCGCATGAACCGGAAAGCATGGATATCGGTCGCGGTCGTATTCGTCGCGGTGGCCGTCGTGATTGCGGCCGCGATGCAAACCCTGCGTCCTGCCGCCGATCTGCCGAAACATCCGCAGCCGCCGCTCAAGCTGGCAGCCGGAATGTCCTGGGCTCCCGGCAACTCGAACATGTTCATCGCGAAGCACATGGGGTATTTCCGCGACCTTGGCCTGGATATTAGCCTAGAGCGATATGCGTCCGGGCAGCTTGCCCTGATCGACCTGCTGACGGGGAAACTCGATCTGGCGGTGGTTGCCGAAACGCCCGTCGTATTTGCGGCGCTCCGGGGCGAGCGCTTCTACCTGCTCGCCACGACCTACGCGTCAGACGAAGTCTCGGTGATGATCGCCCGGCGCGACCGGGGGATAGCGACGCCCCCCGACCTGGCCGGGAAGCGGCTCGGCACGGTGTTCGGCACCAATGGCGAATTTGTCCAGGACACGATCCTCGCCATGAACAAGATCGATCCGCAGTCCATTGTGCGGGTCAATCTCGCCCCGGCGCGCGCCGGCGATGCGCTCGTTGCAGGCGAGGTTGACGCGCTGACCATCTGGCCGCCGCATTCGCTCGCAATAAGGAAACGGTTGGGCGAATCGGCCGTGGTGTTCAGCGCCAAGGCAATCTATTCCACAACCTACGATCTGATCGCCCGCGACGGGCTGGTCAAGGACCATCCCGAGGCCCTGCGCCGGCTGCTCGCGGCGCTGCTGCGCGCAGACGCTTTCGCCCGGGCTAATCCGGCGCGCGCCGTCGAGATAGTCGCGCAGGCGCTGGACCTGGAGGCGGCGCTGGTCAAAGACGCCGTAAATGCCCCCGCTCTTACCGTGGCACTGAATCATTCGCTGATCATCGCCATGGAGGACCAGGCGCGCTGGGCGATCAAGCGAGGTTTGGTCGAAACGACCGCGGTCCCCAATTTCCTGGAATGGATCCATACCGATGCGCTTGCCGCGGTCAAGCCCGAGGCGGTGAGTGTGATCAAGTGAGCTAGCAATGCCGACCCGAACCAAACCAGTGTTTGTATTCCTCGCCAGCGCGGCCGCCTTTGCCGCGGTCGCGATGGCGCTCGCGTTTTGGATTCTGCAACCCGGAAACCGCCCGCAGCGCAGCGCGGAGCCGCCGGTCAAGCTGGTTATCGGAATCGTTTTGATTCCCAGTTTTGGCAACTTAATCCTCGCGCAGGAGGCGGGTTACTTCGACGACCAGGGGTTGGATGTCACATTCCAGACGTACCAGACCGGGCAGGCCGCGGTCACCGACATGCTGGCGGGCAAAATCGATCTTGCGCTTACTGCCGACACTCCCATCGCGCTCGAGGCGCTGAAGGGCGCGCGCTTCAACGTTCTCGCCACAACTTACGAATCGAGCGGTTTCCTGAAAATGATAGGCCGGCGCGACCGCGGGATCGCAAAAGCTTCGGATCTCGCTGGCAAGAGGCTAGGCACGATCATCGGGACCACGGCCGATTTCACGCAAGATTCGATCCTCGCCATCCACGGCGTCGATCCGAAGTCGATCGACCGGGTCAGTCTCGCGCCGGCGAAGGCAGTCGATGCGCTCACCGCGGGCGAGGTGGACGCGGTCACGATCTGGGCACCGTACTCGCTCGAATTGATCAAGCGGCTTGGTGACAGGGCGGTGGTGCTCAGCGATGATGCGGTAAGCCTCACCACGCTCAATCTGGTCAGCCGGGAAGGACTGGTCAAGCAGAATCCAACCAAAATGCGCCACCTGCTGGCGGCCATTGACCGGGCGAACACCCTGGCGCGCGCTGATCCCGATCGCGCATTGCGCATACTCGCGAAGGCATTGGGAATCAGCGAGACGGAGGTCAGGGCGGACTGGGTTCCGGCCAACTTCACCCTGGCGCTGAATCAGTCGCTGGTCATTTTTCTGCAGGACCAGGCGCGCTGGGCGATCAAGCGCCGCCTGGTCGATGCGACCGCGATGCCCGATTTCATGGACTGGATCCACGCGGATGCGCTTGCCGCCATCAAGCCGCAGGCGGTGAGCGTTATCCGTTGACGCCATGCTGACCCGGACCAAATTCTCGATCAGTGTCGCGGTTTCGCTTGCCGCCGCCGCGCTGGTGAGCGCGCTCGTGTTCCGGGCGGTACTGCACGCGCAGCAGGAAGCGGCCGACAATGAAGCACACCTGGAGCTGGTGCAGCATCTGTCCCATTTGCGCTTTGCGCTGGTGGAGTATCTCACCTTCGGCCAGGAACGCGCCCGCCTGCAATGGGATTCCGAATACCGCAGCATCGACCGGATCATCGAGAGATTGGATTCGGTCGGCGTCGATGCGGAACTGCTCACCCGCGTGCAGCGCAACCGGCGCGCCGCGCAATCGGTGTTCGAGCGTCTGGTGGCAACCTCAACGGGTTCGGGAAGCCGGCAGGATGTTGGGCGGGAGGAACTGAGACTGCGGCTGAGCAGTCAGTTGATGGGGCGAACCCAGGACATGATTTCGGATGCGATTCGTCTCAGCCTCAGAAGCGTTGCGGACGTGAATGCCGAGCTGCGCCGGATTGCCCTGCTGGTGGTGCTGGTCACCGCGCTCGGCATGGCGCTGGTCGCCGCGAACTGGTTCATCCTGCAAAAGACGGTGCTCCTGCCCATGCGGCTTCTGGAAACGGCCACCGCATCGATCGCCGCGGGCAACGAGTCGGCGCGCACCGGCCTGCCTGCGCGCGCCGACGAATTGGGCAGCCTCGCGCGCGCGTTCGACGCCATGGCCGAGTCGCTGCAGCATCGCGCCGCCCAGGTTCAGGCGGCGAATCGGGATTTGACCAGGGAAAGCGCAGAGCGCAAGAAGGCGAACGACGCGCTCGAAGCTTCGGCCCGGGCCCTCGAGCGTTCCAACGCCGAACTCGAGCAGTTTGCCTACGTCGCCTCGCACGACCTGCAGGAGCCGCTGCGCATGGTGGTCGGCTACGTGCAATTGCTCGATAAGCGCCTCGCGGGCAAGCTCGATGGGGACACGCGCGAATTCATGGGCTTCGCGGTGGATGGCGCGTTGCGCATGCAGAACCTGATTCAGGACATCCTCGCCTATTCGCGCGTCGGCAGCAAAGGTCAGTCGCTCGCGCCTGTCGACAGCGCTGCCGCCCTCAAGGAGGCGCTCGATCTGCTCGCGAGCCGGATCGCCGAGACCGGCGCAGAGGTGCATGCGCAGCCCCTGCCGATGGTGATGGCGGATCGAACGCAGCTCGTGCAATTATTTCAGAACATTATCAGTAACGGGATCAAGTTCTGCAAGGACCACGCGCCGCGCATACGCGTGGAAGCAGTGCATGAGTACGCGCGTTGGCGCTTCTCGATAACGGACAACGGCATCGGCATCGCGCCCGAATATCGCGGGCAGCTATTCGTCATTTTCAAGCGCCTGCACACGCGCCGCGAGTATCCCGGCACTGGCATCGGGCTGGCAATCTGCAAGCGCATTGTCGAGCGCCATGGCGGGGAACTCGGAATCGAGTCTGCGCCCGATGGCGGTGCGGTGTTTTGGTTTACGCTTCCTGAGGGGGAAAGCCCATGAATTCCATGGAAAACAACACCCGATCAATCGAAATCCTGCTGGTCGAGGACAACCCGGGCGACGCCCGCCTCACGCTCGAGGCGATGCGCGAAGCCAAGGTGCGCAACCGCATGCACGTCGTCGAGGACGGGGTCGAAGCGATGGAGTTCCTGCGGCGCCAGGGCCGCTTCGGCGATGCACTGCGACCGGATCTGATTTTGCTCGACCTGAACCTGCCGCGAATGGACGGGCGCGCGGTGCTCGCCGAGGTCAAAGCCGATCCCGCGCTCAAGCGCATCCCGGTGGTCATTCTCACCACCTCGAACGCCGAGAAGGATGTGCTGCGCGCCTACGACCTGCACGCGAACTGCTACGTGACCAAGCCGGTGGATCTGGCGCAATTCATGAAGATCGTGGCGCAGATCGACGAGTTCTGGGTCAAAGTCGTGACACTGCCGGGGAAATGAATCCATGACCGCTACGCCGATCCGCTTGCTGTTGCTCGAGGACAATCCGGGCGACGCGCGTCTGGTGCAGGCGACGCTCGCCGATGAGGCGCCGGGCGAGTTCGTCATTACCACGGTCGAGCGGCTCGCGGATGCGTTGCAGCGCATCCGGAAGGAGCGCTTCGATGCCGTGCTGTCCGATCTCGGCCTGCCCGACAGCGCGGGCATTGGCACGGCGCAGGCAATCGTTGACCATGCTCCGGCGCTGCCGCTGGTGGTGCTGACGGGAACACACGATATGGAACTCGGGCGCGCGGCGATCCAGCTCGGCGCACAGGATTACCTGGTCAAAGGGGAAACCCGGGCACCGACCATCGCGCGCACGCTGCGCTACGCGATCGAGCGCAAGCGCCTCGAACGCGAATTGCGCATGGCCAACGAGACACTCGATCGCCGCGTCGCCGAGCGTACCGCGGGACTCGATCTGTTGGCCCGGCGCGCGACGGTGATGCTCCAGTTGCCGGACCTTTCCGATCATATGAGCGAGCGCGAATTCATGCAGCAAGGCCTCGAGTTCGCGGAGCAACTGACCGGCAGCCGCATCTCCTTTATGCACTTCGTGAACGAGGACCAGAAGAGCATCGAACTCGCGGCATGGTCGCGCGACACCATGGCACATTACTGCACCGCGGCGTTCGATGCCCATTATCCGATCAGCCAGGCGGGCATCTGGGCGGACGCGTTCCGCAAGCGTGCCCCTATCCTGTTCAACGACTATGCCGCTTGTTCCGACAAGCGCGGCCTGCCGCAAGGCCATTCGCCGCTGCACCGGCTGGTCAGCGTGCCGGTGATCGAGCAGGGTAAGGTGCGGGCAATGGCGGGCGTGGGCAACAAGGAGACCGACTACAACCCGACCGACGTCGAGACCTTGCGACTGCTGGCGGAGGAGATCTGGCACATCCTGCACCGGCAACGGACCGCACGCACGCTGCGCGAAAGCGAGGAACGGTTTCGCGGCCTGGTGGAGCAGTCGATCGCCGGCATCTACATCATCCAGGACGGCAAGTTCGCTTATGTCAATCCGCGCTTCGCCGAGATACGCGGCTTTGGTTCCGCTGACGAACTGATCGGCCTCGACCCCTCGCCACTCATCGCCGAGAAAGACCGCGGCACGGTGGCGGAAAATAACCGTCGGCTGCTCGCCGGCGAAATTCCGAGTCGCAGCTTCAGTTTCACCGCGCTGTGCAAGGACGGCTCGACCGCCGAGGTCGGCGTCTCCAGCACACTCGCGGCCTATCGCGGCCGGGCAGCGATCATCGGCATGATGCAGGACATCTCCGAGAAGAGACGGGCGGAGGAGGAGATCCAGCGCTACATCGAACAACTCAAGACCGCGGTGGCGAGCACCGTCGAAGTAGCGACGGCGCTGGGCGAGTTGCGCGATCCGTACACCGCCGGCCACGAACGCAGGGTAGCCGGGATCGCCACTTCTATCGGAGCCGAACTTGGGTTCGACGACCGGCGGCTCGAGGGTCTGCGGGTCGCCGGCCACCTGCACGACGTTGGCAAGATCACCGTTCCCTCGGAAATTCTGTCCAAGCCCGGCAAACTTAACGCGATCGAGATGCAACTGGTTCGTGGACATGCTCAAACAAGCTACGATGTGCTGAAGATTGTGGCGTTTCCCTGGCCGGTGGCCGAAGTGGCGCTGCAGCACCACGAGCGCATGGACGGCAGCGGCTACCCGCAGGGCCTCAAGGGCGAGGCGATTCTGCTGGAGGCGCGCATCATGGCGGTCGCCGACGTGGTCGAGGCGATGTCCTCGCACCGCCCCTACCGCGCTGGGCTGGGAATCGACAAGGCGCTGGCAGAGATCGAGCGCGGGCGCGGATCCGCGTATGATCCGGTTGTGGTCGATGCATGCCTCAAGCTGTTCCGGGAGCAAGGCTATGTCATTCCCAGGTAACCATGGGGTCAGGTCTTGCCTTCACGCATTTGCGTCAAGGCAAGACTTGACCCCGTTGGTTGCCACGTTGGTTGCCATTCTGATTATCGCCATCGCCAGCGCGATTCGGGTGGTGTTTTTTGCCCAACTTGGGCGCGGCACCGCGTACCTGACCTATTATCCCGCCGTCGTGCTCGCCGCCTTATACGGCGGGCTTTACGCGGGCCTGCTGGCGACTGCCATTTCGGCTTTATTGAGTTTCTACTGGATACAGAAGGGTTTCATGTCCCCGGTCGAAACCATGGCCATGGGGGTGTTCCTCCTCAGTTGCAGCATGATCGCCGGCATTGCCGAAGCGATGCGCCGCGCGCAGACACGGGCAAAGCAGGAAAAAGACAAGGCCGAAGCCGCCAACAAGGCCAAGAGCGTGTTTCTCGCGAGCATGAGCCACGAGCTGCGCACGCCACTGAACGCCATTCTCGGCTTCTCCGGCATCATGCGTCACGACGCCGATCTGTCCGGCGAGCAGCGCAAGACCCTGGACATCATCAACCGCAGCGGCGAGCACTTGCTCGCCCTGATCAACGACGTGCTCGACATGGCCAAGATCGAGGCCGGTCGCATCAGCGTCGAAGACGCCGCCGCCGACCTCGGCGAGATGGTGCGTGACGTCACCGATCTGATGCGCGTGCGCGCCGGGGAGAAAAACCTGCAATTGCGATTGGATCAGTCTCCGGCATTTCCGCGCTTCGCGCGTACCGATGCCACCAAACTGCGCCAGATCGTCATCAATCTGCTCGGCAACGCCATTAAGTTTACGCAGCGAGGCACCGTGATCCTGCGCCTGACCGCCGCTCCCGCCGGCGATGCTTCACGGCTGCTGTTGACCGTGGAGGTGGAAGACAGCGGCATCGGCATTGCGGCGGGTGACCAGGCGCGCATTTTCGAGCCTTTCGTGCAAATAGGCGCGCAGAACGTCCAGAAGGGCAGCGGACTGGGGCTGGCCATTTCACGCAGGTACGTGGAACTGATGGGTGGCCGGATCAGCGTCGAGAGCACCCCCGGCAAAGGATCTTGCTTCCGCGTGGAACTGCCGGTCGAACCGGCCGAAGCGTCTGAGTTGAGCGCAACGGAAATCCACCGGGGACGAATCGTCGGCCTGGCGCCGGGTGAGCCCGAATACCGCATCCTGATCGTCGAAGATGAGATCGAGAACTGGCTATTGTTGCAGCATCTGCTGGAGCATGCCGGGTTCGCGGTGCGCGTCGCCGCGAACGGGGCGCAGGGCGTCGACATGTTTCAGGCCTGGCGGCCGCATTTTATCTGGATGGATATCCGCATGGCTGTCATGGACGGTCTGGAGGCGACACGGCGCATCCGGTCTCTGGAGGGCGGACGGGACGTGAAAATCGCGGCAATCACCGCCTCCGTGTTCAAGGAGGAACGCGACAAGGTCATCGCGGCGGGTATGGACGATTTCATCCGCAAACCCTTCCGGCAGGGGGAAATTTTCGACTGCCTTTCGCGCCATCTGGGCGTGAGTTTCATCCGCGAAGAAACCGCGGCAGCCCCTGCTGCCGCGTCAGCCATGGCGCCGCAGGCCGAAGCTCTGGCGAACCTGCCGCAAGCGCTGCGGCATGAACTGCGCGAAGCGCTGGTCGATCTCGACGCTGCCCGGATAGCCGCTGTCATCGGCCGTGTGGCTGAACTATATCCAGCACTGGGGGAGGTATTGGCGCAACATGCAGATCAATTTGCCTACACCACGATCCTGCAGGCGCTGAAAGCCGGCGGGGATAATTCAAGCGAGAACACCCCGCCATGAGCAAAGGCACCGTCCTGGTAGTCGACGACACCCATGCGTCGCTGAAATTGCTGTCGGATCTGCTGACGGCAGAAGGCTTCGCGGTGCGTCCTGCCGATAGCGGCGAACTTGCGCTCGCCGCAGTCGCCGCCAAACCCCCGGAATTGATCCTGCTGGACATCCGCATGCCGGGCATGGACGGTTTTGAGGTGATGCGGCGGCTCAAAGCGCGTGAGGCCAGTCGCGACATTCCGGTCGTATTTCTCAGCGCGATCACGGAATCGGAACAGCGCGTGGAAGGTCTAAGACTTGGCGCGGTGGACTTCGTGTCCAAACCGTTTCAGCGCGAGGAATTGCTGGCGCGCGTGCAAACCCACGTAGACCTGAGCCGGGCTCGCGACCAACTCGAGCAGCAGGCGGCCGATCTGCGGCTGGCCAACGAACAACTGCAGATCGAGATCATCGAACGCAAGGCCGCTGAAGCAAGAAGTCACCGCCTCGGTCAATTGTACGCGGCGCTGAGCCAGTGCAACCAGGCTATCGTGCGCTGCGCCAGCGAGGAAGAGCTGCTGCCGCAAATCTGCCGCGATGCGGTGCTGTTCGGCGGCATGAAGATGGCGCGGATCAGCCGCATCGACTCCGACGCGCGCATGGTCCGCGTGGTCGCCAGTTTCGGTGAAGGCAGCGAGGACCTGCACGGCCTGGAGGTTTCGCTGGATGCCGGCAGCCCGCCCGGGCGCGGCCCGACCGGTACCGCCATCCGCGAGAACCGGCCTTTCTGGTGCCAGGATTTCATGCACGACCCGGCTACCGCGCCGTGGCGCGAGCGCGGCGCGCGCCTGGGCTGGGGTTCCGTCGCCGCGCTGCCGTTGTACACGAACGGCGTTGTCATCGGAGCTTTCGTCTTGTTTGACGGAAGATCCAACGCATTTGACGAAGCCACGCGTCACCTGTTGATCGAGATGGCGATGGATATCAGTTTCGCGCTCGACAACTTCGAGCGCGAGGCCGAGCGCAAGAGGATGCAAGAAAAACTCACCGCTATCGTGAAAGCAGTTGAATCCACCAGCGACGCCATCGGTATTTCGGACGCCCAGGGGCGTCACTTTTATCAGAACAAGGCTCTAACCGAATTATTTGAATACTCAAGCGCCGACGAATTGCAAGCCGCTGGAGGAGGGCAGGCTGTGGTCAAAGACCCGGCGGTTGCAAAGGAAATGTTCGAAAATATCAGGAGCGGCAGATCCTGGGCGGGCGAGCTGGAAATGGTGACAAAGAGTGGACGTGTCTTTCTCGCCTATGAACGGGCGGATGCGATCAAAGATACCAAAGGCGAGATTATCGGGCTCATCGGCATCATCACCGACGTCACCGAACGCAGGCGCCAGGCGCAGTCGTTGCAGGAGAGCGAGACCCGCTTTCGTGGACTGATAGAGCAATCGCTGACCGGCATTTACATTACCCAGAACGGCGTGTTCCTGTATGCGAATCCGCGCTTGGAGCAGATGCTCGGCTACGGCGCGGGAGAATTGGTCGGCTTGCGCGCCGATGACCTCACCTTTGCGCAAGACCTGCCGATCCTGCAGGCCGAGCAGGAGAAACTGCGCGCCGGTGCGACCTCGATTTCCTACGAGGCGCGCGCGCGGCGCCGGGACGGCGCCGTCATCGAGTTGGGCGTGCAGGGGAGCATTTCCACATACCACGGCGAGCCGGCCACCGTCGGCATGGCGCAGGACATCACCGAGAAAAAGCGTGCCGAGGCGCAGATTCAGCGCTATATCGAACAACTCAGGACCGCGTTCATGAGCACCGTCGAAGTGGCGATGACTCTCTCCGAGATGCGCGATCCGTACACGGCGGGCCACGAGCGCAGGGTAGGCGCGATCGCCTCTGCGATCGGCGCCGAACTCGGCTTCGACGCGCGCCGGCAGGAGGGATTGCGGGTCGCGGGCCATCTCCACGACGTTGGCAAGATCACCATTCCGTCGGAGATCCTCGCCAAGCCCGGTAAGCTAAGCGCGATCGAGTTTCAGCTGGTCCGGGGACATGCCGAGGCTGGCTACAATGTGCTAAAGAAGGTGGAATTTCCCTGGCCGGTGGCCGAGATCGCGCTGCAGCACCACGAATGCATGGACGGCGGCGGCTATCCGCACGGACTCAAAGGTGAGGCGATTCTGCTCGAGGCACGCATCATGTCGGTGGCGGACGTGGTCGAAGCGATGTCCTCGCACCGGCCCTACCGGGAGGCGCTCGGCATCGATGCGGCGCTGGACGAGATCGCGCGCGGGCGCGGCACCGCATATGACCCGGCGGTTGCCGACGCATGCCTCAAGCTGTTCCGGGATAAGGGCTTCGCGATTCCGGCCTGATCGCGGGTATCACCGAACACAAGCAGGGGTGTCGGGGTCAGGTCTTGCATTGACGCAAATGCGTCAATGCAAGACCTGACCCTTTGATTCTCGTTTGTTGTAGAGCAACGTCTTGATTGTCCTCCGATGTTGCGGCGCGTCAAAAGTGTGCGCGCGCCGGCTGCTGCGGCCGGCGCTTAATGGTAAATTCGCTCCGTTCTGAATTTCTCCTCCCCATCACGAGAGCGCAAACACCTATGAAAGTAATCGTCATCGGCAGCGGCATCATGGGCACCGGCATCGTCGCCGGCCTGATCGCGCAGCGCATCCCCGCGGTGATGCTGGGCCGCGACGCCGCGCGCTGTTCAGGCGCAATTACGAACGCAAGGCAAATCGCGTCCCGGCTCGCCGCCGACGTCGGCGCGGACGCGTCCCCGGTCGAGAGCGGCCTGATCGACACCTGGAATGCGTGGGAGGGCGCCTCGATCGTGATCGAGAACGTGGCTGAGGACCTGGCGCTGAAGCAGGCGCTGTTTCGCGATCTCGATGCGCGCGTCCCGGCGCATATTCCGATCGGCTCGAACAGTTCGAGCTTTCCGATCTCGAAAATCGCGGCCGGCCTCGCCACGCGCCGGCGCATGTTCGGCGCGCACTACTTCATGCCGGCCGAGATCGTGCCGCTGGTCGAGGTGGTGCTGGGCGCGGATTCCGATCCGGTAATGGGCCGCGGGCTGTGCGAGCTGTTCGCCGCGATGAAGAAAAAGCCGGTGCTGGTAAAAAAGGACATCACCGGTTTTCTCGCCAACCGCATGCAGCACGCGCTGCTGCGCGAGGCGCTGTCGCTGATCGATGCCGGCATCGCCTCGCCCGAGGACGTGGACCTGGCGGTGCGTTACAGCTTCGGTTTTCGCTTTGCCGCCGTGGGGCCGATCATGCAGAAGGAAATCTCCGGTTGGGACACGACGCTGCGCGCGGGAACCGAAATCTACCCGACGCTCTCCAACACCGCCACCGTGCCCGCCTGCCTCGTAAACAACGTGGCGCAGGGCAAGATCGGCATGAAATCGGGCGAAGGCTTTCTCAAGTGGACACCGGAGACGATCAACGCGGCCAAAGCCGAGTACGAGCGCAAGCTGAAGGCGGCATTCGAATTGCTATAGCAGCGCCGGCCTAGGCCATCGGCTCGAGCAAGCAGGGCGCGCCGCAGCGTTGGCAGACGGCGCGGATCTTGTCCGCCAGCGCCTGCGGCAGCGGAATCCCCTGGCGCAGGCGCAGTTCCCGTTGTTCGGCTTCGGGATCGCCGGCCACCAGCACCGGGAGCGCCGGATCGGCGGGGAGCGTCCGGTGCAGCACGTCGATGACGCTATCCAGGTCGTCCTCGAACGCGCCATCGGGCCGGAACATTTTCGGATCGAGGGCGAGGAAGAAATGCCCGACGTTGTCGGGTTCGTCCGCGCCTTGCGTCTGTAACCGGATCGGGCTGAAGGATGCGCCCGAGAGCGTCGCGGAAAGGATTTGCACCAGCACGCCCAGGCCGTAGCCTTTGTGGCCGCGCATTTCCGCGTTGCCGCCGACCGGCGTCAGTCCGCCTCCCTCGCGTCCGAATATAGTGTGCAGGGCCGTTGCGGCATCGGTCACCGGCGCGCCGTGCTCGTCCTGCACCCAACCCGCTGGCAGCGGCTTATGGTTCAGGTCGTAGACCTTGACCTTGTTGGCGGCGACCGTGCTGGTTGCCATGTCAAGGACGAAGGGCCGGTTGCGCCGCGCCGGTGCGGCGAATGCGATCGGGTTGGTGCCCAGCACCGGCACCGCTGCGCGCGTGGGCACGACGCAGACGGTGCGGGCCGAACTGGTGACCAGCCCGATCAGGCCCCGCTTCGCCGCCAGCTCGGCGTAATACCCGGCCGCGCCGAAATGATGGGAATTGAATACCGCTACCGCGCCCACGCCCATGGACAGGGCTTTCTTGATCGCGAGTTCCATCCCCATGACCCCGGCGGGATGGCCCAGTCCGGCGCGGGCGTCCACCAGGGCGGTGACCGGATTTTCGCGCACGATCAGCGGGTGCGCCTGAAGGTTCAGCCGGCCCGCCAGGCGCAGGTCCTCGTACAGCATCAGCATCGAAATGCCGTGGGAGTCTATCCCGGCGAGGTCGGTATCGAGCATCACTTCGGCGGTGGCGCGAACCAGATCTGCGTCCATGCCCCAAGCGCTGAGGATGGCCGTGATCTGAGCGCGGACCCGGTCAGCCGGAACGTTCATCGGGAAGCGCCGACCTGCGGGCTGCGGAAGGCCTATTTATCCAGCCAGGGGATCTCGTTCCACAACTTGCGGAACTGCGCATCCGCCGCCCGCAATTCGATCTCGTATTTCGGCGGGGGCAGGTAGCGCAGCGGAGCGAAGAATTTCGCCGCCTGAGCCTGGAACGCCGGGTCGGTCGCCGCGCGTTCCACCGCCTTGACCAGGCGTTCGCGGATAGCGGGGGGCAGGCCCTTGGGCGCGGCCATGCCGCGCAGCGAGGCGAGCTCGATGTCGTAGCCCTGCTCCTTGAAGGTGGGCAGATCGGGCGCCAGCGTCGTGCGCGTCTGGCTCATCTGGCCCAGATGGCGCATCGGCGAGCCGCCTTTGGCGTACTGCAGCGCTTCGCCGACGTTGATCGCGGCGACCGCGATCTGCTTGCCTGCAAGCGCGGTGCGCACGTCGGCGGCGCCCTTGAACGGTATGTGGTTCATTTTCACGCCGGCCATTTTTTCGAACAAGAGCATCGCGAGGTGGTCGTCCGAACCCGCGCCGGTGGTGCCTACGCTGACCGCGCCCGGATTCGCCTTGGCGTACGCTGCCAGGTCGGCGAGATTCTTGATCGGGCTGTCCGTGTGCACGGAGAAATTGTCCGGGTCGTCCACCAGGTTGCCGAGCAGGTCGAAGCTCTGCCAGGTAAATGCGGTCTTGCGCTCGATCGGCACGGTCAGCAGGCTCGGCGTATTCACGAAACCGATCGTGTAGCCGTCCGGCGCGGCGTTGGCGAGCGCGCTGAATCCGATTTCGCCGCTCGCGCCCGGGCGGTTGACCACCAGGATTCTGGCGCCGTCACCGAGATACTTTTCGATGTAGGGCGCGATGGCGCGCGCCACGAGGTCGGTGCCGCCGCCGGGGGCGTAGGCGATGATCATGCTGATCGGTTGCTCCGGATAGGCCGCCGTGCCGCTCATCGGCAGCATGCTGGCTACGCCGCAGAGCAGCAGCGCCAGTTTGTGTGACAAACCCGCAATTGTCCGGGCCATGCGCGATATTAGGTGCATCGAAACTCTCCTTGATTTGATGGTTGGTGGCCGCCGCGTGGGCGCGACGATATGTTATTCGGAATCGGGCGGCTGCACCGGCAGGCCCAGCACTGCTTCGAAGCGGGCGGCATAGGCCGGCCAGACTTCGGGATTGACGAGGCGCGGCGGCCGCCCGCCCTTCAACGCGCCCACGATCTGCTCGGCGGCGATCGCCGCCATGTTGCGGCGTGCTTCGTGCGTGACCCCGGCGGTGTGAAAGCTGGCGACGACATTATCGAGCTTGAGCAGCGGATGATCGAGCGGCGGCGGCTCCTGATCCCAGACATCGAGCCCGGCGCCGCCGATATGGCCGGACCGGAGCGCTGCGAACAAAGCCGCCTCGTCGTGGATGCCGCCGCGCGCCGTGGTGACGAAAAGCGCGCCCTGCTTCATCCGCTGCAATGCGCGCGCGTCTATCATGCCCAGGGTGTCCCAGGCGCGCGGGCAATGCAGCGATACGATGTCGGCGCGCGCGAGCAACTCCTCCAGCGCGGCCGACGCCGCGCCGCGGCGGCCGATCTCCTCCTCGGTGAGGTAGGGATCGGTCGCGAGCACGGTCATGCCGAAGGCGCGGGCCAGAGTCGCGACGCGGGTGCCGACGTGGCCGATGCCGACGAGGCCCAGCACCTTGCCGCCGATTTCGTGCCCCATCACGTCTTCGCGCGAGAAGCCCCGCTCATGCCTGAGCCGCTGGTCGCATTCGACGATCCGTCTCGACAGCGCGAGCATCAGGCCGAGCGCGTGCTCGGCGACCGAATTGGCATTGCCACCGGCCTGATTCACCACCGCGATCCCGGCCCGGGTGCAGGCGGGGACATCCACCGTGTCGTAGCCGGCGCCGGCGGAAGAAACGCACAGGAGCATGGGGGAGCGGGCGAGCAGTTCCGCGCCGACGAACCATTTGCGCGGCAGCTCGTCCTTCGCCGCGGACACGTGGTAAACATGCGCGCCTTCCAGCGCGGCCCACCCGGCTGACTCCGGCCCCGTGCGCGCGCAAACCGAGAGATCGATGTCGGATTCGCGCGCCAGGCGCTCATCGAAAGCCGGATTCACCGGCAGGTCGAAACGGACTACGTTCTTGCGCTTGGCGGACATCGATGCCTGTGCGTAATTGTGCTTCTGCGGGACAGGTCCGAAGGAGCGCGTGGACCATGGGAGCCGGGCCATTATACCGGCGCGCCCCTGATCCAAGGTACTATCGTCAACCGGATAACAAACCACCACGGGGGAGCGCATGTCTGAAATCAGCGGCGGCGAAGTCATCGTCAAAATGTTGCAGGCCGAAGGCGTGCAGAAAGTGTTCGGCATCATCGACGGCACCTATTTCGGTTTCTACGCCAGCCTGCGCGCGCACGGCATCGATCTCATCACCCCGCGCCACGAGACCAGCGCCGTGCACATGGCCGGCGCCTACGCGCGGCTCAGCGGCAAGCTCGGCGTGTGCATGGCGTCGAACGGGCCCGGCGTCGCCAACGCCCTGCCCGGCATCGCGGTGGAGCAGGCTGAGGGCAACCGCGTGCTGGTGGTCACCGCCTGCCGGCGCCCCGGCATCGCCTACCCCGACCGCGGCGGCAGCTACCAGTGTTTCGACCAGTCCGGCGTGATCGGCAAAATGGCGAAGTGGAGCTGCGTCATTTCCTCGTTCGAGCGCATTCCCGAACTCGTGCGCATGGCGCTGCGGAAATCCTGGGAGGGGCGCCCCGGGGTGGTGCACGTCGACGTGCCGGAGAACATCATGAACACCAAGGTGAAGGCCGAGCCGGCGTTCTGGGCCCCGCACCAGTACCGCCGGACGGCGCCGACGGCGCCGCCGCCCGAACTCGTCGAGCGCGCGGCCGAGATGCTGATCGCCGCCGAGCAGCCCCTGATCCACGCCGGCAGCGGCATCCTCCACGCGGCCGCGTACGCGGAACTGCGCCAGGTGGCCGAACTGCTCTGCGCGCCGGTGACCACGAGCTGGTCGGCGCGCGGCGTGCTGCCCGAGACCTCCGAGCTCGCGCTGCCGATGATCCACGTCAAGCTGAACCACGCGGCGCGCAACGACGCCGACCTGGTGCTGGCGCTGGGCACGCGCCTGGGCGAAAGCGACTGGTGGGGGAAGGCGCCCTACTGGCGCCATCCCTCGCAGCAGAAAATGATTCAGGTGGATGCCGACGGCGAAATGCTCGGCATGAACAAGCCGGCGGAGCTCGCCATACTCGGCGACGTCAGGCTGTTTCTTGCCGCCCTCGCCGCCCGCCTTGCGGCCAAGCAGGGCGAAATCCGCACCGAGGCGCGAAAGAAGAACCTCGCGCGCTACAACGAGACCAAGCGCAGCGACCGCGAGGGCTGGAACAAGGCGCTCGCGGACCGCTCGGTGCCGATGAACTCGGCGCATGTCGCGAGCGTGTGCCGCGACTTCTTCCCCGACGACGCGATCCTCGTCGCCGACGGCGGCAACACCACCATCTGGGCGAGTTTCTACCATGAGGTGCGCGTACCCAACACGCTGCTGTCGACGTTCAAGTTCGGCATGCTCGGCGCGGGCGTGGCGCAGGCGCTGGGGGCGGCGGTGGCCCTGCCCGGACGCGAGGTGGTGTGCATCATCGGCGACGGCGCGATGGGCTTTCATCCGCAGGAGGTCGAGACCGCGGTCAGGAACAAGCTCAAGGTCATCTACCTGGTGCTGTGCGACAAGGCCTGGGGCATGGTGAAGATGAACCAGTCCTTCACCCTGCACCCGATCAAGACGCTGCTGATGAAATCGCTGCCGCCGGAGGACAACATCGCGACCGACCTGGGCGAAATCGAGTTCGACAAGCTGGCGATTTCAATGGGCGCGCACGGCGAGCGCGTGTCCGACCCGAACGAGCTCAAGCCCGCGCTGGAGCGCTGCCGCGCGAGCGGCCGCTGCGCCGTGATCCACGTGGATGTCAACCCGGTGAAGCACATGTGGGCGCCTGGGCTGATCCACTTCAAGGACATGCACCAGGAGCCGAAAGGAAAATAGTGGGCGCGCCGCGCGTACTGGTGACCGGCGCGGCCGGTTACCTCGGCGGCCAGCTCGTCGCCGCGCTGGCGGCCGGGGCGCGGCGGCCGGCGGCGTTGGTGGCGATGGACGTGCGCGCAGTTCCACCCGAGCGGCGTCTCGCGGGCGTCGCCTATGAGGCCGCCGATATCCGCGCGCCCGAGCTGGGCGCGATTTTGCAGCGGCATGCCATCGACACGGTGGTGCACCTGGCATCGATCGTCACGCCGGGCAAAAACAGCAATCGTGAATTCGAGTACTCGGTCGATGTGCTCGGGACCGAGAACCTGCTCCACGCCTGCGTCGAGGCCGGGGTGCGCAAGATCATCGTCTCCTCCAGCGGCGCGGCCTACGGCTATCATGCCGACAACCCGGCCTGGATCAGCGAGGATGCGCCCGTGCGCGGCAATCAGGCGTTCGCCTATTCCTGGCACAAGCGCCTGGTCGAGGAAATGCTCGCCGACTATCGCGCGCGCGCGCCGCAACTCGCGCAGCTGGTATTCCGCATCGGCACCGTCCTCGGGGAGAGCGTGAAGAACCAGATCACCGACCTGTTCGACAAGCCGCGCCTGATCGCGATTCAAGGGTCGGTGAGCCCGTTCGTGTTCATCTGGGACCAGGACGTGGTCGGCTGCCTGCTTGAAGCCGTTTATTCCGACAAGGCCGGCGTCTACAACGTCGCCGGCGATGGCGCCCTCGGCATACGTGAAATCGCCGCGCGCCTGGGCAAGCGCTGCGTGGTCCTGCCCGCATGGCTGCTCGCCGCCGCGCTCGCCCTGCTCAAGCCTCTGGGGCTGACGCAGTACGGGCCGGAACAGGTGAGTTTCCTGCGCTATCGGCCGGTGCTGGCGAACCGCAGGCTGAAGGAGCAGTTCGGCTATGTGCCGCGGAAGACTTCGGCCGAGGTGTTCGAGTTCTACCTCGCGGCGCGTGCGCGCCGGAGCGTGCCGTGACGCGGCGTGATTTTTCCGGCAAGGTGGTGGTGATCAGCGGCGCCGCGGGCGGCCTCGGGCGGGCGCTGGCGTGCGCGTTCGTCGCGGCCGGCGCGCGTGTTGCCGCATTGGACCGGGATGCGCAAGGAGCGGAGGCGCTGGCCGCAGCGCTGCGCGGCGAAGGCAGGCAGGCGCTCGGCCTGGCCTGCGACGTGACCGACGCCGCCGCCTGCGCGCGCGCGATGGGCGAGGTGCTGCGCAACTGGGGACAGATCGATGTGCTCGTCAACAACGCCGGCATCACCCACCGCAGCGCGTACCGGCGCACCGACCCGGCGGTGATCCGCCGGGTGATGGAAGTGAATTTCTTCGGCGCGGTCCACTGCACGCGCGCGGCGCTCGAAGCGCTTATCGCGTCGCGCGGACTGATCATCGTCGTCTCCAGCGTCGCCGGCTTCGCGCCGCTGATCGCGCGCACCGGCTACGCCGCGGCGAAGCATGCGCTGCACGGTTTTTTCGAGAGCCTGCGCACCGAACTCGCCGGCGACGGGGCGGGGGTGCTGATGGTGTGCCCGTCTTTCATCGCCACCGGCATCGACCGCAACGCCCTGGGCGGCGACGGCGCGCCGGCGCGGCAAGCGCAGCAAATCGTCGGCGCGCGCGCGCGGGCGGAAGACATCGCCGCGGAAATCCTGCGTGCGGCACAGAGCGGCGCGCAGTTGCTGCTCCCGGGGCGCATGGCGAAGCTCGCCTGGTGGGTGAGCCGGCTTGCGCCCGACTTCTACGCGCGTGTCATGGCGCGGCGGCTGCGCGCGGAGATGGGGAGCGAATAGACGAAGCCATGCATGGCGGGGTGCCGATCGGATGTGATTGACGAGTGGCAACGCGGAGCAGAGAATTTGCCCTGACCAGAGATGGAACCCGGCAGGCGATTTCCACGCCGAACCTTCTTGCGGTTCCTGCGCGGTTCTGAGCGCTTGGTGCACCAAAATCATGACTACCTTCCGTCCTGAAGCCCTCGAGGGCTGCTTGCTGGGGTGCGCAATCGGCGACGCCGTTGGCCTTCCCTACGAGGGAATTTCGCAAAAACGCATCAAGCGTTGGGTGCGCTTTCCGCTGCGACACCGCCTTCTGTTCGGGCGGGGCATGTTGAGCGACGACACCGACCACAATATCTTCGTCACCCAGGCGCTCATCCGCAGTCGGGGCGATGTCGCCGCGTTCCGCCGCTGCTTGGCGTGGCGGCTGCGTCTATGGCTGCTGTGTTTTCCCGCCGGGATCGGGATGGCCACGCTGAAAAGCATCGTGCTGCTCTGGCTCGGATTTTCCAGAAGCGGCATCTTTTCCGCGGGCAACGGCCCGAGCATGCGCAGCGCCGTCATCGGCGCGGCGTTTGCGGCGGATGCGGGCGCCCGGCGTCTGCATGTCGAAGCGTCCACCCGTCTCACCCACGCCGATCCGAAGGCGCTGGCGGGCGCCCTGGCGGTCGCCGAAGTGGCGGCGCGCCTTGCGGCGGGCGAATGGGTGACGCGCCCGTCGCCGCGGGAACTCGCTGCGGTCCTTCGCGCCGTTTCGTCGCAGCCCGACTGGCTCGTGGCGGTCGGGCTGATCGAAGCGCTGTGCGCATCTTCCGCGTCGCTCGAAACCGCGCCGGAGCGCTTCGGGTCGCGCAACGGTGTTTCCGGCTACGCCTTGCATACCGTGCCCTTCGCCATCGTCGCGTGGCACCGACATTTCGGCGACTATCGCGCTACGATAGAGGCCATTGTTCGCGCCGGCGGCGATGTCGATACCGTGGCTGCCATCGGCGGCGCGCTCGCCGGCATCACGGTGGGGCCATCCGGCATTCCGCCGGAATGGGTGGAGGGTGTGATCGACTGGCCGCACAGCGTTTTCTATATCCGGTTGCTCGCCGCCGGCCTCGCGGATCCGGCGGCCGAGGTGTCCGCTGCGTTCTCGCCATGGTTGTTTCCGCGGGGCCTGTTTTTCCTGGCCGTGGTTCTCGCGCACGGATTTCGCCGGTTGGCGCCGCCTTACTGACGCCCCGGCACACGCGGATTGCCAACGAAGCGGAACCCGTATTTGAGGAAGGATACCCGGAATGAACGTACTGACAATCGCGATAACCGGAGTTGCCGCATTGACCGGAGCAATCGCCGTGTTCTTCGCCGTCGCAGCCGTGGCGGTCCAATGGAACGATCGCCGCGGCAGGAAAAAAGATGTGGTTTCCGAGATGTGGCTGTATGGCGCGGTTTTCGGCGCCATATTCCTTGTAACGGCAATACAGGGAGGGCTGGACGCGAATTATGGCGATGCCGTGGGAACAGCCGTGTGGACGGTCCCCGGCACCCTGCTTGCGGGTTGGCTGGCGTGCCGGTGCATCCGCTGGCTGCGGACGCGCTTCAATCCGCAGCCTGCTGTCGACGACCATGCCGGGCGCGCGGCGTACCCTGCCGCCCTGCAGCGGGCGCGCGAGCGGCTGGCGAAGTCGCCCGAAACGCTGCCGCACGGCTTCGATCGCGTTGCATTGCGCGCGGCCAAGGCGGCCGGATTCGTCAGGACTGCCAAAGCGTCAATCGTGCCGGACGGTGCCGAACTGAACGCCCCCGACATCAGGGACAAGCGATGCAAACCGCTGGCGGACGCGCTGTATTTCCGCGAATCCCGAAGGCTTGCGAAGCTCGGCCTGTCCATCACTGGCCTGAACTGGTTTCGTGACCTGGTCAAAGCGGAGGATGGAATGGTCGTCGCCGTGGAGGCGCGCGGCATGCACATCGGCGCGATCGGCTCGATCCAGGCCGGTTCAGCCTTTTTTCCCTGGGTGTCGATACGTTCCGCTACGGCGGCACGGCCCGGTCCCCAAAAAGGCTCCGCGGGAGGGGGCATCGGGGCGGGCGTTGCGGAGGAATATCGCAAGTACCCTTGCCGCGGCGAATACCTGCCGATCCCCGGGCCGCTGTGGTTTGAGGATCGCCGGGGGTTCCTGGATGCCGTTTGCAGGTTCGCTCCCGACGAAAATCCGCTGCGGATACTCTTTGAAAATACCCTATTCAGATTTTTCTTTCTTTGGCTTGACCGGGCAATGCTGGTATTCGTGCTGGCCTGCTTTTTCTCTTTCTATAGGGCCTGAACCTCACGGAGTAGTTCGCGCCTGCTGTTTTGCTCGCAGCTTGACGCCGATACCCGTTGCGTCAGGCCACTTCGCCCTTGATCTGGGTCGATTTGCCGCGGAACAGCGCCACCAGCTCGCCTTTCTGGTTTTCGACGCGGATGTCGTACACGCCGTTGCGGCCCTCCAGGCCCTGTTCACCGCCCGTTGCCGTGAGCAGGTCGCCGACGAAGGCCGGGCGCATGTATTCGATGATGCAGGTGACCGCCACCGCGTTGCGGTTGTGGCTGTTGCAGGCGTAGGCGAAGGTCGAGTCGGCCAGGGTGTAGATGAGTCCGCCGTGGCAGGTGTCGTGGACGTTCGACATGTCTTCGCGAACCGCCATCTGCATGCTCGCCGTGCCGGGGCCTACGCCGAGCAGCCTCATCCCCAGGGCGAGCGAAGCGCGGTCGCGCGCATACATCGCCGCGGCGGCGGCTTCGGCCAGTTGCTGTGCTGTCTTGTGCATGTGAACGGTCGAAAATTGAGGTTTCAGAGCATACACCAACAGCAGTAAAATAGCCGCTTTGCCGCGGGCGACACCCTCATGGTCAAAGTCTATTCCATCGACGGCCTCACCCCGGTCGTCCATCCCGATGCCTATGTGCATCCGAGCGCCGTGCTGATCGGCGACGTGCATGTGGGTCCCGGCGTGTATGTCGGGCCCTCGGCCAGCCTGCGCGGCGATTTCGGGCGCCTGGTGATCGAGGCCGGCGCCAACATCCAGGACTGCTGCATCGTGCACGGCTTCCCCGAGTCGGACACGGTGATCGAGCGGGACGGCCACATCGGCCACGGCGCCGTGATTCATGGCGCGCGCGTCTGCCGCAACGCCCTCATCGGCATGAACGCCGTGGTCAACGACAACGCGGTGGTGGGCGAGTCGGCCTTCGTCGCCGCGATGGCTTTCGTCAAGGCGGGCATGCAGGTGCCGCCGCGCGCGCTGGTGGCGGGCATCCCCGCCCGGGTGATGCGCGCGCTGAGCGCGGATGAAATGGCATGGAAGGCGGATGCGACGCGCGTGTACCAGAACCTCGCCGTGCGTTGCCGCGCGAGCCTGCGCGAGGCGGTGGCGCTGGCCGAGGCCGAGCCCGGGCGCAAGCGCCTCGCGCTCGAGGAAGTGCTGCCGCTGTCGGAGTGGAAGAACAGGAAAGCGAGCGCTTGAACGCGCCGTCTCGATCACACAGGGTATTCCCCATGAGCCATCCTTCCATCGCCGAAGTCAACGCCGCGTTTGCCGCGCGCCTGCGCGCGGGAGAAACCCTGCTCGGCGCCATCATCGCGCTGCCCTGCCCGGAGGTGGCGGAACTGTTTTCGCGCGCCGGCTTCGACTGGCTGTTCATCGACACCGAGCACGCGCCGCTCGATCCCCTGGCCGCGCAGGGGCTGCTGCAGGCGGCGCGCTGCCCCTGCCTGGTGCGGGTGCCCGCAGGCGAGGAGGCCCTGATCAAAAAGGCGCTGGACATCGGCGCGGCCGGCGTGATCGTGCCGCAGGTGAACAGCGCAGCCGATGCCGAACGCATTGTGCGCTACTGCAAATATCCGCCGCGCGGCAGCCGCGGCGTGGGCATCGTGCGCGCGCAGGGTTATGGGCTGGATTTCCAGGAATATGTGGCCGGCGCCAACGACAACGTCATCGTCATGCTGCAAATCGAGCACATCGACGCGGTGAACAACGTCGAGTCCATCGTGCGCGTGCCCGGCGTGGACGCGCTGATGATCGGGCCCTACGACCTGTCAGGGACCATGGGCCTGCTTGGCCGGGTGAACGATCCCAAGGTGGAGCAGGCGATGGAGACCGTGCGCCGCGCCTGCGCCGCCGTCGGCATGAAGCTGGGGATTTTCGCGGCCACCGCCGAGGGCATGAAGCCCTATATCCAGAAGGGCTACACCCTGCCGATCGCCGGCATGGACCTGATGCTGCTCTCGGCCGCGGCGCGCGGCATGGTGCTGGCGCTGAAGTAGCGGCTTTTCACGATTTTCAATCTTCATATGGGGCAAGAAATGTCATACGAAAACATCCTGGTTGAAACCCGCGGCCGCGTCGGCCTGATCACGCTGAACCGGCCGAAGGCGCTGAATGCGCTCAACGACGCGCTCATGGACGAACTGGGCGATGCGCTGGCGAAATTCGACGCCGACGAGAACATCGGCTGCCTGGTGATCACCGGCAGCGACAAGGCTTTCGCCGCCGGCGCCGACATCGGCGCGATGAAGGACTGGAGCTACATGGATGTGTACAAGAGCGGGTTCATCTCGCGCAACTGGGAGCGCATCCGCTCGGTGAGGAAGCCGGTGATCGCCGCGGTCGCGGGCTATGCGCTCGGCGGCGGCTGCGAGCTGTCGATGATGTGCGATTTCATCATCGCCGCCGAGAGCGCGAAATTCGGCCAGCCCGAGATCAAGCTCGGCGTCATCCCCGGCGCCGGCGGCACGCAGCGCCTGCCGCGCGCGGTAGGGAAAGCCAAGGCCATGGATCTGGTGCTGACCGCGCGCATGATGGACGCGGCCGAAGCCGAGCGCGCCGGCCTGGTGTCGCGCGTGGTGCCCGCGGACAAGCTGCTCGACGAGGCGCTGGCCGCCGCCGGCCAGATCTGCGAATATTCGCTGCCCGTCGTGATGGCGGCCAAGGAATCGGTCAACCGCGCCTACGAGAGCACGTTGAACGAGGGCGTCCTGTTCGAGCGGCGCACGTTCCATTCGCTGTTCGCCACCGAAGACCAGAAGGAAGGCATGGCCGCCTTCGTCGAGAAGCGCAAGCCGAAGTTCAAGCATAAGTGATGGTGGTTCCGCCCTATGCGGCGGAACCAAATTGACTTTTAGAAAAAAACAAAACTTGAAAGTCAAGAAAATCACTTCCGGCACCCCGGGCCTGATCGCCTGGGTCTGCGCAGCGCACGTGGCAAGCATGCTGTGCTACGCGATCTACCCGACGCTGCTGCCGCAATTGCAGCGGGAATGGGGCGCGAGCAACTCGGCTGCCGGCCTCATTTCGGGCATGTTCTTCGCCGGCTACATGGCCTCGGTGCCGGTGCTCTCCGGGCTTACCGACCGCGTCGACGCGCGCCGGGTGTATTTTCTTTCCAGTCTGCTGTGCGCCTGTGGCTGCTTCGGCTTCGCCGTGTTCGCGCAGGGCGTATGGTCGGCTTCGCTGTTCCAGGCACTCACCGGCGCCGGCATCGCCGGCACGTACATGCCGGGGCTGAAGGCGCTCACCGACAATCTGGGCGACCGGGCGCAGAGCCGCGCCGTTTCGTTCTATACGGCGGTGTTCGGATTCGGCGCGAGCTTTTCCATCCTGCTTGCGGGCGCCGTCGCCGCGGCCCTGGGCTGGCGCTGGGCCTTCGGCTTGTGCGCGCTCGGCCCGCTCGCGGCAGGCCTGATGATCCTGGCCGGCCTGCCGCCGCGCTCGCCCCGGCCGATCGCGCGCGCGGCCCTGCTGGATCTGCGTCCGGTGCTCGCCAACCGCGCGGCGCGCGGCTATATCTTCGGTTATACGGTGCACTGCTGGGAGCTGTTCGGGTCGCGCTCCTGGATGGTGGCGTTTTTCGTGTTCAGCCAGAGTCTGTCGCCGGGCGGCCCCTGGCCGTGGAGCCCGGTGCTCATTGCAGCCATCGCCAATCTGTTCGGGCCCGGCGCCAGCGTGCTCGGCAACGAACTGGCCATGCGCTACGGCCGCAATCGCGTCGTGCCGGCGTTCATGGCCTGCTCGGGGCTGTTCACCTGCCTGTTCGGACTGCTCTCGGGCCTGCCCTGGTACGCGATCGTGGGGCTCTCCTTCCTCATGCTGATTCTGCACATGGGCGATTCCTCGGCGCTGACGGCGGGCATGGTGATCAACTCCGATCCGGCCCGGCGCGGCGCGAGCATGGCGCTGCATTCCATGCTCGGATTCGGCGCGGGCTTCATCGCGCCGCTCGCCTTCGGCGCGGTGCTGGACGCGGCCGGCGGCAATGCCAGCCCGGCGGCCTGGATGCTGGCTTATGTCAGCCTGGGCGTGGGCGGCGTGCTCGCGCCCCTGGTGCTGAGACTGCGATGAAGCCGGCCGGCCAGCCGATCGCGCGCGAATGGGCGGTTCTGCTCGTGCTCGCCGGCGTGCAGATCAGCCACATCCTCGACTTCATGATCCTGATGCCGCTCGGGCCGCAGTTCATGCGCATGTTCGCCATCGGCCCGACGCAATTCGGCTTCCTGGTGTCGGTGTATACCTTCAGCGCCGCCGCGGTCGGCTTCGCCGCGGCGTTTTTCATCGACCGCTTCGACCGCAAAAAGGCGCTGCTGGTGCTCTACGCCTGCTTCGCCGCGACCACGCTGCTTGCCGCATCCTCGCAAAGCTATCTCACGCTGCTTGCGGCGCGGGCCCTGGCCGGGGCCTTCGGCGGGGTGTTGTCGGCGATCGTGTTCGCCATCGTCGGAGACCTGATCCCGGACCAGCGCCGCGGCGCGGCCCTCGGAGTGGTGATGTCGGCTTTCTCCATCGCGGCGACGGTCGGCGTGCCGATCAGCCTGTATCTGGCCACGCAATTCACCTGGCGCGCGCCGTATTTCTTTCTCGCTGGTTTGTGCCTCTCCATCTGGAGCGGCGCATGGTTGTTGTTGCCGCCCTTGCGCGGCCATCTGCGCGCCGCGCGCGAGCGCCATCCGCTCGATCAGGCGGTGGCGGTGTTTCGCGAGCCGAATCTGCGCCGGGCGTTCCTGTTTTCGGCGATGCTGTTTCTTTCCGGCTTTGCGGTCATCCCCTTCATCAGCCCCTACATGGTGGCCAACGTCGGCGTCGCCGAAGCCCAGCTGCCGCTGCTGTATCTGGTCGGCGGCATGCTTACCCTGATCACGGTGCGGCAGGTGGGCCGGCTTACCGATCTGCACGGCAAGCAGCGCATGTTCACCCTGGTCGCTTGCGTCTCGGCGCTGGCGATCCTCACCCTTACTCACCTGCCGCGCGTGTCCATCTATGCGGCAATCGCCGCATCCGCGTTCATGATGTGCATGATGTCCGGACGCTTCGTCCCGGCGATGGCGCTGATGACCTCGAGCGTGGCGCCGCGGCTGCGCGGCAGCTTCATGAGTTTCAATGCCTCGGTTCAGCAGCTCGCTTCGGGCGCGGCCTCGTTCGGCGCGAGCCTGCTCATCGGCAGCGACGCCGCGGGCGAGTTGACCCACTACGGCACGGTCGGGATTCTTGCCGCAGCGGCGACGCTCGCCAGCATCTACCTTGCGCGGCGCATTCGCGCGGCGGCGGACTAGCGCTCCCGCGGCAGGCGCATCCGGTCGGCGCGGTTTATCATGGCGCCTGCCATACATACGTTTATGCGCAATTGACGAGGATGCTTCGAATGGAAAGAATCTGGCTCAAACACTATCCCGCCGGCGTGCCGGCCGACATCGATCCGGACAAGTACCAGTCGATCCGCGACCTGTTCGAGGAGAGCGTCGCGAGCTTTGGCGCGCGCCCGGCCTACTATTGCATGGGCCGGGAAATCAGCTTCGGCGAGCTCGACCGGATGTCGAAGGCGTTCGGCGCATGGCTGCAGTCGCAGGGCCTCGCGAAGGGCGAACGCGTGGCGCTGATGATGCCCAATGTGCTGCAGTATCCGGTGGCGCTGTTCGGCATCCTGCGCGCCGGCATGGCGGTGGTGAACGTCAATCCGCTGTATACGCCGCGCGAACTCGAGCACCAGCTCAAGGATTCGGGGGCAAAGGCGATCGTGATTCTGGAGAACTTCGCCCACGTCCTGGAGCAGGTGATCGCGAAAACGCCGGTGAAACACGTGGTGGTCGCGGCGATGGGCGACCTGCTGGGCGGGGTGAAGGGCGCGCTGGTCAATTTCGTGGTGCGCAACGTCAAGAAAATGGTGCCGGCGTTCGAGCTGGAGCACGCCATGCGCTTCAACGATGTGCTCGCCGCGGCATCCCGGATGACGCTGGCGCGGGTGGAAATCGGCCCCGGCGACATCGCCTTCCTGCAGTACACCGGTGGCACCACCGGCGTGTCCAAGGGGGCGATGCTGCTCAACCGCAACATCACCGCGAACCTCACCCAGGTCGACGCCTGGCTCAACCCCTTCCTGACCGACGAAGACCGCAAGCGCTACATCATCATCACCGCGCTGCCCCTGTACCACATCTTTTCGCTGACGGTGAACTGCCTGATGATGCTCAAGATAGGCGGCAAGAACGTGCTGATCGTGAACCCGCGCGACATACCCGGCTTCGTGAAGGAACTCGCGCGGCACAAGTACACCACCATCACCGGGGTCAATACCCTGTTCAACGCCCTGATAAACGACCCGGATTTCGACAAGCTCGACTTCAGCTCCCTGCGCATATCCAACGGCGGCGGCATGGCGGTGCAGCAGGCGGTGGCGGAAAAGTGGAAAAAGATCACCGGCGTGACCCTGACCGAGGGCTACGGGCTCACCGAGACCTCGCCGGTCGCCACCACCAATCCGCCCGACTTGAAGGAGTTCAACGGCTCGATCGGCCTGCCGGTGCCTTCGACCGAAATCTCGATTCGCGACGACGCCGGCAACGAGCTGCCGCTGGGGCAGGCGGGGGAAATCTGCATCCGCGGGCCGCAGGTCATGGCGGGCTACTGGCAGAAGCCGGAAGAGACGGCCCAGGTGATGACGGCGGACGGTTTCTTTCGCAGCGGCGACATCGGCATCATGGACGAGAAGGGACACACGCGCATCGTCGACCGCAAGAAGGACATGATCCTGGTGTCCGGTTTCAACGTCTATCCGAACGAGATCGAAGGCGTGGTCATGATGCACCCGGGTGTGCTCGAGTGCGCCGTCGTCGGGGTGGCCGACCAGCATTCAAGCGAAACGGTGAAGCTGTTCGTGGTGAGGAAGGATCCGGAGCTCACCGAGAAGGAACTGCGCGAGCACTGCCACCAGAACCTGACCGGCTATAAATGTCCCAAGTACATCGAGTTCAGGGCCGAGCTGCCCAAGACCAACGTCGGGAAGATCCTGCGCCGGGCGTTGCGCGAGCGCAAGGCCGCCTGAGCGCTGCCTGCCTAGACCGGCGGGGTCGAGCCGTAATCCGGGGGCCCGGAGCGGCCGCGGCTGCGTTCCAGGCAGGCCTGAACCGAGTCGAGCAACTGGTCGTGCGTCACCGGTTTGGTCAGGAAATCGGCTGCGCCCAGCCCCACCGCCCTGGCCATGGTATCGCCGTCCGAGCGGCCGGACAGCAGGATCACCGGAATCGCGGCGGTGGCCGGGTCCGAGCGCATCAGCGAGAGCAGTTCGAATCCGTCCAGAAACGGCATGTTGACATCGGAGACGATCAGGTCGGGCGCCTGTTCGAGCAGCGCGCGGCCTCCGACGACCCCGTCCTCGGCGACCTGCACCTGGTAGCCCGCCGCCGAGAGGTGGATGCGCAGCAGGTCGCGAAAGCCGATGTCGTCGTCGATGATGAGTATTCGGGGTTTTCGGGGATCGGGCATGTTTCCGCAGGGCGCGTCGGCGGGGAAGGGCATTCTAATGCAAAATTGCGGGGCCGACGATGGGCATTTCGCAAAAGACGGCGGCGCGCCATGCCGCACGGGGAGACCGGGTGCAGACGAACCAGCCGAAAGGCGTGCTGATCATGCTGATCACGGTGCTCATCTGGGGCGCGATGTTTCCGGTCGCCAAGGCCGCGCTGCTGAGCCTGGACGCGTTCTGGCTGTCCTCCATCCGCTACGGCGTTGCGGTGCCCCTGTTCGCTGCCATCCTCTGCTGGCGCGAGGGCGCCGCGGCGCTGCGTTACCGCGGTAGATTCCTGCAGGCCGCGTTTTTCGGTTTCGTCGGTTTTGGCGGCTTCTCCATCCTGGTGTTTCTCGGCCTCGCCCGCTCGCGCCCCGAACACGCTGCCATCATCATGGCGCTGCAGACCCCGATCGCCGCGTTCGTGCACTGGGTGCTCAAGGGCACTCGGCCGGCGAATTTCACCCTGGGCTGCGTCACATTCGCCATCCTCGGCGTGTTCATGGTCATCACCAAAGGGGATCTTGCGCAGACGTACGCCGGTGACACGTTTTTCGGCGACCTGCTGATTTTTCTCGGCGCCCTGTGCTGGATCGTCTACACCATAGGCGCGGTCAGCTTTCCCGGCTGGTCGGCGCTGCGTTTTACCGCTCTGACCTGCCTGCCCGGGACCGCGGGCATATTGATCCTCACCGGGATCGCGACCCCGGGCGGATACGCGAGCGCGCCGGCGGGAGCGACGCTAGTCGCCGTCGCCTGGGAGCTCGCCTATCTGTCGCTGCTGGCGGTGGTGCTGGCGGTGCTGTTCTGGAACATGGCCATCGGTTACCTCGGCGCGCTCAACACCATGCTGCTCGGCAACCTGGTGCCGGTCGTGACCTTCGCCATCCGCATACTGCAGGGGCACCGCTTCGAGGCGACCGAACTCGCCGGCGCCGGACTGGTGGTGGCGGCGCTCATCGCCAACAATCTTTATCTGCGCGGCAGGATGGCTGCGCAGGCGGGCTGACTACCGGGGCTGCAGCTTGAGCGTGCCCAGCGCGCCGACTTCCGCACTGGCGCGGCGTATCGGCACAGCGATGGATTCGATGCGCCGCGGCTGCCAGCGCAAAAAGAAGGGCAAGCAGCAGAACTGCGCGAAGCGCCATTTTCATGGGCGCCACATTCCGTCGTGACGGCCGTCAACGGTGGTAGGCTGGCACAAGTTCAACACCGGTCGCGGATGGCGGATTTGGACTTGCGCGGACGGCGACCCGTCCGCGCGGATCGCCGCTTGCGCGCGGATGAAAAGCGAATCAGCACGCAAGCGGCGATCGTCGATAGAACCCCCAGGTTCCCGGTGGGTGTAGCGACAATCGCGCATTCGATGCTGCGTACGGCTGCGGAATTTGGTATAAACCCATAACGCGTTTTTGACGGAGTGGACAATTTGCTCTATGCCTTGCATGAAATGAGTCACGCGGCGCTGGCGCCCTGGCAGATGTGGGCCAGCATGAACGCAAACGTGTTCAGCCATCCGTTCAGCCCGCTCTCCTACTCTCCGCTCAGCCGCAAGATCGTTGCCGGCAGCGAACTCTTCGTTCGCGTCACCCGGCGCTACCATAAACCCCCGTTTGGCGTCAGTGAGACCCGCGTCGCCGGCAAGGCGGTCGCGGTGAGCGAAACGGTCGCCATCGACAAACCTTTCTGCCGCCTGCTGCGCTTTGAGCGCGACCTCGCCGCGCACAAGGGGCGCGATCACCTCAAAGTCCTGCTGGTGGCGCCCTTGTCCGGTCACCACGCCACGCTGTTGCGCGATACGGTGCGCACTTTCCTCCCCGATCACGACGTCTATATCACCGACTGGGTGGACGCGCGCATGGTGTCGCTGCTCCATGGACCGTTTCACCTGGACGACTACGTCGATTACGTGCGCGAGTTCATCGGCTTTCTCGGGCCCGACGTCCATGTCGTCTCGGTTTGCCAGCCGACGGTACCGGTGCTGGCCGCGATCGCGCTCATGGCCGAAGCCGACGCGCCGGTCAAGCCGCGCACCATGATCATGATGGGCGGACCGATCGATGCCAGGCGCAGCCCGACGGCGGTTAATAACCTCGCCACGCGCAAGCCCCTGTCCTGGTTCAAGGGCAACGTCATTCATCGCGTGCCGGCGAAATACCCGGGTGCCATGCGTCAGGTTTATCCCGGTTTTCTGCAGCACATGGGTTTCGTGGCGATGAATCCTTCGCGCCATGCCGATGCGCACCAGGATTTCTACCATCATCTGGTCGAAGGCGACGGCGAGTCGGCCGATGCGCACCGGCGTTTCTACGACGAGTACAACGCGGTGCTCGACATGCCGGCGGAATACTACCTGGACACGATCAGGGCCGTGTTCCAGGAATTCTCCCTGCCCAAGGGGCGCATGTTCGTGCGCGAACAACTGGTGCAGCCCCGGGCGATCAGCAAGACGGCATTGTTCACCATCGAGGGCGAACTGGACGATATCTCCGGCAACGGCCAAACAGAATCGGCGCACCGGCTGTGCACTTCGATTCCGGCGAAGAAGCGCGAGCACTATCTTGCGCCGGATATGGGGCATTACGGCATTTTCAGCGGCCGGCGCTTCCGCGACGTGGTGTACCCGCGTATCCGCGATTTCATCCGGCGGCACGCTTAACGCCTGGTCAGCACGCCGTCACGCCGGGGGGCGATGCGCAATGCTATCGATGCGGTAGCATGTCGATCTGTTTTAACATCGCGATGATCCCATGAAACGCATTTTCAAAGTACTGGCCATCACCCTGGCCGCGTTGCTGTTCCTGCTGGCCGCAGGCGCTGCCTGGTATGTCCACAGCAAGCAAGCCCGGCGCGATGGCAGCGTGGCCCTGGGGCAACTCAAGGCGCCGGTAACGGTGCGCTATGACGAGCGCGGCATACCGCACATTCGCGCCGAAAGCGAAGCCGACCTGTACCGTGCCCTGGGTTATGTTCATGCGCAGGATCGTCTGTTTCAGATGGAGTTGATGCGCCGTCTGGCCCGCGGCGAACTGGCCGAGGTTCTGGGTCCCAAGTTGCTGGAGGTGGACCGTCTGTTTCGCACGCTGGAGTTGCGCGCCCATGCCGATGCCTATGTTGCCGCGATGGACAAGAGCAGTTCCCCTTATCGCGCCCTGGACGCCTACCTGGACGGCATCAACCAGTTCCAGTCCACGCACCCCGCTCCAATCGAATTCGACCTATTGGGTATTCCCAAGCGAGCCTTCACTGCGGCCGATACGCTGGCAGTGGCCGGCTACACGGCCTACAGCTTTGCGGCGGCGCTCAGGACCGAGCCCGTTCTAACATTTGTGCGCGACAAGCTGGGAGCCGAATACCTCAAAGTGTTCGATCTGGATTGGCGCCCTCAGGGGGTTCTCACGCCCACGGCGACAGCGGTCGCAGCGCTGAGCAATGCGGACTGGCGTGGCCTGGAGCAATTCGCGCGCCTCAGTCAGGATGCGCTGGAAATGGCCGGCGTGCCCGCTTTTGAAGGCAGCAATGCCTGGGTCGTTTCCGGGCAACGCACTGCCAGCGGCAAGCCGTTGCTGGCGGGCGATCCGCACATCGCGTTTGCGGCCCCGGCGGTCTGGTACGAGGCGCATCTGTTGGCGCCCGGATTCGAGTTGTACGGTCACTTCCAGGCGCTGACGCCATTTGCTCTTTTGGGCCACAACAGCCAGTTCGGATGGAGCCTGACCATGTTCCAGAACGACGATATGGACCTGATCGCCGAAAAGCTCAATCCGGACAACGCGAACCAGATCTGGTACCACGGCAAGTGGGTGGATCTGCGCGAGCGCGAGGAAACCATTGCCGTCAAGGGGGCGGCGTCGGTCAAAATTGCGCTGCGTCGCTCGCCGCACGGCCCCATCGTCAATAGCGCGCTGGGCGGCAGCGCAGGCGCCACCCCGATCGCGATGTGGTGGGCGTTTCTGGAGACCAAGAACCCGGCGCTGGAAGCGTTCTACGATCTCAACCGCGCCGACACCTTATCCAAAGCCCGCAGCGCATCGAGCAAGCTCCATGCACCGGGCCTGAACATCATGTGGGCCGGCGCCTCGGGTGACATCGCCTGGTGGGCGGCGGCCCTGCTGCCCATTCGGCCACCCGGGGTCAACCCCAACTTCATTCTGGACGGCAGCAGCCCGGATTCGGACAAGGCGGTATTTCGCCCTTTCGGCGAGAACCCGCACGAAGAAAATCCCAGCCGCGGCTACATCGTGACGGCGAACCAGCAGCCCACTCCGGGCAGCGGTGCGCCCGTAGCGGGCTACTTCAATCTGTGGGACCGGGCCCGGGAGCTGGATGATTATCTAAGCGTTCCCGGCGTGAAGTGGGATACAGCGCGCAGTCTGGCGCTGCAACTCGACGTCCACACGGGCTATGCCACGCGCGTGCTCACACCGTTACTGCCCGCGCTGCGCGCAGCCGCGGCCGATCCGGGCGAACGAACCCTGCTGGAACAGCTCGCCGCATGGGATGGCAGTCACACCTTGGAAAGTTCCATGCCCACGCTGTTTAACCAGCTGCTGTATGAACTTGCGCTCGGGGCCTTGTCCGACGAGCTGGGCGAGGCCCAGTTCAAGAACCTGCTCAAGACCCGGGCGCTCGACTTTGTCCTGCCCCGGTTGGCCGCCGACGAGCAGTCGCCCTGGTGGGACAACGTCAATACGCCGGCCAAGGAGACTCGCGCCGACTCGGTCAAGCTCATCTGGCGCGCCGCCATCGCCCATCTGCGGAAAACATTCGGGCCGGACCCTGCGGAATGGGCCTGGGGCAAAGCCCACACGCTCACGCACAACCACCCGCTGGGCCGGCAAAAGCCGCTGGACCAATTGTTCAACGTCGGCCCCGTGCCCGCTCCAGGCGGACGCGAAATTCCCAACTACCTGGGTAGCTTCGTGGGTCCGGCGCCCTGGGCGGTGACCATTGGGCCGTCCACCCGGCGCGTCATCGATTTCGCCGACGCCAATCACGCCCGGGGCATCAATCCGGTCGGTCAAAGCGGCGTGCTGTTCGACGCCCACTACGCGGACCAGGCCGACGCCTTCATCCACGGCCGCTCCAAACCGCAGCACTTGAGTGAAGCCGATGTGGCGGCGAATACGCGCAGCACCCTGAAGCTGGAGCCGGCACGCTGAAGCACGGTCAACACGGACTTCGGCGTCTTCAGCCGCACGCGCTTGCGCGAGACGCTCTATCCGCGCATTCACGACTTCATCCGGCGCCACGCGTAGGGAAGGGCTGATTTAGCTGGGGCGCGGTCCATAAGCTGTGTCTCAATTAACGCGCAGTGCGAAGAGCAGGCATTGCGCGCTCTGCGCGCCAACCGTGTTTTCCGAACGGATGAAAAGCGTATCCGTTCGGAAAACACGGTTGTGAATAAAAGCAAAAACGGTGCGGGGGTTTTATCCGCAATCGGGGATCCGCGCGGACGGGCCGCCGTCCGCGCAAGCTCAATCACATCAACTTGGCCCGGTCCCTACCTGGGCGGCGTGTACTTCGCCACTTGCTGGTCGATGGCGCCGAAGAGGCTGCCACCCTCGGCGTCGAACATCTCGATGCGCACGCGATCGCCGAACTTGAGGAAAGGCGTCGCGGCCTGGCCGCCGGCCAGGGTTTCGAGCGCGCGCTTCTCGGCGATGCAGGCGGGGCCCGCGCCGCGATCGGCGTTGGACACCGTGCCCGAGCCGACGATGGCGCCGGCCGCGAGCGGCCGGGTCTTGGCCGCGTGCGCGATCAGTCGCGGAAACTCGAAGTTCATGTCCACGCCCGCATTGGGGCGCCCGAGCAGTTCGCCATTCACCTGCACCACCAGCGGCAGGCTCAGCTTGCCGCCGTCCCAGGCCGCTCCGGCCTCGTCCGGCGTCAGTGCCACGGGGGAAAAGGCGGTACACGGTTTGCTCTGGAAAAAGCCGAAGCCCTTGGCGAATTCAGCCGGCGCGAGCTCGCGCAGGGACAGGTCGTTTGCGA
>Ga0172370_10001592_pt1 | contig 34191 bp, 22 predicted proteins | sample LakKiv5m_FD_114538 | JGI IMG/M metagenome (GOLD analysis project Ga0172370, IMG submission 114538) | Freshwater microbial communities from Kabuno Bay, South-Kivu, Congo - kab_022012_11.5m | ecosystem: Environmental > Aquatic > Freshwater > Lake | place: Democratic Republic of the Congo...
GGAATTGGTGAATAACTAAAAATTCTAATGACAAATTATTCGTCCAGGCTAAATTTTAACTGCACACTCATGCTAAATGATTTCCTGTGATAGGGCGTAATTCCGTGAATCGAAATTGCCCGCCGGTGTGCCAAAGTTGGGTATCCTTTATTTTGTTTCCACTGATATACCGGGAACTCGTCGCTTATATTTTTCATGTAAGCATCACGGTGGGTTTTCGCCAGAATTGAAGCCGCAGCAATCGGCATAAATATTCCATCACCCTTGATGATACACTGATGTGGAATTTGTGGATAAGACTTAAACCTGTTTCCGTCGATCAGCAGTAACTCCGGTTTGATGGTGAGTTTGTCGATGGCACGATGCATAGCCAGAAAGGAGGCGTTTAAAATATTAATCTTGTCGATTATCACATTATCAACCGCAACGACGGCCCAGGCGAGGGCTTCCTTTTCGATGATGGGCCGTAAAAGGTCGCGTGCGGTTTCGGTAAGTTTTTTCGAGTCATTCAACAATTCATTTTCAAAACCAGCGGGCAGAATTACAGCGGCAGCAAATACAGGCCCTGCCAGGCATCCACGTCCTGCTTCATCGCAACCGGCTTCGATCAAATTTCCCGAAAAGGAAAGTTTTAACATACTATTTCATGCTTATAAATTTTCCTGCAAAAATTACAATCAGAATGAGGGTTGTAATAATTTCGGGGATGAGCAATTTTTTGGAATGGGAAAAGTAGGTTCCGAAAATTGCAGATACCGGGATCGCAGCCAAGGTGAGATGCAACCTGAAATTTTCGCCCGAATAAACTGCCGAAACGGCAACTACAAATAAAAACAACAAAACCACACGGTTCTTTTTCCTCAGGTCGATGGTAGTTTCGGAGATGCCATGCATCATACGGTTAAATACCAGAATGATTTGCAATGCCAGCAATCCCCAAACGATATAGCTGTAAGTATTTGCAGCGACAACAACTGGTTTAATATCCGTAAACTTAGAAATATAACTTTTGGCTGCCTCTAAAAAATCACCGGTCCAATAATAATAACTTCCTAAAAAAAGGTAGGGGAGGAGAAAGGCAAGTGTCGAAATCGTCCATTCGCGCCAGGTAAAAATCTGGAAAACAACAAAACAAAGCCAGATAAAAAGAATAAAAAATACGGCAGGGAAATAAAGCAACGCGGCGGTACCTGCCAATAAGGATGCATCGAAAACCTGGCCATAGGGCTCATGCCTGCCAAGTATATTAAACATGGTGTTCATCATGATGATCATCAAAAAATTAATCAGGATCATGATGTTGGGGTGTACAAGAATGGGCGCACTGCACATCATCATCACATAAAAAGCAGCAACCAGCAACTGGTTTCGCTCTGCAAGCCTGTGGTTGTCGTGCACCTGGTTGAAAACCAGGGCCTGAGAAATCAGTAAAACCAGGGAAAGAATAATTGTAGCCAGCGGGAAATAGCTATAGGCCATGTCGAGCCATGTGGCACCTGATGTTTGCTGGTCCGGTTTTATATTGACCGGGCTGATTAAGACATCAATCCAAAGTGAAATCGCGAAGACGAAGAAAATAAGATACTGGAGGAAATATTTCGATCTGAAAAAACGAATGAACATGAATTTTTTATTTTACGAAGATAAAATACTGTTTTAAAACGATTTAGCAGAGGTCTCTTCCAAGGTCGTGACGGTAATATTTTTCGTCAAATTTAATAACCTCCGCATTCCTGTATGAGACCGCTAAAGCCTCCTGAATCCCGTTGCCAAAGGATGTAATGGCTAAAACCCTGCCGCCATTTGTTACAACTTTGTTCGTGTCGTACTTTGTTCCGGCTTGAAAAATCAGGCTTCCGCCTGTTTCGGTTATTCCGGTAATTTCCTTTCCTTTTTGATAATTTCCAGGATAACCACCCGAAACCAAAAATACTGCCGCTGCCGCAGAGGGCTCAATTTCGATTTTTTGTCCTTCCAACGATTGACTTTTTACTTTTGAAAGCAAGGCCAGAAAATCACTTTTTATCCTCGGAATTACAACCTCCGATTCAGGATCACCCATCCGGCAATTGTATTCGATTACAAATGGGTCACCCTTCACATTTATCAAACCAAAAAATATAAACCCTTGGTAAAGAATATGCTCGTTTTGCAAACCCAGAACTGTTGGTTTAATGATGCGTTCCTCAACTTTTTGCATAAACGGCTTATCAGCAAAGGGAACCGGGGAAACAGATCCCATTCCGCCGGTATTTGGTCCTGCGTCGCCTTCACCAATGCGTTTGTAATCCTTGGCCTCAGGCAATAAAAGGTACGATTTTCCATCAGTCAAAACGAAAACTGAAACTTCAATGCCATTAAGAAATTCCTCGATTACAACTTTTTGGCTTGCTTCACCGAATTTCTTATCATCAAGCATCTGACGGAGATTTTCCTTTGCCTCCTCAATTTTGCTGCAGATGATCACACCTTTGCCGGCGGCAAGTCCGTCGGCTTTTAAAACGTACGGTGGTTTGAGTGTTTCTAAAAACCGAAAACCTGCTGTAGTTTCACCGGCGGTAAAAGTCTTGTAAGCTGCAGTCGGGATGGCATATTTTTGCATGAATGCTTTTGCGAAATCCTTGCTTCCTTCAAGTCTGGCACCGGCTTTTGAAGGTCCGATTACCGAAACTCCCGAAAGATCTGCCCGCTGGTCAAAATAATCGCGGATTCCCCCGACCAGTGGCACTTCAGGGCCTACAACCACCAGGTTGATGTTATTTTCTTTAACAAAAGCAGCAATGCTTTCAAAATTCCCAGGATTTAACGCAACATTCGTCCCGACCTGACCGGTACCGGCATTTCCGGGAGCTATATAAAGTTTTTCAAGTTCAGGGCTTTGGTCAATTTTCCACGCCATAGCGTGTTCCCTGCCACCTGAACCAAGGATTAGGACCTTCATAAGTTTTTTTGTGCAAATTAACGAATATTATCACTTAATTACTTTGGCAATCACATCAAATTAATCTTCACTTCGGCCGTTAATCTCACAAAATGTATCTTTGCCGGCTTTGTAATTTTAACTATGGTCATTATCAGAACTCACTTTCTAATATTTGTCTTACTCTTTTCTTTTGTCCGTTTAACAGCCAATGAGCCGGCTAACTTCACCATTCAGGAAAATTCAACCTTTACATTTCAGTATCGCCCGTCGGATGTAAAATCGTTGAATAATTACTTTATTCGTGAGATTGCAAATTATAATTATCTCGATATTTACAAGGCGGCTTATGTTGTCAGCTATGAGCATACCGTAAGTATCGGGGAACTTGCCGATGGAACATTCAGGCTTTCAAGCAAAATTTATTTCGACACCATCGGGGGAGATGTTTTTTATGAAGGCTTCAATATATCCGATGTGTTGGAACCTTCGGCCTACAATTTTGATTTGTCGGTATTTGATAAGGATTTCAGACTGGTCAGCGTTTTCAATTTTAAAGATTTGCAGATAAGTGACCCTAAAAACGAGCCTGAATTTTCGTTGGATTTGGCGGAAAAGAAAGGATTGATCTTTAAAATTTCGGGCTTTAGTTTTACCTACATCAACACCGATAAAGAAAGGTTTACCCAAAGAATCAGGCAGGTAAACGAATATTCCGGCTTTCTCGACCTTTCCCGGCATATGGTAAAAAAGGCCGATTCAATAAATCCGGACATTAAAGATTTCATTTTACCAAATTACTTTATGATTTACGATTTGGAGCGGTTCTGTAAAATAACATCTTCTCTGAAACCCGATCCCAATTTGAATATTCCAACCAACGACTCGCTGGTCTATGTAAAAAATCTGAGCTATCTTAACACCAACCTCCGGCGGCTAAAGACGATCTATACACAAAATGTTGATACCCTTCACAAGGAAATTGGAAACGAGGAAGTTCTTTCAGCTGCTAACAAAATTATTGAACTTCAGTTGGAGTACCTTAAAATCTTAGATCGTTCGAGTTATATGTATCAGCCGGTTTACAACAGGTTGGCCGTTTTTTTTCCGGATGAAGAGGCATGGCCCGCCCTGCTTGCAGAATTATCATCTTATTTTTCCAAACAGCCGGAGATCAGGTTAGATCAGGATTTTAATGATCGGTTTGGACGTACATTATACCGGAATTATCTCGCAAAGTCCGACTCGCTGATAAACCTTGAAAAATACAATGAAGCTTTTTTAATGCTCGAAAGTGCAGCGGTGATTTGCCATTATCTGAACGAAAAAGGTTGTGATGTAGATGTTTTTAACAGGATGTCGAGGGCAAAATATGGGATTTACGATGCTTATCTTAAAATTGCCGGTCAGGCACTTAACAAAAAGAACCTCACGCTGGCAAAAAATTATCTCGAAATGGCAAGAGATTTTCAGGAAGAAAACCATAGCATGATTATCTCGGCCGAACTTACTGATCAGCATTTTGAGAAACTCGCAAACGCGTATTGGGAACGCGGTCTTCAGGATATGAAAGTGGGCTGGTCGATAGAAGCGCTTAACGATCTGACTGCCGCCCGGGAGATTTTTCTTCGTTTGAATGAAAAAAGCAATCTGCAGACATTACGAACCAACATGGGAAAAGCCTTTGTGCTGAAATTTGATGAGTTGGTCAGGAAGGTCGAAAATGCTTTAGCCGACAATGATAGTAAGGACGTGGATGAGGCCATTTCACAAATTAGTATGCTGGTGAAAACCTATCCTGATATTGATTTTGACAGGGGAAGATTAGCGGATATGCAATTGAGGGTACGCAAAAACAACATGCTTATCCAGTTAAATCGTTTTCAGCTGGCATTACAAAACCAAATGTTTGATGATGCTGCCTTAATCTTAAAAACAATTGTCAACAGTAATCCTGGAGATCAGGGCAATCCGGACGCAGAAATAAATGATATTTTGCAACGCTTTCTCAAGCCGGCATTTCTTGAAAAAATATACCTTGCCGAAACGAGGAAGCAGGAAAATAAAATTATTGAATCCGAAAATTTGGCGTCTCAGATTTTGGAATTGAAAAGTAAATTCCCCGGTTTCCATGATCCGGTTGTTGACAGTACCTTTTCGAGACTGATGAGATCGCTTGAATCGGGTGAGTGTGCCGAACTTCGAAAGCATTTTAACCTGCAAACCGCTGAAATTTTAAAACTAATCGATGACAAAGCTTACACGGTTGCCAGTCAACTTATCAATCAGTTGATGCAGGAAATCAAAAAAAGTAAAAATTGCAATGTCAGCGACTCAACCCTTACATCCATCAGGGATAAATATAATGATCTTTTTGTTTATTATCAGCTTCTTACCCAGGTCGGGGAGAAATTTAAGAAGAATGATTTCTATGCAAGCATCGAAATACATCTGAAGGCAGAAACTTATTACTATCAGAATAATATTTACCGTTTTGGCGAGCCATTCCAGCCGATCGACGAATTTATCTCCGACAAGGCAAATCCAGGTTTAAACTCAGCGGCTATCGGCTATTACAGCCGTAAAAATGATTATACAAAAATGCTTAGGCTTTTGCACCTTTACGTCAATAAAAGTTTTGATATTGGAAAGTACGATTCTTACTTAAAGGAAGCCGGCGCCTACATGGCTTTACAGGATAAAGCGCGTTACCCACAAAGCGACCCGGTGTTTATGCTCGAAAAACTGACACTGCGGGATCAAGCCTTCCAGCCTTTCAGATTGGCATACTTAAAAGCCTGGAAAGGCAAATAAAGTCGTGAAGTCGGCCTAACTTTATAAAATATTTAGGATATTTGCATCGCAAAGAAAAAAAAGATAATTAATGAAACAGAGACTCTTGCTCATCAGCAACTCGACAAACTACGGCGAAGCCTATCTGGGCTGGCCACGCGATTTTATCAGTGACTTTATGTATCCAACCGGGGTTAAGCGGATTTTATTCATTCCATATGCCGGGGTTGGCATGTCAGCCAATGGTTTGAATGCCTCTTTTGAGGTTTACGAACGGCGTGTTAACGAGGTTTTTGGGGCACTGGGTCTTGAAGTATATTCCATCCATCACGAAAAGGATGCTATTTCTGCTGTAAACCAGGCAGAAGCTATTGCTGTGGGTGGTGGTAACACATTTCATCTGGTTTATATGATGCACAAATTTGGGATCATGGAAGCTATCAGAAAGCGGGTGCAATCAGGAATTCCATACATGGGATGGAGTGCCGGTGCCAATGTTGCCTGTCCTTCTTTAAAAACCACCAATGATATGCCGGTGATCGAACCTGAAAGTTTCGATTGCTTAAACCTGGTTCCTTTTCAGATAAATCCGCATTACCTCGATGCAAATCCTGAAGGTCATGGTGGTGAAACCCGACAGCAACGGATCGAGGAGTTTTTAATCGTCAATCCTGAAGTAACGGTTGTCGGTTTAAGGGAAGCCTGTTTATTGTGGATCGAGAATGACAAAATACAGTTGAAAGGCAACAGACCCATGCGTTTGTTTAATTTTCAGAAAGAGCCACAGGAATTTGCTCCGGGGGCTGACATCAATTTCCTTTTAAAATAACCTGGCATGAATCTTTGGGATAGCCGCTTTGGTGGAGAAGACTTCCTGTATGGCAAAAAACCGAACGAATTTTTTGCAGGTTTTATTTCCCAACTGCGTAAGAAAGGCAAACTCCTTTTACCTGCCGAAGGTGAGGGCCGGAATGCTGTATTTGCAGCAAAGCTGGGATGGGATGTCACGGCTATCGATAGTAGCGCAGTTGGCAGGGATAAGGCGCTCAAATTTGCGAAAGATGAAGGTGTTGAAATTAATTATGAAATCCTTGACCTGAGCAATTTTGATGCCCGTCAGGAACAATACGACCTGATTGCTTTAGTGTTTGGGCATTTTGCACCGGATATTCGTCGGGAATTGCATCACAAATTTGTAAAATCCCTTGACAAGGGAGGTTACATTCTGGTTGAAGCATTTGCCAAGGAACAAATCAATAATAAATCCGGTGGCCCCCGGGATATCGACATGCTTTATACGCTGCCGATATTAAAAGAGGATTTTGCTGAATTATCCATTTTGAAACTTTGCCAGGAAAAAGTTTTCCTAAACGAAGGCCGGCATCATGGCTGGGCTGATGTGGTAAGAATTATAGGAGAGAAGATTTAGGAATTGTGGAGGACTGAAATTGGTAGTTTTTTGGTGACATTTGGCTATTCGCCCGGTTAAACATGCTGTTTGCGTTTATTCAGTTTTGTTTTTCTTAATTTCGAAACCTGATTTTATTTAACAAGTCATGACCAAAAAGGGTTGATATAGCTCTAAAAATGTGTAATGTAGTGATTATAAATTACATTCATGAATGATTAGTCGATTTTAAGACTTTTCATATTGAACCCATTTGAATTAATTTTTTATTTTACTTTTGCGCTTTGTTAAATTATTCATTGCAAAAATCTTATTTTGTTTCGGGTTTTGTGTTTTTTCTTTGAATTAGTTGTATGAAAATTCAATTCAATTATGCTTCAATTATCAATCATTCCATTTGGATAATTCTAAGCTTATTATTTGTTTTCTGGTTTAGTGTAACATACTTATCGGAAGGAAGTATTGATATGGCTGACAGCCTAATTCATTTTAAAATTGCCAGGCAAGCTTTCAAACAACCTGAGTTTTTTCTGGATTTATGGGCAAAGCCACTTTTTACCGTTCTCTGTTCCACTTTTGCACAATTTGGTTATATGGGTGCAAAATTTTTCAATCTGCTGATTGCTTTTATAACGGCTTCAGTTGGATATAAACTGGCGAAACGACTTGAAATTAGGAATGCATTTCTTTATCCTGTCTTTTTACTTTTTTTCCCAATTTACGCAATTACAATGATTTCTTCTCTTACAGAAATCCTTTTCGGTTTTGTGATGCTGCTTGCAATTTACTTTTTTTTCGAAAACAAATTTATTTGGAGTGCAATAGTGATCTCTTTCATTCCCTTTGCGCGTACCGAAGGATTTGGTGTTTTGGCTGCTTTCGCGTTTGTTTTTGCCATAAATAGGAACTTCCGGTCTATCCCCTTTTTACTCTTAGGCACATTGTTCTTCAGTCTGGTTGGATGGAGTTACTACAACGACTTTTTTTGGACTTTTACAAAGATCCCATATTCAAATGCTGGTTCCACGCTTTATGGTAGTGGCAACATTTTCTTTTACTGGAAGGATTCTGAATGGATTTTCGGAACACCATTGATGCTATTGATTACAGCAGGTTCATTTTTTATTTTTTACCAGATAATTAAAACCATGCGAAAAACTAATCCTTTTGCTATCAATCCTGCAATCAATGAGTTATTATTGATATGGATGATTTTTTTTGGGTTTATTTTCTTTCAGTCATTCATATGGTATAAAGGAATCATGGCTGTTTTAGGTTCACATCGTTTTATTGCCAGTATAGCTCCAGTTGGGGCATTAATTGCACTCAGGGGATTTGATTCAATTGTTAGGTTGACCTCAACCAGGAAATGGGTTGCAATTCTCACTTCAATCATTATTTTGTTCTTTGTCATCCAAAAACCCTTTATTTTATATCATTTTCCAATAAAATTAGATCCGGAAAGTGCATTATTTCGGGATGCCTCAAAATGGCTCAAAAATTCACCATATAGCAACCGAAAAATATTCTATGCAAATCCATTTTTATTTCATTTTCTCGAAATAGATCCGTATAATAAAAGCAAGTCTGATGAACTCACACCTTCAACAATTGGATTTGAAGAGTATGTACCATTAGGATCAATAGTTATTTGGGATGCTCATCTTTCGGCTAATGAAGGGAAGTTACCTGAATCCAGAATAACTCATTCTCCCCATTTTCGTTTATTGAAATCATTTTATCCTGAAATCCCATTTAAAGTGCTTGGCGATAGGGATTATTGTGTACATTTGGCGGAGAAAATTCTACCTGTAAGTTCTCTCCAATTTCAATCATTATTTCGAAGAACCGCGAATTATTTTAAAATTGATTCTACCAGGCTTAAAAACTTCTTATTTGTTGATTTCGATGGAGAAAGTGCTCCTTCGCACCAATCAAAAATCAAAGTTATTGACAGTCAGACCTTGGATAATGCTGTTATTCTTAATTCTGAAAATCCATTTTTAATTATTACAGAAGCTAAAAGAGCATCATTACCCTTTGCCAATAATTCGGACATCTATTTTTGTTCGAGTATGGAAGCAATTGATTTTAACAAAGATGAAACTGATTTTGATATTGTAGTTAGTGTTAGCCGCGATGATAATAATATTTTGTTAGTAAGAACATCTTTGGATGATTTAATTAATCCAGGTACCGGATTTCATGATGTTTGTTTTGCTAAAAATATTCCAGACGGGTTAAGGCCAGATGATTATGTGAAAATATTTTTGCAATATCGTGGGACAAAGAATGTATTTGTTACAAATTTGTCATGTTTCATTGTTAATTAAATTTCAAGAGGCCATGGATATTCCTTTAAAAACAGAAAAACTATCGGTAATTATTCCGATGTTCAACGAAGATGCCACAATTAGCAAAATACTTGATAAGGTTAATGAAGTAGAAATAAAATATGGAATTGGTAAAGAATTGATCATTGTTGATGATTGTTCAACTGATAATTCGGTTAACGAAGTTGAAAAGTTTCAGTCTGAAAATCCTGAAGTTCGGATTATCCTTTTCAAACAGCCTTATAATCAAGGAAAAGGAGCAGCCATTCATAAGGGAATTGAAATTGGAACCGGCGATTATTTTATTATTCAGGATGCTGACCTTGAATATGATCCACGGGAATATAATGCTCTGTTAAAGCCGGTTGCTGAAGGATTTGCTGATGTGGTCTATGGATCAAGGTTTATGGGAGACAATCCGCACAGGATATTATTTTTTTGGCATTCAATCGGAAATAAAATGTTGACTTTTTTCAGTAACATATTTACAAACCTTAATCTTACCGATATGGAAACATGTTACAAATTGTTCAGAGCAGAATATATAAAAAAAATTTATCTTAACGAAAAGCGGTTTGGATTTGAACCTGAAGTGACTGCTAAAATTTCAAGAATTCCCGGAATCCGGATTTATGAAGTTGGAATTTCATATTATGGACGAACCTACTATGAGGGGAAAAAGATCAATTGGAAAGACGGATTTCATGCCATTTTTTGTGTGATTAAATACAACCTGCTTTCGAGGAAAATCTATAAATAACAGCACAATGATTTTTGAGTAGATTTGATTTTAGAATGTCGAATTGGTGAACATGATGCTTTCTCATTATAAAGAAGGCTCGAAAACATGAAAGTCAGATATTTTTTCCCCAAAATTGCTTTAAAAATTATAGAACTAAAAATATAATCCTTTGTCCCGGAAATCATAAATTATTCTAAATGTTATGATTATCATCATGTGCGAATCTTTGCGACAGATTTGTCGCGGAGTAATAAAAATCCCAATCCTATTAAAGAAAAATTACCAGTCTTGAAAATGGATTCAATAAAATGCAGTACCTTAATCATAAGTAAATGTAAATGAATTGTTATCAATATTTATTTTTATTGAATTAGTGCCCTTTTTACAACTTTGTTATTTTCCTGATTTTTATTACTTTTACCTCAACAAATCATTAGGTCAAAATCACAACCTAAAAAACGACGGAGGCATCATGAAAAAACAATTTTTACTTCTGACTTTCCTTTGCTTTTCAGTTACAGCTTTTACGCAAACCTATATGGAATTGACCGACAACATGGAGATTCCTTCGAATTCGAGTATTAAAATTCTGGGGGGAAATTATGTTTTTGGAGATTATTCCTTGGATGGAGTTATCCAGATTGTCGGTAAGGAAAACATCGAGATCGATGGCGACAGTGTAACGGTGCAGGGTGGAAACTTTACAGGTTACATGATCAACATTGAAAATTCGAATAATATCGTTATCAAAAATTTCGACCTGGTGAATAATTACAAATATGCAATCCGGTGCCTGAATTCACACGATATCATCATCGAAGGGAATAATTTATCCTACAATAAAAAAGATACCCTCGGGTGGATTCAAATCTGGACACCTTATACGGCTGCTTTAGGCGGAGGTGTGTTATTTTACAATTGCTCCCGGATGCAGGTGTACGATAACCTGATGACCCAGCAAAACGATGGCGTGGCGATGTACGAATGCGACAGCGCAGCGATTTTTAACAATGTGATGAACTGGAACTGCGGATTTGGAGTCCGGATGAATTTTGCTGACGACTGCTGGATCCATCACAACGACCTTTCAAATGTGAATCGTGAAACCGACCCCAGCGACTGTGCGGCTATTTTACTCATCGTTTCAAACAGCAATTTGGTCGAATATAACGATTTAACCAATTCCGGCGATGGAGTATTCCTGGGACAGTACCAGTACTCACAGATTCCCAACAGCAATCATTTTTATTACAATAACTGCTCCTTCTCACCGCACAATGCCATCGAAGCTACTTTTGCGGATGGAAATATTTACAAATTCAACAATTGTAACTACAGCCAGTATGGATTTTGGTTGGGATATTCATACAACAGCATTGTTGACAGCAATGAAGTAATCGGGAATCAAAATACAGGGATTGCCATCGACCGTGGATTCAATAACTCTTTTACGGGCAATCAGATCAGCGAAAATCCGGTAGGCCTCGATCTTTGGGAAGGCGATCCCATTTCACCGTACCAGAACCAGTTTTCGCATGATTATTTTTTGTACAACAACCTTTTTGAAGGTAACTTCAAAGCTGTGCAGGCAAAGAAAACAGAGCACCTGGTTGCTAAGGAAAACCATTTCCTGAATAACCGTTCTGATTTTTATTTTGAAGGGGATTCATTCGATGATACGATATCAGGCAATGTTTTCGAGGGAACCACCACCTATTATTTCGAGAATTTGTCGGCGGATAATATTTTTGCCGCCAATAACCAGTTTGTATGGATGGATGATGAACTTACAGGGTGTAAGATTTTTGACAAAAATGATAATGCTGCTTATGGTGAAGTAATCTGGCAGCCTTATATTCCGGGGCAGGCACCGGTTTATCAGACGGTTCCGGTTGCGGATATGGCTGAACCTCCTGCGGTTTGGTATGCTTATCCCGAAGCCTGCCTGGGTTATGGTTTGCACCAGCCAACCACAGTCGATTGGGATTACAACAACAAGATGGTCGGTGAAGCATCCATTCACCTCAACACAGCCAATGGCTGGGATTTGGGCATGATGTACCGTCCCGGTAACGGCGAAATTGCTTCATGGAACCTGACGGAGCAGGATTCGCTGATTATTTATCTTAAATCCGTAAACAATACCGGTTACGGATTTCAGTATTGCCATATCAAACTGGGTAACAATTGCGGGGGATATTATAAATACACGGCGTCGGCTGTTACGATACTTAATCCTACCATGGTTCAGTGGAAAAAATATAAAGTTCCGCTTGCAGGAGGTTCACCCTGGGCCAGAACGGTTTTTGGGAATGTTTCGTTGTCGGATATCAGCTATGTCGAATTCCATGCCGATACCTGGGATATGGGTTTTGAACTCTGGATTGACGGGATGACCTTTTCACCATTTTATACTGCCGTTGATGATCATAAAAATAACAACCCAAATTCGCTTGTCATTTCACCAAATCCGGTTTCCGGGGTTTCGAAGATCAGCATTCATATCCAAAAGACCGGTAACGCCAACCTTTCGCTTTACAGCAGCAACGGGGCTTTGGTTAAGGTTATTTCAGATAAATTGATGAATGAAGGAATCCATGAAATGGCGCTCGATAATTCAGACCTCAACCCGGGAATTTATCATCTGACTTTAAAAACCAGTCAAACTGTTGAAAGCAGGAAGGTTGTGGTGGTAAGATAATAGAGTGTACCTGGAAAATTCGTATTTTGATATAACTACAAAATGAAAACCAAAACCAGATTTTTAATTTACCCATTACTCTTAATGGGAGCATTATTGGTGCTTACAAGCAGTTGCAAGAAGGATGATAACAACAACAATGGCAGCACTGTAAAAGACATAGACGGAAACGTTTACCACACTATAGTAATTGGCACACAAACATGGATGCTCGAAAACCTGAAAACAACCAAATACAGCAATGGCGATCCAATCCCTAATATAACTGATAGCTTAACATGGGTAAGTCTTGAAACCGGTGCCTACTGTAATTACAATAACGACGAAAACAATTCAGTAATTTATGGCAGGTTGTACAATTGGTATTCAGTAAACGACAGCCGAAAATTAGCTCCGGTTGGCTGGCACGTACCCAACGATTCAGAGTGGAGGACTCTTACCGACTTTTTGCAGGTAGTAAGCTAAAAGAAACAGGAACTACCCATTGGTTTGGCGATAATTCAGATGCTACCAATGAATCTGGTTTTACTGGTTTACCTGGAGGTCAAAGGGACTACGATTATAATGGAGAATTCTGGATGATATATTATTATGGATTCTGGTGGTCGTGTCAGGAGCATAGTCTCTCTACTGCATTTTCATTTATTCTTTACACCAGTGGTGAGGCGGCTCATCAAAGTACACTAAAAAAGGCATCTGGTTTTTCTGTGCGCTGCATCAAGGATAATTGATTAATTGCACACTGTGATTTTAAAAAGGTGAACATCCACCAAATGACCATTTTAATTTAGAAAATGAGATACGTGGCCTACCGAAAATTCAATTTTTCGTTGGCTGGTTTTTTTTAAAGAAAATTGTCGAAATTCCTTTACCTCGATAAATTCTATAAAATTCAATTGTGCCCTATTGTACCTATGAGGTGAAAAATGAACCACATTAGACACATAGAACACAGTAGTTTCAATTTCAAATGTTTTCATCCGTATTTTTTATTCCCCCTGTTTTTATTTCTGGCTCATTTTATTTTGAACATCCCGCCGGATCTTCTGTTTAAGGACTACTTTTCAAGCACAACTTTCTGGATATTATTCAAATTTTAAATGAAAGAAAATTCAATTCTGGTTCGGGAAAATATTACTAAAGTCCGGAATATCCGTCATCTTTCCGATTCGGTTTATATTTTACGGTTTAACAGAAATGGCCGTGATTTCAAGGCTGGCCAACATGTAATCCTGGGTCTGGCCGGCACCAACAACGACCGTGAATATTCGGTTTACAGCAGTGAGCAGGATGATTATTTCGAAGTACTCATCAAAGAAGTGAAGGAAGGTGATATTTCAAAAAAACTAAAAAAAGTCCGGATAGGTGATCCGCTTGAAATAGATGGGCCGCTTGGTTTTTTTACTCTGGAACCCGACAAGGTGCTGACCGGGAAGTTTGTCTTCATCGCTACCGGAACAGGCATTGCACCTTTCAGCAGTTTTGTGAAATCGTACCCGGGTCTGGATTACAATATCTTACATGGCGTCAGGTTTGGATTTGAATCGATTGAGCATGAAAACTATGATCCGGCAAGGTTCGTACTTTGCACCTCCGGTGATACTTCGGGTAATTTTCACGGAAGAGTCACAGATTATCTCAGCGAATATCCGATCGATAGAAATGCAGAATATTATCTTTGCGGCAACGTTAAGATGATTCATCAGGTTTTTGATATGTTGAGGGGAAAAGGCATAAAACCGGACCAGATGCACGCGGAGGTTTATTTTTAGTTTTTAATAAGTATTTGAAAGAAAAATATCACCTTTTTTTGATTAAAAGTGTGTGTTCCCCCTTCTCCTTGGAGGGGAAGAGGAAGAAACCTGACAGGTTTATACAAATGCGATTACAGAAATTGAGAAAATCCGGCTCATCTGACGGTTTTTGAAATCAAAACAGAAAATGCAAATCATGAAATACCATTTGATTACACTGGGTTGCTATATGAATATTTCGGACGGTGAGCGGGTTCGGACGATTATCGAATCGCAGACCGGCTACCAGTGGACCGACATTGAAGCTGAAGCCAACCTGGTAGGAATCCTGGCTTGTTCGGTGAGGCAAAAGGCGATAAATAAAGTGTATTCGCGTATTACCAAATGGAATAAATGGAAAAACAAGAAGAGCCTTATCACCTTTATTTCGGGTTGTATCCTGCCTAGTGACATGGAGAAATTCCTTAAACTTTTCGACATCGTTTTTCGCATGAGCGAGCTCGAAAAGCTACCCGAAATGCTGAAACATTATGGTGTGGTTTCGCCGGCATCCTTGTTCCACGATCTGAATTCGATGCCAAAAAATGAAAGTATCGACAATTTTTGGAAAATCACACCGCATTACAGTTCTTCTTATGAAGCATTTGTCCCGATTCAAAACGGCTGCGACAAGTTTTGTACTTTCTGTGCGGTTCCTTATACCCGCGGACGGGAGGTTTCAAGGCCTTCTGTTGAAATTGTTGATGAAGTCCGGTCTTTGGTCAGACAGGGTTATAAGTCCATTACTTTGCTGGGGCAAAATGTAAACTCTTACGGCCTGGATAAAAAGGGTGGCGAGGTACATTTTCCTGAATTACTCAGAAGAATAGGAGAGATGGGCAACTTAATCGGACAGGAATTCTGGGTTTATTTTACTTCCCCGCACCCGCGCGACATGACCGATGAAGTGATTGAAGTAATTTCGGAATACCCCAGTCTGGCAAAGCAAATCCACCTTCCGCTTCAATCTGGCGACGATAAAGTTCTGATGACAATGAACCGGAAACATTCCCTCACCAAGTACCGTGATATTGTGAGGACGGTGAGAAGACTTATCCCGGAAGCTACCTTGTTTACAGATATCATTGTAGGCTTTGCCGGAGAAACCGACGAACAATTTGAAAATTCGCGTAAAGCAGTTGTCGAATTCGGTTACAATATGGCCTATATTGCCCAATATTCGCCACGACCTGGTGCTGCAGCTTCGCGCTGGATTGATGATATTCCGGCGGAGGTTAAAAAAGCGCGATATCACCTGATTACCGAAGACCTTCGAAAGGAGTCACTAGCCAACAATTTGAAAATGGTCGGAAAAACTTTCAGGGTGCTTGTCACGGGTAACGACCGCAAAGAAGGCTATTTGTCGGGCCTGACCGAAGGAAAATTAATCGTCAGGTTTGCCTTGGATAGCAACGAACTTTATGGCGATTTTGTGGATGTTAAGATCACTTCAGCCAGCGACTTTTCGATGGAAGGTGAGATGGTGATTGTGAAGGAATTGGCTTAAAATGAAAAAAATAGCATTCAAAACTTTAGGTTGCCGCCTAAACCAGTTTGAAACCGATTCGCTGGCTTCCCAATTTCAAAAATATGGTTACCAGGTTGTGGGTTTTGGTCAGGATGCTGACGTGATGGTGGTGAATACCTGCACGGTTACAAACCAAAGCGATCATAAATCCGGGCAATCCATCAAGCAGGCCTCCAGGACCGGCCAGAATACCCTGCTGATAGTTACCGGTTGTATGGTGAACAATCATCGCGAAAAGCTTGAGAGCAATCCTGACCAGGTTACTTATTTTGTTGACAACGCCCATAAGAGTTCTATCTTTTCTTTGGTTGACGGCCATTTTAAGGGTGAAATTATTCATCCCGAAAATTTTAATTCCAACCTTTTCGATTATGAACCTGCCGACAAGACATTTCACACCCGCAGCTGGATAAAAATCCACGATGGCTGTGATAATTACTGCACTTTCTGCATCATACCAAAAGTTCGTGGCAGGGCAACAAGCCGGCCAATAAATGAGATTTTGGAAAACATTCGCCGGGTTTTGGAATTTGGATATAAGGAAATTGTCCTCACCGGCGTAAATATCGGCAGATATACTTTTGAAGGAATTAATTTTGAGCAGCTTGTCGAAAGAATCCTTGAAGTACCGGGCGATTTCAGGCTACGGATTGGTTCGATCGAACCCGAAGGTTTTGGTGACCGGCTTTTTGATTTGTTTTCTCATCCTAAACTAACACCACATTTGCACCTTTGCCTGCAAAGTGGCTCCGACAATATCCTGTTAAAAATGCGGCGTATGTATTCCGTTGCCGGGTTTACCGGAATTGTCGAAAAAGTGAGAAGCCGTTATCCTGGTTTTAATTTTACTACCGACATTATCGTTGGCTTTCCAGGTGAAACAGACGGGGACTTTCGGCAAACAGTTGATTTGTCACGTAGAATAGGATTTGGTCATATTCATACCTTCAAATACTCAGTCAGAAACGGTACGCGTGCTGAGCATCTTCCCGAACAAATTACCGAAAAAATTAAAACCCGGAGAAGTGAACTCATCCGGAGCCTTGCCGAAGAAGAAAAACGTAAATATCGCACGGCGATGCTTGGAAAACAGCAAACCGTTCTCATCGAAAAAATCGTTGGAAAAACGGCACAAGGTTATGGCGAAAACTATATTCCTGTTAAATTTCCAGGAACCGGGCTTTCTACAAACCAATTTGCGAAAGTTACGCTGAATGCGCTCGAAAATGGAGACGACCCGTCTCTCAGTGGTGAACGGGTCGTCTGATTATTTTTCAAAAAAGCCTAAAACGATTAATTCACGACGATTTTAGAGCATTGTTGTTGGCTGTTGGTTGTGATTTTAAGGAAATATATACCAGGTAACAATTTCGAAGAATTTGCCATCTGGTTTTCCGAAACGAAGGTTTGAGTACCTGCTTGCATTTTTTTCGGACCAAAATACATGACTTTATTTCCGATTGCATCAAAAACTTCAATGGTAACCTCTTCCTGATCCATAAAATTTAGGTCGATTTTAAAACTTCCTGTGGTTGGATTAGGATAAACAACGGCAAATTCATTCACGTCAGTGATTGCCGGTAATTCAATCCCGGTATTTAACCAAATGGGTTTATTAATTTTTACGGAAGAATATAACCGGTATTCACCAGGCTGAAGTTCAATACTCTGGGTCAGGCTGGTTACTGACAATTCGGTTTGGGTATAGAATTCGTACCATGTCCCTGTTGATGGCCATGCCGGAGTAATATTATCGTTAACAATATTAAAATTTCCAATCACAACGACATCCATGCTCGAATGTCTGAGTACAATCGATTTTGTAGCATTGTATAAATCGAGTGTAAAATCGGCGGTTTTAAATACTTCATAATTTTTTTTCAGGTCGATGAGTGCTGCGTTTACATGGTACAGGTATTCACGGTGGTAATTGTCCATATAATCCCATCTGGGTGGTTTTGGTGTTAATCGATCATTATCGTTGCCTGATGGCCAGTTAATTGAATAATCGAATCCTCTTTCACCGAATTGCCATATCATCTTTGGGCCAGGAATGGTGTAGAAAAAGGTAGCTGCCAGCGCTTGTCTTTGCAAAGCAGTAACGGTGTCTTTAACGTTATAGGTTGTATTGCTGTTGCCATACATAATATTTTTAGCCATGAGTCTTTCTTCGTCATGACTTTCCATATATCCCATCACATGCGGGTTGTTCCAACCTCTTTTTTGGTATGAAATCCATGAAAAATCGGAGCCTCCTCCTGCATTCCAACCCATTGTACCTTGATTATAGCTATAATTCAGGTTTCCCCACAACATGCAACCATAATCCGCCAATACTTTTTCTTCACTATTGTCGCACCAATGCTCAAGGATTACATAGGCATTATTATTTACAGCCCAAATTGCATCCGACATTTGTTTTATGATTGCTATTCTTGAAGCATCATAGCTACTGCTACCACTGTTGTTGGTAAATCCTTTGGTATAGTCAAAGCGGAAACCGTCGATCTTATATTCCGACATCCAGTAATGGGTTATACTATCAACAAGTGCTTTAGTATAAATACTTTCGTGGTTGAAATCGTTTCCCCAGCAATATTCATTCGGACAAACAGCATTGAACCAAAGGTTATTGGCTGCAGGGCGGTTATTTTCGGTATCCCAGTATTGCTGAGCCATCACGTTTTGGCCATACGCGTGGTTAAGTACCATATCCATGATAACAGCAATGCCATTCGCATGGCACGCATCAATAAAGGTCTTCATCGTACTTTTGGGCCCGTAATATTTATCAGGAGCAAAATAAAACGAAGGGTTATACCCCCAGCTCAGATTTCCTTCGAATTCGCTTACAGGCATCAGTTCAATGGCGTTTATTCCCAATCTTTCGAAATAAGATAGGGTGTCGGTTAATGTCTGAAAATCATGAGTATCAACAAAATCCCGGATCAACAATTCGTACACCACAAGGTCGGCAGGGGCCGGTGCGTCAAATGATGTAACCTGCCAGTTATAAGGGGTTTGATTGGTTTGTAATACCGAAACGATGCCTTCAGTTTTATTTAACGGATAGGGTTTCAGATTTGGGTAGGTGGTACTGGTGATATAAGGATCGTTCCATTTGTCGAGAAGTTTATCAGAATATGCATCTGCAAGTTTTAAATTTTCATCAATAAAATACTGGAAAGCGTACTCAACTCCCGGAGTCAGGTTGGTGAGTGTAACCCAGTAACGTGTTTCAATATTATTGAAATCCGTTTTGTTTCTTTTTAGTTTGAATTCGGGACCTATCTGCCAGTTGTTAAAATCGCCAATAGCGTAAACACTGTTTTTGTAGGGAGCGTGCAAAACAAGTGTAACGGTTGAGGCGTCAATATAATTAACGCCATCTCTGACGCCAGCCGGCAGGTCGCCGACAATGGTTTCCCCTCTGACATAATAGTAGGTCGAATCAGAAACGGTATTGCTGGAAGCGTCGGAAGCCACAACTTTTATCCAGTGTTTGGTATCCGGAAATGTTGAAGCAACAATGTTTTGGCTGAGTGAATTGCCGGCGATATTTGTGATTAACTGATTATCAACATAAAGATAAATCATTGTGGCCATTGCGGCTTCGGCAATAACCGGAATATCCTGCCCCGGATCAACAAAATAGGGCATCTGGTTCGGACTTACAATGGTTATATTGAGGCCTATTTCGAACACCTGTATAAAAATATCCGGTGAAGTTTGTTGAGTTCCGTCGGCACTCCTGAAAACAAAATCCATCTGTGTTATATTGTCGGTTGATGCGGCACCATAATACTGGCGGATTGAAGGAGTAATATCCAACTTGTAAAGATTCGTCCCAATGTTGGTTAATTTGGGTTGGGTGGTATTATTACCCCAGGACCCGATAACATGTTGCCATAAGGAAGTTCCAATTGTTATTCCTGTATGTGCATAAACGTCTCCGGTATAGCCATCAAGGCCTGTTCCGGTTGCATCGAGGTAAACTGTCACTGCAGCATCAGCAGTGGGTATGGCAGGAATAGTTGTTACCTGGGCAAAAATTAAACCGTCGAATAAAAGAATGCCAATTAAAAGTGCAGTTAAAATACGTTTCATAAAAACAAGTTTATTTGTACAATAATATGTTAGTGATCAAAATATAATACTGGGCAAAAATAGTAAAATTTTGGCAATGAATTTAATGGAAGTTGTATCCCTCTTTAACTTTTAATATTATTTGGTTAGATACAGAAGCTGGTTTTTGGCCCGAATTTATCAAATGCTTTTTATAGTCGTATGAAACCGTGAGAGATTGGGTTTCCGATTACTTCAATAACTTGTGGTGGCATATCAAAACATTAATACTAAAGAATTTTTAATGGTGTTAACTTTTGATTTTATTTTGAAATGTGAAAAAAATAACAATATTGATTTGATGTTAAGATTTTTATACTTTTGCATGAATTAAAAAGGAAACAATAATCATCAAAAGTATTTGATTTAATAACAAATTAATTAACTAATCAAAGTATCATGGTAAAACATCTATCCGCAAAAATGTTATTGCTCCTGGCAATAATTTTCTGTGGTTCTATGTCAGCATTGGCACAAAATGGCCAGGTAACTGGTACTGTGACCGATGCAGGTGATAGGACCACCCTCCCGGGGGCATCTGTTGTTGTAAAAGGGACTGTTAATGGTACTGTTACCGACATTAACGGTAAATACAGTATTACGGTTGGCCCGAATGCAACATTGGTCTTCTCCTTTGTGGGCTATGAATCACAGGAAGTATTGGTTCAACCCAATACGGTTGTAAACATCGCACTACAAATGCAATCAACAGCGCTATCCGAATTGGTTGTTATTGGTTATGGTGTGCAGAAAAAGGGTGATGCCACTGGATCGGTAACTGCAATTGATTCAAAAGCATTCAATAAAGGGTCAATTATTTCACCAATGGAACTGGTTTCCGGAAAAGTTGCCGGTGTTCAGATTATTAATGGTGGTGGTGCTCCTGGTGAAAGTTCAACCATACGCATCAGGGGCGGGTCTTCATTATCCGCCAGCAATGATCCGTTGTATGTGATTGATGGAGTTCCTATCGATAATGATGGAATTTCTGGTATGAGAAATCCCTTAAATACAATCAATCCGAACGATATTGAAACCTTTACGGTTTTAAAGGATGCTTCGGCAACTGCTATTTATGGGTCAAGGGCCTCCAATGGAGTTATTATCATTACTACCAAAAAGGGTAAGCTTGGAAGTCATTTAAAAATCGAATATAATGGAAATTTCTCCTATTCCACACCGATTAAAAAAATTGATGTTTTAAGTGCAGATCAGTTCCGTAGTCTTGAAACGGAGCATTACCCAACCCACACCAATTTGTTGGGAACTGCAAATACCGACTGGCAAAAGGAAATTTATCAAAATGCCTTTGGGATGGATCATAATGTCAGTCTCTCAGGTGCCTATAAGATGTTACCTTACAGGGTATCGTTCGGATACTCTGATGAAGACGGGATCTTAAAAACCGACAACATGAAACGCACTACCCTTAGTGCGGTTTTGACACCGACTTTTTTTGATGATCACCTGAAAGTTGATGTTAATGTTAAATATGTTAATGCAAAAAATCAGTTTGCCAACCGCGATGCTATTGGCGCAGCTGTACAATACGATCCTACAAAACCAATATATTCAAACAAAAATTATAACCCGTACTACCTGAATGATGTTAACGGAGACGAGGTTCCTGATACAGTCCTTATGCCTTCGACAGATTACGGTGGTTATTACGCCTGGATTCAAACCAACGGAACCGACATCCCGGTTGAACAAGGTTCAAGCAACCCTGTTGCCCTGCTGAATTTGAAAGACGATAATTCAAATGTTAATCGGGTTATCGGGAATATTCAACTCGATTATAAGCTACATTTCTTCCCTGATTTAAGAGCAAACCTCAACCTTGGTTATGACCATTCAAAATCGACCGGAAATGTGATTTTACCGGATTATACACCATGGCTTTATGACCCGTTGAATGGTGGAGGTACTTTTAATTACTATGAACAACAAAAGAAAAATGACTTGCTTGACTTTTATTTAAACTATGTAAAAAATGTTGAACAAATTCACAGCCGTTTTGATGTAATGGCTGGTTATTCATGGCAGCATTTCTGGAGAGCAGATTCTTCACTAAATGGTAATTATTCGAGGGAATTTACGGTTGATCCGGTTGGTGATACAGTTCCGGGAATTGCCGGTGTTTACAGGAAAACCTTCTTTGGCGATCCAAAAAGAACCTATGGAATTACACCGAATTATGTTCCTACCGAAAGTTACCTGGTTTCTTTCTTTGGACGTTTTAATTACACTTTCATGGATAGATATTTGTTAACTTTTACCTTACGTAACGACGGTACTTCAAGATTTTCTAAAGATACACGCTGGGGTCTTTTCCCATCAGCAGCTTTTGCATGGAAAATCCTGGATGAACCCTTCATGAAAAATGTGAGCGGAATGTCCCAGTTAAAACTCAGATTAGGATGGGGTGTTACCGGACAACAAAATATCAATCAGGGTGATTATCCTTACCTTCCAAGATATGCTAGAAGTGACCAGTATGCCCAATATCAGCTTGGAAATGTGTTTTATTATACGTTACGGCCTGCGGGATATGATTTGAATATTAAATGGGAAGAAACTACAACCTATAATGCAGGGATCGATTTTGGTTTTGCTGAAGACAAATTCTATGGATCTATCGATTATTACAAAAGGAAAACTGCTGATTTGATCAACTTTATTCCAGTCCCTGCCGGGACAAACCTTTCCAACTATATCCTAACCAATATTGGCGACCTTGAAAACGAAGGTTTTGAATTTTCAATTACAACCAGACCGGTTAATGTTGATAATCTTTTCTGGGAACTTAGTTTAAACGCTACGTACAACAAAAATAAGATTACCAAGCTCACCGCAACCGACAATCCTGATTATCTTGGCGTTGAAACCGGAAGTATTTCAGGGGGCGTTGGTAACTTTATTCAAATGCATACCGTTGGTTATCCGGCAAACTCTTTCTTTGTATTTGAACAGGTTTACGGAACCGATGGAAAGCCAATCGAGGGCTTATATGTTGATCGCAATGGAGATGGTGAAATTACGAATGCCGACCGTTATCATTATAAAAAACCGGCAGCTGATTACTTTTTTGGAATTTCATCGAATCTGAGTTATAAAAACTGGGATTTCTCCTTTGCGGGACGTGCTAATTTTGGCAACTATGTTTACAACAACGTAGCTTCTGAAAATGCTGTTTATGAAAGATTATATCGCCCCGAAGGTCCTTATTTGGGTAATATAATTACTGCGGTTTCCAATACGGATTTTGTAACACCTCAATATCTGTCGGATTATTATATTCAGGATGCTTCATTCTTCCGGATGGATAATATTTCGCTGAGCTACCTTTTCAACAAGATTATTGATGGAAAAGCAAGCCTCAGACTGACTGCAACTGTTAACAATGCATTTGTTATTACCAAATATGATGGCATTGATCCTGAAATAAGTGGTGGTATTGATAACCGTTTTTACCCACGTCCCCGTACCTATGTAATAGGTCTTAATCTCCAGTTTTAATTATTAAAAACGATAGTATTATGAAAAAAATAGTAAATATTTCTTTAGTAATTGCAGGGTTATTATTATTCATTTCATCCTGCACGAAAGATCTGAATACTGTGCCGCTGGATAAAGATATTACTACAGCAGCTACTGTATTCGATGATCCCGGAGCATATATCCAGGTACTGGCTAAACTTTATGCCGGTCTTGCGGTGTCAGGACAGCAAGGTCCTGCCGGAAATGGTGACATTAGCGGAATTGACGAAGGATTCGGTCAATATTTAAGAGGTTTGTGGTATCACCAGGAATTACCTACCGATGAAGCCGTCATCGCATGGAATGACCAGACGATTAAAGATTTTCATTATCAGACATGGGGTTCAAGTGATGTTTTTACTGCTGCCATGTATTACAGAATTTTTTACCAGATTTCTGCATGTAATGAGTACATACGTGAAACAGCCCCTGCTAAACTTGACGCAAGAGGAGTAACCGGTGAATTAAGAACACAGGTAGATACCTACAGGGCTGAAGCCCGGTTTTTAAGAGCCTTAAGTTATTTCCATGCCATGGATTTGTTTGGCAATGTTCCTTTTGTTACCGAAAAGGATGCTGTAGGCAAATTCTTTCCTGAACAAATCAATAGGGCAGATCTGTTTGCATATGTTGAATCAGAATTACTTGACATCGAAAATCAATTGTTACCACCACGGACCGCTTATGCACGTGCCGATCAGGCAACAGCCTGGAGTTTGCTTGCAACAATTTATCTGAATGCAGAAGTATATGCCAGCGTTAACAAATACGCCGAATGCGCCACCTATTGTAATAAAGTTATCAATGCTGGATATTCTCTGGACCCTCAGTATAAAAACCTTTTTCTTGCCAATAATGATCAAAATAATAATGAGGTAATCTTCGCGATCGATTTCGATGGCGATAAAACCAGAACCTACGGAGGTACCAATTTTATTATTCATGCTGCTGTTGGTGGTGATATGAATCCTTCAGAATTTGGTGTTGGCGGTGGCTGGGGAGGAACCCGCACAACAAGCGCCTTTGTAAACAAATTTCCGGACGAAACCGGAACCATCGACCTAAGGGCTATGTTTTTTACATCCGGGCAAAACAAGGAAATCACCAATGTCGGAGAATTTACCGATGGCTATGCAATTACCAAATGGAAAAATGTTACTTCCACCGGTTCAAGTGGGAAAAATCTTGACTACCCGGATACAGATTTCCCGTTGTTCAGACTTGCTGATATTTATCTGATGTATGCTGAAGCAGCCGTGAGAGGCGGTGGTGACATTGCTTCAGGTGTTAATTATGTAAACCTGATCAGGGAAAGAGCCTATGGCAACAATTCGGGTGATATTACTGCTTCGCAACTGACCCTGGATTTTATCCTCGACGAAAGAGGACGTGAATTGTATTGGGAATGTCATCGCAGAACTGACCTTGTAAGGTTTGGTAAATTAACAGGCGGAGATTACATTTGGCCATGGAAAGGTAATGTTATGGATGGTAAAGCAACTGACGCCAAATACAACCTTTTCCCCATCCCGGCATCTGATATAGCAGCAAATCCTAATCTGAAACAGAATGAAGGTTATAACTAATATTAAATTTTCTTAGATTATGAAAAAGATAACATATTTTATAATAGCATTGATTGGGTTTACCTTTTTGTTTTCATGCGAAAAGGTAACTAAGGATCCCGTTCTGGATATGTCGAAAGCCACCAAAGCTGTTTTTATTAGTCCGGCGAACGACAGTGCTTTTGTTCTGATGCAGGATATGGCCGACAGTACCCTTGCCGTTTTTAAATGGGCGGCAGCAAAGTATAATCTTGGCGATTTGCAAAGCACAACCTATAGCCTGCAAATGGACCTGGCCGATAGTAATTTTGTTCACAGTAAAGAGTTGGTAAGTACTACGGCGACTGAATTTTCGATTACCGTTGGTGCAATGAACGACAAGCTTATCAGCATGGGGCTTGTAGCGGAGGTAACTGATACAGTTCAATTCCGTATTTTGTCATTCCTAAATACTGAAACAACTTATTCACAGATTTATTCGCAACCTATTTCGCTGATTTTTACACCTTACTCCGGAGTCATATCTTATCCGAAACTCTATGTTCCAGGAGATTATCAGGGATGGAATCCTGCAGCTGCACCTAACGTTTTTGATTTTAACAATGATGGCATTTACAGCGGATATATTTATTTCCCTGAAGGAGGAACCTTCCAGTTTAAGTTCACATCAGACCCGGACTGGGATCATACCAACTATGGTTTAGGTGCAAGCGAATTTGCGCTGAGTACAGATCCTGCTGCAGGAAATCTTGTTGTTCCAGGTGCGGGCGGTTACATGCTTGAAGTTGATATTAACAACCTTACCTGGAACTACGGTACCGGAGTACAGAATTGGAGCGTTATTGGTGAGTGGTTGGCCTGGAATGCAGATGCTGACATGGTTTATGATATTACAAAGCAGGAATTGTCGGTAACTGTTGCTGATATTCCGGCTGCCGCTAACCAAAGGTTTAAATTCAGGGCTAATCATGCATGGACTGTTAATTTCGGTGCGAATACTCCTGATGATGGAACTTTAGTACAAGGTGGTGCCGATATTCCAATTCCTGATGGCGGTACGCTTACCTTCATCCTGAGGTTTACAACACCTGTACCTACGTATGAAGTGATTAAAAATTAGATTGAGCTTAGTGTTTTTCACGGCTCTCATAAAAGCCTCTCCATTTTGCCGGAGGGGCTTTTTTTTAATACTTTCTAGAGAAATAATAGATGTTTTTACATTTTAAGGGATGAATCCTGATCGGTTTACGGAGGATTATCGCTATTTTTACTTCCTGATAATTTTAGAATATGAAATCATATCTCACTTTTGCTCTTGTCGTTTTTGCAGTCAGCCTCACTGCACAAACCTTCTACCTTGGTGCAGACCTTTCTTATGTTAATGAAATGGAAGATTGCGGAGCCATTTATTACGAAAATGAGCAACCCAAGGATCCTTACCTGATTTTTAAGGAACATCGTGCAAATGTTGCCAGGTTCCGCTTGTGGCATACACCAACCTGGACAAACTACAGCACATTAACCGATGTGATAAAATCAATCGGAAGAGCAAAAAATGAAGGCTTTTCAATCATGCTTGATTTTCATTATTCGGATACATGGGCTGACCCGTCGAATCAGCAAATACCGGCTGCCTGGGCTGAAATCACAGAGGTGAGTATTCTGGCTGACTCGCTCTTTAACTATACCTACAATACCTTAAAAACTTTGTATTCCTTAGGTTTGCTGCCTGATATGGTTCAAATCGGCAATGAAACAAATGGCAATATCCTTCTGAAACAAGGCGAACCCATTTATCCAAACGACTGGTCGAGAAACATACAGTTATTTCAAAGCGGGATTTCCGCTGTACAGGCTATAAACCAGAACTTTGGAGTTGCAGTGAAATCGGTCATTCATATTGCCCAGCCAGAAGATGCGGTCTGGTGGTTTGATGAAGCCAAAAACCATGGTTTTACTTCCTATGATATCATCGGGATATCATATTATCCGGGCTGGTCGGACCAGGGTATCCGTGGGGCGGCAGCTATGATAGGTCAGTTAAAAGAAACTTATGGGAAAGAGGTTTTGATTGTCGAAACCGGTTACCCCTGGACACTGGCCTGGGCTGATAATGCCACGAACCGGCTTGGAGCCGGCAATTTACTAAATACTTTTGGTTCGGTTGCTTCGCCTGAAAATCAACGCGATTTTTTAACGGAGCTCTCCTACCTGGTGAAAGAAAACGGTGGAATGGGAGTGATCTACTGGGAACCGGATTGGGTTTCAACGGATTGTACGACACCCTGGGGAACAGGCTCCAATTGGGAGAATGCCACGTTTTTCGATTTTAGTTACAACGTTAATGCGGGTATTGGCTTTTTAGATTATGATTATTCTGAGAAGCCGGCGGGACTCGATTCGGTAAACGTCCGGTTTGCGGTGGACATGACTGGTGTGGATACTACGAACGGCGTTTTTGTTACCGGAGATTTTACGGGTGCATCCTGGCAGTTCAGGCGTATGCATCATACCGGGCAAAACATTTTCGAATATGGCCAAAGAATTCCTGGCAGGAGCACGGGGGCATATATTTTTCTAAACAATGCCGACTGGGGGACACAATACCGTGAGACGGTGCCGGCCGAATGTGCCCTGTACTGGAGTACCCACAGGGAGTACATTGTAGGTAGAGATCCCTTAAAACTAGCTTATGTGTGGGGTTCCTGCACGCAGATTAACGGACTTGCAGTAAATGAGATGACTTCAAAGGCGGTTTATCTTTTTCCAAATCCTGCGAGTTCGGTAATTATTGTGAACTCCTCTGAGAGGATTTTTGATATTCAAATTTTCGACCCTCTGGGTCGCCGTATGTTGCAAAGGACGGTTCCAAATTTAAAAGAAACTTCTGTTGACGTTTCCGGCTATCCCAATGGGATTTATTTTGTAAAAGTTTATTCCAAAAACGATACTTACACAATCCACAAAATCGTCATCGAATGAAAACAATTCAATTTTGGCAAATCATCATCATTCTGTTTATTCTCTCATCTTGCGGGAGTGAAAAAAAGAAGATTTATCTCGGTGCTGACCTTTCATATGTAAATGAAATTGAAGGTTGTGGGGCAATTTACAGGCTGAATGGAAAACCTATCGACCCATTTCTGTTGTTCGGTAAAAAAGGAGCAAACATCGTGAGGGTAAGGCTTTGGCATACACCCGAATGGACAATCTTTTCAGGTTTTAAGGATGTTGAAAAGACCATCAAAAGAGCAAAGGAAAATAATATGGAGGTTCTTCTCGATTTTCATTATTCCGATACCTGGGCCGATCCACAGCATCAGGTTATTCCAAAAGCCTGGCAGAATATTCACAGCCTGACTGTACTGGGTGATTCTGTATTCCAATATACCTACAACTCCCTGGTTGCGCTGTCGAAGGCAGGGTTGCTTCCTGAATTTGTTCAGGTCGGAAACGAAACAAACATCGAAATCATGCAACAGGCCGATAGCATGGTGGTTGATTCGATAAACTGGCCAAGAAATGTATTTTTACTTAACAGAGGCATTGAAGCAGTTAGAGAAGCTTCCAAAACTACCGGTAAAAACATTAATATCATCATTCATATTGCCCAGCCTGAAAATGCCTTTTGGTGGTTTAAAAAGGCCATTAATTCCGGGTTGACCGACTTTGACTGGATAGGTCTTTCATATTATCCCATGTGGTCGAAGTATCCGTTCAGGGATCTTCCAACGGCCATCGACTCGTTAAAAAAACTATTTATGAAGCGGGTTATGATTGTAGAAACAGCTTATCCTTATACCCTTCGAAATGCTGATGAAGCGGGGAATATTCTTGGCCAGGAAGCCCTGATTCCCGGTTATCCGGCATCACCCGAAGGACAGCTTAATTATCTGACCGACCTGACTAAACTGACGCTTAAAGGTGGGGGAGAAGGCGTGATTTATTGGGAGCCGGCCTGGATTTCGTCTGATTGTAAAACACCCTGGGGGCATGGTTCTCATTGGGATAATGCCACTTTTTTTGATGCCGGAAACCATAATGAAGCTTTACCGGCTTTCCGGTTTTTTGATAAGAGACAATATAATTAATCCATTTGATTTATGCGAAAGCCTCTGTTGATTCCATTCCTTTTACCCGTTTTGTTTCTGTTTGTGGTTTCATGTAAAAATGACAATGGAGATATTATCGGCAGGATAAAAGAAAATTTCGGTACGAACTGGCAATTTAAAAGAGATACCACTGCATTGGACTGGGAAAAGGTGAATCTGCCCCATACGGCCAGAATTGAGCCTTTGGTGGTTAACAATCAGTGGCAGGGTATAGCCCTGTATCAAAAAACTTTTGAAATTCCTGACAGGCGGGATAAAAAAATCTTTTTTTATTTTGAAGGTGTGATGAGCAAGGCGGATGTGTGGGTCAATGGACAGCATCTGTTTCATCACGAAGGAGGTTACCTGCCTTTTACGGTTGATGCTACGGATGCTGTTTTACCCGGCAAACCAAACCTGATAAAGGTGATGGTAAACAACCGGGATAACCCCGACATCCCACCCGGGAAACCTTTGAAACAGCTCGATTTCAATTATTATGGAGGAATTTACAGGAATGTTTATCTGATTATTTCGAATAAAATTTACATTACCACTGCTGTTCGGGCTGATATACAAAAAAGTGGTGGCGTTTTGATCCGCTTTGATAATGTAAGTAATGAGGGTGCAGATGGAATGATCCAACTCCATGTCAGGAATGAATCCAATATTGAAGCACCGGTGTATTTTAATGCTGTACTTACGGATGATAATGGAAATCAAATCCAGGTGAGATCAGAAAAGATCCAGCTAAAATGCGACCATGATCTCGAACTTACTAAACATTTCCAGGTTGAAAAACCAAAACTATGGTCTCCTCAACACCCGCTTCTTTACAATCTTAAAATCGACCTTTTTGTGGATGATGAACCGGTTGATCAACTCAGCGAAAAAGTGGGGATCCGGAAACTTGTGTTGAATGAAGATGGTTTTTTTATCAATGATGAACAACGATACATCCGTGGAACCAACCGGCATCAGGAATACCCTTACATTGGTTATGCCTTGTCGGACCAAGCCCAATACCGCGACGCTGTAAAAATTAAAAATGCAGGTTTCGATTTTGTGCGACTATCACATTACCCGCAGTCAGAAGCTTTTATGAATGCCTGCGATGAGTTGGGACTGATGGTGATGAATTGCATTCCGGGTTGGCAATATTTTGGTGGTGAGAAGTTCATCGAAAATTCATTGCAGAATTGCAGGGACATGATCCATCGCGACAGGAATCATCCTTCGGTGATTTTTTGGGAAGTTTCACTAAATGAAACCCAAATGCCTGACGATTTCATTGAAAAAGCAACACACATCCTGAAAACGGAATTGCCTTTTGAAGGGATTTACAGTGCAGGTTGGATGGATCACCCGGCTTTCGATCTTTTTATACCAGCCAGACAACATGGAAGACCACCCGATTATTGGAATTTCTATAAGAACGGGAAGCGGAAAATTTTAATTGCCGAATATGGAGACTGGGAATATTATGCTCAGAATGCGGGCTTTCATCAAACCGAATTTGCAGGCTTAAAAGAAGAGGAAAGAACGAGCCGCCAATTACGCGAATCCGGCGAAAAGAGGTTGTTGCAGCAGGCACTCAATTTCGAGGAAGCAGCCAGTTCAAACCGTAAAGGAATAGGAACCATTGGAGATGCAAACTGGTTGATGTTCGATTACAACCGGGGTTACACAAACGACTTGGAAACTTCCGGGATCTCCGATATTTTCCGGATTCCCAAGTTAGCCTTTTACTTTTATCAAAGCCAGCGCCCACCCGACGAAATGCTTGACTCCGCACTGTGTTCAGTACCTGTTGTGAAAATTGCCAGCTACTGGAATGAAAAATCAAATCTGGATATTAAGGTTTACAGTAATTGTGAGGAAGTTGAACTCTTTTTAAATGATTCCCTTATCTCAAGGCAAAAGCCAACTATTGACAAATATGCTGCAAATTTAGCTTATCCGCCATTTGTTTTTCACCTTGGGGAATTCAGGTCCGGAACTTTGAAAGCATTTGGGTATGTTGATGGAAACCCTGTTACCGAGGATATTGTAATGACGCCGCTTATCGCCTCGACTATTAGACTTGAGGTTGATCTTTCTTCAAAATCCATTTCCAAAGATTTTCCGGATGTTGTTTTTATTTATGCGTCAATTCTCGACGATAAAGGTACGGTAATCCCTGATGCTGATCATGTGATAACCTTTTCCGTTGAAGGAAAAGCTGAATTGATCGGTGAAAACTCCACACCAGCAAAAGCAGGGATCGCTGCCATTTTACTGCGGACCGAGACTTTTTATCATCCTATAAAAATTCGTGCATCGGCCAATGGGCTGAAGGAAGCAACTTTTATACTGAAGCCGTTCGGATAGCTTCGGAAGAAATTTTGCCATGTAAACCACTATTTCTAAATACCATCTACCGGATAAAGGTATCAAATCCTATAGAAACCATTGATTCCTTTAATCCGCCAAATGGTGGATATTCATAAATTGGGGGCGTAATGTATTCTGCAATACTTTATCCCCAACGGGGAATTTGATTTTTGATCATTGTGCGCTTCGGTCTATTTTTCTTTGCCCGTAAGTCATAGAGTATTGTAAATTAATGCCAGATAGAATCCTCTAAATTGCCTGTAGGGCATTAACAATGGGAGTTCTTCATCCCCTACGGGGAATTGGTTCAATAACGTTTTCAATTTCTACAATACTCCATCCCCTACGGGGAATAGGTTTTACGATTCTATGATTAATTCTCTACAAAACTTTATCCCCTACGGGGAATAGGATTGGTCATTTTTTGCTATGGTTCATTTTTCTTTGCCCGTAGGGCATCAAGTTTTGTGGCAAATCATTAGGATGAGTTGGATCAATTGCCCGTAGGGCATTAACTACTGTTGATCTTCATCCCCTACGGGGAATTGGTTCTGCTGATTTATAATTTATTCTACAATACTTCATCCCCTACGGGGAATTGGTTCTGCTGATTTATAATTTATTCTACAATACTTCATCCCCAACGGGGAATTTATTTCAATAACGTTTTCAATTTCTACAATACTCCATCCCCTATGGGGAAAAGCTTTGGTCATTTTTTGCTATGGTTCATTTTTCTTTGCCCGTAGGGCATCAAGTTTTGTAAAAAAAAGCATCAGTTGGAAACCTCTCTATTGCCCGTAGGGCATTAACCCAAATGATTAGTAATTTTTATTTTAAAAGCAACTCCCTGCAAAAATCGGGAATTTGCCTGTGCTCAATCCCATGATAGGTGTTGGTTACCTGGTAGTTGTCCATTGATACCACAAACTTTTTATAATTATCCCGGATAGCGAGCAGGTTACCGAATTCCCGCTCCACCACATTGTCGCCGGCAAGCAGGTAGCAAACCTGCACATAGATGGTTTCACCTCCGCGTTCGGCAATAAAATCAACTTCTTTTACACCTTGTTTACCAACAAAAACTTCATAACCTGCAATTACCAAATGATTGTAAACCACATTTTCCAAAAGCCCGGCAAAATCAGCAGGATTATAACCAGCAATTGTATTTCGAAGTCCGGTATCTTCAAAATAGTATTTTTCGCCAACCTCAAAAATCTTTTTCCTGGCAATATCCTTCCGTAATGCTTTGTTGGTAAAGAAAGCATTACACAGATATCCCAGATAATCGAGCACGATGTTTGGACTTACAGCAACGCGTTGTGATTTTAAATAATCACTGATGTTTTTGGCCGAAACAAGTGAGCCTGTGTTCTCTGATAAATATCGTACAAGATTTTCAAGAAAATGAACATTTCTGATGTTGTACCGGGCAACAACGTCTTTTAAAAGAACCGTTGACAGAATGCCTCTTAAATAGTCATTAACAGGCTCATCTTCAGGGCTGATATTAATCAAACCAGGCATACCACCCTGTTTAAGGTACCTGGCAAAAGAATCTTCACTGTGATTAAATTGGAAAAAATCGAGAAATTCGTTGTACGACAACGGATGTACCTTGATTTCGACGTAACGTCCACTGAGCAAAGTGGCTAACTCACCCGACAATATTCCGGCATTACTGCCCGAAATATAAATGTCGGCAAGTTCTTTCGACAAAATATTCCGGATGCACTTTTCAAATTCAGTGATTTCCTGAATCTCATCAACAAAGAAATAATTGTTTGAGAGGGGTTTTGCCATTTCATCAAAATAGGATTGAAGATCGTGATAATCCTTAATATTGTCAAACTCGTAATGCTCTTTACTGATGTAAATAATGTTGGCATTCACATCTGATTTTTTAATCATTTCTATGATATTCAGCATCAGATAGCTTTTACCGGAACGCCTGTGACCAACCAGAACTTTGATCACATTCCTGCCGATATGTGGCTGAACACGGTCCAGATACAATGTTCGTTCTTTAATTTTGGAATAATCCATTTGTGTTGATTATAGTTAAAATAATTACAAAAATAGCTATTTATTTTAAGTATAGTTAAAAATAATTTAAATCATCTGAATTTTTCTGGGTTTAATTTGAATCGGCCTTTGGTCGTTGTCAAGATCAGTTTGAGTAAGTCATCTATTATGGTAACCAATCATCAGCGCGAATTCAACCATTTGCCAGTAGGAAATCAACATTTTTAAAACCTGAAGTTCTCCAGCCCAAA